>Ga0210096_1000057_pt1 | contig 54080 bp, 47 predicted proteins | sample China_Galinas_PW_4_FD_184864 | JGI IMG/M metagenome (GOLD analysis project Ga0210096, IMG submission 184864) | Wetland microbial communities from San Francisco Bay, California, USA, that impact long-term carbon sequestration - China_Galinas_PWA_D2... | ecosystem: Environmental > Aquatic > Marine...
GGGCAGGGGCGTGAGCCCGCCGCTGTCGCCAAGAGAGCAGGCGGTGGTGGAGCGGTTGCAGAAGGTGAAGTTTGGCACCCTGTTCGAGCTCAGGCCAGACGGGGAAGACAACAAGCAGCGGCTGCGGCTGTCCTGGTACAACCCCACCACGTCTCGCTACCTGTTCGTGAACCAGGACGGCGGCACGGCTGCCGTGAAGGACCTGGCTAGCCTCGCCGCCGAGCTGGCCAGCGGCGACGCGCGCATCCTCACCCTCCCGGGACAGGCCTTCGTGGAACGGGCCTTGCTCGCGATTCGCGACCGGCTGGGACGATCTCCTTCCAAGACCACCGAGCCGCGCGCGGCGCAGATGGAACAATGAAGAAAAGACGAAAGCACGAACGAGTCCCTGTAACATCCGAAGTCTATCTCTGGGACGAGATCGAAGAATGCCTGCTCGGACAGCTTTGCAATGTGTCCTACGGTGGCCTGCTGATCCTCACCGAGCGACAGCTGCCCATCGATGCCGTCTTCCAGGCACGGGTCCAACCTGCGCAACAGGGGGCCTTTCCATCCTTCTCCGTGGGGGTGGAGACCCTCTGGGCTCACCCGGCCAACCAGGCGGGCTCTTCCTGGGTGGGTATGCAGATCATCGATCTGTCCGAGAAGGGGTCCAGTCGCCTGAAGACGCTGATGGAGCGTCAAGCGCGTTGACCGGCCTCCGGACTCCAGATTCTGCCTCGGCGTCGTTGCGCTTGGTTCGCAGTCCGAATCGGTGAGCGGCCCGCCAGTCAATGCCGGGGCCTGAGAGTTCGGGCCGCGGCACGAAACCTCGCGCGTACGCGCCAGGCCATCCAGCCGCTGTGTCAGGGTCGTGAGCCGCTCGCCTATGGCCGATCCCACTCAGAGCTGGGGATCCGATGGAGCCTCGTGCTCTGCGCGCTCGCGAACGGCGATGCGCTGTCTTACGTTCTGGGCGCCGAAGCTTCCGAAGCCGACGAAGTAGAGGTCCACTTTTCCGGGTCGCTCGGGCCGGATCTTTGCCAGGGCGGAGTCCAGCAGCCCCGGCTGGGAATAGCAGACCTTCTCCACGTCGATCGGGGCCTGGCTGGTCTCGTCGTCGAGCTGATACCAGGTTTGGTCGGGCAGCCGCCAGAAGGGCAGTATCGCCACGCAGAAGAGCACCAGGAGGGCCGCCTTCAGATTGGCGACCAGGCACGAATAGTGTCGGAGCGGCTCGGGAAATCGCGCTAATATCGAGAGTGCGGATCGGCTCGTCGCAAGATCGGGCCCATCGCTCTCGGACCACTCCGACCGAATGGGGACACCATGAACGATCGCGTGTACAACAAGAAGACTTGTCGGCTCGTCCACGGTGAGCAGCGACGACGCCGTGGGCAATGCCCTGGAGCGGGCATCGGCCACCATCCAGCATATGGACTGGCTCGAGGTGGTCGAGACCGGGGGCACATCGTCGATGGCAAGGTGGGCCATTGGCAGGTGGTCCTGAAGATCGGATTTCGCCTTGACAGCGATTGACCCGTGCAGCCTCGCCGGACGCGAGCCGTGTCGGGGCTGAAGCGATCCATGGTCTCCGCACTGCTGTGGGTCTTGGCCATCCTGGTGATGCTGAACGCGGGGCTGTACCTGCTGCAGCCCGGAATGGTGTTCTTTCCGTCGCCGCAGCTGCAGGGAAGCCCTGCTGACTGGGGTCTCGATTACGAAGATCTGCGGCTCCGGGCCGAAGACGGCACGCAGCTGCACGGCTGGTACCTTCCGTATGCCGGCTCTCGCCGAGTCCTGCTGTTCCTTCACGGCAATGCGGGCAATCTCTCGCACCGCAGAGCCTCCTTGGAGATCTTCCATCGACTGGGACTCAATGTCCTGATCGTCGACTACCGCGGCTATGGACTCAGCCAGGGCCGCCCCAGCGAGCAGGGGCTGTATCAGGACGCCGCGGCGGCCTGGCGCTATCTGACCGGGCCGAAGGGCTTCCAGGGTCGGGACATCCTGATCTTCGGCCGGTCCCTGGGCGGTGCCGTGGCCGCCCACTTGGCGGCGCAAGTGGAGCCGGCCGGGCTGGTCCTGGAGTCCACCTTCAGCTCGGCCCGAGATGTCGCCAGATACGTCTTCCCCTGGATTGCGCGGCTCCTGGTCCTGCGCTACGGCTTCGACACCGAAGGCGCTCTCGCCCGTGTGAGCTGCCCGGTCCTGGTGCTGCACAGCCCGTCGGACGAGATCATCCCCTTCGAGCTGGGCCGCAAGGTCTATCAGGCTGCACGCCCCCCGAAGGTCTTCCAGGAGCTCCGCGGTGGCCACAACGACGGCTTCACGCTCAGCCAGCCGAGCTATGAGCAGCTGCTCGGGGGATTCGTCCGGCAGGTGCTCGGTGGGTCCATGCCGAGCGATCCATCCACCGGCTGAAATTCTCTAGACTCCGCGTCCCGCCTCTTGCAAGTCCCTCATCAGGAAATCTCCTTTGAGCAGTTCGACTCCCCCTGTCGCCACCAGCTTTCGCGACCTGGGTCTGCCGGCCACCTTGATGGCCGCACTCGATCAGGTGAGCTACGAGACCCCCTCACCGATCCAGGCCTACACCATTCCCCCGCTGCTGGAGGGGCTGGATCTGGTGGGCCATGCCCCCACCGGAACGGGCAAGACCGTTGCGATCGCGTTGCCGCTGCTGTCGCGCATGGAAATCGGGCGAGCGCAGGCGCAGACCCTGGTGCTCACTCCCACCCGCGAGCTGGCCATCCAGGTGGCCGAGGCCTTTCAGCGCTACGCGGCCTGCAAGCGTTGTGGTAGACTGCACCGATTCCGGGTGCCTGACCGGTCGGCACCCCTAGCGATCCGATGATCGCCGGAAGGCGCTTGAGCCGTATGCCCCCCATCCTGATTCCCAGGTCCGGGGCCTCCCGCTTGACCACATCCCTTATCCAGCCCGGACCGGCTCCCGATGTCACCAGATGACGGGAGGGCAAGACTGGAGCTCACTCCCTCATGTCATTCGAATCCCTCGGCCTGTCGGCCGAGCTCCTGCGCGCGGTCGGCGAGCAGGGCTACACCCAGCCCACCCCCATCCAGCAGAAGGCGATACCCGCCGTCCTGGAGGGCCGCGACATCATGGCCGGCGCGCAGACAGGCACAGGCAAGACAGCGGGTTTCACGCTACCCATGCTGCAGCGGTTGAGCCAGAGGTCTGCGCCCGGCGGCCGGCGTCCCATCAGGGCGCTGGTGTTGACCCCCACCCGCGAGCTGGCGGCCCAGGTGGCCGAGAGCGTAAAGACCTACGGCCGCCACCTGCCGCTGCGCGCGGCGGTCGTTTTTGGCGGGGTCAAGATCAACCCGCAGATCGAGCAGCTGCGCCGCGGCGTCGACATCCTGGTGGCCACGCCCGGGCGGCTGCTGGACCACGCCGGCCAGAAGACGGTGGACCTGTCTCGGGTCGAGATTCTGGTGCTGGACGAAGCCGATCGGATGCTCGATATGGGCTTCATCCACGACATCCGCCGGGTGCTGGCGCTGCTGCCCGACAATGCGGCGCGCCAGAATCTGCTCTTCTCCGCCACCTTCTCCGACGAGATCCGGCAGCTTGCGGACAAGCTGCTCAATCGGCCCGAGCTCATCGAGGTGTCCCGCCGCAACACCACGGCCGAGCGCATCGAGCAGCGAGTCCACCCGGTGGATCGGGAGCGCAAGCGCGAGCTGTTGAGCCATCTGGTCGGGTCAGGAAGCTGGCGCCAGGTACTGGTGTTCACCCGTACCAAGCATGGCGCCAATCGCCTCGCCCAGCAGCTGGAGCGCGATGGTCTGAGCGCCGCGGCCATCCACGGCAACAAGAGCCAGGGGGCGCGCACCCGGGCGCTGGCCGGTTTCAAGAGCGGCGAGGTTCGCGTGCTGGTGGCCACCGACATTGCGGCACGGGGTCTCGACATCGATCAGCTGCCCCACGTAGTAAACTACGAGCTGCCCAATGTGCCCGAGGACTATGTGCACCGGATTGGTCGTACGGGCCGGGCCGGCAACGCGGGGGAGGCCATTTCCCTGGTGTGCGTGGACGAGCACAAGCTGCTGAGAGATATCGAGAGGCTGCTCAAGCGCGACCTGCCCAAGATGGTCCTGGCCGGTTACGAGCCCGACCCGAGCATTCCGGCAGAGCCTATCCCGAATGGGCGCAACGGGGTGGCCGGCGCGTCAGGTCGCGGCCAGCCTAACGGTCGCCGCGGGCGCGGCGCCGGGGCGCCAAAGTCGACGAGCCGCCAGGAGACCGCATCCGATCGGCCCCAGGCGAAGCGGTCCACATCCAAGCTCCCCCCGTATCACGTCCGGCGCAAGACGACCGGCGCTCAGGCCAAGTCCCACCATCGCCACGCTCGGTCCGCTCCGGGACGGGAGCGTGCGGCCCTGCTGGGTGGGGGTCGTGGGGACGACTGATGCGGAGAGCTCTCTGCAGACCTCGAACGCCAATCGCCGTCAGGAGTCGTCTATGCTTGAGGTGGTGAAGGCGGGTACAGGCGTTTCGGGGGTTCGACCATGGGTCAATTGAGGCTGATCGCGGGTTTGGTCTGTCTTGTCCTGCTCGTGCCGTCTGTCGTGGGGGCGGCCCATCCGGATGCGGGGTTGCCGGCAACCAGCGAGACGCCGGCGTTGGAGGCCGATGTCGGACGCGTGCCCCCATGTGCTGCACTGGCTTCGCAGTCGAGACAGGCCGTGCAGACCCATTGCTGCGAAGGGCATATGGGGGTATGCGGCTGCCGTGCAGGCAAGATCGTCTGCTGCGATGCAACGGCGAGCCGCACCTGCACCTGCCACGCGGCCTCGCCGCCCGATCCTGTCGGCTCCGCCGTGGAGTAGGTCGGGCTGCCGGTTTTCGGCAACCCGACAATGGCGACCTCCGACTCATCCCCCCTACTTGCTCTGCGCAATCCACACCGCGTTCCAAGCGTCGCCCGGCGGCACTTGTTTGAAGGCCGCGATCCGTTTGAGAAACACGCGACTGGGTCCGTCATCCGGGATGACCTCGAGCACTTGACGAAAGCCGTCCTCGGCCTGCTCCCAATGGCGTGCCCGGTAATGGGCAAGAGCCGCCTGGAACTTGTTCAGGCCTTCTTCCTGCTCGGTCGACAGGTTGTCCGGAAGGCCGACCAGCTCGAACACCCGGACCGGCTCGGTCTTGCCCATCACTCGGAGGCTGTCGATCTCTCGAAAGGCCAGGGTGTCTCCGGCCAGCTGTCGCGTGGCCTCACTGACCAGCACCCGGGTGCCATAGAGCTTGTTCGCCTGCTCCAGGCGCGAGGCCAGATTCACGGTATCTCCGATGACCGTGTAGCCGCGGGCCGCATCCGAGCCGATATTTCCGACGGTCACCTCGCCTGTGGCTATGCCCATGCGTACATCCACCTCGGGCAGGCCGAAACGTACCCCGAGCAGCTCGGGTAGCGACCGGCGAAATGGCTCCAGCTGCTGGAGCTGGGCCAGGCTGGCCCGGCAGCACAGCTCGGCATGGTGGATCTCGTCGGTAAAAGGGGGGCCCCAGAATGCCATCACCGCGTCGCCGATGTACTTGTCGATGATGCCCTGCTCGGCACGAATGATCTGCGACATGAACGAGAAGTAGCCGTTCAGGAATCGCACCGCTGTGTCGGGCATAAGCCCCTCGCAGGTATGGGTGAATCCGGCAATATCGGAGAAGAATATGGTCATGACCTGGCGTTGGCCCCCTTCGGCAGGCAGCCGGTTCTCCAGCAGGCCGCTGACGATACGCGGGTCCACATACTTGCCGAAGGTCTCGGTAACCCGCTTCTTCTCCCGTAGCCCTGCGACCATGCTATTGAAAGAGTCGGCGAGCAGTGCCAGCTCGTCGGGAGTCTTCACGTCGATACTGACCTCCAGATTGCCGCTCTCCACTGCCCGGGTGCCGCCGAGCAGCTGTCGCACCGGTCCCACCAGAGAGCGGGTCGCGAAGGCGGCAAACACCAGCCCCAGGGCGGTGGCCACGCCTGTGATGACCCAATTCAATCGGACCGCGCGCACCTCTTCGAGCTTGGCCCGGGTCACAGCGCCGCGGGTCAGACGGCTCAGCAGGTCGAGGGTTTTTTGGGTCTGCTCGTCCACCACCTCCTTCTGTCTTAGCAGCTCTTCGCGCACGATCTGCACCGAGCGGGGATTGCCTTCCCGGGTCTCCAGCTCGAAGCGGCGCAGGGTGGCGTGGAAGTGCTGGCGAGAGGTTTGGATGTTCGGCAGCTGCCTGTCCAGCAGGGCCAGGGTGACGCGGTCGAGATCCATGCCTTGTGCCTGCTGGGTCTGGGACAGCAAGCGCCTCGAGGAATCCACGATCTGGTCGGCATTGATGCCCCGGTTGTCGAACCCCTCCGACTCCTTGGCCAGCACGTCGGGCTCGGGATTCGCCTTGCCCAGCTCCGCCAGGATGCGCTCCATATGCACCATCTGCTGGCGCAGCAGTATCTCGACGCTGGCCAGCTGTTGCTCGAGCGGGAGGTAGTAGTCCGACATTGCCCGGACCTGGCTATTGAGCTGGCGGAAATTGACCACCGAAATCCAGGCCACGGCGACCATCAGCACCAGCAGCGCCACGGCAACACCGAAGATCCCAAGGCTGATTGGACGCTTCATGCGGGCTCTCGATCGACAAGGGCGGGTGAGCCCCCTTCATGCGAAGCCTGATGGCAAGTACCCCAGGCGTCAACCACGCGGGGCCAGCTGTCAGCGGCCGGCTACCAGCTACCAGCTACCAGCTACCAGCTACAAGCTACCAGCGGCCGGCCTCCGGCCTCCGGCCTCCGGCGTATAGCCACCCCTCACCCCTCACCCCCGCGAGCGACTCGCTTGGCGTATCATGCGCAGGGTTCGACCCAGACGCTCCGGGGGGAGGCCGGTTGGAGTGCATCCATCTTCGAGGAGCCGTGTGTCGTGAAGTTCACCGTCGAAGAGCTCAGGGCCTGGAAGAACAGGCGGGTGACCCTGTTGGGGATGTCGGGGGTCGGTAAGACGTATCTCTCCACCCTGCTGCGCAAGTTCGCTTGGTTCCACTACTCGGGTGACTACCGCATCGGCACCCGCTACCTGGACGAGTCTATCTTGGACCTGATCAAGCAGCAGGCGATGCAGGTGCCCTTTCTGCGCGACCTGCTGCGCCGGGACTGGATCTACATCCGCAACAATATCAAGGTGGACGACCTGGGTCCGGTCCTGAGCTTTGTCGGCAAGCTGGGTGATCCCGAGCGCGGCGGCGTGCCCCTGGAGGAGTTCACCCGCCGCCAGGCGATGTATCGGGACGCCGAGATAGCCGCCATGTACGACGTGCCGGAGTTCGTCCGCAAGGCCCGGGAGATCTACGGGTACCAGCACTTCGTCAATGATGTGGGCGGCAGCCTGTGTGAGCTCGAAGAGCCGGGGGTGATCGATCTGCTGGTGCGCGAGACCCTCATTCTGTACATCCAGGTGACCGATCCCGAGGAAGAGGCCACCCTGATCCGGCGGGCCCAGTCCGATCCCAAGCCGCTTTACTATCGCCCGGCCTTCCTGGACGAGCAGCTGGGCATCTACCTAGCCGAAGAGGGTCTGGATTACGCCGCGCAGGTGGATCCGGATGCCTTCACTCGCTGGGTCTTTCCCCGCCTGTTCCGCTCCCGGGTGCCCAGGTACGAGGCCATTGCCGGCCCCCATGGCTATACCGTGACCTCCCGGGATGTGTCGGCGGTGCGGGGCGAAGCAGATTTTCTGAAGCTGCTCGAAACCGCGATTGCGCGAACCGCTTAGGAGGCACCCATGCCGCTGGTTGCCCACAACGGCCTGCCGACCTTCGAGCGCCTTCGGCACGAAGGCCAGACGGTGCTCGATCCCCGGCGGGCCGCCGATCAATATTTCCGCGAGCTGCACGTCGGCGTCCTCAACATGATGCCCGATGCCGCCCTGGCGGCCACCGAGCGCCAGTTCTATCGCCTAGTGGGCGAGAGCAATCCCATCGCCCAGTTCTACATGCATCCCTTCACCCTGCACCGGCTGCCGCGCGGGAACAAGGCCCGAGACCACATCGCGCGCTACTACGACACCTTCGAGCAGCTGCGCGAGGAGGGGCTGGACGCCCTGATCATCACGGGCGCCAATGTCACCGGCCCGGAGCTTTCCCGGGAGCCCTTCTGGGGGCCTTTGATCGAGGTGATCGACTGGGCCCTGGAGAATGTCACCTCGGTGCTCTGCTCCTGCCTTGCCACCCATGCGGTGATGGAGTTTCGCTACGGCCAGAAGCGCCGGCCCCTGGGCTTCAAACGCTGGGGGGTCTTCCCCCATCGGGTGCTGGATCGCGGTCATCCCCTGGTCAACGATGTGAACACCCTGTTCGATGTCCCCCACTCACGCTTCAACGACGTCAGTCGGGTGCAGTTCGAGGTGGCCGGTTTGCACGTGCTGGCCGAGAGCGAGGAGGCGGGAGTGCACCTGGCGGTCAGCGAGGACGGCCTGCGGGTGGTCTATTTCCAGGGACACCCCGAGTACGACACCATCAGTCTGCTCAAGGAGTACAAGCGTGAGGTCCTTCGCTTCGCGTCCGGCCAGCGCGGGGACTATCCTCCCTATCCCGACAGCTATCTGCGCCCCTTGCCCCGGGCGGTTCTGGACGAGTTTCGCGGGCGCCTGACCCGCGCCCTCGAGCAGGGGGGCCCTTTGCCCGAGCTACCCGAGCCGCTGCTGGTGCCGACCCTGGACAATACCTGGCACGACACCGCCGAGGCCATCGTCTCCAACTGGATGGGGCTGGTCTATCAGGTCACCCATCGGGACCGTCGACTGCCCTTCATGGAGGGCGTGGACCCGGTCGATCCCCTCAAGCGCTATCGTTGAGTGCAGGCGCCACGCACAGGGCGGCCAGGGCCGCCCACAGGTGCTTCAGCGAATGGCCGGAGATCCAGCCAAGCTGTGTGAAGATTGCAGTGTCTGCAGATTCGCACAGCTTGGCCATGGTGTAGCATCCGAGGGTGGCCAGTATCCATGCGCGAGCCTTGGATCGACAGGGATAGAGCAGAAGCATCATAGGGATCAGCAGGGCCGGTCCGAACTGCACCAGCACATAGGGGCGCAGGTCCCCTGCGCCCCGCTGCTCTCCGAGGTACCAGTAGACCACGCTCCCCATGGCGATCAGCGCTAGCGGTTGGCGGTGCGGGGGTGGATTGGTCTAAGCTGAGGCACGTATGGCCGAGTGAGCAACATCCATCTCGCATTCGGTCGAGGCGGTGATCGAGGCGGCATCCGCGAGCGGCGCCGGAGCCGTGTGTCGAATTCCAACAGACGAGTCAGGAGAGCGAAGGTGAGAAAGGTTTCGATATTGGCGGTGTCCGTGGCACTGCTTGCGAGCGCAGGGGTGATGGCGGGTGGCGGCGGCTCCATGGGATCTGGCTCCAGCGGTCCCTCTCACGGAGGGAGCCCGCCGGATGCGGGAGGCGGATATCCCGGCGCCTATGGCGGTGACCGAAGCGGGGCCCCGAGCGGCCCTGGCTTCGGCGTTGGGCAGAGTGCTCCAGGTTATTCCTCTGGCTGGTGGCCTGACGCGACCATGCCCGGACAGAGCAGCGGTTTTGGCTCCGGCACAGGTCCGTCACACGGTCAGGGCTCCGGCCCCTCCGGCGGGATGGGTGGCCCGCTACCGTCGCGCGGCGGCTGGCGAACGGGTGGGTCCACGTCCGCAGGCTCCGGGATGGGTGGTTCCCATGGCTATGGGCCGGGGAGGCCTTCTTCCGGCTTCGGGACCATGTCCGGCTATCCGCAGTCCGGGGACCCGCAGGAAGGGTCGAGCTGGTCGGGAATGGGTCCTTACGGCTATGGTCTCGGGATGCCCGGGGCAGGGTACCGCGGCACGTCCGGATACTCCCAGCCCACGGGCTCGGAGCCGGGTATCGGCTGGCAGGGTCAGGGGCCTGCCATGCCCCCCTACGGCTATGGTGCCGCCACGCCTGAATACGGCACGGGGCCGGCCTCTCAGTCCGGGACCGAGACATCCTCCGGGGGGACGGCCCCCGCTCAGGGAATGCCGGCCTACGGGGCCGGTCCGTCGGTGCCTCCCTGGTACGCGGGCGGAGCCCAGCCGGGGACTGGGGGGACGGGGGATCAGGCGGCGCCTGCCTACGGCTATGGTCCCTACGGCGCGCCCCAAACCGGATTCGGCCAGGGAGTGCCGCCCTGGCAGGGCGGTCCGGGTGAGGGCGCTGGCGGTGAGCTCCCGGCAGGTAGCGGTTACGGCTTCGGCTCACGACCCTTCTCATCCGGCTGGCCCATGCCTAGGGAGCGGATGACGCAGGGGGTTCGGATCACCCGGACCCCCGACGGCTACGAGTATGTCGTGCCGTTGCGGGGGGTGTCAGCCGAAGAGGTGAGTGTCAAGGTCCAGGGGCACAGGCTGGTGGTCTCACGCGACGAGAGCGTGAGCCGGCAGACCGACCAGCCGGTCTCACAGGGCTATAGCCGAAGCTATAGCTACAGCTTCGGCCACTTCCACCGGTCCTTGAGCCTCCCCGCCGATGCGGACCCCGCGCAGATGACCTACGAGTCCACCGATGGTGGCATCCGGATCATGATTCCGAGAAAGTAGACGGGACGACCCTGCCTGTACCGGCAGGACTGGGGCTGGGGACCGAGGGTGCTGTCACGGATCGGTCTCCAGGCTCCGGGGTCAAAATGCCAGCCGGCTGACCGCGATCACCGTCACGGCGAGCCCCAGGAGGGTGTTGGTCCCCACGACCCGCCGTATCACCGCGAGCTGTTTGGCGCCCTCCGGCCAGACCTGGGCCGCCACGGCGGCCTTGAGCTTGCGGTAGGGGAAGAAGAAGACGAAGCAGAAGAGCCCCATCATGGTCAAGCCGAGCCCATACATCAGATGGACGTGCAAGGGTGCCTCGGCCATGGACCCAAAGAACGCAGCAATCATCCACAGCCCGCTGGCGAGCAACAGAATGATTGCCGTCCACACCCAGGGGAAGAAGCGGCGAAAGACCGCCACCCACAGGCACAAGCGGGCAGGTGGCTCGAGCAGACTCGCGGCGACGGGACGCAGGGCCATGTAGGCGAAGAACATCCCTCCCACCCAGATCACGACGGACAGCAGGTGCACAGAGATGGCGATGGAGCGTGCGACGTCGATGGGCACGGGAGGTCTCTCAAGTACTGGGCGGAAAGAGGCAGCCCTTGGCGAACTCCTTGGCCTCGTTGCCGGTCCATTCGCCCTTGGGCTTCTGCTTCATCTTGTCGCACCAGGCGGGGCTGCCGGGCTCTGGAGCGCAGCCTCCGAGCAAGGGCGCCAGGACCAGGCTGGCGGTCAGTGCGAGCATGCCGAGAGGGCTGTGTCTGGACATGGGATCACCTCGATTGCCGGAAAGCGGGAGACTTTACCACGGCTCCGGCGCGGTTCATCCTAGAAACCGCAGTTGGACGGCCGCCAGGGCGCGTGCGGCGTGGTGCTTGGCAAGGCACGACGAGGCGGAATAGTTCATCTATTCCAACGAGTTGTAACGCCGCCAGGCGCCGCGCCGTGCGTGCCCTGGTGGTCGTAGCGCCCCTCACCTCGCGGGTGACTCCCAGATTGCTCAATACTCATCAGCAAAACAACCACTTGCTAGCCACTCGAAGCGGTCAACTGCGGTTTCCAGGTTGATAAGCCCAGCCGCCTCAGCTCCGGGGCGCAGGGTCGAAGCCATAGCCGAGCAGCTCCGCGTCCCTGGCGAAATGCCGGGCCACCAGGTCGGCGGTCTCGTCGTTGTAGTAGCGGCGGTAGTCGGTTTCCCGGTCGCCGGCGCGGCGGCGGTGGGGCAGGGTCGGGGTCTTGATCCCGATTTGGTTACAGACCGTCTGGAAATCTTGGGGAAGGCGCTCGTAGCGGCCTACGAAGTCCACCAGCACCTTGCCGTGCAGGTCGATCAGGTAGTCGTATTGCAGCTGGATCGAGGTGTCGATGTGGTACTGGTAGGGGCGCTCCGGGTCCAGCTTCCAGCGCAGGAAACCGTCGAAATTGTCGCGGCCCTGTAGCAGGTCAGGACGCTCGCGCCGAATGTGGTGGAAGGAGCTGACCTGCAGGTCCCAGGGGTTGCGCACGAAGGCGAACTTGAACAGGCCGTCGAAGAGCTCCTCGGGCAACGACTCCTTGGCCAGGATGATCTTGGCGTGCCTCGGGAATTTGGCCCCTATCTTGTGGCCCGTCAGATGGCTCAGCCTGCTACACAGGAACATCGGCCAGTAGTAGGGGTCGCGCCAGCGAAGCCCTTGTAGGGCGGCCCGCACGCTGGTGCCTCCGGTCTTCGCGATGTGCACGAACAGGAATTTGTGGCGGGCTGAGAGCAGCATCGGTGGAGGTCAGGTTTGCAGGATTTCGAGATAGCGGGCCGCGCTGGCCTCGGCGGTGTACTCGGTGACGGCGGACTCGAGGGTCGCGGCGGGCAAGGGTCGGTCCAGGGTGAGCAGAATCGCCTCGGCCAGGGCCGGGGCGTTCCCCACGGGCACCAGGGGGCCGAATCGACCTCCGGCCAGAACCTCCCGCGGTCCGCTCGGACAGTCGGTGGAGACCACGGGGGTCCCTAGCGCAAGGGCTTCGGTGAGCACGTTGGGCGAGCCTTCCCAAGCGGACGATAGCACGAACAGGTCCGCCGCGGCCATGAAGCCGTAGGGGTTAGACTGAAAGCCGGGGAGGTCCACATGCTCGGAAACCCCCAGGTCCCGGGCGAGGGCTTCGAGCTCCCGGCGAAGCCTGCCCTCGCCCAGGATGATCAACCGGCAGGGTCTCCTTGCCCGCACCCGCGCAAAGGCGCGCAGCAGGGTGGCGAAGTCCTTCTGGATCGTCAGTCGGCCGGCAGCGAGAATGATGGGCTGGGTGCGCTCCCTGAGCCAAGGGTGATCGCACAGCTCCGAGGCCTGCTCGGGCAGAGACCGGGTGATCACCGGGTTGCGCACGACGTGAATCCGTTCCGGGAGAAGACCGGTAATCCGAGCGGTATCCTCGGCGACGCCCTGGGAGACGGCCACCACCGCGTCGGCCCAGCGATAGATCAGGCGCATCAGCCGGTAGCGCCCCCAGTATCGCCAGACCGGCTTGTCCTTGAAGGCACCCGAGAGATTGGTGCCCAAGCGTATGACCACCCGCGTTGGGACCCCGGCCAGGCGCCGGGCCAGCGCCGCGATACGCCCGGCCCTGTCTTTGGCGGCGAGCAAGGCAGCGGGGCGCTCCCTACGCAGATAGCGGGTCAGCGGCAACAGGCTGGTCAGACCGTGGCGGGAGCCAAGGCGGATGATACGCACCCCTGGGGGCAGGGGTCTCAGGTGGGCACTGTCGGCACGGATCAGCAGCAGATCTACCCGGCGCCCGCTTTCGGCGAACGCCTCCACCAGGTTGGTGACCATGCGCTCCACGCCCCCTTCTCCGGAGAAGGAGATGAGCACGGCGAGGTCCGGGTGGTGCCGTAGCGCGGAAGGCACGGGAGCGGGCCGCGGTGGGGGAGTCAGTCGGCGATCGATTTCGCTCGGGTGACCCGGGTCAGTCGGGCACAGCCGCGGGTCAGCTCGCTCCAGTCCTCGGGCATCTCCAGCTCCGCCAGGGCGGCGGTGGGCAGGAGCTTGCCGTCCGGGGGCTGCTCCACGGCGGCGTCCAGGAAGGTCACCAGGTCTTCGAGCCCCGGGTTGTGGCCGACGAGCAGCACGGGATCGGCGTCTGCGGGACAGCGCTCCAGCACGCCGAGCAGGGTGGCGATACCCGCGCCATAGACCTCCGGATCCCAGCTGATCCGGCTCGGTTCGAGACCCTGCGCCTCGCACACCAGCTCGATGGTCTGCTTGGCACGCTTGGCGGGGGAGCTGACCAAATGGGCAGGGATCAGGTCTTGCTTGCGCATCCAGGCACCCATACGGGGGGCGTCTCGCCTGCCCCGTTTTGCCAGGGGTCGCTCGAAGTCGGTGGCGGCATCCGCATCCCAATCGGATTTGGCGTGACGTAGTACGAGCAGGTGCCTGGGCATGGGGAGTATCCGTGATGTGAGCGCCTCAGCGGAGAGTCTAGCGGGATCGCGCAAAGGCACCAAGGTCGGTTGATTTCTTCCCGGTGAGCGGGTAGCTTGCGCGGGGTCTCTTTCCTAGCCGCAGAATCCAAGCCGATGGACTGGGTGCAGCTGCTGTCGCGGAAGCGTCTGGGTGCCGAGAAGGCACCCAGCGCGTCCACCGCGCGCACCGATTTTCAGCGGGATTTCGATCGCATCGTCTTCAGCTCGGCGTTTCGCCGCATGCAGGACAAGACCCAGGTCTTTCCCCTGTCGAAGGTCGACTATGTCCGTACCCGTCTCACCCATAGCCTGGAGGCCTCGAGCGTGGGTCGCTCCCTGGGTACCCTGGCGGGTGAGCAGATCATCGCACGCCGCCGGCTGGAGGACTTCGAGGCCTCGGATTTCGGCGCCATCTGCGCCGCCGCCTGTCTGGCACACGACATCGGCAATCCCCCGTTCGGCCATTCCGGGGAGAATGCCATCCGCCATTGGGCGACCACCGCGAAATATGGGCGTCGACGGGTCGAGGTGCTCTCGGACAGCGAGCAGGAGGACTTCGTCCGCTTCGAGGGCAATGCCCAGGGCTTTCGGATCCTGACGCGTCTGCAGAATCCGGACAATCGGGGGGGCCTACAGCTGACCTGCGCCACCCTGGCAACCTTCACCAAGTATCCCCGGGAGTCCTGCCTCGGCGGCAGCCGGCTCGAGGGCGTGAGCGCGCGCAAGCAGGGTTTCACCGCCGAAGACCGGGAGCTGTTCGCGGAGGTGGCCGAGAACGTGGGTCTCCCGCGACGAGACCTCTTCCGGGCCGTCTGGCACCGCCATCCGCTGGCCTTCCTGGTGGAGGCCGCCGACGATATCTGCTATCGGGTGATCGACATTGAGGACGGCTTTCGGCTCGGTCATCTCAGCTACGAAGAGGCCCTGGAGCTGTTCATGGCGGCGCTGGGCGGTACCCGGGACCCTCGGCTGTCGCGGATCAGCGGCCGCAAGGAACGGGTCGAGTTCTTGCGCGCCAAGGTCATCAATGCGGCTATCGGGGAGGTCCTGAGCTGTTTTTTGGACCACGAAGCGGAGATCCTGGCAGGGCGCTTCGACGAGCCCTTGATGACCCGCGTGGCGCACAGGGCGGAGATGGACCGCTTGGTCGACCTGGCCCAGGAGCGCATCTACTGCGCCCATCAGGTGGTGGAGATCCAGACGGCGGGATTTCAGGTGATCAGCGAGCTGCTGGAGGGCTTCAGTCAGGTGCTCGACGACGTCGCCGAGCACGGCGCCACAGCCAGCGCGAGGAGCCGCATAATGATCAAGCTGATTCCCGAGCAGTTCGTCGGGCCGGGCAGGGTACCTTTGGAAGGACGCTATGCGCGCTTGTTGAAGCTGACCGACTTCGTCTCCGGCATGACCGATTCCTACGCAGTCTCTCTCTACAAAAAGATCACCGGGATATCGCTACCCGGGTAGCATCCTTCGGTGGTCGACCCAGGCGGGATCAGCGTTCAACCTAGGTTTGATTCTGGCCGGAGCCGCCCTTGAGCGCCTCGATCTTGCCCAGTAGGCGCGTCAGGTCCACCGGCTTGGTGTCATAGTCGTCACAGCCCGAATCCAGAGCCTTCTGGCGGTCTTCCGCCATGGCGTGGGCGGTCAGCGCGATGACCGGGATGTGGGAGGTCGCGTCGCTTTGCTTGAGCACCTGGGTTGCCTGCCAGCCGGTCATCACCGGCAGACTCATGTCCATCAGGACGATGTCGGGAGGGTCCTCTTGGGCCATGCGCACGCCTTCCTCACCGTCTTTGGCCAGCCTGACCTGAAAGCCCCGGCGAATCAGCCGGCGCGAGAGCATATCGGCATTCATTTCGTTGTCTTCGACCAGCAGTATGTTCATCGGCGACCTCTAAGTCATCGAGCTGGGAAAAGCGTCGTCCGCAACGCGCCAGGGTCGGCGCTCGAGCGATTCGCAAGCCATCGACCGCGTCCCATTGTGCGTGGCCTCAGGTTGCCTCGCTCGTGGCCTTCCCCGTCACCACATCACAAATCTGCGCCAGAATATACTCGGGATTGGTGCCCGACTTGGTCAATACTTTGCGGACGCCCCCGCTCAGGCGGTCGCGGTCTTCGGGGGAGAGGTCCCGGTCGCTCAAGACCACCACGGGAATTTCCTTCCATGCGGGCTCCCGGGACAGCTCGTCGAGCAGCTCCAGACCGTCCATCCCTGGCAGGGTGAGATCCAGAAAGATCAGGTCGGGCAGTTCCTCGTTCAGTCGGGCCAGCGCTTGCTCCCCGTCCTCCGCACGACTCACGCGGAACCCGTGCTGCTGCAGAGTCCTGGCGAGGGCGGTCGCATTGTCAGAGTCTCGCTCGGCGATCAGCACCTGGGCAGCATGCTGGTCGCGCAGCAGGCAGTCCAGGAGGTTGGTCAGGCGGTTGCGGTCGATGGGCTTGGTGAGATAGTCGACAGCCCCCAGGGCGAATCCGAGCTCGCGGTCATCCACCATCGACATGAGGATCACCGGGATGTCGGCGGTCTCAGGGTCCGACTTGAGCGCGGTCAGCACCTGCCAGCCGTCCATTCCCGGCATCATGACGTCCAGGGTGATGGCTTGTGGGTGGACCTTCTTGGCCAGGGCCAGGCCGTCCTTCCCGTTGTCTGCGGTAACCACCGAAAAGCCCTGCTTGACCAGCGAGCGCTGGGCCAGCTCCAGGGCCGAGGGGTCGTCGTCGATGACCAGGATCTGTCCGACTGACGGCTCCGCCTGCGGCTCCACCAGCTTCTTCGGTTGCTCCAAGTGGCGGGGCAATCTGACCGTGAAGACGGTGCCTTCGCCCGGAGTGCTCTCCACCGCAATATCGCCGCCCATCAGCTGGCAGAATTGCTTGCTGATGGCCAGGCCCAGCCCGGTACCCCCGAACTGCTTGGTGGTGGAGAGCTCGGCCTGGCTGAAGGCGTCGAATACGCGCGAGAGCTGCTCCTCGTTCATGCCCATGCCAGTGTCCGCGACGCTGAACAGCAGCCACTCTGCTCCTTCGACCTGCTCTCGCCGAGCGTCCAGGGTGATCCTGCCGTCCTGGGTGAACTTGGCGGCATTGCTCAGCAAGTTGAGCAGTGCCTGGCGCAGCTTGGTCTGATCGGTGCTGATGTTGCCTATGTCCTCGCTGTAGGTCACCTCGAAGCTGTTGGCGTTTTTCGCCATCAACGGGGCGATGGTGCCTTTGAGGTCGTTGAGCATCCCCCCCACCTCGAAGGTCTCCACGAACAGCTGCATCTTGCCCGCCTCGATCTTGGACAGGTCCAAGACGTGATTGATCAGAGAGAGCAGGTGGCGCCCCGCCCCCAGGATTTTCTCCAGGTCGGTGCAGAAGTCTTCCGCAGTCAGGTCCTCGGCCTCTTCGATGAGCATCTCGCTGTAGCCGATGATGGCGTTGAGGGGGGTGCGCAGCTCGTGGCTCATATTGGCCAGGAAACGGCTCTTTGCCAGGTTCGCCTCGTCGGCGGCAGCCCGGGAGGTATGGGCCTCGGCCACCGCACTGCCCAGGCGGGCGGTCATGGCGTTGAAGGCTTGGGCCAGCTCGCCCAGCTCGTTGCGGGCCTTGAGCTGGATCTGGTGCTCCAGGTCCCCGGCCCCGATGCGGGTGGCTCCGTCGCGCAGGGTCTCCACCCCCCGGCTGATCGCGTGGATGGCCGTGAAGCCGAGGATCACCGAGATCAGGGCCGAGCAGGCGAAGATGATGTAGGAGCTGCGGTTGGTCAGCTCCTTGGACTCTTCCATGGACGCGCTCGCCCGCTCGACCGCGTCTCTCTCCAGTGCGAGCAGAGTGGCCATGGAGGTCATCAATGATCGGTAGGGGGCGTTCCAGTCCGGGTCCTCGTCGAGCTTCTTTGCGGTTTCGGGGGACTCGGCCAGCTGGCCATAGAACTCTAGCCAGCGGGTGGTCAGTCTGCTCAGGCCTGCACTAACCACCTGGACCTCCGGGCGGTCGCTGGCGTCGGCGCGCTGCAGCAGCTTTTCCGCCCGCTCGTTCAGCTCCTGGATGCGCGCCAGAACCGCGCCCAGCTCTTCGTGCTCGAGCGACATCTGCTCATCGGTCACCAGCAGGGTCTGCAGCAGTACGGTTTGGCGCTGCTGCTCGCGCACCCCTTGCTCCAGCTCCACCACGGTAAGCTGCTTGGTCGCGGCGGCGCGCAGCCGATCCACGCCGACCCCCTGCTCATGCTGGCTCCAGGCAAAAACAGCGAGGTTGAGGCTGAAAAGGCCCATGAAGGCCAGCAGGGCATAGGTCAGCCGATTACGAATGCTCATGGATGCGCGTCCGGTTGATCTGCGGAAGTGTTGCCAGCGAGCCAGGGTGGTTCTTGTTCGGGCTCAGGTCGGAGTTTAGCCTTTGCAGCTGTCCAACGGGTGCTCTTCCTAACCTAGAAACGGCAGTTGGACGGCCGCCAGGGTGCGTGCCCTGGCGGTCGTAGCGGCCCGCCCCCAGCAGGTGAGTGTCATTGGCCTCCGAACCTGTCGGCAAACCCAATGTTTGCCTGGTTCGCGAAGCGGTCAACTGCCGTTCCTAGGTCTAACTATGCTGCACAGGGGCGTTGGCCCCCTGGTCAGGCCGGCCCAGGCGGGCGAGGGGGTCCTGGCGATAGAAGAGACGAAGCTGTCGGTAGACTTCGGGGTAGCTGTCGAGCAACAGATCCGGGATCTCGAAGAAGGACTCACTGACCACGGCGAACAGCTCGGCAGGCGATTCGGCGGCGTAAGGGTCCAGGGACGTCTCCCGGTATCCTCTGTCGAGCTCGGCGCGCAGCTGCGCGAAGGCCTCTCCGAGGGCGCGGCTCCAGGGTGGCACGGGCATGTCGGGGTGCAGCGGAGGCATGCCGTTGGTGGCGCCGTTGAGCCCATCGAGCTTGTGGGCGAGCTCGTGGATGACCACGTTGTAGCCGTCGGCGGCGCGCCCCGCCTCTATGTCGGCCCAGGACAGGATCAAGGGGCCCCGATCCCAGGACTCACCGCTGCGTGCCGCGCGGATCCTGTGTACGACCCCGGCCTCGTCTCGGGTCTCGAATTCGCTCACGAAGCTGTCGGGATAGAGCAGTACGGAGGTCCAGCCAAGGTACCAATCCATGTCCAGGCCGAGCAGGGGGAGTGCGGCCTGCAGGGCGAACTCCTGGGCCATCCGGGGCCGAATCTCCAGGCCTCGAATGGGAATCAGGCGTTTTTCGGCGAGGAAGAGGGCGGCCAGCTCGCGCAGGCGCTGGGCTTCCCCAGCCGACAGGCCGCGAAGCAGCGGCAAGCGTGACCAGGCCGATTGCCAGGCCGCCTCGGAAGTGTCGGCTCTGGAGAGTATCCGACGGCGCCGCCAGCTGCGGTAGAGGTGCCACATGGGGGCGTGGCTGTGACGGAGATCGGGGCCTCAGCCCGCGCTCTCGGTCTGTCTGGCCTCGACGAATGCCCGGACCTCTTCCGCGCCCCCGACGAGTAGCAGCCGGTCCCCGTTGCGCTCGATCTGGTAGTCGTACATCGGATCGTAGTAGTCGCGCAGCAGGGTTTCGATCCAGGCGCGGTGCAGCTCTATCTCCCCAGTGGTGCGGTGATGGGCCAACGCCCGAGTCATGAGCCAGAGCACTGCCCGGTATCGGGTCCCGCCGAGGCGTTTGCGGATGCGCTCGAGGCTGTCCAGGAGCTGGGCGGCCCAGCTATCGAGGCCCCCCTCGGTCCCATGCTCAGCCTGGTGCTCGGCCAGTGCCTGGCTGACATACTCCTCCAGGGTGATCTCCACCCGCTGCTCCAGCGGGGCCTCGACGATCACCAGGGGTGCCGTTCTGAAGGCCTCGAACAGGAAGGGCGGCAGGTGTCGGGAGCCTATGGCCCGGCTCTCGTCCTCGATGGGTAGCAGGGGATTGCCACGCACCCGGTGCTTGAGCAAGGCAATCGACAAGGCGTTCTCGAAGTCGATCTGACTGGGCTGGGCGGTGGCATGGCGGCCGAAGGCGGAGCCGCGGTGCCAGGCCAGCCGCTCCAGGTCCAGGGCGTTTGCCATGCCTTCCAGCAGGCGGGTCTTGCCGACCCCTGTGCGCCCGCCGATCACCAATGGATGGATCTCCCTGGCGGAGCGCTGCAGCTCTTCGAGCAGAAATCGCCGCAGGGCCTTGTAGCCCCCCTCGACTCGGGGGTAGGTTACGCCGGTGCCCTCGTGGAGCCATCGCTGGCTGATCTTCGAGCGCATACCGCCACGAAAGCAATAGAGCACGCCTCGGGGATGGCGATCGGCGAAGGCCCGCCAGGCGTTCACCCGTTGTGCCTTGGCCGAGCCGTGGACCAGCTCGTGTCCCAGCTGGATCGCCGATTCCTGCCCCTGGTCCGCATAGCGGATACCTATCTCGTGCCGTTCGCTGTCCTCGACCAAGGGATGGTTCTCCGCCAGGGGAAAGGCCCCTTGACGGAACTCCGCAGGGGCACGTACGTCGAGCAGGGGTACATCCTCGAGAAACAGGCGACGATAGTCGTTGGTGGTGGGCAGGTCTGGGGCCAAGGTCCGTCACTCCAGCTGCTCGAGGCGGGCACGCAGCGACTCGGACTCACCAGGCGGTACAGGTCCGCACAGCAGCAGCTCACGCATCAGGCGGCCTCGCTTCTCGGAGGACTCTTCCCGGCGACCCTGGGTCATGGCCTGGGAGAGCAGGGAAACCTGGCGCTGGAGGCGGCTGCCGCGCTCTGTCTCGGGGGAGTCCTTGCCGAGCAGTATCTCCAGGTCCAGACACAAGGACCGCCAGTGCTCCAGGTTGGACTGCAGGGTGTGGGCCAGTCCCGCGCAAACCGCCGGCTCGGCGGCCAGGCGTTTGGCCAGATCCAGCCGCTTGTACAGGCACTCACGGGCTTCCGGCTCGTCGAGCGGGGGCAAGGCATTCCAGGCCCGGTCAACCTCTTCGAGAAGCTCGGCGCTGGCCTGGTCCCGCAGGGCGGCCTGCTCCAGTCGGGTGCACAGCGCGGAGTAGGCCTTGAGGGTCTGCATGCGCCGATCTTCACCTGCCCGCTCCGCGTGGGCGACCCGCTCGGCAAAGGCCTTTCGCACCCTCTGGATGCGGGCCTCGGCCCCGCTCTGCGTTCGGGGAGGAAAAGGACCGTGGGATTCGGCCTCGCGGATCAGCCGTTGTGCCTGTCTCTGGCAGCCGAGAACGCTGGCATCGTCTCCCTGGCACAACGCGTTCAGCTCGTCGCACAACGCCTGGAACCGGCTCAGGTTCTCGTCCAGCGCACGTCGATGGGCTTGTCGCTCCTGGCGTTCGCGCTCCAGCACCGCCTCTATGGCCTCGTGGAACCGCTTCCACAGCCGCTTCTCTTCGCGCGGAGGCGAGCTGACGGTGACCTGCCAGGACTCGCGCAAGGCGCGCGCGCCGGCGACCGCTTCGTGCAAGTCCGGCGATTGGAGCAAGGACTCGGCCTCCTGGGTCAGGCCCTCCCGGTGGAGACGGTTGTGCCTGCGTTCGCCTTCCATGTGCGCCTCGAGGGCGGCTATGGCCTCGTCGTAGCGCGCCTTCACCACTTGCCAGTCGTGGCGCACCACGGGCCCGCAGGTGCGCCAGTCCCTGCGCAGCCGGTGGATCGACTTGTCCAGGTGTCGCCAGTCGGGACCCTGCCAGTCGGTCTCTGCGTTGAGCCGCTCAAGGGCGGCGCAGACCTCGGCACGTCGCTCCAGGTGGTCCTTGCGGGCCGCAGCCGCCTCTCGGCGCTGCGCCAGGGCGGGCTGGATGGCCCGGGTGCAGGCACTGTCGAAGCGCTCCCAGAGCAGTTTGCCGCCGGGGTCCAGATGGCCGAGACGCTTCCACTCTTCGCGTAGCGCCTTGACCTCTTTGGCCAAGCGAGCGGGGGGCAGGCCGCTGTCGACCAGGGCGACGGCACGCCCGATCAGCTCTTCGCGGGCTCGGTCCGAGCCCCAGTGGCGCCACGACTTGAGCTCGGCGAGTCGCGGGCCGGCCGCACGCAGGCGCGTCTCCAGGGTCCCGCGCCTTCGTGACTCCAGCCCTTGGAGGCTGTGCAGCAGATCGCTGGCCTTCTTGTGGGCGTGCAGGGCCGGGTCCAGCTGGCCCTGGTCGAGGGCCTGCTCCAAAGTATCCAAGGCCCATTGGATTTCTTCTTCCCGCTCGCGGTCTCGCTCCGCCTGGCGGTCCAGGGCCTGAGACAGGGCGTCCAGGCTGTGAGTCAGGGCGCGACGTCGCGGCTCGAGACTGGCGGGCAGGGTCTGCGGTAGGTCGTTCAGCTCCTGGCAAAGGCGGGCGACCAGCCGGGAATCCGGACGTGTCTGGCCCCTAAGGGCGAGCGCCTCGGACTCCAATCGGTCCAGGTTGGTACGCAAGTGGCTTCGGATGACGGACTGCTCGATCGCGTCCCGGGTTTGGAGCAGCCTGTGCTGGAAGTCATCCTCGTCGCTGACAGCCTCAGCGGCGGCGGGCAACAGGGCCCAGGCGGACTCGATCTCTCTGAGTCGCAATCGCGAGTCCTCGGGCTCCGAGTCGGGGATACGCCGCGCCAGGGCATCGAGTTCGTCCAGCAGGGACCGCCTGTGCCGGGCGATCTCCCGCCCATGGGTCTGCGCGGCTCGGTAGGTGTCCAGCAAGCCTTCGAAGTCCGATTCGGCCCGCTGGAATCGAGTGAGCTGGGAAGGCTCGGCATCTTGTGCGATCTGAGGCCAGCGGGCTCTGATACGCAGCCAGGCGGCGTCGTCGCCGGGCCAGCTGGAGCCCCGGCCGAGTGACTCCAGCTCTCGGATCAAGGTGTCTCGCTCGGCGGCACGCTCGCTCGCCTCGCGCAGCTCGGTCAGGCGCTGGCGGGCCAGCTGGGCGATCCGCTTGTCGCGATTGCGTACCGCCTTCTCCAGTCCCTTCAAGGACTCTTCCGAATGGACACGTCGGGCGGCGGCCAGACGCACCTCTGCCGACTCGTCCTCGGCGGCGGCCTGGGCGAGGGCGGTCTCCTCGGTGAGCAACCCGATCGCCGCTCGTCGCAGCCGACTGGAGTTGGACCCCAGGGCCAGCTCTCGGGTCAGACCGGGGTCGTCGCATACGGTGATGGCCTCGGTGGCCAGGGCGGTATCCATCCGATCCTCTTGGCCCATGGCGCGCAACAGAAAGCGGACCCGCACCTTGGCCGCGTCGCTGATCGGCGAGCTGACGGCGGCGAGTCCTACCAGCAGGTGCAGGTCATTCAGTCGGCGCAGGGCGGCGCGGCGCACATCCAGGGAAGGGTCGCGCTTGGCCAGCTGCTCGAGCACCGATTGGTCCAACGCCTGCTCGCCCACCGCCGCGAGGCGGGTGAGGGGGTCGGGATGCTGCCACTTCGGCTTGAGCCAGTTTCTCAACATCGAGGGATTCTTCGGTGGTTGCCGGCACCGCACGCGGCGGCGCGGGCATTGTAAACCCCCCGGGGGTCCCGGTCAGCGGGTCTGCGCCGGGGCTCGGTGGCGCCAAGCTGACGATCGACATCGAGCAAGGCCGTTTCGTCTTCTTCTACCTCCCGGTCGGGGATTGAGGGCCGAGGCTCAGTAACATCAGTCCAGCCAACGAACCAGATAGTAGATCCGTTGGCTCTCCGACGACACTGAAGGACCATACACAACGGCCGGGTGCAGATCCCTGACCGCATCCGCCCCCCGTCGCGCTGCGGTTTTGCTCTCCACCTCGGTCACGCATCCCTCGGGAAAGCGCACGCGATTGCGTCGCTTGGTCTTGATCAGGGCGAAGCGCTCCTGCAGGGACGTCGATTCGGGGTCGATAATGACCTGAGCCATGGCTCCTCCTCGTGCTCGGCTGCGCTGGGACTGATGTGGGCCATGATACCGTGGACGACCTGGGCAACGGTATTTCTGGGGCTGCCATAACTTTGTAAAATTGAGCGCTTCCTGGTTCTGGACCTTGTCATGACGCCATCGTCTGCGCTCTCGCGGGCTGCCGCCCTGGCGGTATTGCTGCTCTGCGCGCCCATCCGGGCGAGTGAGACAGACAGCTTCACCGAGCGCAATCAACCCATCCCCGATGTCGCAGAGGTGCTCAACCGCCACACCAACGAGTTGTTGGACGCTGCAATCGCCGACGCCAATGCGCCGCCCATCCAGCTTCTTGGGCTCGAGCGCTATCTGGAGCCGACCAGCTGCAATGTCGCCCGGCTCTACTCGGAGATCAACCAACGCATGGGCGGCCCGCTGGTCGGCACCCTGGAAACCTTTGCGAACACATCGGGCTCTCTGTCCCAGCGCAGACTGTCCCGTCGGGAAAGCATCTATCACGCCTTTCGCATCTTCGAGGCGCCGAGTCTGGGCGGCGATGAGGGTCGCCTGGCGGCTGTGGTGAATCTAGGTGGCAGCCTCGTGGGCGCCGACAAGCTCGGCCATTTCTTCTCGCAGGGCTACTCCTATTTCGAGAAGGCCTACCTGCAGGGCAAGGGCTTGAATGCCGCCCTTGACTACGGGGAATGGAGCGAGCGCACCTATTATGGAGCCCTGCTCACAGGCGTTTACTCCTATGCCGATCTGGCCGCCAATCTCAACGGGATGCGCTTCTGGATCAATCTGCTCAAAGAGCATCCGGATCCCCTGGGAGACGACGGCCGGCTGCCCTATGTCAGCTGCTTCCAGGGCCATTGGATCAAGAATCGGGACTTCGATTGGAGGGACTATGTGGACCCGGCCTGGGACGAGGCGATCAATTGCAGCCGCTTTCGCAATGAAACCCTGATGGAGAAGGTGGACGAGGCGATCGGTGTGCTCGAGCAGCGCTACCATGAGCGCCTGTCTTGCCCGATCAGTCGCGCCTCCGCCTTTGGACTGCGCGTCAAGTACGGCCCCCTGTTCCAGCGGATCGTCAACCTGGACGGACACGCGGTGCTCAGCCCGACGGGGCTGACTGCGGGTGTGAAGATCTTCTGACCTGCGCATCTTGGGCTACGGCGGGTCTGGATGCTGCTACCATGACCCTTGATACCATCGTGAGCTGGGAAGGGGACAGGTGAGCGCAATCCGATCCAGGCCAGTATTTCTCGATCTACTCAAGATCAGGCTGCCCGTTTCCGCGGTCTTGTCTATCGCTCATCGGGCGACCGGCCTGCTCTTGGTGCTGGCGATCCCGCCGGCCATCTATCTGCTGGATCTCTCTTTGTCCGGTCCCGAGGGCTTTACGGCGGTGCGGGATTTTCTGAAAGGGCCTGTCGGCCAATCCGCGCTCTTTTTGGGCCTGTGGGTCTTGCTGCATCACCTGCTGGCTGGGGTCCGCTGCCTGCTGATCGATATGGACCTGGGTGTCGAGCGGACGGTGTCGCGCAAGAGCGCCTGGGCGGTCATCCTGGCTGCCCCCCTGGTAGCCTTGGCGTGCGTGGGGCTCCTGCTATGAGCCGACGGGCATCCGGCTTGAGGGCATGGCTGCTGCAGCGGTCCACGGCCGTCTATCTCGGGCTCTTTTGTCTCTTCCTGGTGCTCCATTTTCTCTTGGAGCCGCCGACCGGGGTGGAGCAATGGCGCGCCTGGGTCGGGCAGCCCTGGCCGGCGACCGGTCTGATGATGTTTTGCGCCGCACTCTTGCTGCACGCCTGGGTGGGCCTGCGTGACGTGCTGATCGACTACGTCCGTCTCAGTGCGATGCGGATTGTCCTGCTCGGTCTGGCAGGCGCTGGCCTGATCGCCTGTGGTCTGTGGTTTCTGCAGGTCATTCTGCACGTGCGTAGCGCTTGAGGAGGCAGGCGATGGCCCTTCATCGAAGGCGGTTCGATACCTTGATACTGGGTGCGGGCGGGGCGGGCCTCAATGCCGCGCTCCAGCTTGCCGATTCCGGGCTGCGGGTGGCGGTTGTCTCCAAGGTGTTTCCGATCCGCTCCCACACAGTGGCAGCGCAGGGCGGGGTGAATGCGGCCTTGGGCAATGTCCTGCCCGACAGCTGGCACTGGCACATGTTCGATACGGTCAAGGGCTCGGACTACCTGGGCGATCAGGATGCGATCGAGCTGATGTGCCGGGAGGCCATTCCCACGGTCTACGAGCTGGAGCACCACGGGGTGCCCTTCTCGCGGCTGGTGGACGGCAAGATCTACCAGCGGGCCTTCGGGGGGCAGAGCCAGAACTTCGGAGGGGACCAGGCGGCACGTACTTGTGCCGCGGCGGACCGTACCGGGCACGCCATACTGCACACCCTCTATCAGCAGAATGTCCGGGCCAAGACCCATTTCTTCGACGAGCATTTCGCGGTGGATCTGGTCCGTGACCAGGAAGGCTTCACCTTGGGTGCGCTGGTGCTGGATATTGCCAGCGGCGAGCCCCTGCTGATCGAGTCCAAGACCACCCTGATCGCCACCGGCGGCTGCGGGCAGGTGTTTCGCACGACCAGCAATGCCCGTATCAACACCGGGGATGGAATGGCCATGGCCCTGCGCGCGGGCGTCCCGCTCCAGGACATGGAGTTCTTCCAGTTTCACCCCACGGGAATCGCTGGCAAGGGCATGTTGATTACCGAGGGTGGCCGGGGCGAAGGAGGTTATCTGATCAACAAAGACAGCGAGCGCTTCATGGAGCGCTATGCGCCGCATGCCAAGGATCTGGCCAGCCGCGACGTGGTCTCTCGGGCCATTGTCACCGAGGTGCGGGAGGGCAGGGGCTGCGGGCCTCGGGGCGATCACGTGCTGCTCAAGCTGGACCACCTCGGCGAGGAGGTTATCGCCAAGCGGCTGCCCGGAATTCGTGACAGCAGTCGGATCTTCGCGGGTGTGGACCCCGTTCAGGAACCGGTCCCGGTGTTTCCGACCGCCCACTATCTGATGGGCGGTATTCCCACCGATCGCCACGGGCGGGTGGTGGTGCCTGTTGGCCATGGTGCCGAGGAAGCGCTCCCGGGCCTCTACGCGGCTGGGGAATGCGCCTGCGCCTCGGTGCACGGGGCCAACCGGCTGGGCGGAAACTCGCTACTGGACATCCTGGTGTTCGGGCGGCTGGCGGGCAAGGATGTCATCCGTCATATTCAGGAGAATCCTTACCATCGCTCCATGGACGAGGAAGGCGTCGAGCAGGCGTTGTCCAGGCTGAGGCGTTGGGGCCAGCGGGGTGAGGGGCCGAGCGTGCGCGAGCTCGGCGACGAGCTGCGCAAGGTGATGGAGGACCACGCGGGGGTGTTTCGCACCGAAGCGGTGATGAGCGAGGGGGTGGCACGCGTGAAGGAGATAAGAGCGCGTCTGCCGGACGCCCGATTGCGCGACCATTCCAAGACCTTCAATACCGCCCGTATCGAGGCCTTGGAGCTGGAGAACCTGGTGGACGTGGGTATGTCGATCATCCTGTCCGCGCTCCATCGTAAGGAGAGCCGCGGCGCCCATTCGCGTCCGGATCATCCCCAGCGGGACGATGTCCATTGGCTCAAGCACAGCCTGTGCTTTCGCCAGGGAGACACCATGGACTACAAGCCTGTGCGGACCCGACCTTTGACCGTACAGGGATTTCCGCCCAAGGAGCGGGTGTATTGAGGCCGGATGGGGAAACCCCGATGAAATTGAGCGTTTACCGGTTCAATCCCGAAGCGGATCAGGCCCCGCACATGGTCACCTTCGAGGTGGAGGTGTGGCGCGGGATGATGCTGCGCGATGCCCTGATGGCAATCCAGGCCCAGGACGAGTCCTTCGCTTTCCGCCATTCCTGCGGCGAAGGGGTCTGCGGCTCCGACGGGGTCAATGTCAACGGCCGGAACCACCTGGCCTGTATCACGCCCATCGCCGAGCTGAAAGAGCCGGTGGAGGTACGCCCCCTACCAGGACGTCCGGTGATCCGAGACCTGGTGGTGGATATGGAGCAGTTCTATCGCCAATACAAGCGCGTCGAGCCCTGGCTCGTGCGCAAGGAGCCTTTTCCCGAGCACGAGCTGACCCAGACCCCGGAAGAGCGCGATCGGCTCGACGGACTCTACGAGTGCATCCTGTGCGCTTGTTGCTCCACGGCCTGCCCGTCCTTCTGGTGGAACCCCGACCAGTTTCTGGGACCCCAGGCGCTGCTCACGGCCTACCGTTTCCTCGCCGACAGTCGTGACCAGGGGCGCGACCAGCGTCTCGACGCTCTGGACGGGCCCTATCGGCTGTTCCGGTGTCATACCATTATGAATTGTATGGAATCCTGTCCCAAGGGGCTCAATCCCACCCGTGCCATAGGGCACATCAAGGCCCTGATGGTGAAGGAGTCTGTCTGAGCCATCGCGGCGGCCCTGGCCGCAGAGTTCATCGGACAGAGCCCAGGACCAGTCTGTTTTTCGTGCTCAAAGCCATTGGGTGTGGGCCGAGATCTCATGGCTGCGCGGCACCGCCACCGGGTGCGAACGGAGTACGGCCAGGCGTTGACGCCCGCGGTCTGCTAGCGTACTTTTCGATTCAAGGGGGCTGGCCTGGCTCAATTTTCGCCACGGCGCTCGACCTTGGTGGTTTGGCCTCCTGGCAGAACACTAAGGCATATCTATCCACCGACCAAAGGTCTGCGAATGGAGCTGGCGTTCCTGGGGGCAGGTTCGGCTTTCTGTCTCACGCCTGGAAATTTCCAGTCGAACATGCTCTTGAGCAGCGCTTCGGGGCGTCGGTTGCTGATCGATTGCGGCTCGGATATCCGCTTTGCCCTGGCCGCTTCCGGCTTGGGCCCGCGGGATATCGACGATGTCTACATCAGCCATCTGCACGCGGACCATGTGGGTGGCCTGGAGTACCTGGGCTTTACATCGCGTTTCGCGTCTCCGCCGTTTCGCATCAATCTGTATACCAGCGAGACCTTGCTGGAAGAGATGTGGGTCCATTCCCTGTCCGGCGGCATGAGGCAGGCGGCGGGGGATCAATGTACCCTGGTCGACTTCTTCGACCCAAGGCCCATACCCCCGGCCAGCTGCTTCGAGTGGGAGGGGATCAGTCTGGAGCTGGTGCCAACGCGCCACGTGGTGGGGGAGCGCTCGGCCATGATCAGCTTCGGACTCTTTTTTGAGATCGGCGGCACCTCGATACTGCTGACGACAGATACCATCTTCGCCCCGGAGGATCTCGGAGCTTACTTCGAGCGGGCGGACCTGGTCTTCCACGATTGCGAGACCAGCTCTGATCCGACCGGGGTCCACGCCCATTACAATGAGCTGGTGCACTTGCCTGCTTCGCTCAAGGCCAAGACCTGGCTCTACCATTACAACGACGGGGATAAGCCGGATGCCCGGGCCGACGGCTTTCTGGGCTTCGTGCTTCCCCGCCAGACGTTCGTCTTCTGAGTCGGCTCCGGGGGGCTTGGGCTCCGCGGTGTTTTCTTGACGGTGTTGGGGCTGTGCTCCATCATTGGAACGTCGCAGAGACGGAGCGTCCGTGATCTGCAGGCGCAGGTGCGGGGTGCCGGCGTTCTTCGGCCCGCCCGTCTGCGGCGCGGCTTCTCAGCGGCATTGTGAAAGGGGGGTTGCAGGCTGGTTCCTTGTCTCATGTTCGCCACGGCGGTTGAGCATTCGGTATCCACCGTCGGAGCGCGCCTTATCTCTATGCAATATTTAGGGTATTTCAGTGATGAAGAGACTATTTGCATTGTTGTTTGTGGCCACGCTCCTGGCAGGGTGCGAGACGGCGCCCCCGCGCGTCGAGCCGGTCGAGCCGACTGCGCGAGAGATGTTCGAGCAGGGGCGGCAGGACTACGCCCATGGCGACCTCTCCATGGCCGCTTCTTCGTTGGAGCAGGCGGTGCGCTTGGACCCGGATCTCTCCCAGGCCCACTGTCTGCTTGCCCGCGTCTACGACGAGATGGCGTTGGAGCGGGAGGCGGTGGCGGCCTATCGGACCTGTATCGACCTGCAGCCGGGCAATGCCGAGGCGCATGCCGGCATAGGCATCATCTTCTCGCGCCAGCTGGAGTATGTGCTGGCCCAGTCCCATCTGCAGAAGGCGGTGGATCTGGGCTCGCAGAATCCCCAGGCCTACTATCTGCTGGCGGAGATTCTACGCAAGAAGGGTCAGTGCACGCCGCCCATCTCTTTGTACAAGAAGGCTATGGCCTTGAAGCCGGGCTACGTGGACGCCGAAGAAGGCCTGCGCCGGGTGAGGGCTCGCAATTGTGCGCCTACCCCGCCACCCCCTGCGAAGCCGCAGCCGTTTCGGGGCGGCGGCAAGGCATTGAAGCCGGGCGAATGGTGATCCGCCCGGAGGTTGTCTGATGCGTACCTCGATCTGCGGTCTGGCAGTGCTGCTGCTTGGCGTCCCCGGTGCTTGGGCCGGAAACCGGGAGATGATGGACCGGGCTGGTGCGGAGCTGGTCCAGATCAACCATCGGCTGCTCCAAGAGCTGGGTGCCGATCGCCAGGATGGCGAGTACCATATCGTGGCGCGTATCGTCGAGCGTGAAGGCAAGAAGGTCATCGCGATCGACCGATTGGAGCGCCATGACCAGCAAGGGGGAGGCGACGCACCGGCAGCAGGTGCGGGCAGAGGGACCTACATTGAGTACGGGCCTATCCCCCAGTCGGGGGTGCTTCCCGCGGCGTCGCGCGTGGCGGTGCCGACGGGCGGCGCGGCGGCCCTTGACCGGGTCGGCGCGTTGCTGGAGGCCCATCCGGGTGCCCAGGTCATGGAGCTGGATGCGGCTGCGATCGGACAGCTGCCTTTGAAAGACCCGATTCCGTCGGGGGGCGGAGTCTTACTGATCTACTGGTGATCAACCATCCACTGTGTCGATCCCGATGCTGTGCGGCGCAGCGAGAGCGCCTGGGCGGGGGGCTTGACAGCAGCATTCAAGCAAGAGGGAATGACTATGCAACTCATGAAAGCGCGCTTGGCTTGGTGTGTGGTCGTGGTCGTGGTCGCGGCGCTGGTGTCCGCGGATGCGATGGCCGGCAACAGGAAGCTGATGACGGTCAACGCCGCCAAGGTGGTGGCGGAGCGGGCCATCCTGGAGAGCATCACTGGCTTGAAGATACGTGCGGAGGAGCGTGTGGACGAGATGATCGCCGGCGGGGTGACTGTCGAGGCCAAGACCGAGGCGGCGGTCAAGGGCATAGAGTACACGGATATCGTCTATGACCCGGACAAGGACATCGCCCGAGTGACGGCCAGCATCGACCTGGGCACCGTCACCAATATCGTCGGTAAGGACATCGACTTCGGTGGTCGGCGCATCCAGCGAGTGGGCTTCGCGACCTCGACGCCGGCCATGGCCGCTCCACTTCAAGCCATGCGCGCGGCCGAGATCGACGCATACAAGAATCTGGCCAAGAAGATCGTGGGCTTCACTCTGCAGAGCAATACCCGAGTGGAAGATTTTGTCATGCGCTCGGACCGCATCCGCACCCGGTTGCTGGCTGCTATTTATGGTGCCGAGCTCACCTCTTATCGCTGGGATGAAGAGGGTGATGCCTATGTGACCATGAGCATCCGTATCGGGGAGATCGACGATGTGCTGGGACAAAAGGTGATCTACGACGGCGACGTGCTGGAGGTCGAAGGGGCCGGTGCCCAGTATGACGAGCTCTCGGGCTCTCCCGGCACCTTCAGCACTCGGGGGGCGTCCACCACGGTTCGGGAAGGTACCTTGGATGTCCCGGTCGGCGGTCCCGCTCCACGGGTTGACGAGAACACGGGCGGGGGTGTGAGCCTTCAGTAACACTCCGCGCTGCCGGGTACGGGGGGCATCGGAAATAGCGCCGTCCGGACCGGCGGCACGGTCTCTCTCGGGTGGATTGATCAGCATGCGCCATACTCGCGGCAAGAGGCGGGCCCTCCCGCTATGGCTCTGTCTGGGCCTGGTGTTGGCTTCCCAGACAGCTTGGTCGTTCAGCTTCGCGGACTATGATGAGGCGGAGAGGGCCGACGAGCAGTCCCGCCGCCAGGCCGCCCAGCAGAAGCTTCATCGGCAGCTGGCCACGCCTTGCCCCGCCTGGGTCAAGAGCAGCCTGATCATGGTCTCGGTGACAGAGACCCACAACGGCAGGCGGCGGCTGGTGCACGGTGAGAAATACAATCGACTGTTCGAAGGGATCAACGCCGGGCTTCGCCGCCAGGGCTTCCGTACGTTGACCCCGCAGGAGATCCAGGATCAGATCGAGCGGGAGCAGCAGCGTGCCTACCTGGACAATGACCTGGATGCCGCTGTCAATGCCGCCAACGCCCTGGGTGCCGACTACATCCTGACCGCGAGCATTTCCACGGTCAGCCGGCCCAATCCCATTATCAATGTCAACGACGTCTTCGTCTCCATGGGCTTCGACCTGCAGGACAAGGCCGGTCACGGTCTCTCCCACGCTACCGCCAAGGGGGACTCCTTCGCCGGCGGCGATGTGCTGGGTGTGGCCGAGGATCTGGTCAGGGCCCGCTCGGCATCGGTGGTCGGGCGCATCTATTCGGATCTGTGTCGCTACGGCTCACAGCAATAGGGGTCGATCATGGGCGTAAAGACCGGTTTCGTGCGATGGGTAGGGGTGGCGTTGCTGTTGCTGGCGGCTGGGACGGCCTGCGCGGAGCAGACCCTGGTGGTGACCGCGGAAGGCCTGGCGGACCCCAACGCCGATACCTACAAGCGCGACAAGGGGCTGATGATCGATGACCTGCGCCGCGACGCTCGCCGCCAGGTGATCGAGAAGGCGGTGGGCACCTTCATCGACAGCACTACCCTGGTGGAGAATTATGTGCTGGTCGAGGACAAGGTGTTCAGCCAGAGCAAGGGGCTGATCAAGCGAGTGATCAAGGAGAGCGATCCCTGGCTGGGCGAAGACGGCTTCATGCACATGCTGATCAAGGCCGAGGTCTACGTGGGCAATGTCCGGGACATCATCAAGGGCCTGCCCAAGCTGTCGCGGACCGGCTACATCAAGCAGCACGGCAACCCGAAGATCTCGGTGGCCGTGATGGCCCAGGATGCCCAGCGGGGATCGGAGGAGACCCGCTCGGACATCGCCGAGAACATCCTCAAGGAGCGCATCTCCCGCTTCGGCTATCGGGTCTGGTCCGAGGAGCTGACCCAGCGGCTCAAGCGCGAGATGATGGAGACGGCCACGCTCGACAACCGTACCGAGACCACCGTATCCATCTCCCACATGAAGGCCTCGGACTTCTCGATCTACGGCCGGGCCAAGTTCGACACCCGCAGCATCGTGCTCAAGCCCGCCGAGATCAAGATCACCAAGTACGTGCTGACCTCCTGGACCGTCAAGTGCGTGGACAACCACACCGGCGAGGAGATCTACTTCAACAACAAGGTCCCGCGGGCCAAGAGCTGGGCCAGCGAGGACGAGGCGCTGGAAGACATAGGACGGCTGATCGGCAGCGAGTTCTCCCAGGAGTTCTTCGAAGACCATCTGATGCAGCCGACCAAGATCTACGAGCTGCATGTGTCCGGGCTGCCGGACTACGACTTCGGGGTCATGCTGAAGAAGGAGCTGATCGGACTGCGTCCGGTGATCAATGTGGACTTCCGCAGCTTCAACCGTGGCGGCCACTCCCTCTACGAGGTTGAGCTCGCGGGCGCCAACGACAACTTCGCGCGGCTGATCAACGCCACAGTCATCAAGCCTTTGAACACCAAGCTGGACGAGAACGCCTTTCATCTGGTTGCAGTGGAGCAGGGGGTGGTCCGGGTGCGCTTCCAGAGCAATCGCAATCCCGAGGACCTGGTGTCGGATCTGCGCTCCAGGCCCCCGGCGTCCCTGGCCAGCGCCTCTCCGGAGCGATTGCGTCAGATCGTCAAGGGAGACGAGCTGTTGCAGAAGGTGGCGAAGGTCAATCCGGACGCCGTATCCAAGCTGCGCGACAAAGGAACTCCGGCGGGGGAGACCTTCAGGAACGTCGAAGATTTTTGAATTAGCCCGGATCTTTCGCGAATGACCCGCAGAGACGCAGAGGGCGCTGAGAAAACAATGGGTTGCGGGACGTCGAGAACAGCTTCTGGACGCGCCGAACGCCTCCCGATTCTGGAACTTCCATCATTTTCAATACCCTGCCTTCTCTGCGCCTCTGCGGTGCATTTTTCGGGTTAGGTGCTTTGGGCATGTCATTTCGAGGAAATCAGATGAACAGATATCTTTCGCTGGCGGTGCTTGCCGGCACTTCGTTGTTGTTCGGGTGCGTGACGAACGAGACCCGGGATGGGGCCCCGGTCAGCAGCTCGTCGGGAAGGGCCAATGCGGCGGCGGACCAGACCATGTATCGGCCGGTCGAGTATGCGAACCGTCGTACTCGAGGCCCGGTCGTCGTCGTTCTGCCGGGTGAGATCAAGAGCAACAATGCGACCTTCCTGCAGAAGGTCACGGCCAACAACATCGCGGACTTCGGGGAGCTGGAGCTGGGCCGGGACAACTTCCGGGTGCTCGAGAGGACGGATCTGGGGCCCATGCTCAATGAGATCTCGCTCGCAGTCAACATGGGAGACCCGCAGGCCCTGAGGCGCTTCCGCCGCGGCAAGTTCAAGTCCACTCAGTGGTTCGTGAAATTCGACATCCTCAAGGCGGAGCCTGTCTCCCGGGCGGGATCGGGCTTCTCCGGGGCGACCATCGGCAGTATGCTGGGGCGGGCCACGGGCAATTCGTACCTGGGCCAAGGGCTTTCTTCGGTCAATACCTCGGAGGAGGCGGGGGTTTGGGTCATTGGCCTCAGATACAAGCTGATGGATGCCCGCACCTCAGAGCAGGTAGCCACCAACTATTTCGAGCGCAAGATGCAAGTGGGTGCCACCAGCACCTCGGTGATGGGCATTTCTCAGAGCCAGGAGGGCGGCGTGACCCTGGATTCCATGGTGCAGCGCCTCGTCCAGGAGGCGGTCAGAGACATGGATACGATGAAGGAAGGCTCTTCGTCGTCCCGGGGGTCCAATGTGCGAGGGGACATGGGGGTCGCCTTTGCCCAACAGGCCCTGAATGCGGCCGGCTATGATGCGGGTCCGGCCGACGGGCTGATGGGTGAGCGCACCCGCAGCGCCCTGCGCGCCTTCCAGGCCGATCACGGGCTGGACGTGACCGGCCGGCTGGACTCTGCCACCGAGCGGGCGCTGGGCGGCCGACACTGACCCTCGATCCTTTGCCCCGGATGCTGCGGCCTCCGGGGCACAGGTCTTCCCTCGACCCTTCTGGCACCCGGGTTGGGCCATGCTGAGCATTCCCGAGCAGTTTCGCACCATCGCGAAGACCCGAGGTGGTCAGCCCGTGATCCTGCACCCGGAGCGCTCGGTCGGCTTTGCTGAGCTGGATCGGGATTCGGATTCGGTGGCCACCTGGTTGGCAGCGCATGGAGTGGGCCGGGGGGATCGGGTCGCCCTCTACTGCATAAACTCCGAAGCCTTCGTTGCCGCTTATCTCGGGATCGTCAAGGCGAGCGCGGTGGTGGTGCCGGTCAATCTGCTGCTGAGTCCCCGGGAGATCGCCTTGATCCTTCAGGACTCGGGCGCTCGCGGCCTCTTCTACCACCAGGCCTTCGCTGAGTCCCTGGCGGCGTTTCGGGGTGGGCTTTCCGGGCTGGAGCTCGCGGTGGCGATCGGTGAGGGTGAGCCCGCCGCAGGCGACCTGGCCTTCTCCGAGGTCCTGGCAGCCGGGGACAAGCCGCCTGTCCGGGAGCCGGACCCGCAGGACCTGGCGGTCATTCTCTACACCTCGGGGACCACGGGCCGCCCGAAGGGGGCCATGCTCACCCATGCCAATCTTGTGTCGAACACCAGTAGCGTGGTCTTGGCCTTGCGACTCCGGCCTGGCCAGGACCGATTCCTGGTGGTTCTGCCTATGTTCCATGCCTTTGCGGCCACCGTCGGCATGCTGACCCCGCTGTTGCACGGTCTAACCCTGGTCCCCGTGCCCCGGTTCGAGCCCGGCCTTGTCTGCGAGACCATCGCGGCGACGGGGGCGACCATCTTCCTCGGAGTGCCCAGCATGTACAATGTCCTGGTGCGTCAGCCTCAGGAGCGACGAGCCCAGTGGCAGACGGTGCGTTTTGCGGTATCCGGGGGCGCGGCCATGCCGGTCGACCTGATGAGGCGGTTCGAGCAGGTGTACGGCTTGCCGATCCTGGAAGGGGACGGCCCGACCGAATGCTCTCCCGTGACCTGCGTGAATCCATTGGAGGGCGAGCGCAAACCCGGGTCGGTGGGCTTGCCGATCCCGGGGGTGGAGATGGAGATCTTCGACGATCAGGGCTGCCGGCTGGCGGTGGATGAGATCGGTGAGATCTGCGTGCGGGGGCCCAATGTCATGAAGGGCTACTGGCGGCTCCCCGAGGCCACTGCGGAGGTGCGGTTCGGCGAGTGGCTGCGCACGGGCGACTTGGGCTACAAAGATGTCGACGGCTATGTCTTCATCGTCGATCGCAAGAAGGACATGATCATCGTCAACGGCATGAACGTCTATCCCCGGATGATCGAGGAGCGGCTGTATCGACATCCTCGTCTGCTGGAGGCCGCCGTAGTGGGAGAGCCGGATCGGGTCCACGGCGAGGTCCCCGTCGCCTATGTAGTGCCGGTGGAAGGCGAGACGGTCAGCACCGCCGAACTCAAGGCGTTCTGCCGCGAGGGATTGGGCCGGCACGAAATCCCGCGCCGGGTGGTGATCTGCGATCAGCTGCCGAAGAACGCCGCGGGCAAGATCCTCAAGCGCGAGCTGCGTCGCGACGGCGAGCTGGAGCGCGGGATCGACGCTTGTTGATCCGAGAAGCCGCAATTGGAACCGCCAAGGACACTAAGGCAGAAACGCACCGAAAGTGAAAGAACCTGCTTCACCCAACGGGTGATGCCCGTTTCCGGGACATTTCCTTGAAGAACTTGGCGATCTTGGCGCCTTAGCGGTTCAAATGCTTGGCGGCTCAACTGCTCTTTCCCGGTTCATTCAACTGGACGCTTGGCGGCCTCGTCGAGCGCCAGTGTCGCGCGACATCCACCCATAGACCAAAGCGACGACGCCCACCCAGGCGGTGGCAAGCCAGCCCGTGATCCCGTCGTAGGGTCCGATGAGGAAGACCAGGTCGGCGCTGGTATCGACGTCGGTTAGCCACTTGGTTGCCTTGATGGTCATCACCCAGCCGGTGTGCAGCCCGATGCACAGGGCAATGTTGCCCGTGCGCTCGCGCACCAGCGCCAGCAGCATGCCGACGGAGAACAGGGCGACGAGTGAGCTCAGGATGCTGGGGTCCGCGAAGCGGTGGAAGTTGTTCGCCAGGATCTCAAGCCCTGTGCCCCAGCCGACCAGGGTGTCCGGCGGAAGGGCCCGAGGCCCCAAGAAATGCAGCGCCGCATAGAAGACACTGGAAAGAGTCGCCGCTCTCAGCATGGAGCCGCTGCGGCGGATGGCCCCGTACATGGCGCCGCGAAAGAAGGTCTCCTCAATGAAGGCGACCGCAAGTCCCGCCCCCAGGCCCCCGAGCAAGAGGCTCGGAAGCCGTTCCCATTGGCCCCATCGATCCGAGTCCGCCACCCGCACGTCCAGGACCGTCAGCGCGAGAGACAGGATCAGCAGCATGGTTGTGCCCAGGGCTACTCCCAGACCGATGTGGGCGATGAACCTTCGGGCTGGCAGAGCGTAGCCCAGAGCGCGAGGGTCGTTCATGTGGATCTGCCTGAGCAGCAGGAAAAAGTACAGCAGTGCCAGCACCTTGGCGAGTCGATTGAGCAGCTTGTGGGGTGGAATCTCGCCGAGCAGCGATACTCCCAGCCAGGTCGGGTAGAAGAGCAGGGCAGCAGCCAGCAGGCTGCCGAGTAGAAACAGAAGGAAGATAGCGAAAACTTTCATGAGAGGCGGATCCGGGGCGGCGACGAACGAGGGTGGTGCGGTCGAGGCATTCTAACCCTTCACAGCGACAGCCCCGAGGTGCAAGGGTGGCGATCGAGGCTGTATAATGGTGAATTCGATCCGGTCCTATCGGCCGGCTCGCGAAAGTGGCGGAATCGGTAGACGCGCTGGATTTAGGTTCCAGTCCCGTAAGGGGTGAGAGTTCGAGTCTCTCCTTTCGCACCACCTCGGCTCAGAGACGGCGTCGACGCGTTGCGGCTGCTGGGCCAATTACCATCAATTCCAAGGGTCGGTGGCCCCGGTTGCCGGAGAGAGATTCGCATGCAGGTTTCGGTTGAGTCGAGCGCAGGTCTCGAGCGTCGGATGACGGTGCAGTTGCCCGCGGAGCAAGTCGATCAGGCGTTGGATCGGCGCTTCAAGGAGGTGGCGCGCACTGTGCGCATGAATGGCTTTCGCCCGGGCAAGGTGCCCTTGAGCGTGGTCAAGCGCCAATATGGGAGCAGAGTGCGCGGAGAGATCTACAGCGAGCTGATCCGGAGCAGCTTCGGCGATGCGGTGCGCCAGCAGAGCCTCCAGGTGGCGGGCCAGCCACAGATAGAGGCGATGGACGATAGCTCTGGCGAGGGTTTTTCCTATACCGCGGTGTTCGAGGTGATACCCGAAGTCAACCTCTCCAGCCTGGATGACCTGGTGGTGAAGCGTCCCGTCGTGGAGGTGACCGACGCGGACGAGGAAGAGATGATCGAGAAGCTGCGCCGCCAGCGCACCACCTGGGAGTCCGTGGAGCGTCCCTGCGAGGACGGGGATCAGGTTACCATCAGCTTCCAGGGAACCATCGATGGTGAAGTCTTCGAAGGGGGAAGCGCCGCGAGCAGGCCGCTGGTGCTGGGCTCCGGGCGCATGATCGAGGGCTTCGAGAGCGGTCTGGTCGGTGCCGCGCAAGGTGAGTCCAGAGGGCTGGATCTCGCCTTCCCCGTGGACTACCCGGTGGAGGCACTGGTGGGCAAGTCCGTGCATTTCGACGTCGAGGTGCTGGAGGTCAAGGCGCCCAGGCTGCCCGAGCTCGACGAGGCATTCGCCAGGGCGTTCGGCGTGGAGGACGGTAGCCTCGAGACCCTGAAAAGCGATGTGCGTGCCAATATGGAGCGCGAGCTGCGTCAGAAGGTCAGTGCGCTGATGAAGACCCGGGTGATGGATGCACTGCTGGAGCGCAATCCGATTGACGTGCCCAAGTCGATGGTCGCGGATGAGGCCGAGCGGCTCAAGCAACAGGCCAAGGCGCAGATGGCCTCTTCGGGGCGCCCGAGCGCACTGGATCTCCCGGTCGACGTGTTCGCCGATCAGGGCAAGCGGCGGATTGCTCTGGGGCTGTTGCTCGGAGAGATCGTCAGGCGGTCGGGCATGAGGCCAGATCCGGATCGGGTGCGCGCCACCGTCGAGGAGATGGCCTCCTCCTACGAGCAGGCCGACGAGGTCGTGCGCTGGTATTACAAGAACAAGGAGCAGATGGCTATTGTCGAGAACCTGGTTATTGAGGAGGAGGTGGTCGATTGGGTGCTGGGACAGTGCCAGGTGGAGGACGAGCCGAGCAGTTTCAGCCAGTTGATGGGCCCGACGGCCTGAACAAGCGGAGGTTGCACAACATGCGGACTTATCGGGATAAGGGCGGGCTCGAGGCCCAGGCGATCGGCTTAGTCCCCATGGTCGTGGAACAGACCTCACGGGGCGAGCGCGCTTTTGACATCTACTCTCGCCTGCTCAAGGAGCGGGTCGTCTTCGTCGTCGGCCCCATCGAGGACCATATGGCGAACCTGATTGTCGCTCAGCTGCTCTTTCTGGAGTCGGAGAATCCGGACAAGGACGTGCATCTCTACATCAACTCCCCAGGTGGCTCCGTCAGCGCGGGGCTTGCCATCTACGACACCATGGAGTTCATCCGACCCCACGTGAGCACTATGTGCATTGGCCAGGCCGCGAGCATGGGCGCGGTGCTGCTGGCGGGCGGGGAGAAGGGCAAGCGCTACTGCCTACCGCATTCCCGCACCATGATTCACCAGCCCCTGGGCGGCTTCCAGGGCCAGGCGACCGACATCGAGATCCACGCCAAGGAAATTTTGCTGCTGCGCGATCGGCTCAACCAGATCCTCGCCCGTCATACGGGCCAGCCGATGGAGACCATCGAGCGCGATACCGAGCGGGATTTCTTCATGAGCGGAGAGCAGTCCAAGGATTACGGCCTGATCGACCAAGTGCTGGTGCAGAGGGTGAGGCCGGCCGACAAATAGTGGTAGCTTGAACCCCTTTCGAGCCAAACCCCGCAGTTTCCGGGGGCCCGATGCCTTGTTATCGGGTGGTAATCGGATATGATGGCACCATCTCTCCTGTGAATCCGGAGCTGATGTGTCTAAAAGGCGCGCCCGAGCGAGGCGGTCTCAGAGGGTAGAAGATGGCTGACGACAAGCACGGTAAGGGAGATGAGGGCAAGCTCCTCTACTGTTCGTTTTGCGGCAAGAGCCAGCATGAAGTCCGCAAGCTGATTGCGGGTCCCTCGGTGTTTATCTGCGATGAATGCGTCGAGCTTTGCAACGATATCATTCGCGAGGAGATGCAGTCCTCGACCGGCGAGCAGTCGAGCAGCCTGCCCAAGCCCCAGGAGATCAAGGAGACGCTCGATCAGTATGTGATCGGTCAGGAGCGTGCGAAGAAGGTGCTCTCGGTGGCTGTGTACAACCATTACAAGCGCCTGGATGTGGGGGGGCGTAAGGACGAGGTGGAGCTGTCCAAGAGCAACATCCTGCTGATCGGTCCCACCGGCTCGGGTAAGACCCTGTTGGCCGAGACCCTGGCCCGACTCCTGAACGTGCCTTTCACGATCGCGGACGCCACCACCCTGACCGAGGCGGGCTACGTGGGTGAGGACGTCGAGAACATCATCCAGAAGCTGCTCCAGAAGTGCGATTACGATGTCGAGAAGGCCCAGACCGGCATCGTCTACATCGATGAGATCGACAAGATCTCACGCAAATCGGACAACCCCTCCATTACTCGGGATGTGTCGGGCGAAGGCGTTCAGCAGGCGCTGTTGAAGCTGATCGAAGGGACGGTCGCTTCCGTCCCCCCCCAAGGTGGGCGCAAGCATCCCCAGCAGGAGTTCCTCCAGGTCAATACCTCGAACATCCTTTTCATCTGCGGTGGCGCCTTTGCGGGTCTGGACCGGGTGATCCGAGAGCGCTCCGAGCGTGGGGGCATAGGTTTTGCCGCCGAGGTTCACAGCCGGGACGACCGACGGAACCTGGGAGAGGTGCTGGTCGGCGTCGAGCCCGAAGACCTGATCAAGTACGGCCTGATTCCCGAGTTCGTCGGGCGTCTCCCGGTCGTAGCGACCTTGGATGAGCTGGACGAAGGCGCTTTGGTGCAGATCCTCACCGAGCCCAAGAACGCCCTGGTCAAGCAGTACAAGCGGTTGTTCGAAATGGAAGGCTGCGAGCTGGAGATCCGGGAAGACGGGCTACGCTCCATCGCCCACAAAGCCATGGACCGCAAGACCGGTGCCCGCGGCCTGCGCACTATCCTGGAGCAAGTGCTGCTCGACACCATGTACGAGCTGCCGTCGATGGACAATGTCAGCAAGGTGGTGGTTGACGGGGCAGTGATTGCGGGTGACGCGGCGCCCTATATGATCTATGACGGTCGGGAGAAGCAGGTCGCCGCCTCGGACTGACGGCCATCCCCTCCCGGTCGGGTGCCTCCGACCATGCGGATCTTCTTCGTCACGGGTTTCGTACCCCCCGGATTCCTGGCAGGCCCGTATCTTGCTTTACGGTTTAGCGAAGATCGCTCATTTTGGGGGGGGCCAAGACATCTGCAGTGTCCCCGGGGTTGAATCCATCCGCGCTGGGCCCCAACATTGAGCAAGGGTCGGCCAAGGGCGCTCCCCTTGGATCGAGAACCCGTCTACCCACCCAATCTTTCGTCTGTGCATGGTTGTAAGCAGGGCCTCCCAGGTGCCACGCGACAGCCGAGCCAGCCGACGCAATTCGCGGTCGCAGGCGACAGACGGGCAACGTCGAGGACAACAGGTCTATGACTTCTCAAGCGGTATCCCAGCAGCATCAAGTGGTTCCCGTCCTCCCGTTGCGCGATGTGGTGGTCTATCCGCATATGGTGATACCTCTGTTCGTGGGCCGCGAAAAATCCATCCACGCCCTGGATGCGGCCATGCAGGACGGCAAGCAGATCCTGTTGGTAGCGCAGAAGAGCGCGGATGTGGATGACCCGGGCCCAGATGACATCCACGGGATCGGCACCCTGGCGAACATCCTTCAGCTGCTGAAGTTGCCCGACGGCACCGTCAAGGTGCTCGTGGAGGGCGGCGAGAGGGCTCAGCTGCTCAGGTTCGTCGATACTGAGCAGTTCTTCACCGCCGAGCTGGGCCCCATGGAGGCTCCGTCCTTTGCCGAGACCCCTCCCAGGGAGCTGGAGGTGTTGATGCGCTCGGCGGTCAACCTGTTCGACCAGTACGTCAAGCTCAACAAGAAGGTGCCGCCCGAGGTGCTTACCTCCTTGTCGAGCATCGACGACCCCAGCCGTCTGGCCGACACCATGGCGGCCCACATGTCGCTCAAGCTCGAAGAGAAGCAGCGCGTGCTGGAGATGGCCGATGTGCGCGAGCGCTTCGAGCACCTGATGGCTATGATGGAGGCCGAGAGCGATATCCTGCAGATGGAGAAGCGGATTCGCGGCCGAGTCAAGGGCCAGATGGAGAAGAACCAGCGCGAGTACTACCTCAACGAGCAGATGAAGGCGATCCAAAAAGAGCTGGGTGAGCTGGAGGAGGCACCCAACGAGATCGAGGAGCTGGCCTCGCGGATCCAAAAGGCGGGCATGACCAGGGAGGCCAAGGGCAAGGCCCTCGGCGAGCTCAACAAGCTCAAGCTGATGTCGCCCATGTCGGCCGAGGCGACGGTGGTAAGAAACTACATCGACGCCTTGACCAGTGTGCCCTGGAAACAGCGCACCCGCACCCGCGACAACATCGCCGACGCCGAGGAGGTGCTCGAGGCCGACCACTATGGGTTGGAGAAGGTCAAGGAGCGCATCCTCGAATATCTGGCCGTGCAGCAGCGGGTGCGCAAGCTCAAGGGACCCATTTTGTGCCTGGTCGGTCCGCCAGGGGTGGGCAAGACCTCGCTCGGTCAGTCCATTGCCAGGGCCACCAATCGCAAGTTTGTGCGCATGTCCCTGGGCGGCGTGCGCGACGAAGCCGAGATACGCGGGCACAGGCGCACCTACATCGGTGCCCTGCCGGGGAAGATCATCCAGAATCTGGCCAAGATCGGTAAGCGCAACCCGTTGTTTCTGCTGGATGAACTCGACAAGATGGCCATGGACTTCCGGGGAGACCCGGCTTCGGCCCTGCTCGAGGTCCTGGACCCCGAGCAGAATAGCACTTTCAACGACCATTATCTGGAAGTGGACTTCGACCTATCAGAGGTGATGTTCGTCGCCACCGCCAACGGACTGAACATTCCCCCGGCACTGCTCGATCGGGTCGAGGTGATCCGTCTCTCGGGCTACACCGAAGACGAGAAGGTCAACATCGCGATACGCTATCTGGTTCCCAAGCAGATGAAGAATGGAGGCTTGGCCGATCACGAGCTGTCCATCAGCGAGGCGGCGGTGCGCGACATCGTGCGCTTTTACACCCGGGAGGCCGGGGTCAGGAACCTGGAGCGCGAGATCGCCAAGATCTGTCGCAAGGTGGTCAAGCAGATTCTGCTGACCGCACGCACCAAGAAGGTCTCGGTTACCCCGCGGGGCCTGGAAAAGTACCTGGGTGTGAGGCGCTTCCGTTATGGCATTGCGGAAGAGCATGATCAGGTGGGTCAGGTGACCGGTCTGGCCTGGACCGAGGTGGGTGGCGAGCTGCTTCGCATCGAGGCGGCGGTGATGCCGGGCAAGGGTCGTCAGACTCAGACAGGGCAGCTCGGCGATGTTATGAAGGAGTCCATCCAAGCGGCTATGACGGTGGTGCGCAGTCGGTGCGAGATGCTGGGGTTGGACCCGGATTTCTACCAGAGCTGCGATGTCCACATTCACGTCCCGGAAGGGGCCACCCCGAAGGATGGACCCAGCGCGGGCGGTGCAATGAGCACGGCCCTTGTCTCCGCCCTGACCAAGATCCCCGTCCGTGCCGATGTGGCCATGACCGGCGAGATCACCCTGAGAGGCGAGTTGCTGCCGATCGGTGGTTTGAAGGAGAAGCTGTTGGCGGCCCACCGAGGGGGCATCCGGGCGGTGATTATCCCCGAGGAGAACGAGAAAGATCTGGTGGAGATTCCGGCCAATATCAAGCAGAATCTGGAGATCAAGCCAGTGCGCTGGATCGACCAGGTATTGGAGATCGCCCTGACCCGTATGCCCGACCCTTCGGGAAAGGAGAAAGACACCGAGGGGGTCGACGGCGCCCGACGCGAAACCCCCCCGGCTCAACGGCAGGTAGAGGTAGAGAAGAAGACGCGGAAGCGACGCAGTCTAACGACTCACTGAGGCCCGAAGTGCTCTGTCCTTGGGGGCGTGGCGTCGCCGTCCAGGGATTGGGTCCACGAGCGTCGGTCGTCGGCCGTGGTCGGACCGCCCGTGCGCCGTCTCCCGGGTCGCGGAGCGGGGCTGTCTCTCAGGGACAAGTGGGCAATTTCGCAACAACTCACTGAGTTTTGCGAGATTCGCGGTCTGTATATAAGTATTTTCTGTAATGCATAATTATTGAAGGGGGGTGTCCATCTGAGTGCGGTAACCGCTACCGGTTGTGGTTCTAGACCAGGATCTTCACTGGATATGCCGCTCGTTCTCGTACCACAGCACTCAAATGGATACCCCTCTTATTGCATTCACCGCCGGCACGATGATGTCTAGCTAGTGCTCGGGCGAAACAGGTTGACAGGCTTTTTTTTGCGCTGGTATAACTATTCCCGTTTTTTGCGCTGTGCCAGCGTTCGTTGCAGGCCTGCTTTCCGTCACTGCAAGCTCGGAAGGCACCGAGGGGGATTCGATGAATAAGGGTGAACTGATAGAGACAATGGCCGACGCCGCGGATATTTCCAAGGCCGCCGCTGCCAGGGCATTCGAGGGAATGGTTGCGGCCATTACCGAGGCCATGAAGAACGGCGATCAGGTGTCTCTGGTCGGCTTCGGGACCTTCTCGGTGAAGGAGCGCGGGGCACGTATGGGGCGCAATCCCAAGACGGGAGAGGCCATGGAGATCAAGGCATCGAAATCGCCCGGTTTCAAGGCTGGAAAAGCCCTCAAGGATGCCGTAAACTAAGCGGCCTTCGTTTGGGGGGTGCTTAGCTCAGCTGGGAGAGCATCGCCCTTACAAGGCGAGGGTCGCAGGTTCGATCCCTGCAGCACCCACCAACAGGTTCGGAGCGGTAGTTCAGTTGGTCAGAATACCGGCCTGTCACGCCGGGGGTCGCGGGTTCGAGCCCCGTCCGCTCCGCCAGCTTCGAGAACGCATCCGGGGTATCGCGCACGATACCCCGTTTGCTTTTGGGCATTGGATTCGTTTCTGCCGAAACTTGCTGGTCGACAAGCGAGATGCTGCAAGCCATTCGTGAGCGGGCCCAGGGCTGGATAGCCTGGGTCATCGTCATCCTGATCTCCATCCCATTCGCCCTCTGGGGTATCAACCAATATCTGGGCGGCGGGCACGAGAAGCTTGTGGCGACAGTGGGTGATCGAGAGATCACCCAGAATGAAGTCGACATGAGCTTCCAGCGGTATCGTTCCCAGCTCAGGGCGCGCCTGGGTTCGGCCTATAATCCGGGACTGATCGACGAGGCCAAGCTACGAGAGCAGGTTCTCGACTCCATGATTCGCAACGACGTGATCCTCCAGTCGGCCATGGGAATGGGCATGCGGGCCGGGGACGATCTGGTGAAGGCCGCCATCCTCGGGATGTCCGCCTTTCATTCCGACGGTCACTTCGATCGGGAGACCTATGAGAGCAATCTGCGCTACCAGCGCATGACCCCCTCCCAGTTCGAGCAGCAGGTGCGGGCGGGGATCGTGGGTCGGCAGCTCAGTATCGCCATTCAGGAATCGGACTTTGCCACCCCCCGCGAGCTGGCCACGATCCAGCGCCTGCAGGGCCAGCGCCGCGACCTGGCCTACCTGGTGTTTTCCGCCGCCGACTACCAGCCGGAGCAGCCGCCGAGCGAGGAGGAGGTCTCGGCCTACTACGAGCGTCACGGCGACGATTTTCTGGTGCCCGAGCAGGTTCAGGTCGCCTATCTGGATCTGAGCTCCGAAGGCCTGAGCCACGATATCGAGGTCACCGAAGACGATCTGCGGGCCTACTTCGACCAGCGCCGCGACGAGTTCTCCGCCCCCGAGCAGCGCCGGGCCAGCCATATCCTCTTTCCCCTGGACAAAGACGCCAGCCCGGAGGATGAGGCGAAGACGAAGGCCGCAGCGGAGAAGGCGCTGGCTCGGCTGAAGGCGAGTGAGTCCTTCGAGGCGCTGGCCAAGGAGCTATCCGCCGATGCAGGCTCTGCGCCCGAGGGTGGTGATCTGGGCTGGTTCGAGCGCAAGATCATGGACCCCGCGTTCGAGAAGGCGGCCTTCTCGATGAAGGTCGGCGAGGTCAGAGGGCCGGTGCGCACGGCCTTCGGCTTGCACATCATCAAGCTTACGGGCAGCCGATCCGAGGGGGTGGTGGACTTTGACGCCGTCCGGGGTCAGGTGGAGGAGCGTTTCCGCAAGGATCGGGCCAGCCGCCGCTATTATGAATATGCCGAGCAGCTGGGTAATCTGACCTACGAGCAGCCGGACACGCTGGAGCCCGCGGCCAAGGCCCTGGGTCTGGAGGTCAAGACCAGCGACTGGTTCTCGCGTGACGGCGGCAGTGGGGTGCTGGGCTCGCCCAAGGTGATGACGGCTGCCTTCAGCGATGACGTGCTTGTAAAGCGTTATAACAGTGAGCCTATCGAGCTGGGCCCCGAGCATGTGCTGGTCCTACGGGTGCTGGACCATCGCGACGCCCAGGTGCGACCGTTGGAGCAGGTGCGTGACCAGGTGGTCGAGGCCATCAATCGCGCCAAGGGAGCAGAGCGTGCCCAAGAGATAGGGGAGGCACTGATCGAGAGGTTGAACGCCGGGGCGGACCTGGTGGGCGAGGCCGAGGCATTAAGCCTGAAGGTGACCGAGGTCGGGATGGCGAGCCGCGGTCAGACCGACGTACCCGCGGAGGTGCTGCGCAGCGCCTATACGCTGCCCAAGCCGGCCGAGGGGAAGGCGTTCTACGGGCAGGCCGAGATGGACAATGGCGACTTCGTGGTGATAGCCCTGCGCAAAGTGGTCGATGGCGAGATCTCGGCCGAGGGGACGCCAGCCAAGAGCCACGCCATGGCCGCGGCCCGCATGGCCGGAGACAGCGCGTTCGATGACTATGTGAGCTACTTGCGCAGCAAGACTCACATCGAGTTCACCACCTCCGAGTAGGCATTTCCAATCGGCCCGGGCCGGGTCAAGGGTCCGGGTCCCCCCAGGGAGCCTGACGATCCATGCGCCTTAAGCTTCACTGGCAGATCCTGATCGCCCTAATTGTTGCAGCCCTGGTGGGCTGGCTGTCCAAAAGGCTTTCGCCTGAGCTCGCCGACGGACTCGTCAGCGTCTTCGATTTCCTCGGTACCCTTTTTCTCAACGGATTGAAGATGCTGATCGTGCCCCTGGTGCTCTCTTCGATCATTACGGGCATCGCGCGGGTCAGCCAGGGCGGGGCTCTGGGGCGGCTCGGCGGCAAGACCCTGGCCTATTACCTGGCCACCAGCCTGATCGCCATCCTCATCGGTCTGGCGTCGGTCAACCTGATCCAACCTGGAGTGGACTCGGCCGGTCAGCCGGCCAAGCCGTCCACCGACCGGGTGGCGGTCGAGGCCAAGCTGTCCAAGGTGGCGGACCAGGGCATGGAGGTGGTGCCCGAATTACTGCTGCGCATGGTCCCGCCCAACGTCTTTGCCGCCGCTGCCGAGGGGCAGATGCTCGGACTGATCTTCTTCAGCCTTCTGTTTGGCTACTTCATGAGCAGGGTGCAAGATCGCTACGCCCGGGCCATGGGGGATTTCTGGCAGGGTGTGTTCGAGGTGATGATGCGCATCACCGATCTGGTGATGAAGTTCGCCCCAATTGGGGTCTTCGGCCTGGTGGCGGAGGTGGTCGCCACCACCGGCTTCGAGGAGTTTGCCTCGGTGGGCTGGTTCTTCCTCGCCGTGTTGCTCGGCTTGGCCGTACACGCCTTCGTCGCTCTGCCGCTGATCTTGAACTTCGTGGCGAGGGTGAGTCCGGGGCGCCACTACCAGGCTATGGCCCCCGCGCTGCTCACTGCCTTCTCCACGGCGTCTTCGTCGGCAACCCTCCCGATGACCATGGACTGCGTGCAGAACCGGGCGGGGGTGTCCAATCGGACCACCAGCTTCGTGCTGCCCCTTGGCGCGACGGTCAACATGGACGGCACCGCGCTCTACGAGTGTACTGCCGCCATGTTCATCGCCCAGGCCTACGGCCTGGAGCTGAGCTTTGCGGTCCAATTCACCGTCGTGGCGACCGCGTTGCTCACCTCCATTGGGGTGGCGGCGGTGCCCTCGGCCAGCCTGGTTGCCATTACTATCATCCTCGGCGCGGTCGGCCTGCCTCTGGAGGCCATAGGCCTGCTGCTGGTCGTGGACCGATTGCTGGACATGTGCCGGACCGCGGTGAACGTCTTCAGCGACTCCTGCGGCGCCGTGCTGGTCGGCCGGCTGGAGGGAGAGGAGGGGATTCTGACCGGGAAGACCCCGGGCGGGAAGGGCATTTGAACCGCCAAGACGCCAAGGTCGCCAAGGGTTTCAAGCTCGAAGCGGCAGTCGGCGGGGCGCACGATACGCAGCGTCGCGGGGGTCAGTCGCCGGGTAAGACATGTGATGGATCGGGTCTTCAGAGATGCGGGACACTTGCAGACGGCGCGAAGCGCTGAACTGCAGTTACCAGGTGAAAGTGATCCGCGAGACCGAAGCCTCTCACTGGGCGGAATACCTGGCACTGCAACTGGTGTCTATCTAACTTGGCGTCCTTCGTGCCTTGGCGGTTCCAATCTCTTTATTCTCGGTCAACCGCTACGCCAGCCCCAGGATGTGATACCCGGCATCCACATACAGCACATCCCCGGTGATCCCTGAGGCCAGGTCCGAGCAGAGGAAGGCGGCGGCGTTGCCGACTTCTTCGATCGAAATGTTACGGCGCAGCGGGGCCTTCTTCTCGGCCTCTGCGAGCATGCCCTTGAAACCACTGATGCCGGAGGCGGCGAGGGTGCGGATGGGCCCCGCGGAGATGGCGTTGACCCGTATTCCCTCGGGCCCGAGGGAATCGGCGAGGTAGCGCACGTTGGCCTCCAGGCTGGCCTTGGCCACCCCCATGACGTTGTAGTTGGGCACGGTGCGGATCGCACCCAGGTAGCTCATGGTGATCAGAGACCCATTGCGGCCCCCCATCAGCCGGCGCCCCGCCTTGGCGAGTGCCGCGAAGCTGTAGGAGCTGATGTCGTGGGCGATGGCGAAGCCCTCGCGGGTGACCGCATCCACGTAGGTGCCTTCCAGCTGGTCCCGGGGGGCGAACCCCACCGAGTGGACGATCGCGTCCAGGCTCCCCCAGCGATCATCCAGGGCCGAGAAGACCGCGTCGATCTGCTCGTCGCTGGAGACGTCCAGCGGCAGCACGATCTCGGTGCCCGTCTCGGCGGCCATGTCCTCCACCCGCGACTGGAGCTTGTCGACCTGGTAGGTGAAGGCCATCTCGGCGCCTTCGCGGTGCATGGCCTGCGCACAGCCCCAGGCAATGGATCGGTTGCTGGCGAGCCCGACCACGAGCACGCGTTTGCCGCTGAGGAATCCCATGATGCCTTTGCGCTCCTCACTGGGGCGGCGCTCGGCGCCGCGGGATCAAGCGTCATACGTTACCGGAATCTGCCCCAACCCAACAACCTGGAAAGAGGATTTGAACCGCTAAGGCGTCAAGGACGCCAAGAAGGCCAAGGCAGGAATGCATCATGTGCCAAGACCACTCGTAGGCCAGGTTGCGAAGTGACCTGACACCAAACCAAGTGTCGGTTCGGCATACAACGCCTACCTGATCTATGGCACTTTGGTATTTCCTTTTAACCCTTGGCGTCCTTGGCGCCTTGTCGGTTCGAGCTGTTGTTGTGCGCCTTGTATGTTCAAGTTGCCGCTCTTGGGATTGCCCACCCCCCACCGCCCCTTGGTATAGTGCGCGTCTTCCCGAGCCGGCACGAACGAGGTCCGAAACAGCACCATGGAGCGACGCTTCACCGTCAAGGACATGGTCTTCCTGTCTGGTCTGCTGCTGGTGCTCGTCACCCTGGTGCTGACCATGTACATGATCGACCGCCAGTGGCTGAAGCTCTCCGAGATGGAGCGGCGCCTGGGCGAGCAGGCGGCGGATCTGCGGGGCCTGCGAGATGGGGTCAAGGCCCTCGGCCAACGGCTGGACCAGGGTGTCAGCCTGTCCGGCCAGGGGGGCTCGACCGCCCCGAGCACGGACGTCCCCGAGGCCTTCCGCCGCGCGAAGGACGCGACCCTGAAGCCCGACTTCGGGGCGGGGGACTGGCTGGTCCAGGCCTTCGGCACCGGCCTCAAGACCATCACCCCGCTGGTCTCCACCGATGCCTACGCCTCGGAGGTCCAGGGCTATGTCCAAGAGTCCCTGCTGACCCGCAACCCCGAGACCCTGGAGTGGGAGGGCCTGCTGGCCGAGGACTGGGACGTCTCCGAGGACGGGCTGACCTACGTCTTTCACCTGCGCCCCGGTCTCACCTTCTCCGACGGCGAGCCCCTGACCGCCGCGGACGTCGCCTTCACCTTCCGCTACATCATGGACCCGCGCATCGCCGCACCCAGGCAGCGCGCCTATTACGACAAGATGGCGAGTGTGCGCGCCCTCGGGCCCCTGGATGTGGAGTTCCGCTACAAGGAGCCCTACTTCGAGGCCCTGGCCCTGGCCGGCGGTATGTCGGTGCTCCCCGAGCACTTCTATGCCCCCTACCTGGAGCACCCCGAGGATTTCAACCAGTCCAAGGGCCTTCTGCTCGGCTCCGGGCCCTATCGGCTCAAGGACCCCAAGGGCTGGACCCCGGACCTGGGGCTGGTGGAACTGGTGCGCAACCCGCGCTACTGGGGTCCGGTGCAGCCTCCCTTCGACCGGCTGCTCTGGAAGAACATCGCCAACGACACCGCACGGCTCACCACCTTTCGCAACGGCGACATCGACGTCTACGGCGCGCGCCCCATCGAGTATCTGGACCTGCTCAAGGACCAGGCCCTGGTCGGGCGCACCCGGCACTTCGAGTACATGAGCCCCACCGCGGGCTACAGCTACGTCGGCTGGAACCAGTCGCGCAACGGCAAGCCCACCCGCTTCGCGGAACCCCGGGTGCGCCAGGCCATGACCTACCTCACCGACCGGCCCCGGGTGGTCAAGGAGATCATGCTGGGCTACGCGGAGCCGGCGGTCAGCCCCTTCAACCCCCGCAGTCCTCAGCACCACCCCGAGCTGGAGCCTCGCGCCCCTGACCCGGCCAAGGCCCGGGCCCTGCTGGCCGAGGTGGGCTATGCGGACCGGGACGGCGACGGCGTGCTGGAGGGCCCCGACGGAGAGCCCTTCCGCTTCGAGCTCGTGTACTTCCAGGACAACGACGATACCCGCCGCATCGTGCTCTTCCTGAAGGACCTCTATGCCGCCGCAGGCATACTCCTGGAGCCCAAGCCCACCGAGTGGTCGGTGATGCTCGACCTGATCACGCGCAAGGACTTCGAGGCCATCACCCTGGGCTGGACCAGCGGGGTGGAGATCGACATCTACCAGATGTTCCACAGCAGCCAGACCACCGGGGGCGGGGACAACTTCGTCAACTACAAGAGCTCGGAGCTGGACCAGCTGATCGAGGAGGCGCGCCGTACCGTGGACGAGGACAAGCGCATGCCGCTCTGGCAGGCCTGCGAGCGCATCCTCTACCAGGACCAGCCCTACACCTTCCTGATGCGGCGCAAGTCCCTGGTGTTCGTCGACGACCGGGTGCGCAATCTCCAGACCACCCGTCTGGGCCTGAACCTGGGCGCCGTCCCGGTGGAGATCTACGTCCCCCCCGCCCTGCAGAAATACCACGACTGAGCCGGCCGGCTCGCCTCGGCCCATGTACACCTACGTCGTCCGCCGTCTGCTGCTGATGATCCCCACCCTGCTGGGGATCACCCTGGTGGTCTTCTCGGTCATGGCCCTGTCTCCGGGCGGCATCAGCGCCCAGAGCCTGGTGGAGGGGATGAATCTCGAGCCCCAGGCCAAGAAGGCCATGGAGGACTACTACAACCGGATCTACGGCCTGGACCAGCCGGCGCCCATGCAGTACCTGCGCTGGCTGAACAATGTCTCACCCGTCGGCTTCACCTTCGACGAGTCCGGCCAGGTCGAGGGCTTCTCCTTCAGCAAGGGCTCGGACCTGGGTAAGAGCTTCCGTTACGGGCGCTCGGTGCTGGAGCTGGTGGGCGAGCGCCTGCCCATCACACTGCTGCTCAACCTGCTCTCCATCCCCATCATCTACGTGGTGGCCATCGCCATCGGGGTGCGGGCGGCGGTGGAGCGGGGCAGGGCCTTCGATCTGGGCTCATCAGGGGTGATGCTCGCCCTCTGGTCGGTCCCGACCATGCTGGCGGGTGTGCTGATGATCGGCTTCTTCGCCAACGACCAGTACTGGCACTGGTTCCCCACCGCGGGGCTGAGCCGCCGCGAGGCCCTGGACATGCCCTTTATGCCCCACTGGGCCTCGGTGCTCGACGTGCTCAAGCTGTTCGCGGTGACCGTCCTGACCACGGCGGCCTCGGTCGCACTGGCCGCAAAGGCGCCCCGTTTGCCGCGAGTGCTGGTGCTGGGGGCCCTGGGGCTGGGCCTGGGCGCCTGGATGGGCTGGACCCTGCCGGGGCACGGGCTGGTCGCCCCGCTGCTGCTGTCCCTGTCGATCGGCGCGCTCCTGGGGGGGCTCGGCTACATCGACTACGTCGGCCTGCGCATCGGCCTGGTGGGCATGATCGGCATCCTGCTCGGCGTCCTCCTGGGCGCGCACCTGGGGGAGGGGGGGTTCGTCCCCGGCTTCCTGCTCGACCGGGCCTGGCACCTGGTGCTGCCGCTGCTGTGCCTGAGCTATGGCAGCTTCGCCTTTCTCTCCAAGCTCACCCGCACCGCGGTGCTGGAGAACCTGCTCGCCGACTATGCCCGCACCGCCCGGGCCAAGGGGGTCGCCGAGCGCCGGGTGCTCTGGCACCACGTCTTTCGCAACAGCCTGCTGCCGCTCATCACCGTCTCCGCCGGCCTCCTGCCCAGCCTGCTGGCGGGCTCGGTGATCGTCGAGTCCATCTTCTCCATCGAGGGCATGGGCAAGCTGGCGGTCGAGGCGGTACAGACCCGCGACCGGGAGCTGGTGCTCTCGGTGACGCTGGGCAGCGGCCTGCTCACCCTGATCGGCTACCTGATCGCCGATCTCTGCTATGCCATCGCCGACCCGCGGGTGAGCTATGACTGAGGCGGCGGCCATGGCCCTGCGCCGGCGCGAGCAGTCCTATGCCGTTCGGGTGGCCCGGGAGGTGCTCGGGCGCTGGGGGGCGCGCATGGGCCTAGCCTGGATCGGCCTGCTCGCCCTGGTCGCGGTGCTGGCACCCTTCCTGGCCAGCAGCTATCCGCTCTTGCTGAGCCGCAATGGCGAGCTGCACAGCCCCGTCCTGGGCTATCTCACCCCCCAGGACGTCACCCTGCTGGCGCTCTCCGTGGTGGTGCTGGTCCTCTGGGCGCGCAGGCCGCGCCTCGGGGTCTGGGTCTCGACCCTGCTCGGCACGCTGGTGCTGGCGGGGGGCCTGAGCGAGTGGCTGGTCCATCCCCCGGGTGTGACCGTCTACGAGCAGTACCGCACCCAGGAAGCGGCCGGGGCCTACGATTGGGTGATCCACGCGCCCATTCCCTATTCGCCCAAGGACTACCTGCGCGACTATGGCGATACCGGCCTGGAGGCTCCCCTGTCGGTCAAGGACCGCCGCCACTGGCTGGGAACCGAGGAGAACGGGGCGGACGTGCTGTCGCGCATGATCCACGCCTCGCGCATCGCGCTGGCCATCGGCTTCATCGCCACGGGCATCGCCATGGCCATCGGCATAGTCCTGGGCGGGCTCATGGGCTACTTCTCGGGCATCGTCGACATCATCGGCATGCGCCTGGTGGAGATCTTCGAGGCCGTGCCCACGCTCTTTCTGCTGCTCACCTTCGTCGCCTTCTTCGGGCGCAGCCTG
>Ga0210096_1000058_pt1 | contig 53828 bp, 55 predicted proteins | sample China_Galinas_PW_4_FD_184864 | JGI IMG/M metagenome (GOLD analysis project Ga0210096, IMG submission 184864) | Wetland microbial communities from San Francisco Bay, California, USA, that impact long-term carbon sequestration - China_Galinas_PWA_D2... | ecosystem: Environmental > Aquatic > Marine...
GCCGCTCGCTGCCTTGCCAGGGGCGGATGCCGTTGTAGAGCACCAGGGGGAAGACCGGCGGCAGCCGTCCCCGAACGGTCAGCTCGCCGGTGCGCACCAGCTGCTGGTAGAGCAGGCCGACATAGACGGGGGTCCAGCTCAAGTTCTCCGCTGTGATGGAGGCAACCGGGGGCCTGACGATACCGGCCGAAGGTATCGGTGGGTCCTGGATCGTCAAGCTGCCGTCCATGAGGTTCGACGGCGTCCCGGAGAACGAGTGGGCCATGATGGAGCTGGCCCGGGCCATCGGCATCGAGGTGCCGGAGGTAGGGCTGATCCCCGTTGGAGAGATCGGAGACCTGCCCGAAGACGTCTTGAGACTCGGTGGCAATGCCCTGGCCGTCAAGCGCTTTGACCGCGGCGAGAGCAACCGTCAGGTCCATATCGAGGATTTCGCACAGGTCTTCGGACTCTACCCGGAACGGATCTCTCCCTGGATCAGCTCGCGTACCTGGCCGGAAAGGCACGTATTCCGGAACGGCTGGTGCTGACCACCGCTCGGGAGACGGTGACGAGATTCATGGATGCCTGGCACGACGGGAGAGACGTTCGGGAGGTCAGCCCGAAAGCCGTCGCGCCGATCAAGACGTTGCTCGGAAAGATCCCGCTGGTCGGCGAGGCGTGCGATAAGGGATGAACCTAGAAACCGCAGTTGGACGGCCGCCAGGGTGCGTGCGGCGTGGTGCCTGGCAAGGTGAGAACGGACCTGTCGATCCAGTGAATCGACGCAACCGCTCGCACACGAGGCGGACTGAATTGCCGGGAGCGATTTGAACAGCGATAGCTGGCCCGCAGGGCGAAGGGCAGGATGCCCGGAGTAATAGCTCCACGATTGCTCATCGCCTCCTGCGATTCGCCTCCATCCTGGAGGCTGGCGCGAAAAAACGCTCCCGGCGTTCTTTTCCAACGAGTTGTAACGCCGCCAGGCGCCGCGCCGTGCGTGCCCTGGCGAGTCGTAGCGTCCCTCACCTCGCGGGTGAGTCCCAGAATGCTCAATACCCATCTGCAATACACTCACTTGCTAGCCACTCGAAGCGGTCAACTGCGGCTTCTAGGTTGCAGAGGGCCGGACCTCCCTGTCTCAACTCAGCGGGAACCAGGCTGCCAGGCTGGATCGCAGCTTCACAAAGGCTCGGTCCGTACACCGCGTCAGGCTGACGCGATCTGCCAGCTGCCGGTAAAGGGCAGAGGATCGGGGCTTGCGTACCCCGCGTAAGGCCGCTTCCATCGCAGCCTTGGGATCCGGGGGCTTGGCCATATCGGTCGGCCACAAGTCTCGAGTCGCCAGCCAGGCGCGAAGACCAGGTCTGCGACTGCGCCACCCGAGCACGCCGTCGACCTCGATCGATTCGCTCCACACCCATGCCTCCAGCTCGGGCTCGATGACCACCGTGGCGCAACCCAGCCAGCCTTGCTCGGCCATGCGCCGCTCGCACTGTGTCTCGAGGTCCGGAGCGACGACCTTCTCGCTGCCACAACCGGCGTGGTCGAAAACGAGCAACGCATGGTGGTAGCCAGCGGAGAGAGCGGCAAGAACGGCTGTGCCCCGGCTGAGGCAACCCGGATCCCGCTCCGGATGGGTATGGATTTCGAAGCTGACCGGCCGCAGCCCCAACGCCGCGGGGCGAGCAACCATACCCCGCAGGGAAAATTCCTGGTTCTTATCCGCGCACAGGATGACTAAATCCTTGGCCATGCCGACCTTTACCCCAAGACCCCGGCGGCAAACAAGGTGCCGAGGCTGGTCTCGCCTCGCCAGCGCGCGAGCGCCGGGTGCCGGTCCCCGGTGACAATGTCTGTCGCTCCGTCCGCCGTTTTCGCGAAGCACAGCACCTGATGGGGCTCCATCATACTGAGGATCACCGGCGAGTGGGTCGCCACCAGTATCTGGGCGCCATAGACGGAGGACAGGGATTGAAAAACCGTCTCAACGGCTCGGGGATGGATACCGTTCTCCGGCTCCTCGATGAGGTAGACGCCTGAAAACTCGGGCAGGTACGCCGGCAAAGTGAGGGCCAATAGGCGCAGAGTACCGTCGGAGGCCATCCACGAAGGCACACCGAGCCCCCCCGGGTAGTCGATCACCAGATACCGGTGCCGGTCATCGGGGCGCTCGACGGTGTGAAGATTCTCTATGTCGGGCAGGGCCGTTTGCAGGTGTAGGACCCAGTCGGCGAATCGTTCGGGGTCGTGGGCCTTGAGGTACTCGACCACCCAGGGCAGGTTGGATCCATCCGGCTTGAATCCGCGGACCTGGCCCGGCGGGCTGGCACGCCGGATCAGCAGGCTATTGAGCACAAACTGCTGCTCCCCCTCACTGAGCAAGTCCCTCAGCCACGTGGAAACCGGGAACTTGGTCTCATCGGCCGGCAGGTTTCCCAGCGCTGACCGACGTGGTCCAAGCTTGAACGAAGGCGCCCAGCCTTTGCCCCCCTCTCTGGACGCCTCGGAATACCAGTTGTCGTTCCCGCCGGGGACCTTGTTCAGCACGGTCCGAGTCCCTGTGACAGTCTTGGGGGTCATTATGGTTTCGGGCGGCTCCTCGGGCATGGGAAAAAGGGTAATCTGCCGCGGTTCGGGCGCAACGGTGGCGGTCTTGAGCAATGCCTTCTCGGCCAAGATTGCCATCTCGCCGTGCGCCTCGGTCAAGCCGATCTGGACTTCGTAGCGAATGGTGTCGAGCTCGGGGCTAGCCAGCAGCATACGGCGTGCCTCGGGGATAGCCGCCTCGATGGCGAGCTCGAACAACCGTCCCTCGCGCGACCACAGCAGGTCTTGAAAGTTGGCGGTTCGCTCGCCGACGGCAACATCGAGCCCATCCGAGACCAGCCGCCCGAGAAAGGCGACAACATCCAGGAAGGTCGTCTTGCCACTGGCATTCGGCCCAACGAGAGCTTGAAATTCGCTCAACGGCTGACGCACGTGTAGATTCGCCCGCTCTACACCTTGTCGCCTCTCGCCCGCGACGCGTATCTTGTTGGGCCCATGAAGGCGCTCCTTGAAGCAGACAGGCTCTCTCGCCGATTCGGCGACCATCAGGCGGTGGACGGGCTGGATTTCTCGGTGAATGCCGGGGAGGTGCTGGGGCTGCTGGGGCCGAACGGGGCGGGCAAGTCGACCACCATGCGGATGCTGAGCGGCTGCCTGGCACCCGACGAAGGGCGGGTGCGCATCCGGGGGCTGGACCTGCTGGAGCAGCCGCGGGCGGCCAAGGCGTCGATCGGCTATCTGCCCGAGCGCCCGCCCGTGTACCGGGATTTGAGCGTCGACGAGTACCTGCAGTTTGCGGCTCGGCTGCGGCGGGTCCCGCGTCGCGAGGTGGCCGGACGGGTACAGCGGGTCAAGGAGCGCTGCGCCCTCCAAGGCGTGGGGCGGCGGCTGATCGGGAATCTCTCCAAGGGCTACCAGCAGCGGGTCGGGATCGCCCAGGCGCTGGTGCACGACCCGGCGGTGGTGATTCTCGACGAGCCCACGGCGGGGCTGGACCCGGTGCAGATCCGCGAGGTGCGGGAGCTGATCGGGGAGATCGGCGGGCGCTGTGCGGTGCTGCTGTCCACGCACATACTCCCGGAGGTCCAGGCAATCTGCCACCGGGCGATCATCATCCACCGGGGGCGACTGGTGCACAGCGAGACGCTGGACGAGTCGCCTGCCGGCGCCGTCTCCAGTGTGCTGCTCGGGCTGGAGCGCCCGCCGCCGATCCAGGATCTGGAGGGGCTCGACGGCGTGCAGGGTGTGGAGCCACTCGGAGAGCGGCGTTTTCGGCTGGCACTGACGCCGGACGCCACGGGTCTGGCCGAGCGCATCGCCGCCCGCGGCTGGGGCCTGAGCGAGTACACCCCCCAGCGCCGCGGCTTGGAGCAGACCTTCATCCAGCTCACCACAGGGGAAGAGGCATGAGCTCTCTCGTGATCGCCCGGCGGGAGCTGCTCTCGCTGTTTCTCTCGCCGCTGGCCTGGGTGCTGCTGGCCATCACCGGGTTCATCCTGGCCTGGATCTTTCTGGTTCAGATCGACGCCTTCCAGCTGGTGCAGCCCCGGCTGAAGGGCCTGGAGGGGGCGCCGGGCCTGACCCAGCTGGTGGCGGCCCCGACGCTGCGCTCCGCCGGCGGGCTGGTCCTGCTGGTGCTGCCGCTGCTCACCATGCGGCTGCTCAGCGGAGAGCTGCGCTCGGGCACCTTCGATCTTCTGCAGTCCTCGCCCGTCGGCACCTCAGGCATAGTGCTGGGCAAGTTTCTGGGTCTCATGGGCTTCCTGGCGGTGCTGCTGGCCCTGCTGGCGGCCATGCCCCTGTCGCTACTGGCGGGGGGTCGCCTGGACCTGGGCCAGCTGGCCGCAGGGCTGCTGGGGCTGGGCTTGATGCTGGCCAGCTTCGGCGCCATCGGGCTGTTTCTCTCCTCGCTCACCGCCCAGCCCACGGTGGCGGCGGTGCTCACCTACGCCGCGCTGGTCTTTCTCGGCATCGTCCACCTGGCGGCGGGCGCCGAGGGCGAGGGTAGCGAGCTGTTTCGCTGGATCTCGCCGCAGGCGCACCTAGAGCCCCTGCTGGGAGGCAATGTGCGCTCGGGCGACCTGATCTTCTATCTGCTGGCGATCGCCACCTCGCTGGCCCTGGCGATCCGCCGCCTGGAGCTGAGACGTACCGAAGGATGAACGCCCGCGCGCGCCAGCGATGGCTTCGCCGGCTGAGCGGCCTGGCCTTCTACCTACTGCTGGGGGCGGCGGTGGGGCTGGCCGGCTGGCTCAGTCAGGACTACCAGCGCAATTGGGACTGGACCGCCTCGGGCCGAAATTCCCTGTCCGAGCAGAGCCGGACGCTGCTGGCACGTCTCGAGGCACCCCTGAAGATCACCGCCTTCGCCCCCGAGAACCCGCTGCTTCGAAAGGGCATCACCGACCTGATCGAGCCCTACCGCCAGGCCAGCCCGGAGATCCACTTCAGCTTCGTCGACCCCCAGGTGGAGCCGGAGCTGACCCGCGAGCTGGGCATACAGGTGGCCGGGGAGCTGGTCATCGAGTATCAAGGCAGGCGCGAGCAGCTGCGCCGTCTCACCGAGCAGACCCTGAGCAACGCCATCGAGCGGCTGCTGCACCAGGGCGACCAGTGGATCGTCTACCTGAGCGGCCACGGCGAGCGCAAGCTGGATGGACAGGCCAACTACGACCTGGGCGATTTCGGCAAGGAGCTGGGCCGCAAGGGCTACCAGGTGCGGCGGCTGGAGCTGGCCGGCTCTCCTGCGATTCCGGAAAACACCGCCCTGCTGGTGATCGCCGCACCCAGGGTCTCTCCCCTGGCCGGCGAGTGGGCCCTGGTGCGCCACTACCTGGATCGGGGTGGGGACCTGCTGTGGCTGACCGACCCGGACGACCCGGTCGACCGGGCCCCACTAGCGCAGCTGCTGGGGATACAGGTCCTGCCCGGCACGGTGGTCGACAGCAACGCCGCGGCCCTGGGCATCAAGGAGCCGGGCGTGGCCCTGGTGACCCGCTATCCCGACCATCCGGCCACCCGCCGCTTCGATCGGCTGAGCCTCTATCCCCGGGCCGCGGCCCTCGAGGCCAAAGCCCCCGAAGGCTGGACCGCGCAGCCCCTGCTGCAGACCCTGGAGCGCACCTGGACCCATAGCGGCCCGCCCGAGGCCCAGCCATCGGAGGGCGACCGCCGAGGTCCCCTGGTGATCGGCTACGCCCTGAGCCGCGAGGCCGCGGGAGGCCAGCAGCGGGTGCTGGCGATCGGCGACGGAGACTTTCTCTCCAGCGCCTACCTGGGCAACGCGGGCAATCTGGACCTGGGCCTCAACCTGGTGCGCTGGGCCACGGGTCAGGACCGGCTGCTGAACATCCCCGCCAAGACCGCCGTGGACCTGGAGCTCAACCTCTCGCGCACGGCCTTGATGGCGATCGGCTTCGGCTTCCTGCTTGTGCTCCCGGCCGGACTCGCCCTCACGGGTGGGATCATCTGGTGGCGCAGGCGCCGGCGCTAGTGCTCTGTCCCATACGAATCTTGACGTTTCAGGGCCCCTCGCAAGGGGCAGGGCACTAGAATGGGGCGTCGCGGTCTGGTCAACCTGGTCCTGCTGGGGATAGTGGCGGTGCTGGCGGCGATCACCTATCTGCGACCCGGCGGACCCTCATCCGCGGAGCCGGTCCCTCTGACCCGGCTGTCGCCCGACAAGGTGACCCGGATTCTCATCCAACGACCTCCGGATACGGAAATCCTGATCGAGCGCACCTCGGGTGGCTGGCGCGTCCGCCGCCCTCAGGAGCGGGCCGCCGACGGTCCCCGCATCGCCCGCCTGCTCCAGATCCTGGCCACCCCCAGCCATCGCCGCTTCCCCGTCGATCCCCAGCGGCTGGGCGACTACGGCCTGGCCTCGCCGCTGGCGCGTCTCACTCTGGACGACCGGCTGCTCGACATCGGCGGGACCGAGCCCCTCGGGCGCCTCCGCTATCTACGCATCGCAGACCAGATCCATCTGATCGACGACCTGTATCTGCCCCTGCTGCTGGGCCCACCCGAGTCCCTTGTGGACCACCGGCTGCTCCCCGAAGGCACGACGGTGGCGAAGGTGACGCTGCCGGGAGGGAAGATCGTCACCCGCGGCGAGCTGGGGTCCGACCCCTGGCTGGACGCCTGGGCCGGGACCAGGGCGGTGCAGGTTGCCGCCGCACCCGAAACCAAGGCCCACGAGACCCTCGTGCTCCAAACCGCGGTGGGCTCCAAGATACGCTTTGAGCTTCTGGCCGAAGGCGACTGGCGCCTGCTGGTCGACCGGGACCGGGGCCTCGCCTATCGACTGCGAGCCGATTCCCCCTTGCTCTCGGCCCCCGAAACGGGGACACCGAGCCCCTGACCATCAACACCCGGGATCCTAGAAAGAGCATTCGAACCGCTAAGGCGCCAAGGACACCAAGAATGTTTTCCGGATTCAAACCCATGCCCGAGCTGCCTGAAGTCGAGACCACACGCCGGGGCATAGAGCCGCTGCTGGCCGGTAGGACCTGCACGGGGGTCCGGGTGCGCGATCCCCGGCTGCGCTGGCCGGTGCCCGAAGACCTCGCCGAGTGCCTGACAGGCCAGCGCCTGGTGTTTGTGAGCCGCCGGGCCAAGTATCTGCTGCTGAACATCGGCCGCGGGACCCTGCTCATCCACCTTGGGATGTCGGGCAGCCTTCGGGTGCTGCCGTCGGACACGGCCCCCGGGCCCCACGACCATCTGGACCTGGTCTTCGGTGCCGACTGCCTGCGCCTGCGCGACCCCCGCCGCTTCGGTGCAGTGCTCTGGACCGCCGACGACCCCCTGGCCCATCCTCGGCTCGCGGCCCTGGGCCCGGAGCCACTCACCGCCGCTCTCGACGGGGCCTACCTGTACCGCCAGGCGAAGCGACGCCGCGTCGCGGTCAAGCTGCTGATCATGGATTCGGCGGTGGTGGTGGGTGTGGGCAACATCTACGCCAACGAGGCCCTGTTCTTGGCGGGAATCGACCCTTCACGACGCTGCGACCGCATCTCGCTGGAGCGCTACGAGCGGCTCGCCTCGGCGATCCAGTCGGTGTTGAGGCGGGCCATAGAGCAGGGTGGCACCACCCTCAGGGACTTCGTGCGCGAAGACGGGCGGCCGGGCTATTTCGTGCAGGAGCTGCGCGTGTACGGACGGGGCGGCCTTCCCTGCCCCGGCTGCGGCACGCCCATCCGAGAGCGACGTATCGGACAGCGATCCAGCTTCTACTGCGAGCGCTGTCAGCGGTGACGGGTGCCGGGTGACCGGTGACCGGTGACTGGGCCCGAGGCATGGCGGGGCGGGCACGGGGATCTTCGCGCTCAGCGAGTGCTCCTAAGGGGGGTACGGGAGAGGGATCGCGGCGGGAGCGTCGGGGGAGGACGGAGCCGCGGCGTGCGGCCGGGCTCCCGAGCCGAGGCGGGGCTCTAATCAGCCCTCTGCGGTGATCTTCTCGTACTTGACGCGCAGGGCGGCTTTGTCTTCCTCGTGGGCCGGATCGGTGATGATGCAGTCCACGGGGCATACCTCCACACACTGAGAGGTCTCGTAGTGGCCCACGCACTCGGTGCACAGGGCCGGATCTATCTCGTAGATCTCTTCGCCCTGATAGATGGCCCCATTGGGGCACTCGGGCTCGCACACATCGCAGTTGATGCACTCGTCGGTAATCAGCAAGGCCATGGAACGGGACTCCTGAAAGCGAGGGGTTCGGGGTCTCAACGATGCTTGCGGAGCAGCGCCTGCAGGACGCTCGGATGCACGAAATCGGACACGTCCCCGCCGAGCGCCGCGATCTCCCGCACCAGACTGGACGAGATATAGGCGAACTGCTCCGACGGGGTCATGAAGATGGTCTCCAGATCCGGGGCCAGGCGGCGATTCATGCCGGCAAGCTGGAACTCGTAATCGAAATCCGACACCGCGCGCAGGCCTCGCAAAATGACCCGCGCATTGGCGCTGCGGGCAAAGCCCACCAGCAGGCTGTCGAATCGACATACTTCCACATGGGGGCAATCCGCGAGCACTTCACGGGCTAGTGCCACCCGTTGATCCACGGAAAAAGCGGGGGCTTTGCCTGCATTCACCGCTACCGCCACCACCACCCGGTCGAACAATGAGCAGGCCCGGGAGACCAGGTCGTTGTGGCCGTTGGTGATGGGATCGAAGGTGCCGGGGTAGACGGCGATCGTCATGGCGAGCAAGAGGGCAAGAGCCGGGGGCCAAAAGATGAACAGGATACTAGCAGATGAGGACCATGGAATTGGATTTTCTCGATCGGCTTGCAGTCGACCGGCCTTCCCGGCTCAATGGCATCGGGCCAGCCCAAAGACCACCTGACCGCTGCGCTTCTCCCGTTCCAGAACCCAGCCCGCGGGCAGCTCGGGCAGGCCGGTCGCCGCATCTGACTCGAGATAGACCCGTGCCCCCCGCCGAAGCCAGCCCCCCTCCTCCAGCAGGCGGCAGCAGCGCGCCAGCAGACCCTCCGCGAAGGGAGGGTCGAGAAACACCAGGTCGCAGGGCCGGGGGGGGCCCTCGAGCCAGGCCAGGGCGTCAGCGAGCACCAGGTGCACGCCGTCGATCCCCAGCTCGTCTATCGCCTGGGCGAGGCATGCATGCGCCTTCGGGTCGCGCTCCACCAGCACCACCTGCCGGGCGCCCCGGGAGCGGGCCTCCAGGCCCAGCGCTCCGCTGCCCGCGAACAGGTCCAGACAGCGACTCCCGGAGATCCATGGCTGCAGCCAGCTGAACAGGGTCTCGCGGATGCGATCGCCCGTGGGCCTCAGCCCAGGTACGTCCGGGAAACGGATACGCCGCCCTCGCAGGCTGCCGCCGACGATACGCAGCCGGTTGGCCGCGCCCGCCCGCCTCACTGCACCTGGGCCACCGGCTCCACCGAGCGGCCCACCACCACCGTGACCATCTTGTCGGGGTCGATGCGGCGCGCGAAGGCGGCGCGCACCGCCTCGACTGTCACGGCATCCACCTTGGCGGTCAGGGTGTCCAGATAGTCCAGAGGCAGTCCGTAGAAGCCGATCATGGTGAGGTACTGGACTATATCCTTGTTGCTGTCTATGTCCAATGGGAAGCCGCCGGTGACGTTCTGCTTGGCCGCCTTGAGCTCCTCCTCCGTCGGGCCCTGCTCGACGAAGCGCTTCAGCACCTGTCGCATGACCGCAAGGGACTCATCCGCCTGCTCGTTGCGGGTCTGGGCGGACAGCAGGAAAGGGCCGCGGCGGTGCATGGCCAGGAAATAGCTGTAGACGCTGTAGGCGAGTCCGCGGGCCTCGCGCACCTCCTCGGCGAGCAGGGACACCAGGCCGTTGCCTCCCAGGACATGGTTGCCCACATACAGGGGAAAGTAATCGGGATCGCCTCTGGTCATGCCCGGCTCGCCCAGATAGATGTGACTCTGCGTAGACGGAAAGGAGATGCGCTCCATGCTCGCTTTCTCGGGCGCGACCACCTCGGGCAGGGCGGGGGCAGGCTCGCCCGGCGCCAGGCCCGCGGTGATGCGCTCGGCGAGCGCCTCGGCCTGGTCGCGGCTCACCGCCCCCACCATAGCCAGCGCGGCGTTGCGGGCCACATAGTAGGTCCGGTGGAAGTCCAGGATCTCATCCCGGCTGATTGCGGCCACGGACTCCGGGGTGCCCGAGGGGTCGGAGGCATAGGGATGATCACCGTAGAGATCCCGGTAGAAGGCCTTCTGCGCGACATCTGCCGGCGACTGCTCGTCCTGCTTCAGGGACACCTGGAGATTGGCACGCACCCGCTCCAGGTCCGCGGGGTCGAAGCGAGGCTTGGCCAGCACGGCGGCCAGGGTGTCGATGGTGGTGTCCAGCGGGCCTTTGTCGGTCAAGGCGCGGGCCGACACCCAGGCCATGTCGCGCAGGGAGCCCGCGCTCATCTCGGCCCCCACGTTCTCCAGGCGCTCGGCGATGGCATCGGCGTCCCAGTCCCCCGCGCCTTCGGTGAGCAGGCTGTTGGTGAGCTTGGCCAGGCCCGGGTGATCTCCGTCGCGGGCACTCGCCGCATCGAAGACCACGCGAATGTCCAGTATGGGCAGCTCCGGGGCCTCGACGAACAGCACCCGGGCGCCGTTGCGGGTCTCCCAGGACTGGATCTGCGGCACCGCCTGGGCCGCCAGGGCGGCGAGCGACAGGATCAAGAGCAGGACGACACGCCAGCCGGTCATGAGACGGCACCCTCTCAGTGCATCACCGTACATCGGTCACTCCCCTGCGGGCATGGTCGCTGACCGCCACGTTCGTCGGCTCGCCGAGCGGCTCCAGGACACCGACCGTCAGGTTGGTATCCACCAGATACTTGCGCGCCACCTCACGTACCTGCTCGGCGCTCACGGCGCCGATGCGATCCACGTACTCGTCCAGCAGGCGCCAGTCGAGCCCGACCGTCTCCAGCAGACCGATCTGCATGGCCTGGTAGAAGACAGAGTCCCGCTCGTAGACCTTGCTGGCCACCACCTGGGTCCTCACCCGCTCCAGCTCCTGCTCGCTCACCAGGTCGTCGCGCAGATGCCGGACCTCCTTGCGCAAGGCGGCCTCCAGCTGCGCCAGGTCCCGGCCCTGGGCCGGATTGCCGTCCAGCACCAGCATGCCCGGCAGACGCGAGAAGGCGCTGTAGCCGGCACCCACCGAGGCCGCCACCTCCTCACCCCTGACCAGGTCGCGGGAGAGCCGGGCACTGCTGCCCCCATCCAGGATGCTGGTGAGCATCTCCAGCGCGTAGGGCTCCCAGTCCGCAGGCGCGTGGCCCAGCACCGGGGTCTTGTAGCCCATCACCAGGTACGGCTGCTTGGCCGGCACACGCACCTCGGCGCGGACCATGCCCCGCTGGGCTCCCTCCACGGCGGGCTTGAGAGGCTCGATCGGCTCGGCCTTCAGGGGACCGAAGTACTTCTTGGCAAGCGCCAGCACCTGGTCCGGGTCCACGTCGCCCACCACCACCAGGGTCGCATTGTTCGGGGCATACCAACGCCGATACCAGTCCCGCAGGTCCGCAACTGTGAGGGCGTCTATATCCGTCATCCAGCCGATCACCGGGTTGCGGTAGGGAGAGCTGCGGTAGGCCACCGCGTTGAACTCCTCGAAGGTGAGGGATTCGGGCTTGTCGTCGGTACGCATGCGCCGCTCCTCCTTGACCACCTCCACCTCCTTGTGAAGCTCGTCCTCCGGCAGTGCCAGATTGCGCATCCGGTCCGCCTCCAGCTCGAAGGCCACCTCCAGGCGGTCCTTCGCCAGGGTCTCGTAGTAGGCGGTGTAGTCGCGTCCCGTGAAGGCGTTCTGATCGCCCCCATTGGCGGCGATAATCTCCGCAAACTCGCCGCCCGGGTGCTTATGCGTTCCCTTGAACATCATGTGCTCGAGGACGTGGGAGATCCCGGTGATGCCGCGATGCTCGTAGCTGGAGCCCACCTTGTACCAGACCTGAGACACCACCACGGGCGCGCGATGGTCCTCCTTGACGATCACCTTCAGGCCGTTGTCCAAAGTGCTCTCGCGGACCTCGCCCGCCCATGCCAAGGTCATTGCGAGCAGCCAGACGACCAGGCCCAACAGATACTTCTTCATCATCCCCCTCCGGGTACGGCCTGTACGCGATGGCCGTGTGAAATGATACGATTGCGAGCCTTCAAACGAGCGATTCGATCGGCGCTCGGCCCGGCGCATTCTTTCAGAGCGATCCGGAACTGTTCAAGCGCCGGCATGAGCCAACTGTGCACACTTGAGAGACCCGGTGGCCGTGCCGGGGTTCCCCAAGAGTCCCTGGAGACGCAGCCTATGCTGGGCTTTGGAAAACGCAAGCACTCGGGCGAAGAGCCACCGGAAAGCCAGGCAGGGGGGCCGGAGACGGAGGCTCGGCCCGGCCTGTTGAGCCGGCTGAAGACCCGCCTGGCCCGCACCCGCCAGAGCCTGGGCAACGGCCTCGCCAATCTGGTGCTGGGCCGAAAGAGCATCGACGCGGACCTGCTCGAAGAGCTGGAGACCCTGCTGCTCACCGCCGATGTGGGCGTGGAGGCCACCAGCCGGATCATCGAGGCGCTCACCGCCCAGGTCAAACGCAAAGAGCTGTCAGACCCTCAGGCCCTCACCCGGGCCCTCGAGGTACAGCTGCTGGCGATCCTGAACGGCTGTGCCGTCCCGGTCGCCGAATCTGTCCTCGCCAAGCCCCATGTCGTGCTGGTAGTCGGGGTCAACGGGGCGGGCAAGACCACCACCATCGGCAAGCTGGCCAAGCGCTTCCAAGGCGAGGGCAAGAGCGTGATGCTGGCCGCCGGTGACACCTTCCGGGCCGCGGCGGTGGAGCAGCTCCAGACCTGGGGTGAGCGCAACCAGGTGCCCGTGATCGCCCAGCATACGGGGGCGGACTCCGCCTCGGTCTGCTTCGATGCCCTGCAGGCGGCCAAGGCCAGAGGCGTGGATGTGCTGATCGCCGACACCGCAGGGCGCCTGCACACCAAGTCCAACCTGATGGAGGAGCTGGCCAAGATTGCGCGGGTCATGAAGAAGCTGGACCCGGACGCACCCCACGAGGTGCTGCTGGTGGTGGATGCGGGCACCGGCCAGAACGCCGTTGCCCAGGCGGTACAGTTCAATCTGGCGGTGCCCCTGACGGGCCTGGTGCTCACCAAGCTGGACGGTACCGCCAAGGGAGGCATACTCTTTGCGATCGCCGAGCGCCTGGGCGTGCCTATCCGTTACATCGGCGTCGGCGAGGGCATAGACGACCTGCGACTCTTCGATGCCCGGGAGCTGGTCGAGGCCATCTTCGAGGAGTGATCCGGGCCGCCACCATCCTTCTGCCGTGATCCGCTTCGACGACGTGACCAAGCGCTACGCTGGAGGCCACGAGGGGCTGAGTCAGGTCAGCCTGCATATCGCCCCCGGGGAGCTGGTATTCCTGACCGGACATTCGGGCGCGGGAAAGAGCACCCTGCTCAAGCTGATCGGCCTGCTAGAGCGCTGCAGCCGCGGCCAGGTGCACGTGGGCGGGCGCAACCTGGCCCGCGTGAGTCGGCGCCAGATCCCCTTCCACCGACGCCAGGTCGGGATCATCTTCCAGGAGCACCGCCTGCTCATGGATCGTACGGTGCTCGACAATGTGGCCATGCCCCTGGTGGTGGCGGGGCTGGGGCACAAGGAGATCTGCCGCCGGGTGCGCGCCGCCCTGGACAAGGTCGGCCTGCTGAAGAAAGAGAAATCCTTCCCGGCCACCCTGTCCGGGGGGGAGCAGCAGCGGGTGGGCATAGCCCGGGCGGTCGTCAGCCGTCCGCCCGTGGTGCTGGCCGACGAGCCCACCGGCAACCTGGACCCCGACCTGTCGCGCGAGATCATGGACCTGTTCGTGCGCTTCAACCAGGTGGGCGTGACCCTGCTGATCGCCACCCACGACCGGCAGCTGATCCAAAGTATGGGGTCGCGCATCCTTACCCTGGATCGCGGTCACCTGGTGGGAGACACGGCGCCCTTGTCCAAGCGGTCAGACCAGCACTGATGGCCAGATCCGTCCGACCCAAGGACACGGGGAGCCAAAAGGGCCTGCAGCCGGGCACGGCGCCCCCGCGCCGCCTCGACATCTGGCTGTCGCGTCACGCCCAGGTCTGCCTGGCGAGCCTCGGGCGCGTCAGCCGCACGCCCCTGAGCACCCTGATGACCGTGTCGGTGATCGGCATCGCGCTGTCGCTACCCACAGGGCTGCACCTGATCCTGAATAATCTGCGGACCCTCGGCGGGGTCTGGGACGGGGCCGCCACCATCTCCCTGTTCCTCGAGACCCAGGAGACGGACCCGGCCACCGAGCAGGTGCTGGAGTATCTGCACAAACGTCCGGGCATAGCGCACATCCAGGTGATAGACCCGGACTCGGCCCTGGCCGAGTTCCAGCGCCTGAGCGGATTCGGCGAGGCGCTGGACGCCCTTGACGAGAACCCGCTGCCCCCGGTGGTGGTGGTCGAGCCCAAGGCCGAGCTGAGCACACCCGAGGCGGCCGAGGCCCTACTGGAGGAGCTGCGCGCCCTGCCGCAGGTGGACATTGCCCAGCTCGACCTGAAGTGGGTCAAGCGCTTCAACGCGCTCACCGAAATCGCGCGTCGCGGTGTCCTGGTCATCGCCTCCCTGCTGGGCATGGCGGTCCTGTTGATCGTAGGCAACACCATCAGGCTGGAGATACAGAACCGACGCGACGAGATCGAGGTCACCAAGCTGGTGGGCGGCACCGACGCCTTCATCCGCCGCCCCTTCCTCTATACAGGCATCTGGTACGGATTGGGCGGAGGCCTGATCGCCTGGGCCCTGGTGGGTCTGTCCCTGGGCCTGCTGGCCGATCCCGTCCAGAACCTGGCCCTGCTCTACGGCGGCGGCTTCGACCTTTCCACACTGGACGCCCCCACTCTCGGCGTGCTCCTCGGTGGCAGTACCCTTATGGGGCTAGCCGGCTCCTGGCTGGCGGTGGGGCGGCATCTGAGTGACATAGAGCCGGTCTGAGGCTTCGGAGGACTCCGGGTGACGATATGACACTTCACGGCCCAGGAACTCCGCCGCCCCAGGGCGGTCTATATGCGGCAGAACGACCGGGGCTTGGCATGCTCCATGCTAACGTGTACTATAAAGTCATAGTAAACTACTGGGGTATTTAGATCATGGCCAAGGCGCTTACAATTCCGACCGTGCTGCCGACCGGCAACATCGAGAGCTACATCAACGCCGTCTACCAGCTGCCGATGCTCAGCGCGGAAGAGGAGCACACCCTCGCCCTGAAGCTACGTCACGAGAACGACCTCGAGGCCGCGCGCACCCTGGTGATGTCACACCTGCGCTTCGTGGTGCGCATCGCCCGAGGCTACAGCGGCTATGGGCTGGCCCTGCCCGATTTGATCCAAGAAGGCACGGTGGGTCTGATGAAGGCGGTGCGTCGCTTCGATCCCGAGGTGGGCGTGCGTCTGGTCTCCTTCGCCGTGCACTGGATCCGGGCCGAGATCCACGAGTTCATCCTGCGCAACTGGCGCATCGTCAAGATCGCCACCACCAAGGCCCAGCGCAAGCTCTTCTTCAACCTGCGCAGCTCCAAGAAGCGCCTCGGCTGGTTCTCCCACACCGAGGTGCAACAGGTCGCGGAGGACCTCGGCGTGAAGCCTGAGACGGTGCTGGAGATGGAGGCACGGCTGAGCAACTACGACGTCGCCTTCGACGGCTCGCCGGACGACAGCGATGAGGACCTCCGCTCGGTCGCCCCGGCCGCCTATCTGCCGGACAACCGGATGGAGCCCTCGGCATTGCTGGAGCGCGAGGACACCGAGGCCAGCGAGCGCGCCCGGCTCTACACCGCCCTGGACGGGCTCGACAAGCGCAGCCGCACCATCCTCGAGGAGCGCTGGCTCACCGAGGACAAGGCTACGCTGCACGAGCTGGCCGCCCGCTACGGGGTCTCGGCCGAGCGTATCCGCCAGATCGAAGCCAATGCCCTGAAGAAGCTGCGGACCAAGATGGCTGCCTGATCCCCCCATCGCGACAGCCGAGCGGGCCTGCGAAGGCCCGCTTTTTTTTCCTCGGCACGTGCCGGGGTATAATCAAGCCCAAAAACCGCAGTTGGAACCGCCAAGCAACACAGTTGCTTGGCGGTTCGAATGCTCATTCTGGGTTGAAAGCTTGTCCCACACCCGCCGACAGGCTGGCCGAGACGCCCGCTTGGTCAGGCTATGATCGTCAGCAGTAGGAGGTCGCAGTGGAGTACCTTCGGTCATATCTGGACATAGGCGTGATGTCCGTCCTGGTTTTCATGAGCTTTCTGGTGGTCTGGCTAGCGATCGAGCGCTTTCTCTATGACCGGCACGTTGACATCCGCACGTACCACCACTGCGAAGCACTCGACATCGACCTCACGCGCAACCTCACTACCCTCTCCTCCCAGCCCATCCCCTGGCAATTCGGCATACACAGCTGGAGCCTGAGTGTCCCGATCGTCGCCGCGCCTTGCTCTCGGGCACGATCGGCGTCCCTCGCTGCCCGAACGCCGATCCGCGACGGGTATCTCCAATCTACGAAAAGCGCTTGCGCGCTAGAGCGAGAACGGCACAGTCCGGAAACCGGAGCAACCCCGTGTTCACGAGTATTTCCCTGATCAATTTCAAGAGCTACCGGAAGGCTACGCTGCCGCTGGCACCGTTGACGCTGCTGATCGGGGCGAACGCCTCCGGCAAGAGCAACGCACGCAAGCTTCGCGCACTGATCACCACCCACAATCCCGCCTTGTTGGATGCGCTTCCCCCCGCAGCCATCCCTGACGTGGTCTGTTGCTACCGAGATCCGGAGCGGGGCGACAGCCGGTTGATCCGACTGGAAGAGGTCAGAAGCTACCCGGTTCCGCCCGAAACGCACGCCTCCCAGGGCGAGCGCCAGCGGAGATATGTATCGGCCAGCTCTGCGCATCGGATTCTCCTGAGCAATCCGTGAAACGGCCACGACGGCTTTCCGACCATCGGCGACCGCCGCTTCGGGTTCAGCCTTTCTGGGTATATTCGATGTTACGAGCGTGAACCGAAGCGCTTTGTGAAGCCGTTCAAGAGATTCGAGATTGTGCGCGAGGGTTTGCCTGGGCCAGGTAGGCGGCCGGGAAAGCGTGGCGGCTGAAGTTGCGCTTCGAATGCGTCGAGCCCACGCTCAGGCGTCGTCGAGCGTATTCGCCCGGGAAGCGCCGGGATGGATTGCCGGCCCCATTCGAGCGGCCGCGTCCTGACGCGGCCGTTCCCCGCACGACATCACGACCTCTTCCCCGCCCCCTTCACCCCGCAAGACGGTGAAGCCGTGGCTACGCAGATCCGCCTTCAGGGTCGCAGTGGACTCGCGATGGCGCCAGTGAATATGCAACAGGTCCGGATCGGTCTCGATCACCTCCATCTGCCCTTTGAACGCAGCGGAGGTGTTGCGCAGCCGGATCAGCTCGATCTGGTCCCGCACGACTGCGCGCTCGAGCCTCGATTTCACCTCCTCCAGCGTAAGATTGGTGCGGTTGATCTCCTTGTGCCCCGCGGTTCCGCCGTTGTCCGCGGCCTCGTAGTCGTTCTTTCCCGCAAACAGGTCCAGGTACCACACCTGCGGAATTCCCGGCATGAACATCTGAATGGCGCGCGCGAGAAGCAGCTTGGTCTCATCTTCGCCGAGGGCACTGAAGAAGGTGGCGTTGACCTGGTAGTAGGCGATCTTGCTGCCATCGGCCCCGAACAGGTTCTTCACCCGGCCACCCCGACCTAATACCCGATTGACGGCCGCATCTACCTCCGCGTCTGCGAGCAGACCCGGCGCATAGGCGCCGTTGAGCAGCACCCCCTTGAGGTCGAGCACGGGAATGCCGTCGTGACAGCCGAGCATGTTGATCGTTTGCAGACCCTTGCTCTGTATATCCCCGATCCATCTCAGCAAGGCCTCGTTGACCCCCCGGTCCAGGGCATCGATGACCAGCCCCGGAAAGAAGAAGTCGTAGATCGGATAGCCCTCCCGAGCAATCTCCTCGTGAATTCGCTTACCATATTCCGCATGGATCTCGGGAAACACGATGAGGCCATACTTCTCGGCGATGGCGCGTAAACGAGCAAGGTATTCCCAGGTTCCCGGCCTGTTGAAAAAGTTCGCCTCTCCCGGCGCCTTGTGCAGATAGGCGAAAGCATCCAGCCGGACGATCTTGGCACCGTATTCACTGAGCTTGCGCAGCGTCTCGTCGTAAAACTCCCAGACCACCTCGGACTGCGCGTTCAGATCCATCTGACCCAGATAGTCGCGTTTCTGGCAGATTACTTTGAGAACGTCATCCTTGTACCGGCGAAGCTCCCCGAGATCTATGTCTTCCAGACAATCCGTCACCTGGATGGCACGGTTGATCAGCCCCGCTATGGTCGCCGCCTGCTCCGGGCTTATCCCAACCAGATGCAGAAAATCTCCGGCCTCAATCTTGTTGAAGGTCACCTTCTTGTAAAAAGTGTTCCAGTAAGACTTGCGCGTGCCGTCCGGAAGGCACACGCGTAATACCGGAAGCTCCGGCTTTCTCATGAAGAGCTTGTCGAGGAATTGTCGGTCGGGCACCAACGCACCGTTCTTCGTCTCGCCACCCTGTCCATCCCAGAAGACGTTCCAGTCGATGAAGAACTCCCTGTAGCGCGACACCTGGCCTTTCTTCAACAGGTCCTGGAACTGCGGGGAGTGCACCGACAAGTGATTGAGGACCAGATCGAGCTTGATGCTGATCCCAAGCTCGTTGAGGGCTTTCAGGTCCACGGGGCTCACGAACTCCTGATTCAAATCGTAGTCGATGACCGAAAAGCCTCGATCCAGATCGCTGTTGAAGAAAGTGGGCAGGATGTACAACAGCGAGAAGGCATCCTTTAGCTCGGGCCGCTTGAGCAACGCCACAGTGTCGGACAAGCGCTTGCCGATACTGTCGGGATAGGCGTTCAACATCACCCCTGTGGGTAGACGTTGTGCGGTGCTCTCTGAAACCCTATTCATGATATGGTATGCTCTGGATATTCATGGACTCTTTCGGAGTGTAACCCCACAGAATCTCGCGTCAAGGCCGGGGAGACTCCTACAGTCGGGTGCGCAGAGGCTCGGCACCGGCCAACAAACGGCGCATTCCGGAATAGGCGACGCTTTTTTACCGGTCTGTTACAGCGGCAGTGCATGACCGATCCCGATATCGTCAAGTGAGTCTTCTTGCTCAGTGCCGGAGATGATCCGGCCATTCCCCTCTGGCAGCGAACGCCAGAGCCCCTTGACCAAGATCAAAGCCCCGCCGCCACGCCGCACCCAGCCTCGGCCTGTCTCCACCAGGCCGCCCCACCATGCGTACACCTGCCCTCAGGCTCGCCAGATGGCTCTTGGCGGTCGGCGTGTCCGAGCGAGATCTGCGCGCCTCCACCGACCAATATCCGGCTTCTGCCCGACGACATTCGCATCGGCGGGCACCGCGGACCAGGGTCTCCGAGGATCGACAGCATCGGCGGGGAGACCATCGCCAGCATGCTGATCAATGCCTCGATCACCCGCTCGGTGCGTGAGTTGGCCAAGGCCCGCGGGGGATGGGGCCGGTCGAGCAGGCCGTCGCCCCAGTCGATCCGGACCCGCTACGGCGGCAGGCCTGGGCGGAGCGCCGGTCCGAGATCCTAGTGCTCTCGATAGGCCTTGGCCTGATGCTGGTGATCCTGCTGTTCCAGGACTGGCTGGCCCGGCGCCCCACCCTGCTGGGACGGCTCCGTACGGGCTATCTCCTGTTCACCCTGTTCTTCGTCGGCTGGCATGACGGTGGACACCCTGGAGTTCCACCCGGAGCCGCGCGCGGCCGCCATAGTCGCGTCCCAAGCCAACAAGCCCAACAGGATCGCAGTGGTCGAGTCCAAGGCAGACAAGAGCGAGCTAAGTTGCGAATTCGGCGAAGCTAATCCCTGCGCCTGCTGCAGCAGGGCCAGATCCTGGTGTGCGACCGGCTGGTCTCGCCCGTCTGCCGTCGAAGGTCGAGCAAGCGGGGCTGGAGGCGCCGGCGCTCTTGGTCATCGGGCGAGTAGGTGATCGACAGCGCAATGCCCCGTTGCCGCGACAGCTCGGCTTGGATCTCTGCGCGTGGCTTGTTGTGCAGGCTGCCGGAAGGCGGAAGCAAGGTCGAATTAGCTTCCCGCGGGAAAGAACAGGACAAAGATTGTTAATGTGGTTGGCGACGGTGTGGCGGATTCTGGACGGGAAACCGCCGCGGCACCGCCCGAGCCCGGCACGGCGCTGACAGGGGGCCAGGTGCTGGAGCCCGGCCAGGCTGCTGGCCTCGGCAACAACCAGGCACGTATAGTCCAGGGCGCCGTACGCGCACAGGGTCTCCAGGGTAGCGGGCCAAAAAGTGGGGGTCCAATTCTTTGGAGCGCGGGAACCCGCTCCCGCTTTGCCGCGCTGCGGGTGCCTCCGCAGCAGTTGGACATCGGCTGATGCTGAGCTGTCGCGTGTGGCCGAGCTGGACCAGCCTTTGCCGGCAGTCCAGACGCAGGCTACACGGCGACCATTGCCGCGAGCGGCCGCGTGCTCAGATCTTGGGCTCCTTGTAGCCCTTAGGCAGATCGTGGGCGATGCCCTTGTGGCAGTCGATGCAGGTCTTGCCCTCCTCTATGCCCCTCTGCATCGCGCGGGCTGCGAACCTGTCCTGCTCGTTGAAGTCCATGGTCGCATAAGAGTGGCAGTTGCGGCACTCCCGGGAATCCCGCTCCTCCATCTCCTTCCAGACATTCTGGGCCAGTTCCAGTCGATGGGCCTCGAATTTCTCCTTCGTGCTGATCGTGCCGATGATCTTATGAAATAGCTCGTTGGTCCCTTTGATCTTGCGGGCGACAGTCGCGGTCCAACTGTCGTGCGGCACATGGCAGTCTGTGCAGATGGCTCGAACGCCGCTCGCGTTTTTATAATGAACCGTCGTCTTGTATTCTTCGAAGACTGTATCCATCTCGTGACACGAGGTGCAGAATTCCAACGTGTTGGTAGAGCTGATGTAGTAGTTGAATCCGCCCAACAACAGGATCCCGCACAGGGTCCCCGTGAGCAACAGCACACCCAGGCTAAATTTGCTGGGGCTGCGCAGAATTCTCCAGAATCGACTCAGCACGAGCACACACTCCTACGCCGGCCTGCGCGCGACTCCCGCGGGCATGCGGCTTGTCGGATTACGATGGACGGGTGCCTCCCGCCGCCTTACACCCATTCCCTCTTCGCTGCTACGCCCGCGCGGCGACTCCGTGAGGCGAGAATACCCCGGCCAGCAGCCCCGAAAAGTGCGTCGCCCAGACCTAAATGTCAGGTACCGCGGATTGAATATAGCACATCCGATTCGGGACGACCTAGTGAAATCCGAGCAAGGTTTCTTCCGTTCAGGCTGATACTCAGCGACGGCCAGCGCTGCCGAGCTCTACGCCGAATTCAAGTCCCAGCGCGGCGGCGCGTGGGGCGCCAGCACCCCGTGGTAGCGGCTAATGCGGGGTGGCGGAATCCGGGCCGCAAGAGAGTCGATCAGCTCCCGCGGGGTGCGCGACAGCGTCGTGCGCCCATCGCGCCGAGGCCTCGGCAGATGATAGAGGACTGGGTCCGCGTTGATCGGCTCGACCCGTTCGAGGGCGAACGCGGGCGGGCGCAATCGCGCAGCCGCCGTTGCAGTCCGGGACGGTTGTGCTCTGCGATACGCACCGAGGCGTCGAGCGAGAAGCCGCCGATGTCCCACGCGAGCCTGTGGCGGACGTCCTCGGCAGCGAGTCGGCCGTCGCCGGCGAACCCGCGCAGCGCCCGGCGGCGCGCCGGCTCGCCCTGCGTCGGTGGCGCTACGCCCTCATCATCGCATGCTCGATGCCGGCTGCGCACCACTGCCGCAAATGGCTTGACCGCGTTTCGGATGCGCTCGCATATGCTCTAACATCGGCTACGGGACCTGCAGCCCCTACGCCCGCTCCGGCCATACGCCCGCGCCTACGCCTACCGGGGGGGGAGGGCGCGCCTTCGCTTCGCTCTCCATGACGCACAGAGAGAGCAGTTGAAGCTTGCCGCAGGCCATTTTCCCTTGGCCGGCTAGCGGAAGGATGCGTGGCTAGGCGGTCCCGGGGGCTACGCAAGGGATGCGAGCAGGCAGTCCGAGCCAGACCACCATTTCCGCGAACTGAACTCTGGAAACCGTGGTCTCTCGCCGCCCACCCTCCCCCGAGTACACGCCTTGACGCGAGGCGGGACCGGGCTAGACTTGAATGACAGCTCAGGAAATCTCGCGCTCCGCTCGCGCACGGAGACACATCCGGCTCGCGACGGTCTTACCATGGGGGTTTGGCATGGTTTCGTGCAGCAAAGGGCGTGACACACCGGAGCGAGACGCAGTTTTTCGGCTGCTCGCCTCCGCTCCGCCCTCGGCGGCCGAAAGCAAATTCCTATCCCTGACTTGCGGGCTTCGATCTCCCCATTCGCAATGATGCGGGTCGAGACGCCTAGCTTGATAACGCTCAGCCAAGACGGAAACCAGAACTCGGTGGCAGCAAGGCAGAGCGTCGAATGATGAGCTAAAATACTAAATCATCCTCGTTGTCATCCATCGCCAGGTCAATCAACGGCGGTCCGGGTCGGTCTTTTGCCCCCTCGTGAGCGTTCGGATGTCATCGAGAATTCAAACTATGACGTCGATATCAAGGATATCCCGCGGTTTTCGAAATATGCGGAGCCTCTTGCGATACTCGATTTCTTCGGAACGAAACAAGAATATATTGCCGCTCATTCACGACCCTAGCCACACCTTTGCATCTTACAAAAACCTCTGTATACATAAGCGCATGTAAGAACATTCACTTTCCCGCTATGACGACGCGAATTATGAAAACAGTATATACCCGAAACAAGACCTCCCCGACGGCTCTGTTGTTGAGCCTTATTTCATTGCCTATATTTTTGACGACTGTTTATGCAGAGCCATCCCTTTTTCCCGGTCTACGCGGTCCTGCGTTCTCGGACCCGGATAAGCAACTCCAGATGCCGTCTGGCTGGGAAGAAAAACCTATCATTCATGATTCCTCTTTCGGCGATATTGACCTCGCGGTAAACCTTGATCAACAGATATACCGTATTTTGATGCCCGCCGCAAAGGAATATGCCAAGAAACACCATCTTCACATAACCGTTACCGATTCAACTTGCGGTAATTCGGCCGGCATGCTGCGACGCAAGATGATAGACATCGGTGGGTTTTGCTGCCCACCGGCGGAAATAGACCGCCTGCCCGGACTCCGTTTCCATACCACGGGCATCACCCCTGTCGCTCTGTTAGTCCATCCTGACAACCCGATTAGCGATATTACACTGGAAGAGGCGAGAAAGATCTTCACAGGCGAAATCTCTTTCTGGTCCGAACTGCAAACACCTGATGGACGGCCCGGCCCCGAAACAATGATTAGAACAATAGGACGCCTACATTGCAAGATAAGGCCGGGTCATTGGCGCCTGCTGCTCGACACTGAAGATCTCTTTAGTCCGAGGATGCTTGAAGTCGGAACCCTTTCCGATATGGTTTCGCAGGTCGCTTTGCATCCGGATGCAATCGGTCATCAAACGGTATGGCTGGCCACGGAACACTATAAAGCACAAGGCCGGGTCAAGACATTAAAGATAAACGGGCACGCACCTGAAGACTTAAATGCTCTGCTCAACGGGCATTATCCCATATACAAGACATTCAATATCACCACATGGGAGGGAGAAAGACTAGAAAATCGAAACGCAGATGGATTAGTGGACTTTCTCAATAAACAGGTCGAGGGCCTTGACCCGAAGTACGGCATCATCCCCTCAAGCCGGCTAAGGAAGGCAGGATGGCAGTTCAAAGCCGACGAATTGATTGCGGAGCCCGGATACATTAAACAATGAGTGACCGGACCTCATTCCTCCTAGGACGCCTTGAGAAGCGTATTTCCCTGACGACAAAAATGCTGTTGATCACGGTTACGGTTGGTATTGTTCTCTGGGCAATCACCGATTATTTCCAAAACAACTCTCTTAAGGAGATCCATCTAACAAAACATAAGGAGACCATTCGGCAACGGGCGGCAGAAAACCGGATGCATTTTGATGCCTTTATAAAGAAGTACTATCAGTCAGTAAAGCTGTTTACCACGGGAAAACGTTTGAACGATTATCTGGGTCACCTTGAAGAAGAAAAATGGGGACAAGACAATGCCATTCAAGTGCGGTATTACTCACAACCACCTCCATGGTTCCCTGACCATTCCATAATCCGCACCTTCATCCCGGCACGCTTCGTCATTCTTCTGGATCAGAAGAGGAGGGTGCGGGAAGTCTATATAAGTGGGAAGGATACATTGCCGGATTTTTTCCTCAAACCTCACTCAGTCCTGTACCAGCTGAGTCAAAACCAGAGCTTTCTGACTTCGTACAACAATACGCCCTATATCGTTGCATCAAAAAATATTGCCGGGGCTCAAGGGAGCTTGCGCGGGATATTGACACTTGTTTCTCCTATTGACGATAAATTTCTTGTCCGTTCTCAGGGCGCCACGAACAGCTGGACCCTACTCGCATTGGTTACGGGATTAACGCCCTATATCGTTGCAAGTAATAATGAGCACGTGCTACCTGCGGGCACCAAGATAGATGCGCTAAGAGACCGTTTCATAATAGAGCAAGAAGGCTTTTTTGATTACGGGAACTCGGACCTGATTATCAGCTTGGCCACTTTTTTCCCGAGATCGCAGATAGAAGCTGAAACGAGCGGCATTCTCAGCAAGCAACGTACACAACGCGCAATAAACGATCTTATATTTATCCTGACGTTCGCCTTGATAATGTACTGGATTACACGGCATATTGGTCAGGTCACGCAGCATATTATAGATTTCTCGCAATATACCCTGGGCATGAAGCCCGGTGAGATGGAAAAGGGAGATCAACTCTATATTCTCAGGAACAAGCTCCACCGTTTGACAAAGGAAGTAGTGGAGGCGCGCGATATCATCAAGAGAGAGGCGGAGGAGCATACCCGCCTGATCGTTGACAATGCATTTGACGCCATTGTCACCTTGGACGCCGAAGGAACAATTAGGACGTGGAACCCGAGCGCCGAGGTTATCTTCGGCTGGACCCATGAAGAAGCAATCGGGAGAAAGGCCGCCGACACAATTATTTTACCCCGGTACTTCTACAGATTCAAAAAAGCGTTCAAGGATTACCCGGCCGAAGCATCGGGGAACATCTTGAACAAACAGATCGAGATAACCGCCCGTCATCGTGACGGACGCGAATTCCCTGTCGAGATTTCTATTTCTCCAGCGCACTCAGGATCCGGTTATATCTTCATTTCCATAATAAGGGACATTACCGAGCGTACTTATGCAAAACAGCAATTACGGCAACAGGCACTGTTTGATCAATTAACCGGCCTCCCGAATCGTATTCTTTTTACCAGACGTCTCAAGCGGTTGTTTGAACGCTCACAACCGCATACGAATTACCTCTTTGCCGTGCTCTTCATGGACCTCGACCGCTTTAAGCTCATTAACGACAGCCTTGGACACATCATCGGTGACAAACTGCTCGTCGCAGCGTCCCGGCGAATCGAGCTTTGCATCCGCCCCAACGATACCGCCGCCCGTTTCGGGGGAGATGAATTCGCGGTTCTCCTGGAGAAGATACCTAGTACGCAAGACGTAGTACATATTGCCGACAGGATACAAAAGGACCTGACACAACCCTTTCACCTGGATGGGACCGAAGTATTTACCTCGGCAAGCATTGGAATCGCACTGAGCAGTACGGATTACGACAACGAGACCAATATCCTCCGCGATGCGGACGCCGCCATGTACCGAGCCAAGGCTCTCGGCAAGGCCCGTTACGAAATCTTCGACTCCGTCATGCACGATTGCGCAATGAAGCTCATACAGCTGGAAGCCGACCTCAGACGTGCTGTAGCACACAACGAGTTTCTTATTTATTACCAGCCGATCATGTCTTTGACAAGTGGTAGGATTGCGGCGGCAGAGGCCCTCATTCGGTGGCAACACCCTCAACGGGGCCTGATCCTACCGCACGAGTTTATTTCCGTGGCTGAAGAAACAGGTTTGATATCCGCGATTGGGGAATGGAGCCTCAAAACCGCCTGCGCTCGCAACAAGGCATGGCACGATGCGGGATTCCAGCACGTGGGCATCAACGTGAATTTTTCTGCTCGCCAGTTTCAGCACAATGACTTGTCGGCAATTGTAAGAAGAGTGCTGCATGACACAGGTCTGCCCCCTGATTGCTTGAATATCGAAATTACAGAAAGTATCGCGATGGAAGATTACACCATTGAACTCTTAAATGAGCTGGCCGCCCTTGGGATCAAGATCGTAATCGATGATTTTGGTACCGGTTTCTCTTCCCTGCGGGTTTTGAAACGCTTCCCGATAAATGCTGTAAAGATTGATAAGTCTTTTGTGCAAGACATTACCGTCGACCGCAAAGACGAGGCAATCGTCAAGGCCATTATCGCGATGGCTCACAGCCTCAAAATGGAGGTGGTGGCGGAAGGTGTGGAAACAAAGGAACAGCTACTCTTTTTGCAATCCAATCTTTGTGACAAGGCCCAAGGCTACTTGTTCAGCAAGCCTTTGGCCGAGACGGAATTTCCGAAAGTGCTCGAGGAAGGATTTTTCTCTTCTTTTGTCATTTACGACGAAAAGGAGGGCGAGAAAATTGAACCACAGAGGCCGTGCGAAAAGATAGAGGGGATAGGTTGATTACGCGGCTGGCATACCAGCTCAGGCGTCCTGAACCGCCGCTTATGTTATTGAGCGATACTCCTCTCCAGCGAGTTTTCAGCATTTAAGCAAATATAATCTCGACCTATTCGGTCATGAGAAAGCGCAGCCCCGTGCATTAGCAACCTCTTATCGCGCTTTCCATTGCACCCGTTCGGCGGTGTTTGATAGAGGTCGCTCATGGCAACACTACTCTGGGTTCAGACGGGGGCCTGCGGGGGCGATTCGCTGGCGATCCTGAGCGCGGTCTCACTGAGCTTGGAGCACCTGCTGCCGAGCCACGGGATCGACCTGCTCTGGCATCCATCCCTCTCCCATAGATCCATGAACCGCTACGACCATATCAGCAACATACTTTCAGATTGGAGCAGTCAACTGAGGATTCTAGGATCATGGGCACCCGTGCAGCCTTCGGCGGCGTGCACGCGGCGACCCCCAATCCCGGCGACTGCATCGGCCTCCAGCTCGACCGCGCCGTACCGGGCGGTCTCCTCGCCGCCGAATGGCGTTCGCGGCGCGGCTTCCCGGTGGTGAACGTAGCGGGCTGCCCGGCACACCCTAGGACACGCCCGGGCGGTAATTGCCGAAAGGGAGAGCCCCCTCCGCCCAACGGGCGGGCACGGGCATGGACCTCTCGTCGGCCAGCGCCTGGTCGATGGCCTCCGCACAGGTCACCAGGCCCACCGAGGAGATCCGCTCGTCCATCGGCAAGCAGCAATTCCTCGACGAGGCATCACGCTGCCTGTCCTGCGGCAACTGCTTCGGCTGCGAGCACTGCTGGATGTTCTGCAACCCCACCGCCTACAGCCGCAAGACCACCCTCGCCCCCGGCTCCTATTTCATCTTCGATAGCGCGGCTTGCGAAGGCTGCGGCAAGTGCATCGAGATATGTTCCTGCGGCTACTTGAGCACCGACACGTAACGGACCGCGCATTAGCGACGAGATTTGCCACGTTGCAGCTCGGCCCGATCCCGTTTTTGTTTGCTAGAACCCGTTGGGAAGCCGCCGCGCGGTCCGGCTAGCCGAGCAGGGTCCAGATGTCGATTAGGGTCGTGCCCAGGATTGCGGCGAAGGTACCCATGAGGATCGCGCGTGCCAGCCAATGCAATACCCGCTCCGACGCCGACCTGGTGACGAAGACACCAAACCCGAGCCCGGCGACAACCGCCGGACCATCCTTCAGAACCGCGTTCAGCGCCGCCGGGTCTAAACCCTTGGCGGCGTGCATGCCGAGGCCGGAAACGAGATAGATCGCCGCCAGCAAAGGCATCATCGAGCTTCTGAAGGCCCGCACATCCGGGGCCTGGCGGCGAAGATGCACGGCTGCCGCCGGGCCGGGAATACCCAGCGCGCCGCCCATGGCGCCCGCAATCGCCGATAGGCGGAAAGTTTCGGCGCGCGTGCACTGGGTGTGCCGCTGCCGGGCGAGCCAGACCCAGCTCAGCGCCACGCACATCGCGGCTTTCATGGCCCAATCGGGCATCACGAGGGATATTCCGAATCCGGCTGCCAGACCGCAGATTACGCCGGGTGCCATCGGGTACAGCAGGTCGTAACGAGCGTCTTTTCGGCCCAGGCCCCAGGCAGCCGTGGCGACCAGCAGATTCAGCAGCACAGCGACCTGCAACCCTGTTGAAACGCCCAGCGTGGCAACCAGTATCGGTCCCGCGATCAGGCCGAAGCCGAGCCCGCTCGCCGACTGGAGAGCGGCAGCCGCAAACAGACCCATCATCACCAGCATCTCAACACCCATTCTCGAATCCAGGCAGCTGCCCGCCGTTCGGAGCTGGGATGATTATCGCTTGGGAGAGATATATTATCTAATGATTTATATGGCGCTTTTTATAACCAAATGTTATATTTAATCGGTATGTCGACCGGACACCTCAAACCTCGCCAGATTGAAGCCTTTCGAGCCGCCGTAGCCCAGGGGTCGGCAACAGCCGCCGCCGACGCGCTCTTTGTGACACAGCCTGCCATCAGCCGCCTGCTGGCCGACCTCGAAGATGCAGTCGGGTTCTCGCTGTTCGAGCGCCAGGGACGCGGCCTGCAGCCCACGGTCGACGGGCTGCGGCTCTACGATGCCGTGGAAAGGGTGTACCTCGGCCTCGAAACTGTCGCGGAGACTGCACGCGCCATTCGTGAAGGAGAGTCCGGGAAGATCCGCATCGGCGCGCTCCCCGTGTATGCCGACGGCTTGGTCGCGGATCAGGTCGGCGGCTTCGCGGCGTCGCATCCGGGCATCCGAGTCGAGCTCGACGCCGCCGATCGGGACGACCTGATCGACGGGCTCCTGGCGCGCCGTTTCGACCTTGTGGTCTCGACCATTCCTGCTGGCGCGTCCTCCATCGGCGAGATCCCGCTGGGAGAGCGCAGGGCGGTTTGCATCCTGCCGCCCGCCCACCCGCTGACGGCACGCCACGAAATCGGATTTGGGGAAATCGCGACCTACCCTTTCATCGAGCTCACGGGCACAAACCCCTTCAAGAGCGCGATCGATCAGGCCCTGGACCGTGCCAAAGCGGAAACACGGGTGGTAGCGGCAGCGCACACTCAGCGCGCGATCAGCTTGATGGTCGGTGCCGGGGCCGGCATCTCCATCGTCGATCCGGATGTCTGCCGGGACCTTCCGCCCGGTCGAGTCGTCGTCCGGAAGCTGACTCCGGGAATCGCCTGGAGGTTCGGCATACTACACAACCGGCGCGCCACCCCCGCAGGCGCGGCTTCAAGGCTCATCGAATACCTGAAGGGGCAGTCCGGGGACACTGGCTAGCGGCTCGACTGTAACGCAACCTCCTCGATGCTGCCGACCGCGCGCTTCGCCGGAGACGCCTTGACTGCGTCCAGCTTGTTCTTCAAGGCGACCAGGACCGAGAGGCCCATGAACGCGCCCGGCGGGAGAATCGCCAGCAGCGGGCCCCTGTAATCCTGCACCAGGGTGACCGTCAGTATCGACGCCCAATCCCCCAACATCAGATCCGCATTTCGAAACACTGTGCCGAAACCTGTGACCTCCCGTACAACGCCCAGTACCACCAGCACCAGCGCGAAGCCCAAGCCCATCATGAATCCGTCCAGGGTCGAGTGAATGACGTCGTTCTTCGATGCAAAGGCCTCCGCCCGGCCGATAATCGCGCAGTTGGTGACTATCAAAGGCACGAAGATGCCTAGCACTCCGTAGAGCTCATGCAGGTGCGCGTTCATCAGCAGCTCGACGGCGGTCACCACACACGCGATGATGATGACGAACATCGGAATGCGGATCTCCGCCCTGATCCAGCGACGCACCGACGAGACGATGAAGTTGGTGGTGGTCAGGGTCGCCAGGGTCGCGACACCCAGCCCCAGCCCATTGATCGCGGTGGACGACACGGCCAGCAGGGGGCAAAGTCCGAGCAACGCCACCAGTGCCTGGTTGTTACGCCATAGGCCCTGCTTGGCGATATCGAGGTACGAAGGTCCGCTCATTGCTCATCCTTCACAGCATGCGACTCCACCGGCAGGAAGAGCTCGCGGCGATTCTGCTCGAAGTATTGCAGGGCCTTGTGCACGGCCCCCACCACGGCCCGCGGTGTGATGGTCGCCCCCGTGAGCTGGTCGAACTCGCCTCCGTCGCGCTTCACCTTCCAGCCGGCGGCCTGTGGGTTGACCAAAGACTTCCCCTTAAAGCCTTCAATCCAGTGGCTGCGATGCGCCTCTATACCGTCGCCGAGACCGGGCGTCTCCCGGTGCTTGACCACGCGGACACCCGTAATCCGCCCGTCATAGGAGACGCCGACCAGTATGACGATGGGTCCGGTGTACCCGTTCGGCGCTACAACCGTGAGGGCCGCGGCCGCCGGCGCGCCCGCTTTGCGTGCCCGAAAGACGGTCGAGGGCTCCGTGCTGCCCAGCAGCTCGTGCGCAACCACCTTCCTGGTATCGCTCAGAATGTCGTTGTCATAGGCTCTTTCCGGTATGACCGCATTCAGGCTGCGCAGCAGGTCCAGGCGCTCGTTCTCGACAATCAGCGGCATCGAATGCCAGTTGACCAGCGCCATCACTCCCGCACCCAGCAGTGCGGACGCCGCAAGCAGCCAGCCCGCAACGATCATCTGGTATTGGGGGCTGGTACTAGCCGTCTCCATGCCGCGCCCTGGCGCCGAACGCCCTTGGTACCGTGTACTGATCCACCAGCGGTACGGTCAGCCCCATCACCAGTACCGCAAAGGCGACACCGTCCGGGTAACCCCCCCAGGCTCGTATGGAGAAGATGAGAACGCCGATTCCGGCGCCGTAGATAATCCGTCCCCACGGGGTCGTCGATGCCGTGATCGGGTCCGTTGCGATGAAGAAGGCGCCGAGCATACTGGCCCCACCGAACAGATGCAGCAACGGACTCGCGTACACCTGGGGATCGAGGACAAATCCTATGCCCGAAATACAGGCAAGCGACGCGAGCACTGCGACCGGAATATGCCAGCTGATCACCTTACGATAGATCAGCCAGACCCCCCCCAGCAGGTAGCCCGCATTGACCCACTCCATGCCCAGGCCCGCGACATGACCGAAGATCGGCGCACCGACACTATCTCGCACGCTCCTGCCCAGGCCCACCTGGGTACGCAGATAATCCAACGGCGTCGCCGACGTCAGGGCGTCGAATGAAAGGGCATCAGGAAGCTGGTGGGCCAGGGAGAAGACCAGGGTCTGGGCAAGACTCAGCGGGTGCTCGGCGAGCGCCAGCGGCTCGGCCCAGATACTCATCTCCCGCGGGAACGAAATCAGCAGAACGGCGTATCCGGCCATGGCTGGATTGAACGCATTGTAGCCGAGGCCCCCGTACAGGTGCTTGGCCGCCACGATGGCAACAAAGGCGCCGGCTACCGGAATCCACCAGGCCACCAGGGGCGGGAGGGCCAGGGCGAGCAGCACCGCGGTCACCAGCGCGCTGCCGTCAAACAGGTACCGCCGGAGCGGTCGGCCGCGCACCACCAGCATCACCAGCTCAAAGGCCAGCGAGCTGATCGATGCGAGCAAGATATTGACGATGACACCCCACCCGAAAAGCAGCGCGTAGAGCACGATGCCGGGAACGAGCGCATACAGGACCGTGCGCATCACCGCGCCGACCGAAGCCGAAGCGGGGATAAACGGCGAGCTGGAGAAACGCTCCGACATCGACTGCGCATCGGCCATCAGGCCACAACCTCTCTGGCTTCGCCCGCCATCTCCCGGGTGGCCGGTCCGGCCTGGTCAATCGGCACTTTGGTCTTTTTCTTCCCCAGGCGTGCCGCCTTGCGCTTGGCCTTGCGCTCCTCCTGCTCCCGTGCCAGTCGGGCCAGCCGCGCCTCACGCAGCTGCATGCGTACGCGGGACTGATCGGCAAAGGCGTCCCGGGCCTCCTGCGCGGCCTTCTCCGTTTTTGCATAACGGAAATACTGTACCAGCGGGATACGTGAAGGGCATACCACGGCACAACAGCCGCATTCGATGCAGTCCGCGAGATGGTGCCGATCCAGCTTGTCATAGGCCTTTCCCCGCGCATGCCAATAAAGCTGCTGCGGCAGCAGGTTGATCGGGCAAACGGTAGCGCAGGTACCGCAGCGGATGCAGGGCATGGCCGGCTGCCGATCGGCAAGCGCCGCGTTCTCGACCAGAATACAGTTGCTCGCCTTGACGACCGGCACCTGACCGTGAGGCAATCGCGTTCCCATCATCGGACCGCCCATGATCAGCGTGTGCGCGTCGGACACCACCCCTCCCGCCGCGTCGAGCATGTCTTGCACCGGCGTGCCAATCAGCACCTCGAAATTCGCCGGCTGCCTGATCTGCGGGCCGGTGACGGTCATGATTCGCGCCACCAGCGGCCGGCCTTCATACACCGCGTCGTAGACCGCGGCGGTCGTGCCGACATTTAGACAGACAATGCCGATTTCGTACGGCAGGCCACCCTGGGGAACCTCCTTTCCGGTCAGGACCTTGATCAGCTGCTTCTCCCCGCCGGCCGGAAATCGGGTCGGCACGGCCACCACTTCGATCGCATCGCTACCGCCGACGCCCGAAGCGCGGAGCTTCTCGACCGCATCGCGCATGCGCGCGATCGCTTCCGGCTTGTTGTCTTCCACCGCGATAATGCACTCAGCGGATTCGACAACCCGCTGTACCAACAGAAGGCCGCGCACGATTTCTTCGGGTCTGGACCGCATCAGGGCGTCGTCGCAGGTGATGTATGGCTCGCACTCCACCCCATTCAGTATCAGCGTATCGATAGCCCGCGGCGGCTTCAGCTTGGCGGCCGACGGAAACACCGCACCGCCCAGGCCAACGATACCTGCCTCGCGAATCCGGGCCCGCAGCTCGTCGGCCGACAGCAATCCGGGGCGCGGTAGCGGAGCTATGTCGGGATGCCATCGATCGGCGCCGTCGGTCTCGATAACCGCGCACTCCTCGGCAATCCCCGACTGGTGAGGCATGGTGTGCTTCTCTATCGCGATCACCGTCCCGGAGGACGGGGCATGTACCGGTGCGCTGACGAATGCGCTCGATACGGCGAGCACTTGGCCCTTATACACATAGGACCCGACTTCGACGACGGGCTCGGCAGGCGCCCCGATGTGCTGCCGCAGGGGTAGGTACAGGCGTTTCGGCAGCGGCGCCCGCTGCACCTTCGCCGGGTCCGAAACGGTCTTGTGGCCGGACAACTTCACCCCGCCGCCGAAGCGCCACAGCTTCTTCATGCCGCGCTTCTCGCGGCCGGCGCTTCCGGACTCGGCCATTTCCATTCCCGGATCGACGTTTCCTCCGGCGCCATGACGATACACTTCTCCACCGGGCACAACGGCGGCAGGCAAAGCTCGCAGCCAGTACAGTAGGCATTCAGCACCGTATGAATATGCTTGGCGGCGCCGGCGATTGCGTCCACCGGACAGACCTGCATGCACTTGGTACAGCCAATGCAGGTTTCCTCGTCGATCACGGCCACCATCTGCGGTCCGTCAGCGGCGACTCCGTTATCGGGATTGAGAGGCAAGGGATCACGCCCCAGCAGGTCGGCGAGTGCACGCACACCGGCGTCGCCGCCTGGGGGACATTGGTTGATCTCGGCCTCGTCGGCTGCGATCGCCTCGGCATAAGGACGACACCCCGGATAACCGCACTGCCCGCACTGCGTCTGCGGCAATACCGCATCGATCTTCTCCACCAACGGATTACCTTCGACGCGGAATCGGATCGCCGCGTAGCCGAGGCCGATGCCGAAGACCAGACCCAAGAGTGTTAGAACGATTACAGACATCGCTTCAGCCTAAGCCATCCCCGCGAAGCCCATGAACGCCACGGACATGAAACCTGCCGTCATCAGCGCAATCGGCGCGCCGCGGAACGATGGCGGCACATCGGCCAGATCCAAGCGTTCGCGAACGGATGCGAACAGCACCATGACCAGCGTGAATCCCAGCGCGCCGCCGAAGCCGTACAGGGCGGATCGAATCAGATCGTTTCCCTCCTGGACATTGAGCAGGGCAATGCCCAATACGGCACAGTTGGTCGTGATCAGCGGCAGGTAGATGCCAAGAACACTGTGCAGCAGCGGGCTGGTCTTGCGCATCCCCAGCTCCGTCGCCTGGACAATGACGGCGATCACCAGAATAAAGGTCACCGTTTTCAGGTACTCGAGCCCGAGCGGCCGTAGCAGGTACTCGTCGGCGAGATGGCTGCAGACGGATGAAAGCGTCAGCACGAAGGCGGTGGCCATCCCCATGCCGATAGCGGGTGCCAGCTTCTTGGATACGCCCATGAACGGACACAGGCCGAGAAAGCGCGACAACACCATGTTGTCGACGAAGATCGCGGCAAACAGCAGTGTCAGATACTCGGCCATTCTTCGTCCTGCCTCAGCGCTGTGTGCTACCCCGGCTGTGCCCGATCACAGTGTGGCAGAGCCCCGATCCAGGTACTGAAGCTTGTCCGGCACATCGAGCCAGTCGTCCGCCTCGGCGAGCGGCTCCTTCGCCTCGTTGATGCCCGGCCAACTCTTGGCCAGCTCCGCGTTCAACTCGATATACACCCGCTGATCTTCGGGGACATCTTCCGCCTTGAAGATCGCCTCCGCCGGACATTCCGCCACACACAAGGAGCAGTCGATACACGTCACGGGATCTATGACCAGAAAATTCGGCCCTTCGCGGAAGCAGTCCTCCACCGGACAGACGTCCACACAATCCGTAAACTTGCAGCGCACGCAACCGTCAGCTACGACATAGGCCATCGGATCTCTCCTTCAGGAATTGCTCTCAATACGGTCGATCGCCCACTGGGCAATCTTGCGAACGTCGGGGTCGACATCGTCGAGCGCCACCCGCAGAAACGGCCGCCCTTCCGGCGAGCCGATCTCGCCCAGCGACGCCGCCGCTTCCTTGCGCAGATTGCTGATGTTGTAGGAAAGCGCCTGGCCGAGGACATTGACCGCTTTCGGGTCCTTGATCTGGCCAAGGGCCGCAGCCGCCTTGACCCGAACCTGCCAGTACTCGTCGTTCATCCCGTCGATCAGCGGTTCCAGGGCCGCCGCAGGCGCAAGCTTACCGAGCACGAATGCCGCTTCCTCGCGGACCTGCCAGTTCTCGTCCTTCAAGCCGGAAATCAAGGTGGCGGTGGCCTGGTCGTCGCGGCTGAATATCAGCGACCCGATGGCCACCCGCCGGACATTGTCATCGATGTCCCTGCGCGCGGAGCTTATCAGTGCCGGCAGCACCTCCTCGCTCTTGAGGTAGGCGAGTATGCCAATGGCCTCGCGCCGTACACTCGGGTCCGGGTGCCCGATACACTCGAGCGCCAATGGTTGCGATTCGGTCAACCGCAGCTGCCGCAGGGCACGCAGGCTGGAGGCCTTGACAAAGGTGTCGTCGCTCCGCGCGCCCTCCATGAGGATCGGCCCCGCCGCCTTGTCCTTGTTCTCCGCCAGGGTCGCCGCAGCGGACTCGCGCACCATCTCGTCGCTGTCGTGCAGTGCGTCCACCAACGCCTGGATCACTTCCGCACCCTCGAATTCGTCCATGACCTCTGCAGCCTCCTTGCGCACGCCGGGGTCCGCGTCGGACAAGGCGCGCACTACAAGCGGAACGGCATCCGCCTCTTCCACCTCGCGTAGCCCCATGACGGCGACCCGCCTGATGGCCGCGTCGGGCGCTCCAAGGTTCTCCTCAATGGTTTCAAGGTCCGGTGTCTCGTCGAACGAAATGCCCATTTGCACGCTCCGCATTCATCTCAATAGGTAAGGGATTTCGACGCTTACCGCTTTGGTCGGACAATCCATTTCGCAGGGCAGGCAATACCAGCACTCGTCGTATTTCATGACCGCCGTGCCCTTGGCGATATCAATCACCAACAGGTCCAGGGGACACACATCGCAGCAGACGGTACAGCCCTTGTCGGCGATGCACGCCTCGGCGTTGATCGTAACGGGCGCTCGGGTGGTACAGTTGACTAATGGCATGATCAAACTCCCGGGATCGCGGCCGCGACGGCGTCGCCGGCCAGGCGCAGCTTGTGGTAGGCATCCTTCTCGTGCTCGTCAAGCTGGATGATGAACGGCTCGATCGGCCTCTTCTTGCACGCGGGATGGCCGTCCTCGCCCTTCATCGTCTGCACGTGACAGCTCCAGTTTGCTTCATCCGATTCCGGATAGTCGATCCGGTAGTGATACAACCCCCAGCGGCTCTCGGTCCGATACAGCGACGCCACCGCAGCCATCTCCGCGCAGCTCAAAATGCACTGCACCTCCGCGGCGCGCATCAGCTCGTGTGGATCCTTCGCCTGCAACTTGGGCAGATCGGCGCGGATCTCGGCGAAGCGCTCCAGACCGATTTCCATCTTGCGGGTGACCTTGGGCGGCTGCAGGTAGTCGTTGACCAGCCGGCGCAGCTTGTACTCCATCTGCTCCGGCGGGATGCCGTCCTCGACCTTGAGTGGCGCAAGCACTCTATCCTTCTCGGCCGCCACCTCGGCGCTGTCGATCTCGGCCTGTCCGTTCTCGGCGCAGTAGCGGACCGCATCCTCGGCCGCGATCGCCCCATAGACGAACGCGCCCAGCATATAATTGTGCGGAACCGAACCGCAGTCACCGGCGGCATAAAGGCCCGGCACCGTGGTTCGCGCATTCTCGTCGGTCCATATCCCCGATGCGCTGTGGCCACTGCAAAAGCCGATCTCCGAGATATGCATCTCGACCATCTTCTCGCGATAATTGGTGCTCCTGTTTTCATGAAACCGCCCGCGGCTGGGACGTTCGTTTGAATGCAGGATCTCCTCGATGTTCTGTATCGTCTCTTCCGCGAGATGATCGATCTTCAGGAACACGGGACCATTTCCGCCCTCGAGTTCCCGATAGAACTCCAGCATCATCTGTCCACTCCAGTAGTCACACTCTATGAAGCGGTTGCCCGCGGCGTTGGCCGTATAGCCGCCCATCGGCCCGGTCACGTAGGCGCAGGCCGGCCCGTTGTAGTCCTTGATAAGCGGATTGATCTGGTAGCACTCGAGACCGCTGAGCTCGGCCCCTACGTCATAGGCCATACTGTAACCGTCGCCCGCGTTGGTCGGGTTCTCGTAGGTTCCGAACAAGTAGCCGGATGCCGGCAGTCCCAGTCGGCCGGCCGCGCCCGTACACAGAATGATCGCCTTTGCCTTGATCACGGCGATCTCTGCGGTGCGCGGGTTGAATACATGCACGCCCGCAATGCGGCCATCCTTCCCCTTGAAAAGCTTGGTCGCCATGAAGCGATTGATTACCTGCACCCGCTTCTTGCGAAGCTGTCGGTACAGGATCTTCTTCATATGGTGGCCTTCCGGCATGGGCAGCACATAGGTGCCCATGTGATGAACCTTCTTGACGTTGTACTCGCCCGTCTCGTCTTTCTCGAACTTGACGCCCCACTCGTCCAGCTTGTTGATCATATCGTAGCTGCGCTGCGCATAGGCCATGATCGTCTTCTGGTTCACGATACCGTCGTTGGCAATCGTGATTTCCTTCACATACTGCTCCGGGGTGGCGTGACCGGGAATGACGGCATTGTTCAGACCGTCCATGCCCATGCTGATGCACCCGCTGCGCTTGACGTTCGCTTTCTCCAGCACCGCTACCCTCAGCTTCGGGTTTTGCTCCTTGGCCCGGACTCCCGCCATCGGTCCGGCGGTACCGCCGCCGATCACGAGTACGTCAAATTCGAGTATTTCGCCTGTCGATTCGTCTGTCATGGTAACGTACCTGAAGCACTGTTGATTGCCAGCTATCTACGGTCGACGCGCAGCTGGTACTGAAACGCGTCCCCTCGATATGACAAGAATTCGAAATCAATCGGATCGCCCGCTTGTGAGAACACGAGTCGCTGAATGCGCAACACCGACAAGCCTGCCTCGATATTGAGATAATGTGCGAGGTCCTCATCCGCGATAATTGCTTCGATCTTCAAATCTGCATGCCCGAGTCCGATCCCGCACTCGTTCTCCAGCATCGGGAAGATATCCCGGGTCAGGTCGCGATCGAGCAGCCCGTGGCCTATTTCCCGCGGGAAAAAGCTGTTGTCCAGCGAGATCGGCTCGCGGTTCAAATACCGTATTCGCTTGAGCTCGACGACCTTGGCGCTGCGATTCACGTTCAGCGCCTCGGCCACCTGGGCGGGTGCACGGATTTCCTGGACGCCGACGACACGCGTCGAGGTTTCGAAACCCTGCGGCGTCATTGCTTCGCCGAACCCCTGCAACCGCTGAATGTCTTGAACGGCCTTGGGCCTGGATACGAAGGTACCTTTGCCCTGCACGCTGAAAACCAGGCCATCGGCATGAAGATCCCGCAATGCCTGACGCACGGTGATGCGGCTCACACCGAACACCTTCATCAGATCGCTCTCCGATGGCAAGCGCTCGTGCGCGGCATAGTCGCCGTCGAGTATCCGCTGTCGCAGATTCTCTTTGATCTGCGAATACAACGGCTGGCTGGAGTCGTTACGGACCGGCCTCAGCTTGCTACGGTCAGTTGTCATGGGACTCGCTCACAACTTATCATAACATGTAAGTATAAGCTTTCAACGACGCCTGTCAACACTTCGAAAGGTATTTCCTCAACAAGCGCCCTGCGCCAGGCCGTATGAAGCTATTCCTTTGATTTATCGTTTATTCTCGTCACCGGCTCCGAACCCGCATGCGGGCCAGGTAGCCCGCCAGCGCGTCGATTTCAGGCTCGGTCAAGGACGCCGCGATGCTCCGCATCTGCCCACCCGGGTCGTTGCTGCGCTGCGCGGCCCTGAACAGCGAGAGCTGCTCGAGCAGATATTCGTTGTGCTGGCCCGCCAGCCTCGGGACCATCCCGCGGCCCAAGCCGTCGGAGCCATGGCAAGTCTGGCAAGCGCTCAGCCCGCGCGCCGGATCGCCGCGCTCAAACAGCGTCTCCGCAACCTGCCGCGCTTGCGCTGATTGCGGGGCCATTTCGGCTGTCCGAACCTGTTGAAGACTGAAATAGTCCGCCACCGCCTGGATATCGTCATCCGTCAGCAGCTCGGCCGTGCCCTGCATCGGGCCCTGCCGATTGCCCGCACGAAAATCCTGCAATTGCTTCACGATGTACGGGCGGCGCTGGCCGGCCAGACGGGGGTAGGCTGGCATCCTGGGATTACCGTCGAGCTCATGGCAATAGCCGCAAGGCTCGTAAGGTGCCTCGCCTCTGCCGTCCAGGTAGTCGGCGGACGCCTCTTGAGCCCCTGTAAGACACGCAACGAGCAACCAGACCCTGGTATTCGTCAATTTCGAGACTCTTCGTAGCGGCCCGCCAGAACAGAGAGCTGCCGTGCAACCAGCTTCGGGTCCATCGGCGGCTCGAATTTGGCCGTGAGAGTCGCCGTCGGATCGATCAGGAACACCTCGGCACTGTGCTGGACCGCGTAATAGCCCGAGGCGTCCTTTGCCCCGTAGCGATGGAAGGCACCCATCGCTCGCTCGAATCCGCCAATCGCCTGTAGCTCCCCTGAAATCCCGAGGAAATCCGGATCGAATTGCGTTACGTACTCGGCAAGACGCTCCAGCGTGTCCCGCGCGGGATCGACACTGACGAAGAAGACCTGCACCAGGGCCACAGCCGCCGCCGAACGCTCAGAAATCGCCTGCTTTACCACCCTGAGCTGATTCAGTGTCAGGGGACATACATCCGGACAATGCATGTAGCCAAACAGGACGAACGTCCAATGGCCCTTGAAGCGCTCTGCACTGACCGTATTCCGCCGGTGGTCTATTAGATCGACAGGGCCCAGCGCGTGCGGCGGGTCGAGCACCACATCCCGCAGCAGCGCAGGCGTCTGGTCGTCTTGCCAGGGCCGAGCCAGAAGCAGGATCGCCGCAATGGCCCCAATACCAGCGGCGGCCGAAAAAAGCTTTCTGCTCATCGCCACACGCACCCGCGGCTCGCCCTGCTCACTTCCTGGCGCCCTGCTGCGCAAAGGCGCGGATCGATTCGGAGCGAATAAGGTCCATGCACTTGGCCTTGGTCTTGACGTAGGCGTCGCTCGTCATCATCGATACCGAGCGCGGTCGCGGCAGCTCGACCGCGATATCGGCGATCAGCGTTCCGGGGCTAGCACTCATCACCACCACCCGGTCTGCCAGGAATACCGCTTCCTCGATATCATGTGTGACGAAGATCACGGTAATTGCGAACTCCCCCCAGATTTGCAGCAGATTCTCCTGCATCATCGAGCGGGTCTGGGCATCCAAAGCACCGAAGGGCTCATCCATCAGCAACACGTTCGGATAGTTGGCCAAGGCGCGTGCGATCCCCACGCGCTGCTTCATCCCGCCGGAAAGTACGCTGGGAAAGCGCCTCTCGTAGGCACTCAACCCCACCATTTCAATGAAGGTCGAAGCGGTGCGTCTGGCGCTGTCCTTGCTCTGGCCTGCCATGAGCGGACCGAAGGCCACGTTGTCCAGAACGGTCTTCCAGGGAAACAGGGAATGCTGCTGAAAAACCATTCCCCTATCCTGACCAGGTTTTCTTACCTGCTCGCCATCCACCGTCACGGTGCCGGAAGTCGGCTTCACAAACGCGGCCACGGTATTCATCAAGGTCGATTTTCCGCATCCAGAAGGCCCCAGAAGGCAGACGAACTCCCCCGGCTCGATATCCAAGGACGCGTTCTTTACGGCCACCACCCCATGGCCGAAATCCACTGTGACGTTATCGATGAGAATATGTCCGTTCTCCACCCGGCGCTTCTGGACATGCGTGGTCCCCAACGGAGGCAATGCCTCCGGCACAGGCTGCTCCAACAATACCGCTTCGCTCATTAGCTCTCTACTCGTCGGTCAGGGTGGGAATCAGGCTTCGTCATGCAAGGGAGGCCGGCTGGGTCAATGCTCGTTCCAGTGACCTCAGCTGTACGACGAGGACTCCTGTCATAATGGCGAACGCGGCGATCCTCAGGACGATCCCCGCGGGCTCCAGCCAGAGCGCCAGCGACGCGCTCATACCCAACATGGTCAGGGCAACGATCCAGGTCGGCGTTGCACAGCACACAACCCAGGTGAGCGTCGCGCTGGTGAGCGCGATAAAGGCTGAGCTGAGGCCGGCCGCCGCAATCAGCCCTCTGTCCCGCACCGATGAAGAGGCCACAACGCAGGCCGTGGATTTCCGACGATAGGCTTGAAGCGCCGCGAACAGCCCGAGCAACACGCCCATCACGAGCACCAGCAGCATTTTCGGGGGGATCAGCATATAGCTCCAGGTCGCGACCCCGTAGTACTCGGGGTCCTTGTATCCGGTCTCGATCCACGCCTCGTCGACCGCTATCGAAACCATGTCCGTGATCGACGGGGTGCCCTCCCAGATCAGCCGGTAGACATGGATCACGTCGTGGAAGATCAGGTAATTCGGTATTTCACCGAAGCGCACCATGGTCACCAGCAGCAGACCCAGATAGTACAGCGCAAAGAATCCGCCGCTCACCAGGAGGAGCAGCGCCCAATGCGCGCGCACCACCCGCCACGTCAATTGACGATATCGCGCCATCATTCCTTGTGCTCCTGCCAGCGTAGAGCCGGCTTCGATGCCTGCTTGACCAGATAGGTGGACAAGGTACCGAGGCCGCCGATGGTCAACATCCCGATGATGATGTTCGGGTACTCGATCAAGGTATAGGAGTTCCACGTAAAGTAGCCGATTCCATACTGGCCGCTGATGATCTCACCCGCCAGCAACGAGAACCAAGCAACGCCCATGCCAATGGCGAGCCCAGCCATGATGCTCGGCAGCGCCCCGGGCAGAATGACGTGCCATAGAATGGAGCGGGTGCCGGCACCGAGGGATTTCGCCGCCCGCACCAGGGCTTCCGGCGTCTGCTCCACACCGTGCACCGTGTTCAGCACGACCGGGAAGAATGTTCCGAGGAACGTAATGTAGATGATGCTGGACTCCTCCGTGGGAAAGATCAGAATCGCCAGCGGAATCCAGGCAACCGCCGGGATCGGACGCAGGATCTCTATATAGGGCATCATGATGTCGAACATGAGCCGGGACCGACCCATGAATATCCCGATGCCAATCCCGAAAATGGAGGCGGAGGTAAACGCAATTGCGATGCGCTCGAGACTAACGCCGATATGTATATAGAACTCTTGTGTTCCAAGCAGAACGTAAAACTGTTTGAACACGACAACCGGGGTAGGAATGTTCTCGAAGCTGATAAGGAAATTCACCTTGTTGGCCGACAGCAGGTGCCAAACGATCAGTGCGCCGACGATGGCCGATGCACGGACCAGGTAGCGCCGCCACGCCCATGCCGTCACGCGCGCAATCAGGAGCCCGAGCTGCTGGTGCCGCGGGCCCTCACGCAGCGCCACGTCCGCCGGAAAGGTCATCATTAGCCCCCTTGATATAACCTGTCATGATAGGAAAGCACGGGCCGGAAGCTCTGGAAGGCTCGCGCCGTCGCTCTCGCCCTGCGTTTTCCGGCCGCGGCGTTGCTGCCCCCGGCCCTCGGGGCACGGCCGCCGGAAAGCGCGTACCCTGCCCCGAATTGAGGTTAAAGGCTGGCCAGATAGATCGAGCCGCCGCTCGCCGCGGCAAACTTCTCGGCATCGGCCTTACGCATGAACGCCTTGATTCCGGACGCCGACAGCACGTATGTCGCAACATGGCCGAAGATCTTCAGCCCGGTGGTGTCGTCATACACGTACGCCGCACGCAGCTTGCCCTCGCTCTTCGCGGCCTTCGCCGCCACGAGCATCTCGGCCACGCTGTCGTAGGCGACTATGCCCTTGTCCTTGTACCAAATTTCGGCCGGCGCGAGCTTCATGTTCTCCGTCTTTGCGATCCGCGTATGCTCGAGATCCTGTTCGTAGTCCAGACCCAGATCCTTGTATGCCCGCCGGATATAGCTGTCGTCGATCCATCGATCGAAATCCAGGGGCGGAATCGCCTTCTGCTTCACGAGCACTGTGTGATCGAATTTGAGCGCGTCGACCCACTCGGGCTTGATCGTGGGATCCAGTGTCAGGGCGCCGCCGTTGCTGAAGTAGACATATTGAACTTCGCGCTCTACGCCGGTCCATTTCTCCAGGTTGGTCGCGGCACGCACCGGGTCTTCACGCACCCAATTGCCGGCCTCGATGATGGCCTTCATGAACGCCACGACGACTTCCGGGTATTTTTCCGCGTAATCCTTGCGTACCACCACCCCGTGCAGGTAGGGAACACCGGCCTCGCTGCCGTCATAGATCTTCCGGCCCGTTCCACGAAACTCCATGATCTCCGACCAGGGACAAAAATCGGCGTGTGCATCGATCTTGTTCGCGGCAATATTCGCGGCCCCTACCGACGGACTCTGGTTCTTGATCTCGAGGTCTTTCTTTGGATCGATGCCGATATCGGTCAGTGCCTTCAGCAGCATGCCCCAGGCGGCGCTGCCTACGGGGACGGAGATCGCCTTGCCTTTGAGATCGCTGAGCGTCTGAACGTTCGATGCCACCGGCACGACGATACCGTTGCTCGAGCCCTTCTGGTTGTAGCCGGTGCCCGCGACATAGAGCGTCTCCAGGCTTTCAGTCGCCTGGAACTTCGCGCCGTTCACGATCAGCGGGTAATCGCCCATGACGCCAAAATCCAGCTTATTGGCCAGCATCTGGTTGGTTATGGGCGACCCGGACGCATAGTCCTTCCAGTCGAACTCGAATCTCGCATCCTTGTACTTGCCGTCCCCAGGCAGGTACTTCTGGATGAGATTCAGTTCCTTGACGATGATGCCAGCGGAGTAGGTATCCGTGCACTTGCTCTGATGTCCTACAGCGATCCGAATCGTTTCGGCGGCGCCCGCAACACTCGCCGTCGCCAGCACCAAGATCAGACCGGCCAAGAAGTGTTTCTTCATAATCTCTCCAAAATGGCTATTCACAGGATGCAACGACAAGATCGTCTTGTCATAACATGTCAGGATTACTCATTCGCGCGCTAGCCACCGTTCGCACAACGCGTGCCACCCGGCGCGTCACGGCGGCCCTGCTGCGCTAACCGGCTAAATTGAAAGGGGAGCTTCGGCAGAGTGGGCGAGGAGGGGGAGCACCGCCCGCCCCTCCCTTCAGTGAGCCATTCTGGTGCGGCCGGGGCAAGGACTGCCCAAGGACTGAGCGCCGTCCCCGTCCTCGCCGCCCGCAATCTAGTACAGGTGGGACTCGTAATAACCGACCATATCCCGGAAGATTCAGGTCTTTGCGATGACGGCGCGGTAGATCTCGATGCGATCGCCGTCAGCAACCTCGTCCGAAAGTCGCTTGACGACGCCATGAATACCGACCGTGTTGACACTGAGGTCGATGTCGGGACACTTTTCCATGACACCGGACAGCATGATGCCATCCTCGATATTCGCGCCCCGCGCCAGCTGGACCTCCGCGATGAATTGCTGCTTGCTGCTCGCGTAGACGACCTCGACCGTTAGGCGCGAAGGATCCCGCAGCTCTGCCAGAACGGCTTGAAATTCCTCCTCTGTGAGATCGGCGTACTCCTCTTCCGAGGCTTCCAAGCGTGCCTTAATCTCCGCTTCCACCTCGCCGAGCTGTTCTTCCAAATGCGATTCCCGTGCCCGAACTTGCTTGAGTTGCTCGTGCAGCTCCCTCGCCCGAGCGCTGAGTTCGCGTAGCTCCACTGGCAGCGCACTCCCGTTATGACGAAAACCATGACACTATGGGCCACAGGTCGTCGAGTCAATACTGACTCTTGCCGATTCCGAGCCTGTCGCGGCCCTTTGGGTGTCCAATTTTCTTGATGGTTTCCTCGGTAGAGCTGAGGAAAGAAACGAACAAGAAAGGAAACTACGGCGGATGCTCCAAGGTGCTAGTCCTGCCGGCGAGGACTCCGGCCATGGCGGCAGCGTCGATCCCGTCTCCCTGCCCACCGGTAGCCCGACGGTTGACACCAGAACCGCACGGTGTACGCTTTCAATATGTACAGTTCAGGTAACGATCAAGCTTGACCTTGTAGGAAAGACAAGCCTGGACCTCAATCAATTCAGCACATCAGCAGTCCTTCGATGGTCGTCGAAGAGTCCTACGCGGATTCGAATGTATCCAGCATTTCTATTCGGCATGGAGCGCAGCGGCACCACTCTGTTGTCCATGATGGTCGGGGCGCACCCCGAAATCGCCGTGCCGCTAGCCACCACCGGCTTGTGGTTCGACTTCCACGCTCGCCTAGCCGATTACAGCAACCTGTGTTCGGGCGCGGATATCGACCGGCTGGTCGTCGACGTGCTGGCGCATGAGCGCATCCGCCTGTGGCGCACCATGCTGGATGCCGGGCGCATCCGCGCGGCGATCAGGCCCAGCGACTTCGGTTCCGTGGTCGCCGCCTTTCATGCGGAATACGCCCGTGCCCACGGTAAGTCCCGCTGGGCCAACATCGACATTGCCACCCTCGACAACATGCACGTGGCAGACCGTTGGTTCCCGAATGCCCGCTTCGTTCACATCGTGCGCGACGGTCGCGATGTGGCGATCTCCAACCAGACCATGCCCTACGGCGCCGGAAACATCGCCGAGTGCGCCGAGGCCTGGAAGCGCCGCATTACCATCAGCCTGCGCATGGGTGACATCCTCGGTCCGGATCGGTACCTGCCATTCCGCTACGAATCGCTGATCTTGCAGCCCCAGACCACCCTGGCGCGTATCTGTACCTTTCTTGGCCTGCCCTTCCACGAAGACATGCTGGCGTATGGTGAGACCGTCGACGCCCGTGTTCCGGCCGACAAGCAATGGCTGTGGCCGGAGCTCAAGTCGCCGCCGCAAACCTCCAAGGTGGACCGCTGGCGGCGCGAGATGAGCGAGAATCAGCGCGTGGTATTCGAGGGCATCGCCGCTGACACCCTGCGGGAGATGGGCTATGAAACCTACGAGCAGCTGCCGCGACGGGTCGGTGCGCACCTGCTGGAGCTGGGCTATTTCCTCGGCCGCGGACGGCGCCTCGAACGCCTGCTCGGCCGCTTCGGTATCAAACGACGCACCCGCCTGGAGCGCCGCAGAGTGAGCTGCAAGGCCCCCGACTAATGGCGCGCCGGGACGAAAAGGCCCGCAGGGCGAGCTTCAACAACCTGGTCGCGGAAGGCGTCTACACAGACGATTTCGATCACCCGCCTGCCCTCAAGGCATTCGTATCACGCATCCTCGAAGTCCACGCGCCGTACCATACCGATGGCGTGCCGCTGCGGGTGATCGACTGTGGCTGCGGGACCGGTTTCTGGCTGAGCCACGTGGTGGCGCGGCTGAGTGACGGCGGAGTCGCACCGGTGGCCTGCGGTTTCGACCTGTCCGACGAGATGGTCGGGCTGGCCCGGGGCCGCTTGCCCGCGGCATTCATCCAGCAGGGCGATCTGCTGAACCCGGCCTCCTATCGGTTCGCGGCCGCGCGCGCGGGTTTTGACCTGCTGTTCGCCTTCGACGTGGTGCAGCAGCTGCCGCCGCGGCACCAGTATACGGCCTGCCAAATGATGGCCGAACAACTGGCCTCCGGCGGAGTGGCATTGATCTTTGACCATGATCGCGCCTCGCGCTATGGCCGGACCATGGGGCGCAAGAAATTCATTACCCGCTACCTGCGCATGCCGCTGTTGCCCCGGTATTATTGCGACGCACGCTACCCCCCCCTGGCCCGGTTCGCCCAGCAGTTGGCTGCCAAGCCAGGACTGGATGCCCAACTGATCGCCGATGATGCCACGCCCAAGAGGGCACTGATATTGACCAAGCAGGAAGCCCGCTGACGTGCTGGATACATTGCGAAACTGGTGGCAATACCGCCAACTGCCCGAGGCCGCCCGCAAAATGGCGGCACAGGATCACGCCAGCCCGTATGCGCCAGACCCCGGCCCGGTGGCAGTCATCGGCGCTGTCATTGACTGGCTGTGCCGCGCCCAGAACCACACCGCCTCCGGTGACGATGGTGTGGCCCGCCACTACAGCCTGATCAGTGGCTGGGCTACCTCCTATCCCGAGACTACCGGCTATATCGTGCCCACCCTGCTGCGTTTGGCCGAACTGCACGAGCGTAACGACCTGCGCGTGCGTGCACGACGCATGCTCGACTGGCTTGTGGCCATCCAGCTGGCCGACGGCGGTTTTCAGGGCGGACGCATCGATGCGAAACCGGTGGTGTCTGTGACCTTCAACACCGGTCAGATTCTGCTGGGCCTGGCGGCAGGGGTGCAGGCCTTTGGCGCCTACCATGAGGCCATGCATCGCGCGGCGCGCTTTCTGCGCGATTCCCTGGACGACGACGGCTGCTGGCGCAGCCATCCCACGCCCTTCGCTGAGGTTGGGGAGAAGGCCTACGAGACCCATGTGGCCTGGGGACTGTTCGAGGCTGACCGGCTGGCGCCCGGTGAGGGCTACGGTGAGGCCGGAATGCACCAGGTGCGCTGGGCCATGACCAAGCAGCAGGCCAATGGCTGGGTGGCGGATTGCTGCCTCAACCTGCCGCAAACACCACTCACCCACACCTTGGGCTATTACCTCAAGGGGCTGGCGGAGGCGCATCGGTGGAGCGGCGACCAGACGGCACTTGACGCCGCGCAACAGACCGCGAGTGGCCTGCTTGGCACCCAGCGCCCCGACGGCGCCCTGCCGGGCCGTGTGTACGCCGATTGGCGGCCGGCTGCTGACTGGTCGTGTCTGACCGGCAATGTACAGGTCGCTGACAGTTGGTTCTACCTGGGCCAGGTGACGGGTGACCAGGTCATGATCGACGCCGGACGCCGCGCCAATGCCTACGTGCGGCGCACCGTGATACTGCGCGGAGAAGAGGACGTGCGCGGCGGGGTGAAGGGCTCCTTTCCGGTGGATGGCGATTACGGGCGCTTCGAGTTCCTGAACTGGGCCGCCAAGTTCACCATCGACGCCAATCTCACCGAGCAGTCGCTGACGACCTCCTGAGCGCTTGGGGCTCGAGTTTGAACATCTTGCAGGTCCACCACCAGTGGGACCAGGACGAGCCGGGCGGCATCGTGGCCATGATGACCGACCTCATGGACGGCCTGGCCTCCAACGGCCACCGTGTCACCCTGCTGGCAAGCGACTGGCAGTCGCCGCGCCCCTCAGAGTGCACCGATCGCACCGGCCGCCCGTACCTGCGGCTCAATCTTGCCCCGATGCCGCCGCGCCTCAGCAATATCAAGGCCATGCTCGGCTGGCTGTGGCGATTCCCGCTGGCGGTCTGGCGACTACGCTGCCTGTGCCGCGATCGTTGCATCGACGTGGCCCAACTGCATTATGCCGACGCCCTGTACTTGGTGTTTGTGGCGCTGCGGTGGCTTGGCGGCCCACCCATTGTGGTGACAGTGCATCGTGGTGACGTCATGAGCTACCCGACGATGCCGTCGTTGCGCCGCTGGGGTTACCAGCGCGTCATGGGTGGTGCCTCGGCAGTGGTTGCGGTGTCCCGGGCACTGGCCGAGCAGGCACGTGCCCAGTCGGCCCAGATCCGCCGCTTGGTGGTGATTCACAATGGTTACACGCCGCCATTCGATCGGCTGCTCGATCGTGCAGCCCTGGCTCAGACCCTGGGCCGTCCGCTCCCTGAGCAGTTCGCAACCCTGGTGGGTAACTGCCGGCCTTACAAGGGTCAGGACATCGCGGTCAAGGCCTGGGCCGAACTGGCTGTCAGCGGTGTGGACCTGCCGCTGCTGGTGGTCGGCGGCGGTCCCGATCTGGAGGCAATGAAGGCGCTGAGCGTCGCTCACGGGCTGGACCGACAGGTCGTATTTACCGGCCCGGTGAGCCGACAGATGGCTGCCTCGCTGACCGCCTTGACGCTGGTGCAGGTGGCACCTTCTCGTAACGAAGGCCAGGGCATCGTGATCCTGGAGGCAGGTTTCGCCGGAACCCCGGTAATCTGCAGCGATATCGCACCGTTTCAGGAAATGGTAGATGACGGGGTGACCGGCCACATGTTCCCTAGCGAGGACACCGGAGCTTTACGGGACAAGGTGTTAGCTGTGCTCGCTGACAGGGAGACGGCACGACGCGGTGCACTGCGCCTGCGTGATCGGATTGTGCGCGATTTCTCCCGCATGGGCATGGTGCGTTCTTATGAGAACCTGTTCGCAGAGCTGGGACGGTTTTCAAACGGGAGACTGGATTGATGGGCTACATCAGGGGTGCGCTGCGCGGCCGAGCGGGACATCGCGTGAAGGACAATGAGATAGTCCCACTGCTAGGCGTCTTCACCTCGCACCTCACGCAGCAAGGGCTCAGGAAACTCGTGGGCTTACCCGCACAGGGGCTCGACGATAGGCGCCGGTGCACGCTCCTAGCTTGGGCGCGTGAGGTTGTTCTTCACCCGCTGACGCGGTGGCAACTCGACATGGCCGGCTTCTTCCAACCACAGCAGCAGATCACGCACGACGTAGTAGGCGGTTCGATCTCCTATCCATTTGTTGTTACCCTTGTCCCATGGATTGATGTTCGGTTACATGGCCCTAAAGGGGAAGATGCTGTTTATGCACGAAGGCAAGAGCCAGCGCAACAAGGCTGAGTGCCAGGAACGGAATGGATGATGAACGCGGAATACTGGTCGCCATAGGCCTGCTCCTCTTGGGCCTGTTGCTCATGGGCGCACGCAATATAGCGAGCCGGAAGGTTGCCGATCTCTACCGAAAAATCGGGATCGAGGTTCCCGTCGAGCTGTACGCCAAGCAGTTCCTGTTGGTAGCCATGTTGCTGATCATCCTCGGCTTGCTGACTGTCACGGGTCTAATCCGTTTCTTGTGACCACCGGCCCTCACAGCCTGATGACACAGCGTGCGTAACCTGCGCCGGGCTCGGCTGTGTGGTCGAAACTCTTCTCCCGGTAATTCGGAATATTCTGGAACACTATTTGACAAAGGGGGCCGCTCGATGCTAGAAGGCGCTCGTCGTCGATTCACCTGCAAAAAAAGCCCTTGTAAGCTAGGCCAAGAGTGAGATATATAACGCGTCGGGCTTGTCGAGCTCAAGCTGGACCACGGCGTATTTCATCCCGAGTGGGTTGCTTTGGGGAACCACTTTAGAGGAGGAGTAAAGATGAGTGCACCAGTGACAGAAGAACCGGAACGCGCTTCCGCGAAGGAGTTATTGCAGGAGGCTGAACCCTGGGAGTCTTGGGAATCGCAGCTCGTTGGATGGAGCATCGGCATCGGGTTCGCCGGGTTGATCGTCTTAGGTCTTGTTATCAACATATTCATCCTCTAGCAGCCTGGCTCTGCTGTGGAGGAGCGGATGACGGTCTCCGGTTCACCTGGCGCGCACCCGTGTGGGCGCGCTAGTGCGGTGCGCGGGGGTAGCTCGGCGTTCGTGCGCGAATCGTCATTGTCGCGAACTATACCTTCGTTATGCTGTGGATGACGCCATATTTGTGCTCGTCTTGCTTTATAAGGTTCAGAACGAATTGAGCTCCACAGGCTTGTGAGCGGCTGAGACGGTCCATGAAAGCAGATATGGAGTTCAGTCTTGTTCACGACGGCCGGCAGTGGGTGGTCCACAATGATACCCTTGTGGCAAGAGGCGATAAATTCGAAACCCTGGATGCGGATCTGAAACGTGCCTTGCTGGAAACCGGCAAGTTTCCCCCAGGCGCACGCGTCATGGTCTTCATGGGTTTTGATTTCGACACCATCCCAACCTGGCTCCGGCAATACCATACGCACTACTTCAACCGGTTTGTGACTCTCGACTTGTAGTCATCCACATAACTCACAACATGCCGAAAACCACTTTGGGGGGTGATTAAAGATGGCTGTGAATAGAAAGTGGACCGACGGAATGCTCTCTACAGAGGACTGGTGGGCCGTATGGCTCGGTCTCATCCTGTTCTTTGCCGGGCTGTTTACGATCTGGGGCACGGATTTAGTTGGGTGGATGACTAAGATTAAGACGTGGGAGCTCACCAGTCTCATCTCGGATTTTTCCTGGAGCAAGCTCCTCGCGCCCTCCGGCAAAGCTTACAAGGACATGCATCCATTTCTGTCCCTGCTCACGACCTACGCGGTTTTTGCGGCATTGGTGTGCGTTGGCGCCTATTTCCAGCGTCTGAATGTCAAGAGGTTCTTTTGGGGGTTCACGATTATCTTCTTTATCACATGGGCGGTGTGGATTATCGGACACGAGGTCCATTTCAAGGCACTCAAGACAACCCAATCAGTCATGCAGTCCGAGATCTACGGCCCTGACGTGTACTGCACGACCAAAGTCAACAAGTGCAGCGTGGAGATCAATAAGGCGCTCAAGGCACTCAACGTCGACATTACGGCGGGCCAACAGCCTGACGCGGAGACCGCAGCCAAGGCCGTCGATGAGGCAAAGCACGCGCTCAGACTTTCCTGGGGGCTTCAGCTAGGGGGCGGCTTCTCTTACATGCTGGCCCTGGCGGTGGGTTTGATCATCGGCAATCTGTTCAAAGGGTTCGCCCGCTTTCTCAAGGAGGCGGCCAAGCCGGAGTGGTTCATCAAGACGGCTATTGTCTATCTTGGTATCAAGCTGGGTTTGATGTCCATGAAAGCAACCGGTTTTGCCGTGGAGCTTGCGCTGGCCGGTGCCGCGGCGACCTTTGTCGCCTATCTATTCTTCTGGCCCATCGTCTATACCTTGAGCCGCAAGGTGTTTAAGCTGCGACGTGACGCCTCCGCAGTACTTTCCTCGGGTATTTCCATCTGTGGCGTATCGGCTGCCATTGCCACCGCCGGTGCTATACGTGCCCGGCCCATCCTGCCGGTCGCCGTGTCCATGCTGATCGTCGTCTTCGCGATGGTCGAGCTCGTGGTGCTACCGACCTTCTATTCAACAGTCGCCCCGGATCAGCCCATCGTCAATGGTGCGGCTTTGGGCATGACTGTCAAGACCGACGGGGCCGATGCGGCGGCCGGTGCCATCCTGGACGAACTGATGGTCGCCAACAACTACCGGGCAACCGGTGTGCTCTGGGAATCGGACTGGATACTGAGCGCGGCCGTTCTCACCAAGATCTGGATCGACGTATTCATCGGTGTCTGGGCCTTCCTCTTGGCGGTGATCTGGGTATACAAGGTCGAACGCAGCCCCGGCGAGGAACATGTCGGGGCGTCGGAGATCTGGTTCCGCTTCCCGAAATTCGTCCTCGGTTACTTTATCGCGTGGTTTACCTATGTGGGCATCGCAATTTGGTTCCCGGAGGCGATCAAGGCAGCGTCGGCAGGGGCTAGCATTGTCCAGAGCCCCATGCGGAAGATGATGTTCATGCTCACCTTCGTCGCCATTGGGGTGATCACTGATTTCAGCAAGCTCAAGGGAATGGGCAGGCTGGCCGTGCTGTATGCCATAGCGCTTTTCGCTATCGTCGCGCCAATTGCCTACGTGGCAGCCTATATCTTTCACCGTGGCATGATGCCGCCCGTAGTCGCAGGATAGCCATCGAGGCCTGAACAGCAGGGAAGTCTATCTAGAAGTTCTGGTCCGAAAAAACGCAACCGTAGCTTCTAAAGACCGCATCGCTGCGGTCTTTTTTTTTGGGCTCTTCCGCACAATTTGTGGGCGCCACATCCTCCTGGGGGACGCCTGTTACGACATCCTTCCGGGCGCATCAGACACTTTCCCCCTGAGAGGGGGAAGGCGCTTGATACCCCGAGGCTTGGAACATGTTGTGACCGAGCCCCCGCGAGAACACCAAGACGTGACCCCCCTCCGCGAGAGCCTCAACGAGAACAAAACGGTCATTTTCATAGACGCTGCCGCGCTATTGCGCCCGGGCTCCCTTCGCCGCCGAACGGCTGCAGGAGTTCGATGCCCACCGCTTGATCTACGACCGGCCCGAGCCCGGCCCCGACGCGCGCACGTAACTTATTCTCTCGCCCCTGAAGCTCATCCCCGCCCTGGGGCACCTCCACCGCGCCGACACCGCTATCGCTAACGGCGTGCTGGCCCCCAACGCACCCGTGCGGCCCGCCTTTACCGCCCTGACACCCGAGGCGGCAAGACCCCCGCCGTCCCCGCCCGCGAAATGTTCCGGCGAAGAATCCGCCGCGGCACCGTATCGCTGTTCCGTTGGCTATCTGTGGGCGATGCGGCTGGCCGGCATCGACGAGGCGTTCCCCCTGAGCTGCCCACAATGCGGGACAGAAATGCGCATTAAGGTCGTCAAGCCGGAGTTCGTAGAACCCGTGAAGGCGCTGCGCACCTGGGCCTTCATCTTCTGCTTCCGAGTGCCGCCGTGCTCCCGATACTTTTTGGGAGATCCCAGTCCCAAAACGATTGCGCTCGGCGACCACCTTCGTGCCCTGGCCGGCCTGCGGCCGCGCCCGACATCCTCGTTGGGAAGCCGAGCCCGAACCCGCTTCCACAATGCTCGACGGCGTGTCCGATGCGTTTGCATACGGCCTGCAGCGGCTTTGCGACCTTCGGCCCCTTTGCCCCCTCGGGCCGCACGCCCGCGCCTCCATCTTCCCGTTCCCAAGACTACCCCGC
>Ga0210096_1000060_pt1 | contig 53366 bp, 47 predicted proteins | sample China_Galinas_PW_4_FD_184864 | JGI IMG/M metagenome (GOLD analysis project Ga0210096, IMG submission 184864) | Wetland microbial communities from San Francisco Bay, California, USA, that impact long-term carbon sequestration - China_Galinas_PWA_D2... | ecosystem: Environmental > Aquatic > Marine...
CGCCCTTCGGGCCGTCGCCGCTGCGCGGCAACGTTCTAACACGCTGCGCGTGTTAGTCGAACCTTGAGGTTCTCATCCTGCCGTGTAACGCCGGCACAGCTATATACATGGCTGGGACGGCAGGATTCGAACCTGCGAATGCGGGGATCAAAACCCCGTGCCTTACCACTTGGCGACGTCCCAAATATCCGATCGCCCGGCGACATTCGCTGACGTCCTGCGGATCACGCCAGCGCGCTCAGCAACGGTGACCGGTTGACGCCGCGTGCGACAAAGCTGGACCATTTTGCCGGCACCCGGTCGGCAACCGCGCGCGCGCCGGCTTTCGAATCAAAGGCGGCAAAGACGCAACCACCGGTCCCGGTCAGGCGGGCCGTTGCGAATGCCTGCAGCCAATCCAGTGCTTCCGCCACCTCCGGATAGCGGCGCCTCACCACGGCCTCGCAGTCATTCCGGCCGGTGCCCTCAGGAAGGTCGGGTATTTTCGTTCGGGGCGTGTCCCGTGTCAATTCCGGGTCGGAAAAAATATCGGCGGTTGATACGGTTACGGGTGGTGTGAGGATCAGGAACCACCGCTCCGGCGGCATCACGGGCGTGAGGATTTCGCCCACGCCCTCCGCCCAGGCGGCCTGCCCGTGAACGAACACCGGCACGTCCGCGCCCAGCCGGAGCCCCAGCTGCGCCAGCTCGTCGATGTTCAGGCCCAGCGACCAGAGCCGGTTCAGGACCACGAGGGTCGTGGCCGCATCGGAACTACCGCCCCCGAGACCGCCGCCCACCGGCAGCCGCTTGTCGTTATAAATCACGACGCCGGCGCCTGTCCCGGTCGCCGCGCGCAACAGCGTGGCGGCCCGCACCGTGAGGTCCGCGGCGGCCGGCACGCCGGCCGGGGCTCCCGCCAGCCGCACGGGTCCCGCCGCCGCGACATCGAAATACAGCCAGTCCCCGCAGGCGAGGAACTGGAATACCGTCTGCAGCTCATGGTAGCCGTCCGCACGCCGCCCTGTGATATGCAAAAACAGGTTGAGCTTGGCCGGCGCCGGCCACGGACCGCTGGCCGAGGCCGGGATGGCGGCAGGCGTCACGGCGGCACACCTGCCGGCAGGTCCGGACGCCAGCTGTCGATGACCAGGCGCACGGTGATATCGTTCCTGGCCAGTTTGAGCCGGCCCGGCCAGGCATAGCCGTCCTGCAGGCGGTAGCGATCATAGCGGATGTCCCAGCCGTCCTGGGCCAGTCGCACCAGCCGGCCGGCGGTATCGCGAACCGCCCGGGCCTCCCCCGCCGGCGCCGGTGCCGGCAGCCCCCGGACCCAGAAGCGCAGGCCGTCCACGGGCAGCTGCCAGCCGATGGCCTGCAGCAGCAGCGACTCGGCATCCGGGGCGGCGAGAGTCCGCCCCTGTGCGTCCCGCAGGACAACCCGCCCGGCACTGCCTGTCAACTCGAACGCCCCCTGCCCCAGCGGTCCGGACACCTGAAGGCGGTATTGGCCGTTCTGCTCGCGCCACTGCAGGGCGGCATGCCAACCTTCCTCGCCCCGGGTGATCGAGATGCGAGCGGACAACTCCCACTGCCTGACTTCAGCCATGGGGCGCAGCGGAGACCCGGGCTCGATCACGGGGGTGGACGTACAGGCCGCCAGCAGCGCCAGCAACAGCCCTGCCAGGGATCGTCTGATCACGTCGGTCACGGGGACGGCGTTACGGATTGAAGCGGTGCAGTACTTCCAGCAGCACGGGATTGTCGGGTGCGGTTTCCTTCGATTCCTGCCAGATCCGGCGGGCCGCGTCATGCTCACCCTGCGCCCACATCACTTCGCCGAGATGGGCGCCGATTTCGGCGTCATGCGTCATTTCCCAGGCCCGATCCAGGTAACGCCGGGCCTCCGCCAGATTGCCCAGCCGGAATTGCACCCAACCCATGCTGTCGATCACCGCCGGATCGTCCGGTTTCTGTTCATATGCCCTGGTGATATAGGTTAGCGCCTCTTCATAGCGGTCGGTACGGTCCGCCAAGGTATAGCCCAGCGCATTCAGGGTACGTGCGTTGTCCGGATCCGTGACCAGGATTTTCCGCATATCACGCTCCGCGGCACTGTATTGACCGAGTGTGTCCAGTACCAGGGCGCGCGCATACAACAGGTCCTCGTTATCCGGGTCGATCTCCAGCGCCGCGGTGTAGACCGCGTTGGCCTCATCGTCGCGCTTCGCATCGGACAGCGCCTGGCCCTCGATCAGGTAATAATCGACAATGTTCTCCGGGTTTTTCTGCCGCAGCACCCGCATGTGCTCGTGCATGGCATCGAGGTCGCCCTGACGCACCAGGAGTTCAGCGATGTGCAGCTGTGCCTGGCTCCAGTACTCCCCCGACTCAACCTTGCCGTACCAGTCGAGCGCCGCGTCGATATCTCCCTGCTCACCGGCCGCATAACCCAGGTAGTAGTAGGCGTTCTGCTCCCGCTTGCCCAGCTCCAGGAGCTTCTCCAGGTGCTTCTGGCCGGCCTTGAATTGCTTCGTTTCGAGTTCCAGCAGACCCAGTGAGTAGAGCGCATCGGCATTGTCGGGTTCGATCCTGACGACCATCGCGAACTGCTCCCTGGCGGCATCCAGCTGCTCTGCGTCCAGCAGCATGCGGGCATAGGCAAAGCGCAGCTGCGTGTTATCCGGCTGATGATCGACCGCCTGTTCCAGCAAGCGGGTCGCGTCCGCCTTGTGGTCCAGCCTGACCAGAATCTGCGCCTTGAGTATGACGGCGTCCGGCAGATCCGGCCGCAACTGCAATGCCCGGTCGACATTGGCCAGTGCCTCGTCAGGCCTTTCGGCGAGGATGGCGATGCGCGCCCTGGCCATCCAGGCATAGGGATTGTCCCGGTGGTGGGCAACCAGCCTGTCCATGACTTCCAGGGCGGCCTGCTTGTCCGCTTCGCGCGCCAGGATGGCGGTCGCCAGCTGATAGCCTTCCTCCGGGTTATCCGTCACCCGGAGCAGGTAGTCCAGCTGTGCGAATACTGCGTCGGCATCCCCGGTGCGCAGCGCAAGGGCGGTCAGCACCTTGCGCGCCTCGATGTTGTCCGGCTCCAGCTCGACCCAGCGCTGGGCCGCGCGCCGGGCCACGTCGTATTGCTTGGCGAAGGAGGCGATTTGCACCGCGCGCTCCGCGACCCGGGGATCCTGCGCCACCAGCGCCGCCTGCAGATAGTGCGGCACCGATACCGCCATTTCACCGCGCTGGCCGGCGATTTCGCCAAGCAGGATGTCAAACATCAGGTCATTGGTCAGCGGCTGGGTCGCCGTCGGTTCAGTATCGTCCGCGGGTTGTTCCGCCGCCGGAGCAACCGGATTCGGGTCCCCGGGATTGCCCCCGGAGGCCGCACACGAAACCACGACGATGGAAAGCAGGGCCATGAGGCCGGTATATCCAATGACCCGCTGCAAACCAGTCAATAGAGTTATCATTCGCACATTCTATCAGCCCGTGAGAAAATTAATCACTAGCCGTTACCCGCCCCGCAGCCGGCAGCCGCTTAACCCGTCGCTTGTATTGACCTGACCCGCCATGCAAAATTCCATGTTTACACTGGGAATTTCTTCCATTTAGCCTGTCACCTGCAGGTTAGCCGGCTATGCATCTTACCGTCCTGGGCATCAATCACCGTACTGCGCCTGTCGAAATCCGCGAGCAGGTTGCCTTTACGCCGGAACAGCTGGCACGTGCCCTGGGGGAGTTGACCGGCCTGGAGGGCGTGCACGAAGCCGCCATACTGTCGACCTGCAATCGCACGGAACTCTATTGCACCCGTGAAGGCGCGGACTGCGAAGCGGTAACCGACTGGCTCAGTCGCTTCCACCAGCTGGACAGGGAGTGCGTTCTGCCCCATGTCTACAGGCACCTCGATGCGGAGGCGGTCCGTCACATACTACGCGTGGCCGCGGGTCTGGATTCCATGATTCTGGGCGAACCCCAGATCCTGGGCCAGATGAAGGCCTGTTATCAGCAGGCACTGGCATCCGGCACGATCGATACCCTGGTGAACCGGCTGTTCCAGCATACCTTCTCGGTCGCCAAGCAGATCCGCACGGATACCGCCATCGGCGCCAGTCCGGTTTCGGTGGCGTTTGCGGCCGTCAGCCTGGCCCGGCAGATATTCGACGATCTGGAAAACCAGACCGCACTGCTGATCGGTGCCGGCGAAACCATCGAGCTTGCGGCCCGCCACCTGCATGAACAGGGCACGGGCAAACTGATCATCGCCAACCGAACGCTGGAGCGCGCCCACGACCTGGCGACGCGGTTCAACGGCTATGGTATCGGACTCGATGAAATACCCGCACACCTGGCGGAGGCGGACATCGTGATCTCCTCGACCGGAAGCACCGAGCCCATCCTCGATCAGAAAATGGTCAGAAACGCACTGCGCAGCCGCAGGCACCGTCCGGTCTTCATGGTGGATCTCGCCGTGCCCCGTGACATTGCCGCCGATGTCGTCGGCCTCGACGACGTCTACCTGTATACCGTGGACGACCTGCAACAGGTCATCGAAGAGAATCTGCGCTCCCGCCAGGAGGCCGCCCTGCAGGCCGAGGAAATCATCGAGGCGCAGACCGAGCGCTTCATGGCCTGGACCCGCTCCCTGGATGCCGTACCCACCCTGCGCGCCTATCGCGAATACGCGCGCGGACTGGGCGAGGCGGAACTCGCCAGGGCAAAGCGGCTGCTCGAAAGCGGCAAACCCCCCGCGGAGGTCGTCGAGCAGTTGACCCGCAACCTGGTCAACAAACTGGCCCACCACCCGAGCATCAACCTGCGCAATGCCATTGCGGAGGGCGAGACCGGTCTGCTGGATGCGGTACGCACCCTGTTCCGGCTGCGGAAAAAATAACGGCGCATGCAGGCTAACATCGTCAGGAAACTGGAACAGGTTGCCGAACGTCATCACGAGGTCAGCGCCCTGCTCGCCGATGCCGGCACCATTGCGGACCAGGACCGCTACCGGAATCTGTCAATGGAATATGCCCAGCTCTCGCCGGTGGTGGAGGGCTTTCAAGCCTGGCAGCGGGCCCGGCGGAATCTCGATGCCGCACAGGACATGCTGCAGGACCCAGACCCGGACATGCAGGCCATGGCGGGGGAGGAGCTGGAGCGCGCGACGACCGAGATCGGGCATCTGGAAATGGTGCTGCAGAAACTGCTGCTGCCGAAAGACCCGCGCGACAACAGCAATATCTTCCTGGAAATACGTGCCGGTACCGGCGGCGACGAAGCCGCCCTTTTCGCCGGCGACCTGTTCCGCATGTATGCGCGTTACGCGGAGCTGAAGCAGTGGGAGGTCGAAGTCCTCAGCGAGAGTCCCGGCGAGCATGGCGGCTACCGTGAAATCATTGCGCGCATCGTCGGGCAGGGGGCCTATTCACGCCTGAAGTTCGAATCCGGCGCACACCGGGTGCAGCGAGTGCCGGAGACAGAATCCCAGGGGCGCATACACACCTCGGCGGCAACGGTGGCCGTACTGCCGGAGGCCGACGAGATCGATCCCGTCGAGGTCAACCCGGCCGATCTCAAGGTGGACACCTTTCGCGCCTCCGGCGCCGGCGGCCAGCACGTCAACAAGACCGACTCGGCCATACGGCTGACCCACCTGCCGACCGGTATCGTGGTGGAATGCCAGGACGAGCGCTCCCAGCACAAGAACCGCGCTCGTGCCATGGCGCTGCTTGCAGCAAAACTCCTGGACATGGAACAGGTGAAACAGAAGATGCAGGAGTCCGAGACGCGGCGTTTGCTGGTGGGCAGCGGTGATCGTTCCGAGCGCATCCGTACCTACAACTTTCCCCAGGGCCGCATCACGGATCACCGCATCAATCTGACCATATACAAGCTCGATGAATTTCTTGCCGGTAATCTCGACCTGGCCATCGAGCCCCTGATCAATGAATACCAGGCCGATCAGCTGACCGCACTCAATGAACAGAACGGCTGAGGCCCCCTCGATCAGGCGCCTGCTCGAGAACGCCGCTGCGCGCCTGCCGGATACGGTTTCGGCGCGCATGGACGCGGAGGTGCTGCTGGCCCATGTCATCAACAGGCCGCGCAGCTACCTGTATACCTGGCCGGAACGTAACCTGCCGTCCAACCAGCAGGCGCGGTTCGACCGGCTGCTGCAGCGTCGTGCCGCCGGTGAACCGGTGGCCTACCTCATCGGCCGGCGTGAATTCTGGTCGCTGCCGCTTGCCGTCACAGCCGACACCCTGATTCCACGTCCGGAAACCGAAACCCTGGTGGCGCTGGCCCTGGAGAGAATCCCCCCGGCGGCAGCGGCCCGTATCATCGACCTGGGCACGGGCTCGGGCGCGATTGCACTGGCCATCGCCAGCGAGCGGCCCCGCTGCCGGCTGGTGGCGACCGACGTTTCAGCTGCGGCACTGGCCGTCGCCAGGCAGAATGCCGTGCGGCTCGGCATCGACAATATCCGCTTCCTCGCCGGCGACTGGTTCAAGCCCCTGTCGGATACAGCGTTCGATGTCATCGTCAGCAACCCCCCCTATATCCCGGAAAGCGCGCCGCATCTCTTGCAGGGCGACGTGCGCTTCGAACCGCGCCAGGCCCTGGCATCCGGTCCGGAAGGCATGAATGATCTGGCCAGGATCGCGCAGGGCGCCCTGGACCGGCTGCGTACCGGTGGCTGGCTGCTGCTGGAGCACGGTTATGACCAGGGCGAGCAGGCCGTCCGGCTGCTCGAGTCCGCCGGTTTTCACGCCGTCGCCGATCATGCCGACGATAGTGGCCATTGCCGGGTCGTCATAGGCCAAAAGTGAACGAGCTGCCTTGACCAGTGATTCACGGGGTCCCTGACAAACCTGCGACATCCTGTTTTTCACCGCAAAGACGCAAAGTACGCAAAGAATTTTCCGGGCAAAATCATCTGCTTTCTTTGCGTCCTCCGCGTCTTTGCGGTAAATATTTCGGGCATGACCTCCTGCAGGCTGCGCGGCCCGCGCTGCTTGCTATTTCCCGGTGCGCCGCTAGGATTGATATGTGGCCGAGAAACTGAAAAACCGGACGATCAGGCTCAAGGGTACACAGCGGGGACCTGCTTTTTCCGAGTCCGCCGCCGCTCTGCTGCGTGACGTAAAGGGCGTCACACAGGTACGTGTCACGGGCATGGACCGCCTGGCCATCCGCTACGACGTACGCCAGATCACGATGCAGATCATCGAGGCCCTGCTGACGGAATTCGGCTACCGGCTCAATACCAGCTTCTTCTGCCGCTTCATGCGCATCATCTGCTATTACATCGAAGACATTGAATGCAACACAGGCCGGCATGACCAGGCCGAGTGCACGCGCGATGCCTTCATCACCCGTTACCTGAAGCGCCCCCACGGCTGCCGTGATCATCGCCCCGACTACCTGCGGCGGTATTTGTAATCAGCAAATACTATCCTCGCGCCCTGGCGACCTTGCGTGAACCCGGGTCCGGAATAAGACGATGAACGATGACCAGCTGCTGCGCTACAGCCGCCAGATCATGCTGCCACAGGTCGATGTCGGCGGCCAGCAAAGGCTGCTGGCGGCAAGGGCCCTGATTATCGGCGCCGGCGGTCTTGGCTCGCCGGCCGCCATGTACCTTGCCGCGGCAGGCGTCGGGCACCTGGTCATCTGCGACGACGACCGTGTCGACCTGTCCAACCTGCAGCGCCAGCTGCTGCATCATGTGGCAGACATCGGGCGCAACAAGGCCGCCTCCGCGCGCGATACCGTGCGGGCGCTCAACCCGGATGTGACGGTAACGGTTATCGAGGAACGTCTGCAGGATGAAGCGCTGGCCGCGCAGGTCGGGTCGGCCGATGTCGTGCTCGACTGCAGCGACAATTTCGCCACCCGGTTTGCTGTCAACCGGGCCTGCTTCGGGCAGCGGACGCCGCTGGTCTCGGGCGCCGCGATCCGCCTGGAGGGGCAGCTGGCCGTGTTCCTGCCGGGATCGGGAAACAGTCCGTGCTACAACTGCCTGTACAGGGAAGGCGAGGAAGCGGACCAGACCTGTTCTGAAAACGGGGTCCTCGCCCCCGTCGTCGGCATTATCGGATCATTGCAGGCCCTTGAAGCCATCAAGCTGGTCCTGTCACTGGGCGATAGCCTGGCCGGCCGTCTGATCGTCTTCGACGGCATGAGCCATGACTGGCGCACCCTGAAATTAAGGCGTGACCCGGCGTGCCCTGTCTGTGGTGAGCCGCCGGCGGTATAAGCCGTGCCGGCTGGTTCCTGTTTTCGCTCAGACACACGCCGCCTTCATCGAAACCCGGAATCCCAGTTCGCACAATATCGCGACCGACGACCTGTCCATCCCGGCGGTATCGATGCCGCACTCCGCGAATTCACGCCGGACAGGATAGTCCTTGCGCAATCGATCGAACCTGGCCGGCCGCTCGTCGGCCGGCAGCTTCAGTATTTCGCGCAGGCGCCGGTCGTCGCGGCGCACGTCATAGGCGGCAAGCACCGCATGCCGTATCCCGGCCAACGCCCCCCCGCCTTCAGCCGGGGCCGGGGCCGGCAATGGCGCTGCCGGCAAATCATCCCGTGCGCACCACTGCGGGGTCTGCCCGAAATAATCGCATGCCGCCCGGTAGATCATTTCCGTACCGCGGAATTTCCCATCGAGGCTGTAGCCGGCGATATGCGGGGTCCCCAGTGCGGCAGCTTCCAGCAAGGCCGTGTTGATCGCCGGTTCGCCCTCCCAGACATCCAGCACGACGCACAGGTCGCCCCGCTTTCTCAGCAAGGCGGCCAGCGCCATGTTGTCGACCACCGCGCCGCGGGCCGTGTTGATGAAAATGGCGCCCGGCTTCAGGCGGCGCAGGAAAGATCCGTCGGCGAGGTGGAAGGTTGGATAACGACCGCCCCGGGTGAGGGGTACGTGCAGCGAAACGACATCCGCCTGCAGAACGGCCTCCAGCTCAACGAATCCGTCCTGTCCGCCTGCGCGTTGCAGGGGCGGATCATTCACCAGGCAGTTCATACCCAGCGCCGTCAGTCGATCACGCACCCGTGAACCGACATTCCCGCAGCCGACGATGCCGGCCGTCATCGACGCCAGGTCGAAATCGTGCCGCTCCTGGAGCACCAGCAGCACACTGACCACGTACTCGGCGGCCGAGGTGGCGTTGCTTCCCGGTGCCGTGGAGAAACCGATCCCCCGCCGCCGGAGGTATCCCCGGTCCACGTGGTCATAGCCGATCGTCGCCGAACCGACAAAACGCACCCTGGAGCCTTCCAGCAGGTCGTGATCCACGCGGGTCACCGAACGCACCAGCAGGACGTCGGCATCACGCACATCATCCGAGCGCATCCCGCGCCCGGGCAACAGCGTGACCTCGCCCAGCATGGAGAATGCCTTCTCCACACAGGGAATATTTTCATCGGCGACGATCTTCATAGGGTCGTTATAAGTAATTTCGCGCAAAGGCGCAAAGGCCGAAGAAAAAAAGCAATGTCGCCATAGCTTGCAGAATGCGGTTTCACCGCAGAGACGCAGAGGACGCAGAGAAACACATTGCCAATAAAATGAGCCGGCAGTACCTGTGGGATGTGCTGAGCGGAGCGAAGCGCATCCTGCGTGCCACAGGTTACGGTTTCACCGCAGAGACGCAAAGGACGCAGAGAAACACATTGCCAATAAAATGAGCCGGCAGTACCTGCAGGATGTGCTGAGCGGAGCGAAGCGCATCATTCGGGTCGATGCGGTTCGTTTCACTCACCGCATCCTGCAGCTGGTTTTCTTCACGCCTCCGTGTTTCTGCGCAAGATAATTATATCTAGGGAAACTCTGATTAATTACTAAATCCTCGTCATTGCGAGCGCAGCGAAGCAATATCCCACAATGGAATCAATTAGTTGGAGATTACTTCGTCACTTCGGGCCGCTCCCGGCGTCCCGCCTCCCGCGGCACTTGTACTTCCCTGTACATCGTCCTCGCAATGACGAATTAATCAGAGGTTCCCCAGGTATCCAGCAGTTTTTTCAGCAGCTCGTTGACCTGTTGCGGATTGGCCTTGCCCCGGGTTGCCTTCATCACCTGGCCGACGAAATACCCCAGCACCTTTGTCTGACCGCCGCGGTACTGCTCGATCTGCCCGGGGCTGTTCTCCAGGACTTCCCGGACAATGCCCTCGATGGCCGAGGAATCGGATATCTGCTTCAGGCCCTGCCGCTCGATCACCGCGTCCGCGGTTCCTTCGCCCCGCCACATCGCATCAAATACCTGCTTGGCGATCTTGCCGGAAATCGTGCCGTCCTCGATGCGCCTGAGCATGGCCCCGAGATCAGCAGCCCCGACCGGGCTGGCGGCAATATCGAGATTCTCCCTGTTCAGGGCGGCGGAGAGATCGCCCATGACCCAGTTGGCCGACAACTTGCCCAGCCCGCCCGAATGCTCGACGACGGCCTCGAAGTAGTCGCCCAGCTCGCGGCTTGACGTCAGCACCCCGGCGTCATAGGACGACAGTCCGTAGGCGTCGATAAAACGCTCTCTCTTGGCATCGGGAAGCTCCGGCAGTGTTCGCCGCACGGCATCGATGAACGCCTGGTCCAGCTCCACCGGCAGCAGATCCGGATCCGGGAAATAGCGGTAGTCATTGGCCTCTTCCTTGCTGCGCATTGAGCGGGTTTCCTGCCGGCCGGCATCGAACAGTCGCGTTTCCTGGACGACCTTGCCGCCACCCTGCAGCACCGTGATCTGGCGTTCGATTTCGTAGTTGATCGCCTGTTCCACGAAACGGAATGAGTTGATGTTCTTGATTTCCGCGCGGGTGCCGAATTCCTCGCTGCCCGCGGGGCGCACGGACACATTGGCATCGCAGCGGAACGAGCCCTCCTGCATGTTGCCGTCGCTGATCCCGAGATAGCGGACCAGAGCATGGATTTTTTTCATATATGCCACCGCTTCCCGCGCGGAGCGCAGGTCCGGTTCGGAGACAATCTCCAGCAGCGGGGTCCCGGCGCGGTTCAGGTCAATGCCGGTCATTCCCCTGAAATCCTCGTGCAGGGACTTGCCGGCATCCTCTTCCAGGTGTGCGCGCGTCAGGCCGATGCGCCTGGTGACACCTTCCTCCGGTTCGATATCGATATAACCGTCATGAACGATGGGCAGTTCGAACTGGCTGATCTGGTAGCCCTTGGGTAAATCCGGGTAGAAATAGTTCTTGCGGGCAAAAACCGAATGCGGGGCCACCGTCGAATGCGTCGCCAGCCCGAACATCGCCGCCATGCGCACCACCTCGGCATTCAGTACCGGCAACACGCCGGGCAGCCCCAGGTCCACCGCACAGGCCTGGGTGTTGGGCTCCGCGCCATAGGTTGTCGAGGCGCCGGAGAATATCTTGCTGCGGGTCGCAAGCTGGGTGTGAATCTCCAGTCCGATTACCGGTTCCCAATCCATCATTGGCTTCCATTAATGCTCCGTCTTCCGCCGGAGGATTTCGGTGATTACTGTACGTTCCGTATCGGTAGGGCCCGCGCCCCGCGGGGAAACCGTCCGGCTTCCCGGCGGCGCGCCAGCACTACCCGCTCTCACACGACCGGTGCCTGGCGCGCGGCGACCAATCGATAAATCTTGAGACAGGTTCCAGCAAGGATGCGCACGACGCACCCGGCACGTCTTTATACAACACCCTCCACCGGGAGCATTTACTCATATCCCGCCGGAATCCGCGCATGCCAGTCGGTCGCCTGCTGGAAGCGGTGGCCGATATGCAACAGACGACCTTCCTCGAAATAGTTGCCGATGAGATGCAAACCCACCGGCATCTCCGCGGTAAAACCGGCCGGGATCGACATCCCCGGCAGTCCCGCCAGATTCACCGCGATGGTGTAGATGTCCGACAGATACATGCTGACCGGATCATCCGCCTTCTCGCCCAGTCTGAAGGCCGCCGTGGGGGTGGTCGGCCCCATGATCACGTCCACGTCCTCGAAGGCACGCAGAAAATCGTCCCGGATCAGGCGGCGCACCTGCTGGGCCTTCAGGTAATAGGCGTCATAGTAGCCGGCTGACAGTGCATAGGTTCCGATCATGATGCGGCGCTTGACCTCCGCCCCGAAACCCTCGCCGCGGGAGCGCTTGTACAGGTCCTCGATGTCCTTTGGACTCCCGGCCCGGTACCCGAAACGCACGCCGTCAAACCGCGACAGGTTGGAGGAGCATTCCGCCGGCGCCACGACGTAATAGGCGGGCACGGCAAGATGGGTGTTCGGCAGGCTGATTTCGGTGAGCACTGCCCCGAGCCGGCGGAATTCCCCAAGGGCCGCCTCGATCACCGCACCCACACCGGCATCCAGCCCGGCGCCGAAATATTCCCTTGGCAGACCGATTTTCAGGCCCTCCAGGGAGGCGTCCAGCCCCGCGGAATAATCCTCCACGGGACGCTCCACGCTGGTCGAATCGCGCGCGTCAAATCCGGCCATCACCGCCAGCATAGCGGCCGCATCCTCGGCCGAACGGGCGAACACGCCGCCCTGGTCGAGGCTGGATGCGAAGGCGATCATGCCATAGCGCGAAACCCGTCCGTAGGTGGGCTTGATCCCCGTGATGCCGCACAGGGCGGCGGGCTGGCGTATGGAGCCGCCGGTGTCCGTCCCGGTAGCGGCGGGCGCCAGCCGTCCCGCCACGGCGGCGGCCGAACCCCCGGATGACCCGCCCGGAACGGCGGCAACATCCCACGGATTCTTCGCCGGTCCGTAGAAGCTGGTCTCGTTCGAAGACCCCATGGCGAATTCGTCCATGTTGGTCTTGCCGAGCATGATCGCGCCGGCCGTCTGCAGACGGGTTGTTACCGTGGCGTCGTAGGGCGCAATGAAATTGTCGAGCATCCGTGATCCACAGCTGGTTTTCACCCCCCGGGTACAGAAAATATCCTTGTGGGCGAACGGGATACCGGTCAGCGGCCCGGCCCCGCCGGACCTGAGTCGCGCATCGGCGGCGGTCGCTGCCGCCAGTGCCTGCGACTCCGTGACCGTAATGAAGCTGTTCAGGCTGCTGTCGAGGTCACTGATCCGGCCCAGACAGGCACGGGTCAGTTCCACGCTCGAGAATGCCCCCTCCCGCAGGCCGGCGGCCAGTTCTACCAGGCTTTTCCGGTGCATCTGCGTGTCTGCTTTCCCGCCAGCGCCTATTCGATGACCTGCGGAACCAGATACAGGCCGGCCGCTGTCTGCGGCGCGATGCGCTGGAACTGCTCGCGTTCATTTGTCTCCGTGACGCTGTCCGGGCGCAGTCGCTGGGCCGCCTCCAGCGGGTGGGCCAGCGGTTCGATACCCGTGGTATCCACGGCATTGAGCTGTTCGACAAACGCCAGTATCTCCGACAGGCTGCGGGAATAGGCGGGAATGTCTTCAGGATTGATCCCCAGGCGCGCCAGGTGGGCTATTTTTTCAACATCTGAAGCTGCAAGCGCCATGGATGACTCCGTCAAGCGTTTTGCCGGTAAAAAACAGGGGCGCAAAGGTAGCACAATCGCCGGGCGAGGACACCTTTGCAGCCCGGCGGGATAGTCGTGCCTTTCCCGTGGAAACGGCTTATTTCCTTGCCGAATGCTTCCCCCGTTGATAGATTACCCGCTTCGTTTTACCGACCCACCCGCATGGACAACGCATTCAATGGTATTAAAAAGTTTTTTCGGCCTGTTCTCCAATGACCTGTCCATCGATCTGGGCACTGCTAACACACTGATTTATGTGCGCGGCCAGGGCATTGTACTGAACGAGCCGTCCGTGGTGGCCATCCGCCAGGACCGCGGTCCGGGCGGTCCCAAGAGCATTGCGGCTGTCGGCGCCGAGGCCAAGCTGATGCTGGGACGTACGCCCGGCAACATCACGGCCATACGCCCGTTGAAAGACGGGGTAATCGCCGATTTCACCATCACCGAGAAGATGCTGCAGCACTTCATCCACAAGGTTCATGAGGCACGCTTCTTCAAGCCCAGCCCGCGGGTGCTGATTTGTGTTCCCTGCGGGTCCACCCAGGTTGAACGTCGCGCCATCCGTGAATCGGCCGCCGGGGCAGGAGCGCGCGAGGTCTACCTGATTGAGGAGCCGATGGCTGCCGCAATCGGCGCCGGCATGCCGGTGGACGAGGCGCGCGGCTCCATGGTGCTCGATATCGGTGGCGGCACCTCGGAAGTTGCGGTTATTTCGCTGAACGGCATCGTCTATTCCTCGTCCGTACGCATCGGTGGAGACCGCTTCGATGACGCGATAATCAATTACGTCAGGCGCAATTACGGCACCCTGATCGGCGAGGCCACGGCCGAGCATATCAAGGAGGCGATCGGTTCCGCCTACCCCGGCAAGGAAGTGCGGGAACTCGAGGTCAAGGGACGCAACCTCTCCCAGGGCATTCCACGCAGTTTCACCCTGAACAGCAACGAAATTCTGGAGTCGCTGCAGGAACCCCTGGCAGGCATCGTCGGGGCCGTCAAGACGGCGCTGGAGCAGACACCGCCCGAGCTGGGTGCGGACGTCGCCGACCGCGGCATTGTACTGACCGGCGGCGGTGCGCTGCTGCGCGACCTGGACCGGCTTTTGATGGAGGAAACCGGCCTGCCGGTCGTGGTCGCGGACGACCCGCTGACCTGCGTTGCCCGTGGTGGCGGTCGCGCCCTTGAAATGTTCGATGAGCGCGGTGGCGACGTTTTCACCGTCGAATAATCCACAGCGTCAGAAAGTTGCCCGTATAAAACAGTTACCGGGACGCCAGGTCATACAGGGTTCAATGCCGTTTCGCAGCCGGGATTATTGAACAACAGCGCCCGGTTTCCGGTCAAACGGGCCTTCATCAGGGCTACAATCCGCCCTGGCATCGCATCATCACGGCGTTACGGAGTTACCCATCAAGCTGATCTTCACACAAGGCCCTTCCATCACGGCGCGGTTGATCGTGTTCGTCATGCTGTCGGTCGTGCTGATGGTGATGGATCATCGCTACCACAGCCTTGAAATCCTCCACTCGAGTCTGTCCGTTATCGTCTACCCCCTGCAGATGGTCGTGGAGTTGCCCGGTTCCGTATCCGACTGGTTCAGCGAGTCGCTGGCGACACGCCGCAAACTGGAGGAGGAAAATGCCAGCCTGCGTACCCGGCAGCTCATGCAGCAGGCACAGATGCAGAAACTGGCCGCACTCGAGGCCGAGAACATGCGCCTGCGCGGTCTGCTCGGCTCCTCCTTCGAGGTCGGGGAAAAGCGCCTGATCGCGGAACTGCTGTCGGTCAACCTGGATCCCTACAAGCACCAGATCGTCATCAACAAGGGGGAGCTGGATGATGTCTACCCGGGCCAGCCAGTGCTGGATGCCGAAGGTGTCATGGGTCAAATCGTGCATGCGGGCCCCTATACCTCCACGGCCGTGCTGATTACGGATACATCACACGCCATCCCCGTTCAGGTAAACCGCAACGGACTGCGCACCATCGCGATCGGCAGCGGCGCCATCAACCGGCTTGAGCTTCCGTATCTGCCCAACAATGCCGATATACAGCCCGGGGACCTGCTGATCACATCCGGGCTGGGCGGCCGTTTCCCGCCGGGCTATCCGGTCGCCATCGTCGATGCGGTGCAGCATGATCCGGGCTACTCGTTTGCACAGGTCGCGGCATCTCCGCTGGCCCACCTGAATCGCAGCCGCGAGGTCCTGCTGGTCTGGCCCGGTGAGACGATCGAGCTGAAACCGACCGACCTGAACGAGCCGGCGGAACCGGTGCCGGATGCCACTCCACCCGCGCTGCAAGCCGGGGATGATGCCGGGCAGGGCAGTGCGCCGCAGGACACGATGCCATGATTCTCGCCAGGCACCAGGGCGGCAGCATTATCCTGTTGAGCTTTATCATGGCGCTGCTCCTGACCATCATCCCGCTGCCGGACTGGGCCCGTTATGGACGCCCTGACTGGGTTTGCCTGGTATTGATCTACTGGTGCCTGGCGCTGCCGGAGCGGGTGGGCGTCATCACCGGCTGGTTCATGGGCCTGCTGCTTGACCTGTTGAGCGGCAGCCTGCTCGGCCAGCATGCCCTGTCACTGACCATCGTCGCCTGGCTTACCCTGAAACTGCACCAGCGGGTACGGCTCTTCCCCGTCTGGCAGCAGGCGCTGACAGTGCTGATCCTGCTGGTACTGAATCAACTGCTCTCCCTCTGGGTATCCCGCATCATCGGCCGTCCCGGCGTACCCTGGTATTACTGGGCGCCTTCGCTCGCGGGCATGCTCATCTGGCCACCGGTGTATTCCATCCTGCGCAGGCTGCGACTTGCATTCAGGGTCCACTAGTGCTGTCCAGGCTGACGCTCAAGGACCACTTGCTCGAAACCCGGCTCGTCGTGAACCGGGCCATCATGCTGCTGGTCTTTGCCCTGATCCTGACGCTGATCCTGCTCAGTCGCCTGCTGTACCTGCAGGTCATCGAGCATCAACATTTCACCACGCTCTCGGAAGACAACCGCGTAAAGCTGCAGCCCATACCGCCGAACCGCGGCCTGATATTCGACCGCAACGGCATTCTGCTCGCCAACAACCTGCCTTCCTACCGCCTGGAGATCACCCCGGAGCAGGTGGACAACATGCCGGCCACGCTGGATGCACTGGCCGAGTATATCGAGATTAGCAAGGATGACCGTGAGCGCTTCGAGAAGCTGCTCGCGCGCAAGCCGCGCTTCGAAGCCATCCCGCTGCGGTTCCACCTGAGCGACGAGGAAGTCGCCAGCTTTGCGGTCAACCGGCACCGCTTTCCGGGCGTCGAAATCACCGCCGGTCTGGCGCGTCAGTATCCGCTGGGAAGACTGGCGGCCCACGCCATCGGCTATGTCGGCCGGATTGACGAACAGGCATTGCAGCATCTGGATACCTCCGATTACCGGGGTACCACCCATATCGGGAAAATCGGCATCGAGAAATCCTTTGAATCGAAGTTGCATGGCAGGGTCGGCGTGCAGCAGGTCGAGACCACGGCACAGGGTCGTGTCCTGCGGGTGTTGCAGCGCACGCCGCCAATACCCGGTAACAACCTGTACCTGACCCTGGATTCACGTGTCCAGGCCATTGCCGAACAGGCATTCGGTGACTATACAGGATCCGCTATCGCGATCGATCCACGCAACGGCGATATCCTGGCATTTGTCAGCCTGCCGGCCTACGACCCGAATCCGTTCGTCAACGGTATCGCCTACGATGACTATGCCGCACTCAAGGAAGACGACAAGGAGCCGCTTTTCAACCGCGCCCTGCGCGGCCAGTACCCTCCCGGCTCCACGATCAAACCGTTCATGGGGCTTGCCGGACTCGAACAGGGGATTACCGGCACCCATTCGAAAACCTATTGCCCGGGTTTCTATACCCTGCCGAACAATACCCGCAAATTTCGTGACTGGAAGCGGGGGGGACACGGCACGGTGGACCTGCACAAGGCCATCGTGCAGTCCTGTGATGTCTACTTCTACGATCTTGCACTGTCGCTGGGCATCGACCGCATCCATGACTACCTGCAGCACTTCGGCTTTGGCCGCAAAACCGGCATCGATATCCAGGGCGAACTTTCCGGGCTGCTGCCATCCCAGGAATGGAAACGCAGCCGGCGCAATCAACCCTGGTTTCCCGGAGAAACCATCATTACCGGCATCGGCCAGGGTTTTTTCCTGATCACACCCATACAGCTTGCAACGGCCACCGCCGCCCTGGCCAATGGCGGCCGTATCATGAAACCGAAAATCATCAATGCCGAACAGGATGCGAACAGCGGGGAATTACTGCCGCAGCATTCTGAACTGGTGGAGACCGTCAAGGTGTACGAGCAGCTGAACTGGGACACGATCATCGAGGCAATGGTCGATGTCGTACACAGCGCCAGGGGCACGGCCCGCAAGATCGGCGCCGACAGCCCCTACCGCATCGCGGGGAAAACCGGCACCGCCCAGGTGTTCGGACTCAAGGAAGAGGAAAAATACGATGCGAAGGAAATCGAGGAAAAACTGCGCGATCATGCCTTGTTCATCGCCTTCGCGCCGGTCGAGGATCCGCAGATTGCCGTTGCCGTGGTTGTCGAGCACGGCGGTGGTGGCGGGTCGGTAGCGGCCCCGATTGCACGGACCATCATGGACGCCTATCTGCAGGCTCCGGCCCCGTGAATATCACGATCTCGCGTCACCGCGAAGATGCGAGCCTGCGCGGCTGGCAGCATCGCCTGCACCTCGACGCGCCGCTCCTGATAATGCTGGTGTGTCTCGCTTTCATGGGGCTGTTGGTCCTCTACAGCGCCAGTGGCGGTGACCTTGAGCTGATCGAACGCCAGCTGGTGCGACTGGGTATCGCCTTTACCGGCATGTTCGTCATCGCCCAGATCAGTCCGCGCCTGCTGCAGCGTCTGACGCCGTGGATTTTCGTCATCGGACTGTTGCTACTGCTCGGGGTACTGATCGGCGGCGAGTCCAGCGGTGGCGCCCGGCGCTGGCTGAATCTCTACGTCATCCGTTTCCAGCCATCGGAAATGATGAAACTGGCAGTCCCCATGATGGTCGCGTGGTACCTGGCGGATGCCCGGCTCCCGCCCCACCGCTGGCAGTTGCTGGCGGCAACCGCCATGATCGCCGTCCCCACGCTGATGATTGCCAAGCAACCGGACCTGGGTACCGCCCTGCTGATTGCGAGCGCCGGCTTTTTCGTGCTGTTCATGGCCGGGCTGCAATGGCGCCTGCTGATCATCTCTGCGCTGCTGGCCGTCGCCGCCGCCCCCCTGTTGTGGCACTTCATGCATGATTACCAGCGTCAGCGGGTATTGACCTTCCTGAACCCTGAGAATGACCCCCTGGGGACGGGGTACCATATCATCCAGTCCAAGATCGCCATCGGTTCCGGCGGGCTGTTCGGCAAGGGCTGGCTGAACGGTACCCAGTCGCAGCTTAACTTTCTGCCGGAACGCTCCACGGACTTTATCTTCGCCGTGCTGGGCGAGGAGTTCGGCTTTTACGGCATCCTGCTGCTGTTCACCTTCTACGCGGTCATCGTCATCCGCGGCATCATGATCGCGATCCAGGCCCAGGACACCTACACCCGGCTGCTGGCCGGCAGCCTGTCCATGACATTTTTCGTCTACGTCATTGTCAATACCGGCATGGTAACCGGGCTGCTGCCCGTGGTCGGTCTGCCCCTGCCAATGATCAGTTACGGAGGGACCTCGATCGTCACCCTGATGGCCGGTTTCGGCATCCTGATGTCCATCCAGACACACCGCAAGCTGCTGCCGACATAATTGCGGATCAGGCCGTTTTTGAGTGTTAGAATACGTTCGCGACACAACCCGGGGGACAGGCATTTCATGTACTTGCGGATTCTGAAGTCAGGCTTACTCTCACTGCTTTTGCTCGCCGGGCTGGCGGGCTGCGCCCAGACGGCCGCCAAGCCGGTGCCCGGCGGCTACACCGACAAGGCGGGGGATTTCATCACCGTCATGGTCGACCGGCATGGTTTCGACAGGGACGAACTGACGGCCGTTTTCAGCCAGGCACAGCGCAGGGACGACATCCTCGAACTGATGAGCAAACCGGCCGAGAAAAAGCTGCGCTGGTTTGAATACCGCAGGATATTCCTGACGCAGAGCCGCATCCAGGGTGGCGTCAGCTTCTGGGAAGCCAACAGCACCGCGCTGGAAAAGGCCGCACAGACCTTCGGTGTCGACCCGCAGATCGTCGTCGCCATTATCGGTGTTGAAACGCGCTACGGCAGCAATACCGGCCGGCACCGGGTAATCGATGCCCTGTCCACACTGGCGTTCGATTACCCGCCGCGCAGCGATTTTTTCCAGGGAGAACTGGAACAGTATCTGGTGCTGGCGCGCGAGGAGAACATCGACCTGCTGACCACCACGGGATCCTATGCCGGCGCCATGGGTTACGGGCAGTTTATTCCGAGCAGCTACCGCAGCTACGCCGTGGACTTCGATGCCGACGGCAGGCGTGACCTGTGGAACAGCAAAATGGACATCATCGGCAGCGTGGCCAATTATTTCCACGCCCACGGCTGGAAACCGGGCGCACCGGTAACCGCACGCGCCAGTGTGGCGGGCGGTAATATCGATGCCCTGCTCGAACGGGGGTACAAGCCCAACACCCCGATTGCCGCAATGCGTCATGACGGCGTCACCCCGGATATCCCGCTGCCGGATGACCTGCAGGCCTCGCTATTTGAACTCGAACAGGAAGACGGGCCCGAATACTGGCTGGGCTTCAACAATTTCTATGTCATCACCCGCTACAACCACAGTCCGCTCTATGCCATGGCCGTCTATCAGCTCAGCGAGGAAATCCGCAAGGCCTACGAACAGAACCAGCCGTAGTTTATGATCAGCCGGACAGTCTGCCTGCGCCTTGCCGGAGCCTTCATGATCGCAATCCTGTTCGCCGGTTGCGCCTCCAGAGGGCCGCTTGAGCCCGTGGTGGATGAGGCACCACCCGAACCGATCGATGTCTCGACCATCCCGAATGCCGTGCCGAAACCCGAGCCCCTGAGTCGCTACGGGAATCCGGTATCCTATGTCGTCGCGGGGAAACGCTACTACACCATGCCTTCGAGCAGTGGCTACAGCAAGCGCGGCATCGCCTCCTGGTACGGCACCAAGTTTCACGGCCAGCGCACTTCCAGCGGCGAACCCTATGACCTGTATGCCATGACCGCCGCGCACCGGACCCTGCCCCTGCCAACCTATGTCGAGGTCACCAACCTGCGCAACAATAAATCGGTGATCGTCAAGGTCAACGACCGCGGGCCGTTCCACCAGGACCGTCTCATCGACCTGTCCTATGCCGCTGCCGCCAAACTCGGGATCCTGGGTTATGGAACCGGCCTGGTCCAGGTGCGTGCCATTGATACCGGCAGCATGGCCGCAGACACTGACGGCAGCAGTACCGGCGAATGGCAGACCCGGCCGCCGAAACCCGGCCGGTCCATGACCATGGCGCAGCCCGCGGCGACAAGCGGCGCGGAAACAGCGCCGGTTACGACGCAGGAAGCGGTGCCCGTGAAAACCGCGGCCGCACCAGCGCAGTCACCGGTGCAAGAACCCGCGGCGGCAGCCCCGGCGCGCACGCAACCGGTCGCCGCCGCGGATAACGTGACACTGTTCCTGCAGGTAGGCGCCTTCCTGGTCCAGGAAAATGCACTGCAGCTGCAGGCCCGTATCCGTGAGCAGGTCACCAAGGAGGTCAGGATCGTCGCAAGCCCCGGCAGCAACGGGACCTATTACAAGGTACAGGTCGGACCGCTGTACAGCCCCGGCGAGGCGGACCGCATCGCACGTGCACTGAAACCCCTCGGGATCAATGAAAGCCGCTCCATTGCCCAGTAGCCGCGGCATTGCAAATCAGCCACTACATGCGGACAATGCACACAGCTTTCCATCAGCCAGCTCGTACGGGAAAACCATGCCGCATCGATTAGTAATATCAATATTATCAATAAGTTGCATCGTACTTTCTGCCATACTGCAGGCAGCCACACTGCCGATCCCCAAACCACCCGCCATCGGTGCCAAGGCGTACATCCTGCAGGACTATGCCAGCGGCCGGGTGATCGCAGAGGAAAATGCCGACCAGTCGGTCGAACCGGCCAGCATAACCAAGCTGATGACGGCCTACGTGGTTTTCAATGAACTGCAGTCCGGCAATATATCCCTCGACGACCTGGTCACGATCAGCGAAAAGGCCTGGCGTACGCCCGGTTCGCGCATGTTCGTCGAGGTCGGCAAGAAGGTGGCGGTGAAAGACCTGATACAGGGTATGATCATACAGTCCGGGAATGACGCGACCGTGGCACTGGCCGAATACATCGCCGGCAGCGAAGATACCTTTGCAGCCCTGATGAACCGGCATGCCGAGGAAATTGGCCTGACCGGCAGCCATTTCATGAATTCGACCGGCCTGCCGGACAGCGAACATTACATGACGGCAAGGGATATCGCGCTGCTGGCATCCCGGCTGATCGGACAATACCCCGAATACTACAAATGGTACTCGGTCAAGGAATACACCTATAACGACATTACCCAGCAGAACCGCAACAAGCTGCTTTGGCAGGATGAAAGCGTTGACGGCATGAAGACCGGCTACACCGATTCGGCAGGCTACTGTCTGGTCACGTCGGCGAAACGGGACGGAATGCGGCTGATCTCGGTGGTCCTGGGGACAGACAGTCCCAATGCGCGTGTCAGTGCGAGCCAGTCACTGCTGAACTACGGTTTCCGGTTTTTTGAAACCCACAAACTCTACACTGCGGGCAAGGAACTTGCGGCCTCGCGGATCTGGAAAGGTGAGATCGAATCCCTGCCACTGGGGCTGACTAAAGACCTTTATGTCACCATCCCGCGCGGCCGGTACGAATCATTAAACGCTTCCATGAATATCAACAATCGCATTGTCGCCCCGGTCGCTGCAGGCACCGCGCTGGGCAGTGTCAAGGTTATGCTGGGTGATGACCTGGTAGCGGAACAGCCGCTGATCAGCCTGCAGAGCGTCAACGAGGGGTCGTTCTGGCAGCGCATCACCGACGAGGCCCTGCTCTACTTCGAGTAGCATCCGTGTCCATTGCCTACCTGAACGGCTCCTTCCGGCCACTGGAGGAAACGTGTATCTCCGTTATGGACAGGGGCTTCCTGTTCGGCGATGGCGTTTATGAAGTCATCCCGGTGTACGGCGGAAGGCTTTTCCGCCTCTCACGACACCTGAAACGACTGCAGGACAGCCTGGACGCCGTGCGCATCGGAAACCCCTTGTCGACTGCGGAATGGGAGCAGGTACTCACGCAACTGGTCAACGACAATGCCGGTAGCGACCAGACGATTTACCTGCAGGTCACCCGGGGCGTTGCTGCGAAACGTGACCATGCCTTTCCGGCCGGCGTGCAGCCAACGGCCTTTGCCATGAGCACGCCGGCAACCCCCGTGACGAATGCCGCCACCGAGACCGGAATCAGGGTCGTTACGCTCCCGGATGACCGCTGGAAACACTGCAACATCAAGGCCATCACCCTGCTGCCGAATGTCCTGCTGCGCCAGCAGGCGGTCGATGCCGGCAGCGCCGAGGCCATCCTGGTCAGGGATGGCTTTGCCACGGAGGGCGCAGCGAGCAATATCTTCATCGTGACAAAAGGGCTGTTGATCACCCCGCCAAACGGCCCCGCCCTGCTGCCCGGAATTACCCGTGACCTGATCCTGGAACTCGCCGGCGCCAATGCCATTCCGTTCCAGGAAGTCTATATCTCGACGGCGGAACTGGCGGCTGCAGACGAAGTCTGGCTCACCAGTTCCACGCGGGAAATCTCGCCCGTTACCCGCATTGACGACCGGACCATTGCCGATGGCAGGCCCGGGCCGTTATGGAGAAAAATGATCGGGCTGTACCAGGATTACAAGGACGCCGTCCGCAGGGGGGAGGCCGGGTAGAGACCGGGTCCTGCCAGCCGATCCACGGTAACGGGACAGATGCATGTCAGATCTCCCGGCGCAGGATACCGACTCCCAGCCCCTCGATAGCCAGCGCCTGTTCACGCAGGTCAACGCGAATGGGTTCGTAATCCGGATTCTCCGGCAGCAACCGGACAATGGCGCCGCGCTGCCGGAAGCGTTTGACGGTAACCTCATCCTCGAGTCGCGCCACCACGATCTGACCGTTTTCCGCACGCCGGGTACGGTGCACCGCCAGCAGGTCACCGTCATGAATGCCGATGTCGATCATGCTGTCACCGCTCACCCGCAACAGGTAGTCGGCCCGCGGATGAAAGATGCCCGGGTCCACCTGGCAGTAGTCCTCGATATGCTCTTCCGCCAGCAGCGGCGCGCCGGCGGCAACACGCCCCACGACCGGCAAACCGTAGTCCTCCTCGAGCAGTCGGATGCCGCGTGAAGCACCGGCGACCAGTTCGATAAAACCCTTGCGTTCCAGCGCGCGCAAATGGTCCTCCGCGGCATTGGCCGAACGGAAACCCAGCGTTTCGGCAATCTCGGCCCGTGTGGGCGGGCAACCCTCCTCCGAAATATAGTCGCGGATGAGTTCAAGGATTTCCGCCTGGCGGGCGGTCAGCGTTTCATTGGTCATGTGCGGATACTGGTATTAAATACAGGTACTGTTATTATATACAGTATATCTACCAATGCAACACCGCGCTGTATCGCACAAGCCTTCGATTCCATGACTGCGGATTGAAACCACCCCCCGTCCAGAGCGGCCGGGCACCCGATCAGGCGGCACGGGCGGCAGGCCGCACCCGGCGGCATTTCAGGGAAATCAACGATTGCGGACAGTACACGGATAATCCCGCACCCGCCGGCTGTCCGCCGGCAGGAATTGCTTTATCATAGGCAGACGTCCCGACGGTAAACACCATGTCCAGCCCCGAACCATCTGCAAACACCCGCCATAGCATTCCGGTCGCCATCGGCCATGTGATGATCGGCGGCAATGCACCGATCGCCGTGCAGTCCATGACCAACACGGATACGGCCGACGCAAGCGCCACCGTGCGCCAGATTATCGAACTCTCCCGGGCGGGTTCCGAACTGGTACGCATCACCGTCAACACGGAGGCTGCAGCCCGCGCGGTGCCGGAGATCGCGGACCGGCTCCTGCAGGCCGGCGAGGACGTGCCCCTGATCGGCGACTTCCACTTCAACGGTCATAAACTGCTGACCAGATACCCGGAATGTGCGCAGGCACTGGCAAAATACCGGATCAATCCCGGGAATGTCGGCCGTGGCCGGAAACGCGATATGCAGTTCGCCGCCATGATCGAGACGGCCTGCACTCATGGGAAACCGGTGCGCATCGGGGTCAACTGGGGCAGCCTGGATCAGGCACTGGTCGCGCGCATGATGGATGAGAACTCACGCCGTATCGAACCGCGGGATTCCCGGGAAATCATGCGCGCCATCATGGTTGTCTCGGCACTGGAAAGCGCGGCGCAGGCCGAGACGCTCGGTCTGCCCCGCAACCGGATTACACTGTCGGCAAAGATGAGCGGTGTCCAGGACCTGATTGCCGTCTACCGGGAACTCTCGAGCCAGTGCGACCATACCCTGCACCTGGGCCTGACCGAGGCCGGCATGGGCACCAGGGGCATCGTCGCCTCCACGGCCGCCCTCGCGGTACTGCTGCAGGAAGGTATCGGCGACACCATCCGGATTTCGCTGACCCCCGAACCGGGCGGTGAGCGCACCCGGGAGGTGCTCGTGGCCCAGGAATTGCTGCAGTCCATGGGACTGCGCCATTTCACCCCTGCTGTCATTGCCTGTCCCGGCTGCGGCCGCACCACCAGCCATTATTTCCAGCAGCTGGCACAGGACATCCAGGCGCATTTACGGACTGAAATGCCGAAGTGGCGGCACCGGTATGCCGGTGTCGAGGAAATGACCGTCGCCGTCATGGGCTGCGTGGTGAACGGCCCCGGGGAAAGCAAGCACGCCGATATCGGCATCAGTCTTCCGGGTACCGGCGAGCAGCCGGTCGCACCGGTGTACGTCGACGGTAAAAAGACGGTCACCCTGAAGGGTGACAGCATTGCTGCGGACTTCCGCAAGATCGTTAACGATTACGTGCAGCGGCGCTACGGAACCCCCTGACCACCCTGTGTATATTTAGAACAGCTATTACCGCAAAGACGCAAAGCGCGCAAAGGATATATAGCAATACTGCTTTTCTTTGCGTCCCTGGCGTCTTTGCGGTGAGAGACAGGTTTGCCGTCAGATCAGCAGATCCACTCGCGGCGTGCCTTCCTTTCCGATGCGCGGCTGGCAGTCTACCAGACGGGCGGCGGACACCGCCTGGTCGCTGACCAGCCGTTCCTTGACATAATCGGCGCGCCGGCTGGCGAGTTCCAGCAGCTGCTCGTCGCTGACGGCAGCGGCCCCTTCCCCAGGGCCCGCCTTGCCCGCAGTCTTCGCAGCCTCGCCCGCTGCCGCAGCGGCCTCCCCCGCCGCATCCGCCAGCGCGAGGCGGTCCCCTGCCACCGCCAGCCCGCATATCTTGATATTGATCTCCGGCCGCTCCTGCATGATGCCCGCCACCTTTTCCAGGTAGTTGCCGGCCCCGACCAGAACATCACTGCTGCCCGCCGCGAACTCCACCGGCTGCAGACGCACCCTGGACGCAGCCTCACCGGCCATCTTCGCCACCGTAATCAGGGCGCCGTAGGGCTGCAGGGCCAGGGTCAGATAGGTCAATGAGCCCTGCTTGATCGCCTTGCCGACGGCGGTATTGATCACGCCGCTGATATCGAAATCCGGATTGTCGAGGTCGCCGCTGACCGGTAAATCGAGTTTGATGGTGTCGTTATCATCGCGCAGCATGTTGAGCGCCTTATCCAGTGGCACGGCAAGCTGGGCCTCCAGTTCCTCCTGACTGGCATTTTCGGCCGCCTTGACCTCGAGCGCCCTGAGTGTCAGCTTGTTGCTTCCGTCCAGCCGATTGTTGTTGATCCGGATTGTTGAAACCGCATCCAGCTGGCCGCTCTTCACCGAGTAGCCCAGTGTCTTGACGGTATAGGGCGACAACGGTGTCAGGGCGACGCCCTCCAGCGCCACCTGAAGATCCACCGCCGGCGGCTTCATAAATGGCTGAATCGTACCATCGGCATCGAAGCGGCTGTGCCGGCCGAAACTGCTGCGCAACAGGAACCGGCTCTTCTGCCCGGGCCGGGCGGTATCGATATCCTTCAGCACCGCCCTGGTAATCTGCTGACGAATGCGAAACGGCGGTTTGACGCTGTTATCTTCAAAGACCATGGCGCTCTTGCCGGTCACAACTATCTCGTCCACCTGCAAACTGCCCGCGGTCTGTTCCGCAGACTCTGTGGTCGCCGTTTTTCCGTCATCGCCGGTGAATGGCAGGGTATCCAGTATCCTCACCGGCCGCCACTGGCCGTCCGGTTCACGCACCACGGTGGAAATGACATCACGCCATTCCAGGTTGCCGATGGTCACCCGGTTGCCATGGGAGACGGTGAGCCTGTCGGCACTGACGGTATCGGCCGACAACATCGAGCCCGCCTCACCGCCGCCCTCGCCGGTCGCGACATCCCGTGCGAACACGGCCCCCCTGACCACCAGGTCGGTCAGCAGGACATCCCCGGCTTCATCGAGCAGCACGTTGCCGAACTCGATACCCTCGATCCGGGCCAGGCGGATGGTCTCCCCGTCGGATTCCGCATCGGCATTCGTAGCGGCGAGGTTCAGGCTGCCGTTCGCCTTGATAGCCGTTGTCTCACCACTGTCGACGACCAGTTCACCCTCCCAGCGGAATTCGCTCTGGTTCACATCCAGTCCCTGCCCGGGAATCACGATGGAAAGACCTTTCCCTTCCAGCCGGCTGTTCACCACGGCCTGGAGGCCGCCGTTTGCCGGCAGCGGGGAAACCGCGGTGGTGCCGTCCCAGGAGAGTGAATCCTGCCGGATATCCAGTTCCCCGTCCGGGGCGGCGATCGCAAGCCCCTCACCCGCGAGCCTGCCCTTCATGTCGATCTTGAACGCAGCCTCGCCGGGCCATTGCGCCACCGCGGTGGTGCCGTCCCACTTGAGCGTCGTGTAATTCACCCGGGTATCCTGCGTCTCCAGCCCCAGGCCCGTGATACTGATCGTACCGTTCTGCCCGGCATTCAGCGCCCGGCTGCCGTTCAGCAGGACATCCATATCGGAATCCACGCTCAGGCGGCCTTTCAGACCGGTCACGGTTTCCTGCATCAGCGGAGCAAGTACGGTCAGGTCCAGCGCATCGATGGAAAGCCTGCCCTGATAACCGACGCCCGATGAGAGCGGCGGCAAGCGTCCGTCCAGTCGGGTGGCGGCGTTATTGATGGCCCCGGTGAACTTGATGGGAGCCGGATCGGTCGTCCAGGTGCGCAGCTCGCTGAGCGAAACATCATCCATCCGGGTAAGGAGCCGCACCCCAGGCGAGTTGTAGTCGATCGTCGAATTCACGATATGCAGCGCTTCCAGACCCACGCCCCAGACTTTCCCGACCGCATCATCGACATCCGAATCGTCACTTGCGGGAATGGTCACACCACCCGCCCGCAGTGTTCCGTCATCCGCAACCGTAACAACCAGCCGGACACCCTCCACGGAGATCGACCTGATCAGAACCCGTCGCGAAAACAGGGGCAGCCAGTCCACATCGAGATCGAGTCGGGGAATGGTGAGCAGTGTCATGCCGGCGGCACCGACCTGCAGATTTTCGATTGCGGCCCGGCCGTCGAAGATATTGAAATCGATATCCTCGATGGCAACCTTCTCGGCGCCATTCTCCTGCAGCAATTTGTACAATCCGTAGGAGATGCCATAAGGCAATGCGACAAGGAAAAGCAGAACAAAAGCGCTGAATGTCGCCAGCACAATAACCCATCTGCGCTGGTAGAGTCGCTGCGGGGCGGTTTGTTCTTCCGGCATACCGTTATCCTTTGCTCCCGTACCTGCCTGCATCATACCCCCGGATAGCGCAGATACAATATCAGCCCCCGAGGAACCTGTCCGGATAACGGGGGCCGTCGTGGCGCTTTCGCAGCAGGTTCGGCATTATCCGGGCAGGTGCCTTGCGGCTTACCGGCCTCCCCCGGCCGCGGTGATGGCGGCAGGGATTACACGCTAACCCATCTGTGATATACCTGTTCGTATTGAATAATTATAAATACCTCAAGAATTCCCGCAGCCTGCCGCCAAACGCTTGAGGAATACCAGCTACCTGCCTGCGGGAGGTGCACCATGCGCAATATCAAAGATCGACGCAAACCCGGCAAGTCCACACTGTTCCCGGTTGCGGACAACTGTCAGGGCGCCGCCCTGTCGGAACGGCGCAAACGGGGGGAGCGGCGTGTCGAGAACCTCGCCCTGGAAGAGCGCCAGACACTGTTGTCGGAAATGCCCTGGACGACGCCCGGCAACAATCCTGATAAAAGCGACTGACGCTTCCTCCCCACCATCGCAACACGATACTCCATTACGCGGGTGATGCGGCAATGATCGTCTTGACGACGTCCAGATAGATATTATTGACCTGCCGGATTTCATAACCGGCCTTTTCCACGTTGGCCACGGTATCGCGATTCATCTCCGGGCCGATCGGCCTCCAGATCGGCGTCATGACATCGAGCATGAGATTGAAGGGGAAGACATGACTCCCGGTATGCTCGAACATATACAGCATACCGCCTTTCTTCAGCATTCTGCGCAGCGCCGCGAGGCCCGCGACGGGATCGGGCACCGAACAGAAGGTGCAGGACGTCACGACCTGATCGAAACTGTGATCGGGAAATTCAAGCTGGTGGACATCCATGACCTGCAGGTCCAGCAACCCGGCATAGTTCGCCGCACGGGGCCCGGCCTTCGCCAGCATGCGCGGGCTGATGTCGATGCCGACGATGTCCCGGCCGGGAGGAAAGAAACGGATATCCTGCCCGGTACCCACGGCGACAAACAGGACCTTGCCGTGCATGTTCGCGAACAGTTTCCGCTTCTCGGGTGCCCAGCGCCGCTCGGGGCCGCAGGCCAGCAGGTCATAGAAACCGGCGGCAAAATCCCACTTGCGCAGCGTCGACTCGTCCATCACGCATTCCGCCCGCGCATTCCCGCATCAACGCCATAGGTCAGCAGCAGGACCAGGAGACCGATCATACCGCCACCGAGCAGTTCACCCGGTGTGGACAGCCAATGCATGACGCCCTCCATTCCGAATAGCATGCCCGCTGTCATGGCAGTCAGCATGACCGGCAGCATCACCTCCATGGCACCGAACAGACCTACGAACAGCGGCAGCAGAGCTAGCGCCAGGCCCATGCCGGCGGCCATACCGGCCAGCATGGCGGCATACATATGCCAGGAAGGATCGACAATGACCGTTGCCAGCCAGGCGCTGGCTATGCCCACTAAAGCGTTGGACAGTACATCACCTGCAAGAAAATAAAAGCGCCGTTCCAATGAGTAATCCCTGCCTGCCGATCCCTTGCGACAGACCGCTCCGAATCCGCCAACGGTGAATCAGAAATGCCGATGGCAAATGCAATACACATTGCCACCGACATCTTCATTGCCTGAAATGCAATCCAGGTCTACCTCACGTCACCCTCGAGCTGCCTCAGGCGATCCTTCAGTTGCTGGATTTCCGCTTCCTTGGAACCGGTTCCCGCGGCACCATAACCGGGCGCACCGCCGTATCCACCACCATAGCCGTAGCCGGGCGCACCGCCATAGCCACCGTAGCCGGGCGCACCGCCATAGCCACCGTAGCCGGGACCACCGCCGTAGCCACCGTAGCCGGGCGCACCGCCATAGCCACCGTAGCCGTAGCCGGGTCCACCGCCATAGCCGTAGCCGGGTCCACCGCCATAGCCGTAGCCGGGACCGTCATAATAATCATCGTAACGATCTCGATCGTTATCGCCGCCGCCCATCCACTTGGACGGATTCATCATATTGCCCATATCGAAAGCAGCGGCTGGATTGGCAACCAGCAAGCTCACCGCCACGCCCACTACTCCGGATTTAATTCCCTTAATTTGCACTGTCTGCACCTCCACTTATTAACGTAATCGCCACCGATATAACAATGTCGCCGGCTCGCAACCCGGCGCCCCTACCCCCCGCCACGCTGCCAGCACATCATGGAAATATCCATGAACGAATTGACGGACGATGATGAAGGGAACCCCGGTCCAGCCCAGTATAGAATAATTTATCCATGATCTGGCCTTTCGACAAACAGCATACACGGTTTGCCCCCTGTCATGCGCCGCAAATTTTATCAATCGCCTGCTGAACAGTGCTAACAGCATGCCCGCGGCATCCACTGGCCTTTCGGCAGTCAAGCGGATTTGTGATCGATGTCACACAGTACGCCCTGTGGTCGTCCGATAATAAGGGTACGTGTCCACTACTCCGGGATCATGTCCATGAATAAACGCTATTTTGTTTTCGTGCTGGCGCTGCTGGCAATCGAGGCCAGTGCGGACAGTTCCACCCTGGACGCCGCAATTGGCGGCGGTCTCGGCGGTGCTGCCGGCGCGGCGATCGGCAACGAGGTCGGCGGCAGGGACGGCGCGATCGTCGGCGGCGCCCTGGGCGGAGCGGTCGGTGCCGCAGTCAGTACCGACGATGAGGCGCCACACACCGGTGGCCATGAGCATGTGTACTATCGAAGCAGCCAGCCCCTGCATGAGCGCCCCGGTTATCACTTCTGCCCCCCCGGCCAGGCGAAAAAAGGGCGCTGCTGAACCCCGCTTCACAGGATTTTCCCGTGTCCCTGGATGCCGGAACCTGAAGCGCCATGCCTTGCTGGCGGCGCAGGGGCTGATCGTCGAGCCAGCGCGCCTTTCCTGTGTTCCGGACCGGTATGTCGAAGGGACCGGATTCTGCGCCGGAACCATCACCGACCGGCGATCAGTGGCATAAACAACCATATCCCATGGCTTCTTTTACAATCGCCATCGGCCTGTTCTTAATATAAACAGCAAATTGCGTTATAATTATTACCGCACGGCGCATGACCGGAGGGGGAGATGGACGAAAGAAGGAAAAGGCATCGCCGCCATTACAGGTTGATGACACGCTTCCCGCTGTTAACCGAGAGCGGTGAGAAGATCCCCGCTGAGCGGCGCCAGATTCCCACCCGGCGCCTGAACGATATCACTGTGCGGGAAATCAGCCGCACGGATTACCTCTCCGAGTTGAAGTAGGCGGATTTCAGTCAGAACTCCTGCCGGGAAATCCCTGTTCGACACCTGACCCACGGGCCCGTCAATCCGGCGCGAGCCTTGTTGTTTCAGTTCACTACGAGGGTACCACCGATTGCCGCCGGCGCCTCACAATGCACATTCACACGCCGGCTGGAAACCACTACACTGCAAGCATGATGGTCGCCGCAAACCGGGGCCGATCGCTATCGGCCGGCACCCTGGAGAACCCGCCTTGATCCGGCAACACCCCCTGTGCCGTACACGCGTTGCCGCCTGGCTACTGGCGGCCGGTTTCCTCCTCGATGCCGCTGCCGCTGCGGCCGGGGAGCCTGCGAGAATACCGGTTTTCGTAACACAGGCCCGGCAGGTCAGCATCGCGGACCGTATCGAGGCGCTGGGGACATTGCGCGCCAACGAGTCCGTCGAGCTGACCACGTCAGTGACCGAGACCGTGACATCCCTGCATTTTGACGACGGAGATCGTGTCGATGCCGGCCAGGTGCTGGTGGAGATGACCAGCGGCGAGGAGCATGCCCAGCTGGAGGAGGCCAAGGCAACCGTTGCCGAAGCACGGCGCCAGTACGAGCGCATCAAGTCACTGCGTGAGACGCAAACCGCGGCTGAATCTCTGCTCGACCAGCGCAGGCGCGAGTGGGAAACCGGCCGCGCCCGGCTGGCGGCGATCGAGTCGCGGCTCGCCGACCGGCTGGTGCGCGCCCCGTTTGCCGGCGTGGTCGGTCTGCGCAATATCAGCGTCGGCACGCTGGTGGAACCGGGCGACCTCATCACCACCCTGGACGACGACAGCGTCATGAAACTCGATTTCTCCGTCCCGGCCCTCTACCTCGACATACTGACGCCCGGTCTGCCGGTCACCGCCGGCACGCGCGCCTGGGAAGGCCGCCAATTCGAAGGCAGCGTGAAGAGCATCGACAGCCGGGTCGATCCCGTGACCCGTACCGTTATCGTGCGCGCACTGCTCCCCAACCCGGACCACAGACTGCGCCCGGGTATGCTGATGCAGGTCGAACTGCTGAACCGCCGGCGCCAGGCCATCGTCATCCCGGAGGAATGCCTGGTGCCGCAGGGCGAGCGGCAATTCGTATTCGTGGTCGACACGTCCGCGGACAATACGGTCGAGCGTCGCGAGATACGCATCGGGACGCGCCGCCCGGGCGATGTCGAGGTCGTGGACGGACTGGCGGTCGGCGAACGGGTCATCACCGACGGTACACTCAAGGTACGTGCCGGCAGCAAGGTTACTATCCGCGCCGTCGATGACGGCAGCACACCGATCCACGAACTGCTCGAGTCCACGCCGGCAGACATATCCGCACCATGATCCTGTCCGACGTTTCGGTCACGCGCCCGGTGCTCGCGGCAGTCCTGTCACTGCTGCTGATCGCCTTCGGGCTGGTGTCCTTCGACCGCCTGCCGCTGCGCGAGTATCCCGATATCGACCCGCCGGTAGTATCGATCGAGACCATCTACCCCGGGGCGGCCGCCAATGTGGTCGAGACCCGCATCACCGAGTTGATCGAGGACCGTGTCGCGGGTCTGGAAGGCATCCGTTTCATCGACTCGAAGAGCGAGGACGGCCGCTCGGTCATCAACGTCGAATTCTCCATCAGCCGCAATGTCGACGCGGCGGCCAACGACATCCGTGACCGTGTGTCCACGGTGCTCGATGACCTGCCGGACGAGGCCGATCCGCCGGAAATCCAGAAGGTCGACAGCAACGAGGATGTCATCATGTGGCTCAACCTCGCCAGCGACCGGATGAGCGTGCCGGAGCTGACCGATTACGCCAGGCGTTACCTGGTCGACCGCTTCTCGGTGCTGGACGGCGTGGCCAGGGTACGCGTCGGCGGCGGCCAGGTCTACGCCATGCGCGTCTGGCTCGACCGGCGCGCACTGGCCGCACGCGGCCTGACGGTGGCCGACGTGGAGGCGGCGCTGCGGGCGGAGAACATCGAGCTGCCCGCCGGCAGCATCGACTCCGGGGAACGCCAGTTCACGGTTCGCATCCGGCGCAACTTCCGCACCGCGGAAGACTTCGCGCGGCTGGTGCTGGCACGCGGCGACGACGGCTACCTGGTGCGCCTCGGCGACGTGGCGCAGGTCGAGCGCGGTGCCGCCGAGGACCGGCTGTTCTTCCGCGGCAACGGCGTGCCGATGGTCGGCATCGGCGTCATCAAGCAGTCCACCGCGAATACGCTGGCGGTGGCGCGCGCCGCCAAGGCCGAGGTGCAGCGCATCAATCCGACCCTGCCGGAAGGCATGGCGATCAAACAGAGCTACGACAGCTCGGTGTTCGTCGAGGGCGCCATTCACGAGGTATTCAAGACGCTCGCCATCGCCATCGCCCTGGTGATCGCGGTCATCTACCTTTTCCTGGGCGGCGTGCGCGCCATGCTGGTACCGGCGGTCACGGTGCCGGTATCGCTGATTGCCACCTTCATCGTGCTGCTGGCGCTGGGCTTCTCCATCAACATCCTCACCCTGCTGGCGCTGGTCCTGTCCATCGGTCTGGTGGTGGACGACGCCATCGTGGTCCTGGAGAACATCCACCGACGGATGGAAGAATACGGGGAATCGCGGCTGGTCGCGGCCTTTCGCGGCACCCGCCAGGTCGGCTTCGCGGTCGTCGCCACCACGGTGGTACTGGTGGCGGTATTCGTTCCGATCGCCTTCCTGCAGGGCGACGTCGGCCGGCTGTTCTCCGAGTTCGCGCTGACCATGGCGGCGGCGGTGTCGTTTTCGAGCTTCGTCGCGCTCTCGCTCTCGGCCATGCTGGCCTCGAAGATCCTGCCCCCGGTGGATCGTCAGGGCCGGATCAGCATACTGGTGGATCGCGGCTTTCACAGCGTGCGCAGGGGCTACCTGAGGGCGCTGCGGGGTGTGCTGCGGCATGCCTGGATCGTCGGCCTGGCCTTCGTCGCCATTCTCGCCGGTTCGGCCTGGCTGCTGCAGGCCATCCCGAGCGAGTACACCCCGAAGGAGGATCGCGGTGTGTTCTACCTGCTGGTGACGGGCCCGGAGGGCAGCTCCTACCACTATATCGCCGAATACATGACAGAGATCGAGGCACGCATGCTGCCGCTGGTGGAAAATGGCGAGATATCGCGGCTGCTGGTACGCGCTCCGCGCGGCTTCGGTAACTACGAAATCTTCAATACCGGCATCGTTATCAACGTGCTGAGCGACTGGTCGTCGCGGCGCTCCGCATGGGACATCATGGAGGACGCACGCCAGCGTCTGGCGGACCTGCCCGGCGTGCGCGCCTTCCCGGTCATGCGGCAGGGCTTCGGCGCGCGCGTCCAGAAGCCGGTGCAGTTCGTCATCGGTGGCGGCACCTATGCGGAACTGGCCGAATGGCGTGACATCCTGCTGGAGAAGATCGAGGCGCAAAACCCCGGCCTGATCGGCCTTGACTGGGACTACAAGGAGACCAAACCGCAGCTGCAGGTGGTGATCGACTACGACCGGGCCGCCGATCTCGGCGTTACAGTCAACACCATCGGCCGCACGCTGGAGACCATGCTCGGCTCGCGCCGGGTGACCACCTACATTGACACCGGCGAGGAGTACGATGTCATCGTCGAGGGCGAGCGCAGCGCGCAGCGCACGCCGACCAACCTGGAGAACCTGTACGTCCGCTCGGAGCGCACCGGAGAGCTGATACCCCTTTCCAACCTGGTGCGCCTCGAGGAATTCGCCGACTCCATCAGCCTGAACCGCTACAATCGTGTGCGCGCGATCACCCTACAGGCGAACCTGGCTGACGGGATATCGCTGGGGGATGCACTGAGCTATCTCGAGGATCTGGTCGACCGGTACCTGCCGGGCCATGTCATCGTTGACTACAAGGGCCAGTCACAGGACTTCCGCTTCGCCGGCGGCTCCATCCTGTTCGTCATGCTGCTCGGCACGGTGATCGTGTTCCTGGTGCTGGCGGCGCAGTTCGAGAGCTGGCTGCACCCGATGGTGATCATGCTGACCGTACCGCTGGCCATGGCCGGCGCCCTGCTCGGCCTGTACCTGACCGGCCAGACCCTGAACATCTACAGCCAGATCGGTCTCATCATGCTGATCGGCCTGGCCGCCAAGAACGGCATCCTGATCGTCGAGTTCGCCAACCAGCTGCGCGATGCCGGCCAGCCGTTCCACGATGCCCTGTTCGAGGCCGCCGGCATACGCCTGCGCCCGATCGTCATGACAGGCATCACCACCATGGCCGGCTCGGTACCGCTGCTGCTCTCCTCCGGCGCCGGCACCGAGACGCGCGTGGTGATCGGCACGGTCATCCTCTGCGGCGTGCTGGCGGCGACGCTGTTCACGCTGTTCGTGGTGCCGGTCGCCTACGACCGGCTGGCCCAGGGCACCGGCTCGCCCGGCGACACCCGCCGGCGGCTGGAACGGGAAATGCAGGACCGGGGCTGAGCCGGTATCCACGATCCATCCGCACCGGCGGTACAGGCAGCGGCCGGCATCAGTCGAACCCGTACAGGTAGTAATGCCGGCCGCCATCGGTCTGGGTGCTGAAGACCTGTGACCAGGACGCATCCCGCCCGGCAAGTGCCGAGCTCGTCAACAGCCAGAACGGCCTCGCGGAATCAACAGGCAGTTCCGCCAGGCGGTCCACACCCTCAGGGATCCTGTTGGCGTAGAAGAATATACGCGGCTCGGGAGCATCCAGGTGATACAGGGCGGTTGCTTCGGGCACCCGGTCATGAATGAGTCTGCCCATATCCACCAGCACTGTATCCACCGCCCGGCTTGTTCGCAGCACAGCTTCGTACAACATGCCGATCAGCAGGGACGCTACCAGCAATAACACAACCGGCAGCCGGTTCCTGTGCAGGCTGTAGAGAACCGCCACCAGGATGACAGCCAGCGCCAGCAGCAATACCGGTGCCAGGATACCCAGGTGTTCGGACCAGGCCATGCCGGCTCCGGCCAGGGCCGCGGCGAGTGCCACCAGCAGCAGTACCTGTGCCCGGACGAGCGCGCCCGGCGTCCTGTTCTCCTGTTGCACGATGACACGGACTATCAGCAAGGCTGCCGCCGGCAGCAGGGGCAGCAGGTAAGCCGCCTTGCGGCTGGAGAGAAACACCAGGAACACAAAACCCGCCAGAAACCAGTTGCGCAGGTTCCTGCCGTCCTTGTCCGGCCGCACCAGACCCGCAATGAAGAAAACCGTCAATGGCGCCACGGCAGCGAGCAGAACCGGCAGGTAATACCAGGGCGGGCGGTCGCCCGCCAATTCGCCGGTCACCCTGCCCAGCACCTCGTGCGACCACAAGGAGGCACTGTCGGGCAAACGCATGCCCACCGCCAGGGCCCAGCCGGCCAGGGGCAATGCGGCGGCGATCAGCCCGGACAGGTGCAACACCCACCCGTGCCGCCCGGCCGGCTGCGGCGGACGAACCGCCCAGCCGCCCAGCAACACGAAAACCAGGGCAATGGGTCCTTTTGCCAGCAGGGCCAGGGCCAGGCAGGCGTAGCCTGCCGCGAGACAGCCCGATCCTGCCTTGCCATGCCTGCGCATGGCCCAGGCAAAGGCCGCGATGGAAAGAGTCGTCAGCGAAGCCAGAAAGGGGTCGGTGGTCACGGTGCGAAAGGAGCCGAGAAACAGCAGGCAGGAGCCGAGTACGGCAACGGCCAATACCGCCGGCCGGGGGCCGGAGATCGCCCTGCCGATGAGGTATGTGCCAAGCAGCATACCCAGCCCCAGCAAGGTGACGGTAAGCCGTGCGGCCAGCAGGGAAGGTGCACCATGGATACCAAAGGCGGCGGCGACCGACCAGTAAGGCAATGGCGGTTTCTGCAGCCGCGGTTCAGCGGCCATCTGCGGCAGCACGAAATCACCGGTCTCGATCATCTCACGCGCGGTTTCGACCACCCGGGTCTCATGAATATTGTCGAGCGGCGTTGTGTTCAGATTCACCACGAGACCCGACAGCGTCAGCAGGATAAACAGCCACAAGGCGGCGGTGTTGCCCTGCTCAGGAATCCAGCGCATCACGGATCCTTTGCCAGCTGGACAAATCGCTGAAAACCAGCAACTCGGAAGGGTTCGTGTCGGTACACACGATCAAACCCCGGCCGGGCACCAGCGCAACACCTGCCGCGCCTTCCACATTGACGGGCCGCCATGCACTTCGATGCCCGCCACCGGCCGACAGCATGGCGAGACCGGACTCGCGGGAAAGCAGCAGCAGGTTGCCCGCCGCATCGGAAATGACGCCACTCAAGGATGCTGCACCCGGCAGATAGGTCGTCCGCACCTTGTGTTGCAGGTCAGGCATGAATACCAGAGATGCCGGATGGCGTCCTTTGACCAGCACCCGTTGCAATGCCTCCCCCGCCAGGGCAATGCTGTCGAAACCCCCGCCGGCTGTATCGGGCGGCGATCCCGTAGCGCTGATGGCGTCATCCTCCACCACTGACAGATCGGACAGCCGCAGCCGAAGTACGCGTCGCCCGCGTGCATCAACGAGCAGGGCATACCCGGGTTGCGCTGCCGGAGCGATGCCATTCAGGGCCGCGTTTCCCGACTGGAACCTGCGCAGCACCCTGCCTTCGAGATCCATCTCGACCACCTCGCCACGCCCGGCCAGTCCGACAAGCGTAGCGGTATCGGGCCGGTAAACAATGCCGGACAAACCCTTGACGCCTTGCACCGTGACAATCAGGTCCGGCACCAGAATATCGAACTTCGAGATGACCGCACGATAGGCCGCGAATCCGCTGAGTGCAGAAACCAGCAGCAGAAGCAGGACGTGGACTATGCGCACGGCATGTTCGGCGATAAAGACGGCGCAGTCGCCGGGTAAGCGCCTCCGGCATGGCCGTGTCCGGGGTATGGCGTTCGGGGCCGGGCGTCAGCCGCCATCACCGCAGGCACGGCCATTCCGCCCCCGCCCCTTGCGGGAGAGGCGTTCGGATCGGCAGATCGCCGACGCTCGGTAACAGGTGGCACTGACTTCAATCGCCCGGCTGCTGCTTTCGCCCGGACAGTTGTTCCCAATCGCCGGGGTAAAGGCCTGTTCGCCATGCTTTTCCAACAGGTCAGGCATCACATTCGAGGTCCGAAAGTACCATGTTGAGACACAGGCAACTAGCAGCAACAAGCCTGCAAGTGCACAGAAATACCCGCACCGCATTGCCATTATTCTTTCCCTGAACATGCTCACGCATGTGTCCTGGCATTTGTATAGCGGAAGGAAATGTCGGGATACTCCCCCGGGCCCGGGTGAAGGCCCGTGCAACAGCCAGCCCTGTCAGCAACGGGGTGCGGGGACATTCCCCATACCATCCCCCGGTACGCGTTTTCCAGCCTCTCCACCCGCTGCCTCAGACCGGCGCGCGCCGGCCCGCGGCGCGAACCGTGTCGCAGTCCGCACTGCGGCCCGCTGCGAGGCGTGGTTCGGCCCCGAGCCAGTACAGGCCGTTCGCCATGATGCAAAACCCCGTTGCGGCAAACCACAGCATCGCCACGCCAACGAAACCGGTAAACAGCAGCCACCACAGGCTGTGCACCAGCACCAGCATCGAGGCCGCCGAAATATTGATGCCCACCGCCAGATAGATGCAGCGCTCAAGATACCAGCGGTCGGTCTGCATGAAGTACCATTGGTTTCTCGCCGCGGCGTGCCCCCCCAGCATGCCGGTGAATCCGAACAGGCGGAGTATGTTGCCGACAAGGCAAAAACCCGTCAGGGAAACGCCGATGGAGGCGAACCCGGTCACCATGATCGACAGCACCCACAGGGGTTCGTGCAGCGCCGCCAGTACCGTGCCTGCCAGGAGAACGAGGCCGGCGATCAACCAGACGGATCTCTCGATGTACCAGCGGTGCGTAGGGACGATGTAGAGTCCGGGGCGGAATGCCATGGGTGCAGATTCCCTGTTGCCTGACGGTGCATTTCTGTTAATTCGCCGGATTTATAACATGCTGCGACCCTGCCTATCCACACCGTATTCCGTACCTTTCATACTATTCACGCCGGGTCGGAAATCGAACAGTCGTCATGCCTGCCGGGCACTGCCTGGAAACCCGCCCGGGAGCCGTACGAGTGACGGGCAAGCCGTCAAAACGGGTATGCATGCGGTAAACAACAGGCTGCCGCACCGGGCAGGACCGCGACAGGCCGGGCAACGTCGGGATGTCTGCAAGATACTGATTATTTATGGAGCCGGCGAGAGGAGTCGAACCCCCGACATCTTCATTACAAGTGAAGCGCTCTACCAACTGAGCTACGCCGGCGTATGGAAAAAGAGCGGGTATTCTAGTTAATCGCATCCTGCGTCGCAATTGCACGACAGGCCGCATTCTGCAGACGGATATCGGGGAATTCTTCCAGTACCGCCGCCATAACCTGCCGGTCGTTCCCGGTGGTCTCCAGCTCCAGCCAGTGTACGGTCCGGGTCTTGTAGCGGGGCTCGAGCAGGGGTTCGAGACCGTATTTCCTGACCTGTTCAAACCTTATCTTCGCCCGGTCCATGGTATCGAATGCGCCAAGGGCGACCAGGTTTTCCTTGCCGATGTAATATTCCTCGTCGCCCTTCTCATCGAGCATTGCGGTTATCTTTTTGGCCGCCTCCCATTCCATGGGTGGCAGATAGATCCAGTAGCCCACTTCCACCGACTCCTCGTCCTCATACGGCTGCGCGTCCAGCCCGCGGGAATCGAGATCATTCGCGGCTTGTTGCAGGTCCGCTGCCGCCAGAAACGGGCCCAGCGTCAGACAACCCAGGGCAGGTCCTGCGCCCGGAGGTTCGAGTTGCGTGATCGCCTCGACCTCCGACATGTCAGCCGGCTGTTTGTCTGCTTCCCGTATCTCGCGCAGGGTCACCAGTGTTCTGACGGATTCCGGGATCGGCGGCAGCCGGCGGGCCAGGCGAGGGCCGGGTGAATCGCTCAGCAGGTTCCAGGTGAAATAGACGGCATTTGCCACCAGCAACAGAATAACGACATATCGCATCAGGAATCTCCGGACAGTGCTGCCAGCCCTTTCAATACCAGATCAGGATCGTGTCGGGCGGTTACGCTCAATAATGGCAGTATCCGTCCGGCATCGCCACCGGACAAAAGTACATCCTGAACCTGTCCGGTTGCCGCCGCCATGTCGGCAATGATGCGATCCAGTGCGGCGGCAGCCAGATAGACGGCCCCGCCCGTGACGGCATCCGCGGTGTTCCGCGCGAACAGGGCCACGCCCGGTACCGGGGCGGCCCCCTGGATATTCGCGGTACTGTCTACCAGCACCGATTTCAGCATTTCGATGCCCGGGAGGATCAGGCCGCCCCGGTGCCTGCCGTCCTTCTCAAGCAGGTCAACGGTAATCGCCGAACCGCAGTCGACAATGCACACCGGCATCACGCCCTGATGCCATGCCCCGACAAGTGCGGCCCAGCGGTCAACCCCCAGACTGGCGGGATTGGCGTATGCATTGACCACGGCGCCTGCCGTAGCCGTGGCATGGATGAATACGGGGCTGATGCCCCAGCGCCGCTGCGTCCACTCAGCAATCAACCTGCCGAGGCCTTCACCCCCCACATTGGCGACATGGACGCTCGCCGGCGCCGGCAGCTCACCCCAGGCCGCACGGGCAGCGGACCTGAAATCCCCGTCACGATGCCTGAAGCCATTCGTCATTGTCAGCTTGCCATCCCGGCAGACACCCCACTTTATCGCGGTATTGCCCGCATCCAGCAACAGGATCATGCCGTTGGTCTGAGGGTGACCTCGCCGGAAGCAAAGCGTCTCGGACCATCTCCGGTGTCCACCAGCAGTGCACCGCCGGCATCGATACCGCATGCCATGCCGGCAATTATCCTGCCAGGCAGGTGCAATTCCACCGCCTGGCCATCCACCATATCGTAGCGTTTCCACTCCTCGAGATAGGGTTGCATGCCGTCGGTTTCGAACGCCGCAAGCAGCGGCAGCAGCTCATCCAGCAGCAGGGCGGCAAGCCGGTTGCGCGACAGGCGCCGGCGTCCGGTCAGAGTCAGCAGATCCGTCCAGGGTTGTTCGATCGTGGTGCCAGCCGTTTGTGGCATGGCGACATTGATACCGACCCCGATGATCGCGACACAGGGTCCGGTCGATTCGCCCAGCACGTCAATCAGGATACCGCCCAGCTTGGCCCCCGATGCCATGATATCGTTCGGCCATTTCAGGCCGACACCGGTCACCCCGAATGAGCGCAGACTGCGCATGAGCGCAATCCCGGACACCAGACTCAGGCCGCCCAGGGCAGCCACCCCGACCGGTGACCGCCACAGCAGGGACAGATACAGGTTGGCGCCGAAGGGCGATACCCACCGACGGCCACGGCGTCCACGTCCGGCATGCTGCATTTCCGCCAGGCATACCGTGCCCGAAGAAAGACCGGAGTGGACCTGCTCCCGCAACCGGTTATTGGTTGAATCCACCACCAGACAGACCTCGACCCCGCCCAACCGGTCCCGGGTCGGCGCGGCGACCGCAGCCAGGATGCTGTTCCTGTCGAGCAGCTCGAGGGCGTTCTGCAGGCGGTAGCCCTTGCCGCGCGCAATCTCGAGGGGAACGCCGGTTGTCCGCAACGCCTTGATGTGTTTCCAGACGGCCATCCGGCTGATACCCAGCGCCTCACCCAGCGTCTCGCCGGAATGAAAGTCGCCATCGTCAAGCAGTTTCAGCAACCGGTTGCGTAATGACATTGATACAGCCCGACTTGTCCCTGGTTATGTTGAAATGCCATGGATAATGGTCCGGACGACCCGCCGGACCCGGTTACCCAGGCGCCGGTTCGCCGACGATACCGGCCAAGTATGACACTGTCTACAGAGCTGTTTCCATTGCAAACATCATCCGCCGACAGGCGGCCGAATTCGACGCATTGATCGCCTCGACACCGGGCGCCGGTCATTATCGATGTGCGGAGTGGTTGGGAGTATGCGGTGTAAAGCTGATTTCCAGAAATGTTTCAGCTACCTTGATTGTTTTCCTCAAGTGAGCGCTTGATCGGGAAAGGCGTTGCCTTCTTCAGCTGAAGCTCACACCGGTGCCACCCAGACCGCAGTAGCCGCGCTGATTCCGGGCCAGGTACTGCTGGTGATAATCCTCCGCATAGTAGAATTCCGGCGCCTCGGCAATTTCAGTCGTGACCGCCCCGTATCCGCTTTCAGCGAGCCGTTGCTGGTAACGATCTCGCGATGCCAGGGCGGCCGAGCGCTGTGCCGCGTCACGGATATAGATCCCCGACCGGTACTGGGTACCCACGTCATTGCCCTGGCGCATCCCCTGTGTGGGGTCGTGACTCTCCCAGAACACCTGCAGCAGCGCCTCATAGGAAACCTTGCCGGGATCGTAGACCACCAGCACGACCTCGTTGTGCCCTGTCAGGCCGGTGCAGACCTCCTGGTAGGTTGGATTCGGTGTATAGCCGCCGGCATAGCCGACGGCCGTGACATAGACGCCCGCGACTTCCCAGAAGCGGCGCTCGGCACCCCAGAAACAGCCCATGCCGAACAGGGCGGTTTCCATGTTCTCCGGAAACGGCGGCTGCAGCGGGTTGCCGTTTACGAAATGCCTGGCCGGTACCTGCATGGCTTCACTGCGTCCGGGCAGCGCCTCGCCCGTGGACGGCATGGTGGTCATTCTGCCTGCCATGTGCACACCTCACTGTACGCGGCCAGGGGGTCCGCCTGCCTGACCGAGACCATGTTATCGATGCGGCAATCACCGACAACCACCGGCATGCCGGGGACCGATGGGAACATACTCACCCCGGCGCCTGAACCTGATATATGCCATTATAACGTCTGTCCAATAAAGAGGTACGCACCCCTTGAAGTCAGCGTCGACCACCGGCCCTCCGGATGCCCTGCTGCTGCTCGGCACCCACTGCCCCCATTGCCCGACCGTCCTGAGGGAACTGGGCGAACTGCTCAAGGCGGGGATACTGGGATCACTGCAGGCCGTCAACATCGAACAGCGCCCCGAGATCGCCCGGCAACTCGGGGTCCGCAGCGTACCCTGGGTGCGCATCGGCCCGTTTGAACTCGAGGGCCTGCGCAGCGCAAGTGAATTCAGGGAATGGGCGCAACAGGCGGGTACCGCCGCAGGCATGACGGCCTACCTCGATGAACTCCTCGCGGGTGGCCGGATCAAAAAGGCGCTTGAATTGCTCGATAGGCAGCCGGACATCATCGATGCCCTGCTGGCCCTGTTCGCGGAACCGGATACCCGGCTCAACACACGGATCGGCATCAGCGCGATTATGGAAGACCTGCAGGGCGGCACGGTGCTCAGGGGAATCATCGACAAACTGGGTGATTTAACGACACACCCGGAATCCCGAATTCGCGGCGATGCCTGTCATTATCTGGCCCTGACGGAAGACAAACGGGCGGCCGTTTATATCAGGCCCCTGCTGGAAGATGCCGATGCCGACGTCAGAGAGATTGCGCACGATAGTCTCGATGCGCTGGAAGTCACGGGGTAACATTGCGGGCGCTCAGGGGCCGGGCACGCCGTGTGGGGCGCCGGCAAATGACCACATCCGCCGTATCGGCACCCGGATGGGGAGAGAACGCTTACTCCAGTCCGCACATACCGCCCCCGCAACACGGGCCGCTGCCACATGCCGGTACATCCCTGTCACCCAGACTGGAACGGCGCACCACCTGCCCGCCGCTGATCAAGCGCTCAACCGGCAGTGTCACCGGGGTATCGCCCGGATCGATCCCGGCCAGCGCGCACAACTCGCCCCAGTTCACCACGGTCTCGCTCATGCGGTGCCTGACTTCCACCACCCGCTTGTTCGCTGCACAAAAATAGTCATAGGTCGGCATGGCTGACTCCAGATGATGTCGAGGTATCAAGGTTACCCGGCGGTCGCCTGTATCCCGATCGGTATTCCTGTTCTGGCGCATGCTTCGCAGGCCGCGGTGTATCATTCACGGGACCTCCGGCATTCACTGCTGCTGTCCCGGTTTCGCGCTGCACGAACTTCGCCCCGGCGTGACCGTACGGCGTTTTGCCTTATCGGGACAGGTTCGGCCGCCGGGTATCAGACCAGCGATATGTCACGGGAAATGCAAGCATGCACTGCATCGTACTTTCATTGTGATGCATGAAACATCCATACTAAAATACCACAGCCTGTCAGAGACAAAAACACCATGACCACAGCGCCCCAATCCCGTATCACCGGTGATCTGTCCGGATCGAACCATTGCCGGATCGTCCAATCCGGGGTGTTCGGGGCCAGGTTCGGGGAAACGGCGACGTTCAGGAAAACACCGTGACTTCCAGCGGTGCGCTGTTACCTGCCGCCCTGGCAGTGGGCCTGGCACTGCTGTCCACCGTCGTGTCGCTGTTCTCCGCGCGGGCGCCACGCGTGTTGCGCACGCTGGTGATGCCGCTGTTCAGCCTGGCGGGACTGGCGGCGACGGGTGCCGGCCTGGCAGCACTGCTGGACGGCGGCGTGTCGATTGCGCAGTTGCCCCTGGGCCTTCCGTGGCTGCCGTGGATGGTCCGCCTGGACGCCCTGTCCGGACTCTTTCTCTGTGTGATCGGCGTGGTCAGTTTTGCCGTGGGCGTATATGGCCGCGGTTATGTGCGCGGCTTCGAGCATGGCCGCGATCCGCTCCCGCCGCTGGGCGGCTTCGCCGGCCTGTTCCTCGCCGGCATGTTGCTGGTGGTGCTGGCGGACGACGCCTTCCTGTTCATGGTGGCGTGGGAGCTGATGTCATTGTCGAGCTACTTTCTGGTCGCCTTTCACCATGACCAGGCCGCCAACCGGCGCGCCGCGTTTCTCTACCTGCTGATGGCCCACATTGGGGGACTGACTATTCTGCTTGGTTTCGGTGTGCTGGCGTCCTTCGGAGGCGGTTTCGCCTTCGATGCCATGCGCGGGGCGGAGCTGCCGTTCGGCTGGGCCAGTGTGGCGTTCGTGCTGGCATTCGCCGGTTTCGGCATGAAGGCCGGGCTTGTGCCCCTGCATGCCTGGTTGCCGGAAGCCCATCCCGTGGCACCCTCGCACATCTCGGCACTGATGTCCGCCGTCATGCTGAAGGTGGCGGTGTACGGTTTTATCCGTGTGGTATTCGACCTGGTCGGTCAGTTCCACTGGCAGTGGGGGGTGACGGTGCTGGTCATCGGCAGCGTCTCGGCACTGCTGGGGGTGCTGTATGCCCTGATGCAGCATGACCTCAAGCGCCTGCTGGCCTATCACTCGGTGGAAAACATCGGCATTATCTTCATCGGGCTGGGCATGGCCTTGCTGTTCCTGGCCACCAGCCACGCGCTGCTGGGCACGGTCGCCTTTGTCGCCGCCCTGTATCACACCATCAATCACGCCCTGTTCAAGGGACTGCTGTTTCTGGGCGCGGGCGCCATCCAGCACAGCGCCAACGAGCGGGACCTGGAGAAGATGGGCGGCCTGTTGCGGCGCATGCCCTGGACCGGCCTGTTTTTTCTCATCGGCTGCATCTCCATCTCAGCGTTGCCGCCATTCAACGGCTTCGTATCCGAATGGCTGACATTCCAGGCGGCGCTCCAGGCCTGGCAACTTGACAGCGGGGTGCTGCGCAGCCTGGTTGCCATCGCCGCCGCGATGCTGGCGCTGACCGGAGCGCTGGCGGCGGCCTGCTTCGTCAAGGTCTATGGCGTGGCGTTTCTGGGGCGCGCGCGCAGCCGCCACGTGCGCCGTGCCCGGCCGGTCCCGTTCAGCATGCTCGCCGGGCAGGGCGTACTGGCGCTGCCGTGCCTGCTGCTTGGCCTGTTGCCGACGACCTTCATCGGCCTGCTGAATGCGGTGCCGCAGCAGGTGCTGGGGCACGGACTGGCCCAGGCCACGGCCCATGGCTGGCTGTGGCTGACGCCGGTCTCGCCGGAGACCGCAAGCTACGGTGCGCCGCTGGTGGCGGCAGCGCTGTTCGCGGCCCTGGCGCTGGGCCTGTGGCTGATGGGTCGCGGGAACCGGCGCGTGCGCCGCTGTGACGCCTGGGACTGCGGCTTCGCGCCGCCCGAACCCGGCATGCAATACACCGCAACCGCCTTTGCCCAGCCGATCCGGCGGGTGTTCGGGTTGCTGTTTCACATCGAGGAGGCTGTCGAGCAACAGCGCGATGGCCGGCTGCGCCACCACCTGCGGGTGAGCGACCGGGCCTGGGGGATCTTCTATCTGCCGGTCACCCGGGTGGTGGAAAACGCGGCCCGCCAGGTGGCCCGGTTGCAGTCGGGTAACGTACGCATCTATCTCGGCTGGTCGCTGGCGACCCTGCTCGTGCTGCTGTGGATCATCGCATGACGCTCGCGGCCTGGGGGCTGGCACTGCTGCAGGCATTGCTGTACGTGGCACTGGCACCGCTGCTGGCGGGCTGGATCCGCAAGGTCAAGGCGCGCCTGCAGAACCGCCGGGGGGCCGCGCTCTGGCAGCCCTACCGCGACATGCGCAAGCTGTTCGGCAAGGAGGCGCGCATGGCGCATACCGCCTCGCTGCTGTTTCGCGCCGCGCCCTACATCGTGTTCGCCGCAACCTGGCTGGCCGCCGCCGCGGTGCCGCTGGTCGCCACCGGCCTGCCGACCGCCGCCATCGCCGATGTCATCGTGATCGCCGGCCTGCTGGGCCTGGCGCGCTTCTTTCTGGCCCTTGCCGGCATGGACGTGGGCACCCCCTTTGGCGGCATGGGGGCGTCGCGGGAAATGCTGGTCTCGGCACTGGCCGAACCGGCCATGCTGATGGCGGTATTCACCCTGGCCATGACCGCGCACAGTACCAACCTGGTCAGTGTGGTGGACTATCAACTGAACAGCACCGGGATGCTGCGACCGTCGTACCTGTTCGCCCTGTCGGGACTCGTGCTGGTGGCCATTGCCGAGACCGGGCGTATCCCGGTGGACAATCCCGCGACGCATCTGGAGCTGACCATGATCCACGAGGCCATGATCCTGGAATATTCGGGGCGTCACCTGGCGCTGATGGAATGGGCGGCGCAACTGAAGCTGCTGCTCTACGGCGCGCTGCTGGCCAACGTCTTTTTCCCCTGGGGCATTGCGCAAGGCGCCGGCATGGGGGAACTGGGCCTGGGGCTGGTGGTGGTGATGGCAAAACTCGCGCTGCTGGGTGCCGCACTGGCTGTGAGCGAGACCGTGCTGGCCAAGATGCGCGTGTTTCGCGTACCTGCCTTCCTGAATCTCGCCCTGCTGCTTGCACTGCTCGGGCTGCTCAGCCACGTGATACTGGAGGTGGGGGCATGAGCCTGGAACATCTGACACTGCTGCAGCAGCTGATGGTGGTGCTGGCGGCGGTGGTGCTGTTCACCTCCTTCGTGCTGCTGGAGCAGGCGCGACTGGTCGCGGCCATCCACGCCTTTGCCTGGCAGGGTGTGCTGGTCGCACTGGTGACGGTGATCGTCGCCGCCAGCGGCAGGCATACCCACCTGTTTTTTTCCGCCGCCCTCACCCTGGGTCTCAAGGCGCTGCTCATTCCCTGGATGCTGCATCGCCTGGTACGCCGACTGGAACTCGATCGCCACAGCGAACCGCTGCGCAGGCCGGCCCTGGTCATAATGGCGGCGCTGGCGCTGGTCATCTTCAGCTACTGGCTGGTGCTGCCCATCGTGCAGCAGGAGCTTATCTTTACCCGCAACATCGTCGCCGTGAGCCTGGCCGTGGTGCTGATCGGGCTGTTGATGATGGTGATCCGGACGCAGGCGGTGGCGCAGGTGCTCGGTTTCATGTCCATGGAGAACGGCCTGTTCCTGGCGGCGGTCTCGGCCACGGGGGGCATGCCGCTGATGGTGGAACTGGGGGTGGCCTTCGACGTGCTGGTGGCGGCGGTATTATTCGGTGTGTTCTTCTTCCAGATTCGCGCGAGCATCGACTCACTGGATGTGGACCGGATGAACCGGCTGACGGAAAGGGTGGACGAGCAGTGAGCGGGGCAGTGTTTGTCACGGTGTTCACGCCACTGGCGGGCGCCCTGCTACTGGTGTGGATACGGAACAGGAACCGGGCCGGCTGGCTCAATGTCATGGTTAGCGCTTCCACCTTCGCCGCGGCGCTGGCGCTGGCCCTGGAAGTGGCTCGCCGTGAAGTGGTGGCGGGTGGCGGTTTTCGGGTCGATGCGTTCAATGTCTATCTGCTGGTACTGACCGCCTTCGTCGGCATGACCACGTCGATCTTTTCCCGGCCCTACATGCAATATGTGTGCGCGACGGGAAAGACAAGCGCACGCGGCATGCGTCTGTACCACGTCATGTTCCAGCTGTTCATCTTCACCATGTTGCTGGCCCTGGCCACGGATAATCTCGGTATCCTGTGGGTGGCTGTCGAGGGCGCGACCCTGACCACAGTGTTGCTGGTTTCCCTGTACCGTACTCCGGAGGCGATCGAAGCGGCATGGAAGTACTTTATCCTTTGCGGTGTGGGCATTGCACTGGCCCTGTTCGGCACCGTCGTGCTGTACTTCGCCGCCCAGCATGTCATCGATGAGCCGGCGGCGGGATTGAGCTGGAGCACGCTGCATGCAGTGGCGCCGCAGCTGGAGCCCTCGATCATGAGCCTTGCATTTGTGTTCCTGCTGGTCGGCTACGGCACCAAGGTGGGGCTGGTCCCCCTGCATCAATGGCTGCCCGACGCCCATTCGGAAGGCCCCACACCCATGTCCGCGGTGCTATCGGGCCTGTTGCTCAATGTGGCCCTGTACGCGATCGTGCGGCTGAAGATGCTGGTAGACGGCGCGCTGGCGGCGACCGACACGCCGTATCTGGCCGGTCAGCTGCTCATGGGCTTCGGGCTGGCTTCGTTTCTGGTGGCCGGGTTGTTCCTGCACCGTCAGCGCGACATCAAGCGCATGTTCAGTTATTCCTCCATCGAGCACATGGGGCTGATGACCTTCGCCTTCGGGATGGGCGGGCCGCTGGCCACCTTTGCCGCCTTGCTGCACATGCTGGTGCACTCACTGACCAAATCGGCCATCTTCGTCACCGTCGGCCATGCCGCACACATCGCCGGCACCCAGTCCATCGAGCATATCCGCGGTCTGATTCGCACCCAGCCGATCGTGGGTTGGGGGCTGTTAATCGGTGTGGCCGCCATCGCCGGCTTCCCGCCCTTTGGCATATTTACCAGCGAGTTTCTGCTGCTGAGCGCAACCATGCAATCACAGCCATGGTTCACTGTGGCACTGCTGGTAGGGCTGGCAGTGGCCTTCGCCGGCCTGTTCCGGCATCTGCATCCCATGGTCTATGGTGTTGTACCGGCGGGTCAGCAACCGGTGCCGGCCAACATGATCCCGGTGATGGTCCACCTCGGTCTGGTGTTGTGGCTGGGGGTTTCCATTCCTGTGTTCCTCGCCCACTGGCTGGACCGTGCCACCGGTCTGATTTCGGGAGGGCATCTGCTGTGACCGCCGCCAGCTGGATACCCGGATTTCTCGGCCGCCTGGAGGATGATCATATCGTGGTACGCCATGTCGATACGGCCCTGCTGGCACCGGCAGAGTGCGTGCTGCTGGATGTCGAGGACTGGGGCAACACGGCTCGTGTGGCTGCGGTCTTCGGCTGCCGCTGGACGGCCGTGTGGGGTGATACGGCCGATGAACACATCATCGTCCGCGCCTGCCTGGAATACCGGGGCGAGTACCTGGTGCTAACAACCAGGGTGCCGTTGAATCAGCCGGTGCTGGCCTCCCACACCCCTCACTATCCGGGTGCGGACCGTCTGGAACGGCACCTGCAGGATATGTTCGGCATCGCTTTTCTGGATCACCCGGACGGTCGTCGCTGGACCCGCCATCAAGCCTGGCCGGAAGGCTGCTATCCCTTGCGCAATGAGATGCCGGCGGCGGGGCGCTCACCCGGTCGCACCCTGGTGGACAGCGATTACCCCTTTGTCCGGGTCCTGGGCAGCGGGGTCTGCGAGATACCCGTGGGACCGGTGCATGCCGGTATCATCGAACCCGGCCACTTCCGTTTCAGCGCTGTCGGAGAGGATGTGCTGCGTCTGGAAGAGCGGCTTGGCTATGTGCACAAGGGCATCGAGAAGATCGCCGTGGGACGCGACCCGGCCGGGCTGGCGCGTCTGGCGGCGCGTGTCTCCGGTGACTCGACGGTGGCGCACGGCTGGGCGGCATGTATGGCAATGGAGCGCGCCGCGGGGGCGGAGGTACCGCCGCGTGCCCTGGCCCTGCGGGCCATCCTTTCCGAGCGCGAACGCATCGCCAATCACCTCGGTGACATCGGCGCCATTTGCAACGACGTGGGTTTCAGCTTTGCGCAGATGCAGTTCAGCCGCCTGCGCGAGGACTGGCAGCGGGGCAATCAGGTGCTGTTCGGCCATCGCCTGCTGATGGATCGCATCGTGCCCGGCGGTGTATGCCGCGATCTGACGCAAGCGTGTCGTGGCTTGCTGCAACGGGAGGTCCGGAACCTGTCACAGGAGCTGGATGGGCTGCTGCCCCTGCTCGATGATCGCCCTTCACTGGAAGATCGGCTGGCGGGTACCGGCATTCTGGGCCTGGACATTGCAAAACGGCTCGGTGTGCTTGGCTACGTCGGCAAGGCCAGCGGAATGGACTACGACCTGCGCCGCGACCATCGCTATGCCCCGTACGACCGGCTGCAGGTCGCATCACCCTGCCTGGCGGCCGGGGATGTGGCAGCCCGGATGCAGGTGCGTGTCGACGAGATACGGGAGGCGCTGCGCCTGCTGGAGCAGTTACTGGAACAACTGCCGGACGGTCCGGTGCATGCGGCGTGGCCCGCCGCACCCGCCGCGGGCGAGGGAGTGGGACTGGTCGAGGGCTGGCGCGGCGAGATCCTCAGTTACATACGACTTGGCCCCGATGGGCGGGTGCGGCGATTCTTTCCGCGTGATCCCAGCTGGTTCAGCTGGCCCGCACTGGAACGACTCATTCACGGCAACATCGTGGCCGATTTTCCGGTATGCAATAAGTCCGTCAACGGCTCCTACTCCGGCCATGACCTCTAGCCCATGACCACTGGCCCATGCTGAGAATACTCGACAGGATACGCCGCACCGGCGTGGTCACGGAACCAGCCCCGCAGGACAGTGAACTCGAGACACTGGGTCTGGAAGTCAGGCGCCATATCGACCGGCGTTTCCACAGCAGCCTTGCCATCCGCCAGGTGGACGCCGGCTCCTGCAACGGTTGCGAACTGGAGATCCATGCTCTCAACAATCCCTATTACGATATCGAGCGCTTCGGCGTACATTTCGTCGCCTCGCCGCGCCACGCCGACGCCCTGCTGGTAACGGGACCGGTTTCGCGCCACATGGAAACGGCGCTGCGTCGCACCTGGCTCGCCACGCCCGCGCCGAAATTCGTCATTGCCTCAGGCAGCTGCGCCTGCGACGGCGGCGAATTCGGCGTGTCCTATGCGAGTTGCGGCGCCGTGGAAAATGTCATTCCGGTGGATGTGAAGATTCCGGGCTGCCCCCCTTCACCACTGGCGCTGCTGCAGGGTTTGCTGGCAGCGATCCGGGTATAAAAAACCCGCAACAAGAAAACCCCTGCAGCCGGATGGCTGCAGGGGTCTGAATAAAAGCCTGGCAGTGACCTACTTTACTCCGGGCATCCTGCCCTCCGCCCCTTCGGGGCCAGCGCCGCTACGCTCCGCTGTTCAAAATCGCTCCCGGCGATTTTGTCACATTCCATGTTCAAGTAGGTCACAACCCAAATTCAAACAAAAACACCCGGTCATAAAGACCGGGTGTTTTCTTTGTTAAAAGCCTGGCAGTGACCTACTTTCACATGGGGAAGCCCCACACTATCATCGGCGCTAAGCAGTTTCACTTCCGAGTTCGGGATGGGATCGGGTGGTTCCCGCTTGCTAATGCCGCCAGGCAAACTGTTCGGAAGGAAATAGGGGACAGACCCTGATTTTCAGAATCTTCATCAGCATCTCGTCACCCTGTTTCACAGAAAATCGGGGTCTGTCCCCTATTTTCTCTTCCATATTCGGAAAGTTGTAATGGCAAGTATGTTGCCTGTAACCAGTTACAACACCAACTGCTTGGGTGTTATATGGTCAAGCCTCACGGGCAATTAGTACTGGTTAGCTTCACACATTACTGCGCTTCCACACCCAGCCTATCAACGTCGTAGTCTTCGACGGCCCTTCAGGGACCTCAAGGGTCCAGTGAGATCTCATCTTGAGGGGGGCTTCCCGCTTAGATGCTTTCAGCGGTTATCCCGTCCGTTCATAGCTACCCGGCAATGCCACTGGCGTGACAACCGGAACACCAGAGGAACGTCCACTCCGGTCCTCTCGTACTAGGAGCAGCTCCTCTCAAATCTCAGGCGCCCACGGCAGATAGGGACCGAACTGTCTCACGACGTTCTGAACCCAGCTCGCGTACCACTTTAAATGGCGAACAGCCATACCCTTGGGACCGGCTACAGCCCCAGGATGTGATGAGCCGACATCGAGGTGCCAAACTCCTCCGTCGATATGGACTCTTGGGAGGAATCAGCCTGTTATCCCCGGCGTACCTTTTATCCGTTGAGCGATGGCCCTTCCATGCAGAACCACCGGATCACTAAAGCCTGCTTTCGCACCTGCTCGACGTGTCTGTCTCGCAGTCAAGCACCCTTATGCTTTTGCACTCA
>Ga0210096_1000061_pt1 | contig 52789 bp, 46 predicted proteins | sample China_Galinas_PW_4_FD_184864 | JGI IMG/M metagenome (GOLD analysis project Ga0210096, IMG submission 184864) | Wetland microbial communities from San Francisco Bay, California, USA, that impact long-term carbon sequestration - China_Galinas_PWA_D2... | ecosystem: Environmental > Aquatic > Marine...
TAGCTGGTGGCTGATAGCTGGCCGCTGGTAGCTGGCCGCTGGTCGCTGGTCGCTGGTCGCTGGTCGCTGGTCGCTGGTCGCTGGCCGCTGGCCGCTGGCCGCTGGCCGCTGGTAGCTGGTAGCTAGTAGCTGGTAGCTGGCTGCTGGTAGCTGGCCGCTGGTAGGATGTGCCCCGCCGGCGCGGCAGTGAGAGCCGGGGCGTGCTAGAGTCACTGCGGTTTGCCAGACCCCTACTCGTCCAACCGTTTTAGGAGCCCAAACGATGAACGCGATTTCCTGGTTCGCCATCCCCGTGACCGATCTCGAACGCGCGCGGACGTTCTACTGCACAATGCTGGGATTCGACGCCATGCCGGACATGGTGACGCCTGGCGGCACCTGCGCCATCTTTCCCCAGGCCGAGACCGGAGTTGGCGGCTCTCTCAACCCCTTCATGGGGTTCAAGCCGAGCGCCGACTCCGGCGTCACGATCTGGCTCAACGCCGGCGACGATCTCCAAGTCGCTCTCGACCGGGTCGAGGCGGCCGGGGGACAGATCCTTCAGCCCAAGACCCCGATCTCCGAGGAGTACGGTCACATGGCCATGATCCTCGATACCGAAGGCAATCGGATCGGTCTACACTCGATGGGGTAAGGGAAATGAAGAAACGCGTGAACCGACACCCCCCGAAGACCACGACGGACGAGGACCTGGAGAAGCAGATCGGCGAGCTTCGAGAGCAGCTGCAGGCGCTGTCACCGGACGGCGTCGTCTTCGGCACTTCCGAGAACTTGAGCGTGGAAGCGGAAAAGGCTTTCCTGGAGCGGGTCGTCGCCTGGGAACAGGCCCCATCGGTGACTCCATTCGACCTGCTACGGAACTCCGGCATCACCTTGCAACCGGAGCAGGAGCTGGACGATGCGCTGATCCACACCCGCCTCTGGGAGATCATAGAAGCCCTGGCCCTGTTGGGTCTGCACCTTCACAACACCGACCATCTGAGCGACCGCGAGCTCTATCGCTTTCTCTGGGCGGAAGTACTTCCCGAGCCTACCGAGCTCCTACCGGAGGGATCCGGCTTCCTCTGCCACTGGGACTGTATCGGCAGCGGAAGTGAAGAGGATCTCCGGCTCTATCTCGAGTTCTACGCCGACGAAAGCGAGCGCCGCCAGTGGGCGCAAGACGACCCGGACCTGGAGCTGCCGGCGGCGAAAGCGCGCCCCTATGACCGCGACCGCCACCTCCCCGCATCACGCCCAGAATGGAGCCGCGGCCACGCATAGCGATCAACAACTGGACAGGCACGTTCTGCGGGCAGGAGAAAAAGTGTGAAGTGGGAAGTTTGAAGGGTGAAAAGGGAGGGCTGCCAGGCAAAGCGGACGGACGGGACGATTGGATGGGGCGCTGGTAGCTGGTAGCTGGGACGAGCCGAACATCGGCGGGGCTGCCTCGGAAATGGCGGTTCTCTATCGGCCGTGTGTGACCACTTGCTATAGTCATCCTTGCCCGTTACACTGATAACCAGTTCAGCATGACCATGCGCTGTAGATGACGAGTATGCATTCCGAACGGGTGTCCAAATCGCAGTTCAAGGCTAAGGCGCTGGAATATCTTCGCCACGTCGAGGCCACCGGGGAGCCGGTGGTGATCACGGACAACGGCCGCCCGACGGTGGAGGTCCGTCGGTTTCGTTCAGATCGCCGTTCCCCGCTTGAGCGGCTGAACGGCACCGTGGTGGAGTATGAGGCGCCCACTGAATCGGTAGGCGCGGGGGATTGGGAGGCGTCGGCCTGATCGTCCTCGATACACATGCTTTGGTGTGGTGGGTCAACGGCGGCTCGAAACTGTCGAAAGCCGCGAAGGCGGCCATCGATAGGGAGCAACGGGACGAGAACGGCATCATCCTGGTTTCATCCATATCGGCTTGGGAGATCGCGTTGCTCGTTCAGAAAGGGCGCCTGACCCTGACAAGCAACGTCGACGACTGGCTGACCACGATTAGGGAGATTGAAGGTATGCGGTTCGTGCCTGTCGATAATGACATAGCTGTCCAGTCGACACGCCTGCCGGGAGAGTTTCATCCTGATCCGGCCGACCGGATGATCGTGGCGCTGGCGCGGCACGTCGCCGCACCACTGGTCACGTCCGACGCCAGGATCATCGCCTACCGACATGTCCGTACAACTTGGTAGCCGGCTTTCTTTCATCCTGCGATGTCGGCAAGGACATCGGGTAGTGAAGTCAGCCCGATCGCCTCGATGCGCTCGGCGAGCTGCATGCGCCTGTCTCCCGGGTAGATGACGGTGAGCCGGTCCAGGGCGAGGTCCTGGAGGGCGGTGCGCATGGATCGGCTGACCTGGGGTCGCTCGGTGTACTTCACCTCGAAGCCGAGGCGTTTGACGCCGGAATGGACCAGCAGGTCAAGCTCGGCACCCGCATGGGTGGCCCAGAAATAGGCATCGCCCGGCTCGGCGGTGAGGGCGCGCAAGGTCTCCTCCAGCGCGAAGCCCTCCCAGGAGGGACCGAGCTTGGGGTGCCGGAGGAGGGCCGCGCGCTCGGGGATGCCTAGCAGGGTGTGGAACAAGCCGGAGTCGCGCAGGTAGAGCTTGGGCGCCTTGACCTGGCGCTTGCCGAGGTTCTCATACCACGGACGCAGCAGGCGCACCATGAAGGTGGCCTCCAGGATATCCAGATACCGGCGGATGGTGGTGTCCGCGGCGCCGAAGGATCGGCCCAGCTCCGAAAAGTTGACGATCTGCCCGTGATAGTGGGCAAGCATGATCCAGAACCGGCGCAGGGATTCCGGCGCTATGGCTAGCCCGAGAGAGGGGAGATCTCGCTCCAGGAAGGTTGCGACGTAGTCCTTGCGCCACTGCAGGCTGGCCACCTCCCCGGTCGCGAGGAAGGATGGAGGGAACCCACCTCGCAGCCACAGCCGCTCGACATCCTGGACGCCTGTCTCACCCAGTTGAAACGGGGTGAGCTCGATGTAGCCGATACGCCCCGCCAGCGACTCGGACGACTGGCGGATGAGGTCCCGGGAGGCGCTACCCAGGATCAGAAACCGGGCGGGGTTGTCCGGCCGGTCTACCAGGACCCGAAGAACGGGAAACAGCTCGGGCCGCCGCTGGATCTCGTCAATGACAACGAGGCCTTCCAGGCCCTGCAGGGCGAGCTTCGGCTCCGCCAAAGCAGCCAGGTCGGTCGGGTCTTCCAGGTCGAAACGGGTCACGCTGCTCCCGGAGAGTCTCTCCGCGTACATGCGAGCCAGGGTCGTCTTGCCGCACTGACGCGGGCCCAGCAGGGCGACGATCGGCTGCACCTCGAAACGTGCGGCGATCCGGCTCAGGTAGTTGGGGCGGTCCATCCTTGAATTATCTTCGAGAGGAACCGAGTTTTCAATCTGAAATGCGCAGTTGGAACCGCCAAGCGCCAAGATCAAAGAAGAGGACATCGATGTTTTGGAAGCCCGCGAAAGCGGGACCCCAAGCGTGTCGAAAGACTCGGAAAGACTCGGAAAGACTCGGACACGCATTTTGAGCCCGCGCGCCGAGCAGCTGCCGGTGCCCTACTCCCATCGGGTGTTCACCCTGCCCCATCGGCTCAACCCCTGGGTGCAGTCCCATCCCGAGGTGATCTACCGGGCCTTGTTCCATGCGGCCTGGGGCACGCTTGATGCGTTCGGGCATGACCCCAAGCGACTGGGTGGACAGCTCGGCATGACCGGTGTGCTGCACACCTGGGACCAGAGCCTGTGCCAGCACGTGCACCTGCACTGTATGGTGCCGGGCGGCGCGCTGGCCGACGATGGCAGTTGGGTCCCGGCCCGGGGCAGCTACCTGTTCCCGGTGCGGGCGCTGTCGCGCCACTTTCGCGGTCGCATGGTCAGTGCCCTGCGCAGTGCCGCCAAGGCCGGTGAGCTTGCCGGCATCGATCCCGGCGCTGTCTCGGCCCTGCTCGATGCGCTGATGGGCGAGGACTGGGTGGTCTTCGCCAAGCCCTGCCTGGAGCACACCGCGTCGCTGATCGGCTATCTGGTCCGCTACACCCATCGCATCGCCATCAGCAACGCACGCATCCTGGGCGTGGACGGTGACGAGGTCCATGTGAGTTACCGCGACTACCGTGACGGCGGGCACAAGACCCTGGTGCTGCAGGCCGGCGAGCTGCTGCGACGCTTCCTGCTGCACATGCTGCCCAAGGGGCTGATGCGGGTGCGCCACGACGGGCTGCTGGCCAATCGCTGTCGGGTGCAGCGCCTGGCCCAGATCCGCAAGCTCCTTGCGGCCCCAGCGCCGGAGCCGGAGCCGAAGCCCGAGGCAGACCACGAGCCCGAGCCGGGGTGGCCCTGTTCGGTATGCCGGCGTGGGCGCATGCGTCCGGTGCGCAGGATTGCGCCGCGTCGCGCGGCTTTGGGCTGCGCACCCTATCGCTGACGGGCTACCGACGCCGCGCTCGCTGAGTCTGCCGACTGAGTGAGCCCGCACGCAGCCGTTGCCCCACAGCGCCCACGTGGCGCTGCGGTCCCGCTCGTGCAAACGCCGGATTTTCCGCTACAATCGGTCTAAACAGGCACCGAAATGGAGGCCAGAAGGACGCAGATGACGCCGCAGACAGCCACCAGCAACCCTTCACAGGCCGTTTCGGCCGACGCCAAGCCGTCCCGACGACCGGGCCCGGGATACTTTTCCCTTTAGATAAGGTGTCGGGCTCCGGAGTTTGGAAGCGGCTTAGCTCAACAGACATTTATACGCCACGCCGGGCTTCGGAGCTTCTCCTGTGAGATCAGGGTGCGCGGCGCAAAAATGCTTATCTGTTAGCCGCAGTAGAATGAGCGTAGCAGATATATTCTTTGACAGGAGAAGAAGGCCCTGAAAAAGCTATCGTGGCCGCTGTGGTGGGAATGGGAATTAGAGCTTACCCCACATTTGTTGAAGCGGATGGAGGATCGCAGCTTCAACGAGGTCGAATTGAGGACTATGCTTGATCACGCACGAGCCTACCGTCCTGACATCGTCAAGGGTCGTTGGATCATAGAAACACGACATAAGCGCCACCCGTGGGAGGTTATTGTAGAACCGGAAAGCACCGATCACGTACTTGTAGTGGTAACTGCATATCCTGTTTGGGTGTAACCAGATGAAACAAATATATTTAGAGGTGACTTATCGGCATGGCCGCCCACTTGCTGCCTACCTTTACTTACCTCGGGAAAAGGGAGACAAGAGCATTCGTACCGCAAAGGTAGAGCCGGGCATGGTCATTGATTTTGCACAAGATGGCAGGGCTATCGGTGTTGAAATGACAGCCCCCACCCTGGTTACAGCCGCGGATCTCAATTGTGTACTTACCGAACTTGGAGCACCGCCAATCCCTAAAGAGGATCTTACGCCTCTCAAGGTTGCATGAACGGGTGGCGGCTAACAAGGCAAATTCAGCCGACGCTCGTACCTCGCGGGGCTGATTTGCGACGTTAGGCAGCACGAGAAGCACTAGGTGTGGCGAACTTTCACAAGACACCCTTCGACGAAGGGACAACGACGAAGTTGGCGCTCTTTTCGGCATACGCGAAGGACTGGTTGCCCGTTTTCGTTTCTCCAAGATTTCGCGGCGCCACAGTGACAATCGTCGACTTCTTCGCGGGACCTGGGAGAGACATCAATGGCAAGGAAGGCAGCCCGCTAGTTCTGCTGCGGACAATTCGCGAGTACACCGACCTTATCCGCCGAAATGACGTTAGGTTGTGCCTGAAGCTGAATGAAGGCGCGCAACGAAAGGCGGCGGTCCTTCGACACAACGGGGTCGGACCACGCCATCCTATTGAATAAACTGAATAATGGCCTAAAAATTGGCCCAAAATCTTGCTTAGAATGCCCATTTCGGGGCCGAAAACGTGCATTTAAGAAGAAGGATCGCAGAAGAACTGGGTGCCGGGGGGGGTGCTAGCATGGCCGCAAGACTCCCAATCCATTATTTGTACTGTCGCACCGAGGCGCTGGGCGGCCTGGAGGGGCGTTGCGACCGGTGCGGGGCCGAGCAGCCGCGCTACCGCAGCTGCGGCGACCGCCACTGTCCGCAGTGCCAGGGACGGGCCACCGAGGCTTGGAGTGAGCGCCAGAGCGCCAACCAGCTGCCGGTGCCCTACTTCCATCGGGTGTTCACCCTGCCCCATCGGCTCAACCCCTGGGTGCAGTCCCATCCCGAGGTGATCTACCGGGCCTTGTTCCATGCGACCTGGGGCACGCTCGATGCGTTTGGGCATGACCCGAAGCGACTGGGTGGACAGCTGGGCATGACCGGTGTGCTGCACACCTGGGGCCAGAGCCTGTGCCAGCACGTGCACCCGCACTGTCTGGTGCCGGACGGCGCGCTGGCCGACGACGGGAGCTGGGCCCCGGCCCGGGGCAGCTACCTGTTCCCGGTACGGGCGCTGTCGCGCCACTTTCGCGGTCGCATGGTCAGTGCCCTGCGCAGTGCCGCCAAGGCCGGTGAGCTCACCGGCATCGACCCCGGCGCTGTCTCGGCCCTGCTCGATGCGCTGATGGGCGAGGATTGGGTGGTCTTCGCCAAGCCTTGCCTGGACCACACCGCGTCGCTGATCGGCTATCTGACCCGCTACACCCATCGCATCGCCATCAGCAACGCGCGCATCCAAGGCCTGGAAGACGATCAGGTAAGCCTGAGCTACCGCGACTACCGCGACGGTGGGAACAAGACGCTGACGCTGGACGCCCCGGAATTCATCCGCCGCTTCCTGCTGAAAGAACTGGACAGCCATCTTTTGGGAGCCCCCGAACGCCCAAGCCCGCGCGTGCCCGCTGGCGTCCCTTTCTCGGAAGTAATAGGACAGTCATGTTTTGGGGAGCCGGAGCCCGAAGCCGAGGCCGAGCAAGGCCACGCGCCCGAGCCGGGGTGGCCCTGTTCGGTATGCCGGCGTGGGCGCATGCGTCCGGTGCGCAGGATTGCGCCGCGTCGCGCGGCTCTGGGCTGCGCACCCTATCGCTGACGGGCTACCGACGCCGCGCTCGCTGAGTCTGCCGACTGAGTGAGCCGGGAGGCAGCGGTTGCTTCACAGCGCCCACGTGGCGCTGCGGTCCCGCTCGTGCAAACGCCGGATTTTCCGCTACAATCGGTCTAAACAGGCACCGAAGTGGAGGCCAGAAGGACGCAGATGACGCCGCAGACAGCCAGCAGCACCCCTTCACAGGCCGTTTCGGCCGACGCCAAGCCGTCCCGGCGACGGGGCCCGCGATACTTTTCGCTTTAAATAGGGTGTCGGGCTCCGGAGTTTGGAAGCGGCTTAGCTCAACAGACATTTATACGCCACGCCGGGCTTCGGAGCTTCTCCTGTGAGATCAGGGCAAAAGATAGGACATCCACCATTTCGACATGGCCTCGAACCCATGCCCGAGCATCTCTCCAGCCCTACGAGCCAGCTCCGAATCCGCAAGCCATTGGACTCGCACCCTTTCCGGGCAATCGGATAGGGTGGTCCTATCCGCACCTATTCGCCGTTCCTAATTGCAGGCAGTGCTAGCATATGCTAGCATTTTGCTCCGGCGCGTTGCGTCGCAACGGGTGGGGGACTGTTATGGCAAGCCTGAGCATCAGAAAGATCGACGATGAGACCGTGGCCCATCTGCGTGTCAGAGCGGCTCGACATGGGGTGTCCATGGAAGAGGAGGTGCGCCGAATCCTCAGGCGAGCAGTCGCTACGCCTGAGCGGCTGGGGGACTTGGCCGTGCGTATGTTCAGTCCGGCCTACGGTGGGCCGGAGCTCGAATTGCCCCCGCGCGAGGTCGACGAGCCGCTGGAGCTTCGATAGGTGATCGTGCTCGATACTAATGTTGTTTCCGAGCTCATGACCTCGCCCCCTGCGGAAACGATATTGAAATGGCTGAACGCGCAGGACGCCGTAAATCTGTATCTCACGACGATTTCGATTGCCGAGATAGGCTTCGGCTTGCGGGTCATGCCCGACGGCAGGCGACGGCGACTACTGACGGATCGATTTGAGCAGTTTCTCGCCGCCGCTTTTGCTACCCGAATCTTGCCGTTCGACGAATCTGCTGCACGGGTCTACGGGGAAATTCGCGGGCTCCGAAGGGAGCTCGGCCGCCCGATGAGCACCTTCGATGGCCAGATCGCAGCTATCGCTCGGGCCAGGGGTTTTTCCATTGCCACGCACAACATCAAGGACTTCGAGAACTGCGGAGTGGAGCTGATCAATCCATTTCTCGATACGGCTTGATCGAAATGGTGGGCCTGGCGATCCCGAGCCGCAAAGAGTGGACAGACATCTTTTGACGTTAGATCGTGACTGTCCTATTTCTCACACAGGGAGCGCGTACCCAATCTCGACTGGCCGGCGCCAGAGTAGTACAAAGCAGGAGCATCATTTCCCCCTCTCCAGTACGCCGGTCATGCGGACCGCCTGCCAGATGGCACTGGGTTTCAGGGCCAGGATCTGCGACACCTCCGCACAGTTCACGTAACCACACGCGTCGCAGACCTCCTTGTTGGCGACATCCCGACAGCAGGTGTAGCGCTCATCCGGAGAGAGTCCCAGCTCTATCTGCGGCAGCGGCCTTTTCCAGTCGTTGTTGCGCAGATCCTTGTAGGCCGCAGCCGAGAGCATCAGGGGGTAACCCTGCCGCTTCAGCGCCCAGGCTCGGTCAAGCAGCTCCTGCCGCTCGTTCACGGAGAAGCCGTAACGGGCGACGATCTCGGGCCTATGGGTGAGCAGATTGAGGGCGATGCCGCGAAACAGCCCGGTGGCGCCGATCTCTTCTACGTAGCGTTCCAGATGGTGCGCATTGGCCTTGGTCAGGGTGACGGAGGCGAACACCTGGCGTGTCACCGCTGCCGCTACGTTGGCCATGATAAGGCCGAACAGGTAGGGAAGCCGCTGCCGCAACACGAAGGTGCGGAAACCGTAGCTCATCCAGCTGACCAGCCTGCCGGCCATCACAGCACCACTTGTGTCGGCCACGCTTGCCTGCGGCAGCCGCCCCAGAGTCGGTTGATGTAGTTGAGGCTGTACTTGTTCTGCAGGCGATGAATCCAGTAGGCCCCTGACGGGGTGATCTCGTAGCCGCCCGTGATGCGGCGCATCATGCCGAGCAGCCGAAACGGGCGGAACAGCAGACCGAACACGGCATCCGGCGATGCATCGCTGCCGAACAGCCGTTGAAAGTCGCGCTCCATGATCTTTAGCTCGTAACCACGCCAGTAGAGCCAGTAGGCCATCGCCAGACGCTGATCGATCGGCATGGAGAGCGCCACCGGCCGCCGCTGCGGAAGGGTATCGGCGTAGGCCTCCACGTTGAACGTGTTCACGTAGAAGTCGGATCCGGTCATAGAGGCGGCGCTCGGGCCGAAGCCAATGTAATGGTGACGGGTAATGGAGCTGAACTTCTTGCGCTCAGGCTTGATCCAGCTCCACACGGCGCAGCGTTGGAAGCCCTGCTCCCGTGCATAGCTGTCGGTGAGACGCAGCAGCCGGCGCACGTTTCGGCTTTCCGGCCGCGCCACCTCGGAGATCTGCCGTGACTGGCCGAGGTCCGAGTAGGGAAAGGAGAACAGCGGGTAGGTGCTGATCTGATCGACCCCAAGGTCAAAGACCGCGCGCAGGTCGTGGGCCCAGTCTTCCAGAGTCTGTCCAGGCAGAGCGAACATCAGGTCGACATTGACCGAGGCAAATCCCGCTTCCACCGCACGGCGCGTCGAGTTGAGCGCCATCCGCCGGTCGTGGTTGCGGCCGATCGCCTTGAGGATAGGATCGGAGGTGGACTCCACTCCCACCGAAAGCATGTTCACGCCAAGCTTCTGCAGAGCCTCCAGGCACCGCCGGCCCATATTGCTCGGGTGCAGCTCGATGCAGATGTCACAGTCGAGCGAGAGGTTGCCCTTCAGGTGTTCCAGGATGCGGACCAGTCCTTCGACGTCGACGGTCGGCGTGCCGCCGCCAATGTACAGTGAAACGAACCCCATGCCCTGCAGGTAAGGGGTGTAGAGATCGATTTCCTGGCGCACCGCTCGCTCGTAGAGCTTGAACAAGTCCCTGTCGTAGGCCTGGCGATTGTAGGGGCAATAGGGGCAGAGATTCTTGCAGAAGGGTACGTGCAGATAGAGCCCCGCCTGACGCAACCCTTCTGGAAAGCGCGGCTCGACCGGCAACATGTGAAACCGCCGCCACCGGCCGGTAACCAGGCGATGGAGAAAAGGCTTCCATAGGTTTTCATGCTTGGTCATACGAAAACCATAGGTCAAGTTGCTGGCCGCCCCGTGAGCCATTTGCGAGGACGCAAGCTCACACTGTGTGGACATTCTAGCTGACTGGCGGCCGGCACGTTGCCTCCCCCGGGTCGAACTGAGCCTTCGAACCCCGACACAACGATGTCCGCTGTTGGGGGGAAATGGGTCGTCGGCGGTAGGCACTGCTTGGGCTGTGTCCGGCCAATCTGAGACATGCGATCCTTCGGTCCAGACTCCGGACCCGCCTGAGGACCTAACCCGGCCGCACTTTCATTGATCCAGGCCAACCCCCTGTAGGCGGGCCTACAGCGAGATTATCTAAGCTCCAAAGTCAAAAGGGGTGCTGTTTGTAGGGCGTTGTCGTTTTCGCCCACCTGGTTGCTCGGGTTGCGGATGTTGGCGGTGACGAGCTCTACCAGGCGCCTAGCGGCCTCCCTGTCGGACGCGAAGGAGCCCAACGAGGTGGACGCATTCATCCGGTGAGCTGCCGTTTCTAGGGTGAAGTACCGGCTCGACGCCCACGCGGTCATCGCGCTGCTGAACGGCCAGGCCGCTTTGGCCGAGCGGGTACGGCAACACGAGCTGATGACGTTCGCGAGGTATTGTCGGACTCCAACGCGCGAGCGGAAATGGAGGAGAAAAAGGAGCTCTACTTCGCTCGCGGTGCCCGTGAATTCTGGATCTGTGCAGACGACGGGAACATGTGCTTCTACAACTATCACGCGCAGATCGAGCGCAGTGCGCTGGTGCCGGATTTCCCTGCACGCGTCGAGCTGGCATACGAGTAAAACGCCCGCCGGGCGCTACCGATAGCATTTCCGCGGGCGTTCCTCTTTGTCCGCTTCGTGGCGGGGAGGCTGTCTGATGCTTCAGCCGCGCCGGTATGCACATGCCTGACACGGCTCCTCTGTGCCTACCCCTGGAAAACGCAAAAGCTTTCCTTCTCACATAACCCCGGGCATCCTGCCCTTCGCCCTGCGGGCCGGCTATCGCTGTTCAAGCGGTTAAGGGATTTCAGGGACAGATCTGACGGCGCTCAGCTGAGGTCGACACTGGCCAGACAGGCGAGCACGGCTTGCTCGTCGAGCAGGGCCCAGGGTGTCGAGTGGTGGGGGTTCACAGAAGACTCACAGACGACAAGCTTGCCGGTACCGACCCGGGCGAGGTCTCAGCCCCGCTCGGTGCGCTGATGCAGGAGGACCAGGTGGGCTACGCCAAGCCCTGTCTGGCCCGCACCGAGTCGGTCATCACCGATCTGGCCCGCTACACCCATCGAATCACCATCAGCAACGCCCGCATTGAGGACTTGGACGACGATCAGGCTAGCGTGCGCTATCGCGACTACCGCGGCGCCGGGGCCGCGCTCGCGCAAGCGCCGGATTTTGGCTACAATAGCGCGAAAGTCGCACCCGACTGAAGTCCAGAAGGAAGCCCATGAGGCCACAGACAGCTCGCATGGCCCCTTACAGATCGTTTCGGCCGACCCCAAACCGTTCCGACGACGGGGCCCGCGATACTTCTCCCCTTAAACACGGTGTCGGGCTCCGGAGTACCAAAGCGGCTTGCTCCAACAGACAATTTTGCGCCCCGCCTCCGAGCTTCACCTGCGAGGGCAGGGTGCACGGCGTATAGATGCTTATCTGTTGGCATTCAAACGCAAGGTAATTAATTTTAGGTATTATAGATGGCTAAATGTCCGATATGCAATACAAGAAAAAGCCGAAAAAGAATTGCAATAATGTTCCTGCTTACTTGGTATCAGAGATCGACGGGAATGATGAGCTTGAATCATTTGGGAATGTCGTAGAGAGCGCGTTATGCTCATATGACATCAAGAATGGCAGAGGAATCAAGGATAGCGAGGCCATTAGGATCATTGAGCTACTTATTGATAAGTACTATTTCAATGACAGCCAAGAGACAACTGATAGTCAAATCGTTAAAGATGGCGCGCATTATCTTGATGATGTAATAAATAATGATTTAAGAGGTGTCGATAATGAAGTAATAGTCAAGATTTTAGGCGTTATTCGCTTTGTCGCAAGACGGAGGACGAAAATAGGCCCAGAGTATATGCATGTCATTCATCAATATGTGGGGCAGAGAGTTGCCCCAGGCATTCGAGCTTTAAGTCGATAAAGGCGCCGATCCGGATAGGGAGCCGCTTTCGCTGCCGGGCTCCGGCGGGCGAAGGAGGTGACCGACGAAGCTCCGGCACCCGCCCCCCGCGCACGGACCGGAAATAATCCGCCGCCGGAGCGGGTCCTCTTGAGAAGGCCTTCCAACCGAGAGACTGCCATGACCGGCCACCGAAACGCTTTTGCCGTCACCCTTGGGTTGTTCTTGCTGTCCTCCCCAACGCTGTGGGCTGCCTCCGACGTGCCGAGCTACGCGGACTCGGTGGCCCGTTTCCAGGCCGAACGCGCCGCATCCGGCGGCCCCAAGCTGTCCGCGCAAGACCTGGCGATCATGGCCAAGGCCCAGAGCGACCTGGCCGAGGAGATGCCCGAACCCGGGCTTCGGGTGGGCCAGCGCGCACCGGACTTCACCCTGCCGGATGCCCGCGGAACGCCGGTCCGGCTCTATGACTTCCTTGCCCAGGGCCCGGTGGTGCTCGCCTTCTACCGCGGCGCCTGGTGCCCCTACTGCAACCTGGAGCTGCACAGCCTGCAAGGCGCGCTGGGACGGTTCCGGGAGCTCGGCGCCAGCCTGGTTGCGGTCACCCCCCAGACCCCGGACAAATCCCTGCAACAGGTGGAGAAGGATGGCTATCCCTTCCCGATCCTGAGCGACCTGGACGACCGGGTGATGTCGGCCTACGGACTTAGGTTCGAGGTGCCGCCGGAGCTTTCCGACGTCTACCGGCGCAACTTCAGCCTGGACCTCGCGGACTACAACGGCCCCGGGCGCTACGTGCTGCCCGTGCCCGGTACCTTCGTGATCGACCGCGAGGGGATCATCCGGGCCGCCTTCGCGGATACGGACTACAAACGGCGCATGGAGCCGGCCGACATCGTCCGGGCCCTGGAAGCGATTCGGAAGTGACGGGGGTCAATCGGCGAATGCGGACTCATTGAGGAGCCCAGGCGCCCGCGGCGAGCGCTCTCCCATGGCAGCGAGTGGGCAATGCTCGCGCCGCCGGCCGCCGCGCCGGGCGATTCACCTGGCCTTACCAACTCATCGAGATCGAACGCCTGCGCTTTGAGGATCGCTACGGCCGCGTCCTGCCCGTCGGCGTCGAGCCCGGCAGCACGGTGGATCGGGGCTTTCGCCTGTTCCGGGACAAGTGCCTGAGCTGCCACTCGATCAACCTACAGGGCGGCGGTGGAGTGACGATCGATCGGGACCTTCTGATAGCAGCCAGAGAGATGGCGCGACGCGAGCGCACCTGCGCTGGCCGGGTTGTGTTCCGGTTGCTGCGCCAGGCCCTCGCTCGATTCCGGACATCGGCGGGTGACGGCGACACGCGGGGGCCTGAGGCCTTCTACGGGTTTCGGCCGTTTGCCTCCCGCGGGGACGTAGCGAGCAACGACCTGGTGGGGAGGATTCGGGATTGAGACGGCTACGACGCATTCTGTCGCGTGTCTTGCTCGGACTCTTCGTACTGAGCCTGGTACCGGTCGCGCTCTGGCGCTACTTCGATCCGCCTTTCACCCTGCTAATGCTCGAGCGGCGTATGGAGGCCCCGGCGGGCGCGGCCCTACGCTATCAATGGGTCGATCTGGATCAGGTGTCTCCCGAGCTCCTGCTCGCCGTGGTCGCGGCGGAAGACCAGAAATTTCCCAGCCATAGGGGATTCGATATCGAGGCTATCCACCGAGCCCTCAACGAAGCGGCCCGCGGTAGGAGACTGCGCGGCGCGAGCACCATCTCCCAGCAGGTGGCGAAGAACGTCTTCCTGTGGTCGGGTCGCAGCTGGCTTCGCAAGGGCTTGGAGGCCTACTACACCCTGCTGATCGAGCTGACCTGGGGCAAGCGACGCATCCTCGAGGTCTACGTGAACGTGGCCGAGCTCGGCCCGCGAACTTTCGGCGTCGAGGCGGCGAGCCGCTACTGGCTCGCTCGACCCGCAAAGGCCATCGATCGCAGCCAGGCCGCGCTGTTGGCCGCCCTGCTGCCCAACCCCCGGGAGCGCTCGGCCACCCGGCCGAGCCCGCAGGTGCGCGAGCGACAGGCATGGATCCTCGGGCAGATGCGCCAGCTCGGCACCGGCTACCTGCGTGACATCTGAGGGGTCAGGACGACCTCATGCAACACGATGTATCGGGTTGTCGGACCGTGATCACCAGGGTCCCGATCCAGTTGGACTTATCGGTGCTCCTTCAATGACGACCTTTTGGCGGAAGCCGTCTATTGTCAATTCCCACGTGGGCGCTGAACGCCCTTGCGCACCGATAGAGGACAGGTCATGGAATCGAGAAGGTACTCATCGTCGGCTGTGGTACGACGGCACTCCTTGCCCTGGTTGCCGGACTGACGGTTTTGCCTTCCTCCTCTGGGCCGCCGATGGCCGAGTCTTGGCAACAGACGTGGCGACCAGCGATGGGGAGGCGGGCGTCAAAGCAGCGTGCCCATAGCCCAATCCCCCACGACCGCAAGACGGTGTGTCGGCCATTTTTCGGGCAGATGAGACGTTCGAGTGGCCTCTTCGTGCTTCTGCCAATGAGCATGCACACCTAACCTAAGCAGGGGTCACCGAAGGCGAGCCTGGCTGGGGTATGCTCCGTATCCCTGAGGAGAGGAGCCGCCGCGCACCGGAAGGCTGAGCCCGAGCATCGGCTGAGCCCCGTACAACGCGTTGCCCAAAGGGCTTGAATTTTCCGAAAGTATCAAGGGGGTCGTTTCCGTACGTAGGATCGATACATCTGATCTTATCCCCGATCTCCTTGTCGTGTCGCCCTTGAGCCTCACCATGCCGGCGAAGCCGCCACGGGCGGGCACCTCGATCAGCGCATCCGGCCTGCCGGCCGGTGAACCTAGAAAAAGCTGTTAGCTGTTAGCTGTTAGCTGTTAGCTGTTAGCGATTAGCTTAGCCGAATTCGTAAGTTAGGTCGCTCGGAGCCCGCCGCAGGTCTCACCCGCGGGATGAGCGGCCGGGGTCGCTATTTTGGCAATTCAATCAATAGGTAACGGCTAATTCCCAACAGCTGACTGCGCTTGTCAGGGTGAACGAGTGGCGCTCGGTCCCCGCCTGGCCCGCGCTCCACGTCGCCCAGGGGGCCGGCAAGGGCGGTTGGATTCCCACCCAATCCGGCAGATTCGACCTGAATGGAAGGGACCCTCATTGACGGTGCCCTCGGGCGGCGGTCCGCGCGACGGACACTGGCCAGGGCTGATGAGCCCTCGGCCCCTCAGTGACCGCGCTGTCGTCCTCGACGAACACATGCTGGATGTCGGACTTGGAGACATTGTCTCGGGTATCGCGGGCCTCGATGTAGTAATCGAGCAGCTTGCCGCGAAAGCCCGGCACTGTGGCACCGGTGATCTTCGCGAAGTAGTAGTCGGCCAGCTCCGGCGGGGTAATGAAGTAGTCGATCTGGGCGTTGCCAGCGGCCGCCTTCAGCTCGTCGCGCGTGCGCGGCAGCGCCCGCTTGGTCATAGCGAGCGTGATCCAGGGGCCCACCTCAGGCCCGCCGGCATAGGTCTCGTTCTGATTGCTCGACAGCGGATTGCGGCCATCGGCGTCGAGGCGCACCTTCAGGCTCACATTGGCAACCCCGGAGACATCGTAGGCGTGGGTCCATACGTAGAATTCGGATGGCATCTTCTTGAGGTATTCGGTGTCCCCCGGAATGCTGTTGAACCAGCCGAAGGTGTGCCCGCCCGGGTTCCACGGGAAGCGCTGAGGTCTGAAGACCGACGGCGGCGTGTGGTCGTGGTCCAGCCTTGCGTTGACGTAGCCGGAGAGCTTGTCGATTGCGCGCCGCGTGGCGAGTGAGGGTTTCACCTCGTCGTCATTGCCGAGACCGCCGTAGTAGTTGAACCCGGAGTCGAGCCCCCCGAGATAGATGTGCCAGGCCAGCTCGATTGCGTTCGGATTTGTCGAGGCGCCGTTCCAGTCATAGGGGGCCTGGATCTTCCCAGGGTCGACGGTCCCCCCCTCGTCGCGCCAGATCTGCTCGGCGGTCTCACACCAGTTCGCACCGGTGATCACCGGCGCCCAGCTCCAGAACTTGAGCGCAAAGCCGGGCGTCTCCAGGTCGACCATCGTGCCCGGATAGGCCGTCGGGCTGCCCGGCTTGAGCGGCGGCTCGACCCATTTGAGGAAATAGGGCGATCCGTAGTCGGATTCGGGAAAAATCCAGGCACCGTCCTCGACATGGACAATCTCGCCGGCGGGTGGCGGCGCCCGGTTGACCAGGTCCTGCACCGTGGTGATGGTGTAGCCGGCATTGCGCGAGTCATTGAACAGCTTCGGGGTGGCCTCCAGCCAGGAGGAGAAGCCCCCGCCCCAGGCGTTGTCGCCGTCGGTGGCGGGCATGACGAGCACCGGCCGAGCCGGGTCGGTCGCGAAGGGAGCGATGTGGTCATGGATCTTACCGATGCCCTCGTCCGCGTAGCCGTAGCGGTAGCTGAGTACGTCGTCGGACGGGACGACGACGATGGACTTCTCCGCGCCGGTCTCCGGGTTCACGTACTCGGCGCGGTGCAGCTGGTACGCAAAGGGCGCGACGTTCCAGGCGGCGTTGCCGGGGTTCGGCTCGCTGTACCACCACCCGGTTGTCGGGGAGGGGCCGAGCAGATCGGCCCTGTTCGGCGGGCTGGAGTAGATGCCGTATTGGCCGGCGGCGAGATCGAATTGATCAAAGTAGGTCGGGCAGGTCCGGCTGAGGTGGTGGCTCGCGACGATCACCCATTGGTAGCCTTCGTCAGCGAGCACGTCGATCATCGGTGTCGAGAAGGCCATCTCGGTGGGAAAGAACCCGCGCGATTGATCGCTCAGGTCCGCCTTGCCGTTCCACGCCTTCCGCCAGGCCTGCTTGAAGATCTCGATCTCCTTGCGCAGCACCGACTTGGGCAGCACCGGGCCGAGGGCGTGGTGGTAGGTGAAGCCGACGAGATCGAGCCGGGGGCTGCCGAGCGGGGTGGTCCATCCCCTCGCCTCCCGGTTGCCGCTCCACCAGTCGCTCGCGTAGCCCAGCTGCCCGTTGTCGGCAAGGCTGCGCACGTTGTCGATCAGAGAGCCGGAGTAGCTCATCGCGAAGCCGCCCTCGGGCGGGATGCGCTCGAGGGCCTCGCGCGGGCGCCCCTGGTAGGCGTTGCGGCGGTCGTCGCTGCCGAAGATGTCCTGGAGATTGTTGTCCGGGTGTCCGACGCCGGTGCCGTATTTCTGGCCGCCTTTGAGCACCATAGAGTCCCAAGCGTATTGGATGCGGTTGGTCTGCGGACCATTGCCGTTCCACTCCGGCCAGTAGATCGGCTGGTGGTTGTGCCAGAAACGGGAGACCTGCACCCGGCCCGGGCCGGGGGGCGTGCCGCAGGGGCCATCGGTGATAGCGCGGATCTTGCGCTTATCGATCGCCTTGGTGGTGCGGTCGAAGGTGATCTCGTAGCGGGAGCAGTCTTCGACCGGAACGTCCTGTGCCGGATAGTATTCGCGCCAATCGCCGAAGTGGTCGATCTTGAAGCGGGGGGCAGGCGCCTGGCGCGCGAAATCGACGGTGATCTCAAACTGGTCTGAGCTGCCTATCTGCTCCAACGCCGTGGTTTGCCAGTCGTTGGGGGTGCCGCGGAAGAACCAGCCGTCCTGGCTGCCGCAGCTCGGGCTGCTCGACAAGGTGATGGTGCGGGTCTCCGCGTTGAAACCGATCTCGTGGGTGCCATCGCCGGCGGCGTAGTCTTGGGCCGGGTAACACTCGCGCCAGTCCTGATAGCGACAGATCTTGAACCGCGGGTTCGGTACGCCGGCGAAGGTCTGGCAGGTGGTGAAGCGGTTGCCGTCGCCCCGAACCATCGCGGTCGTGCCCCAATTGTTCGGCGTGCCGCGGAAGTACCAGCTCTCCGGCAGCGGCTCACACCCGGCTGCTGCGGGGGTGGCCGTGATCTGCCGGGAGCCTGTGTCGAAGGTGATGCGATAGGTGCCGTCGCTGACGGGGTAATCCTGGGCCGGGAAGCTCTCCCGCCAGTCCCCGAAGCGATCGATCTTGAACCTCGGGTCGGGCTTGCCGGAGAAGGTCTGGCAGGTCTCGAGGCGGTCGGTGCCCGCGACCGGTGTCATCGGGGTCTGTCCCCAGTCGTTCGGTGTTCCCCGGAAATACCATGTGGGCGCCGGGGCGAAGTCCTGGATCAGCTTCTGATACCGGGCCTTGTCCACCCGCCAGGGATCACAGCCCGCATCGGTCAGTCGCAGAAAGGTGAAGCCCTGGTACGGCGCATAGGCGAATAGGTTGCGGATGTGGTCCCAGGTGCGGTCGTCGCCCGGTGTGGCGACGCAGGCCAGCGCGTTCTCGCTCTTGTGGGCGATGCCCCGTTCCCGGGCGGCCTCGGAGATCCAGAACACCAGGGACTGGGCCATGGAGCCCCCTTCGCCGCACGCGGGATCGTTGTCCATCTCGGCGGCGGTGAAGTGCAGAATCAGGTCGCGGCCGACCTGCTGTTTGACCGCGGCGAGCATGTCCATGATCGGCGCGTATCCGTGGGCGTCGGCCGGCGCGGATAGGTCCAGGCTCGTGCGCACCAGCCCCGCCGTGATCTCGGCGATCCGCGGGCGGGGCGAGCAGGGCATCATCTGCCAGTGGATGCCGGGCAGCTTCACGCCCAACGGAACCGTTCCCAGCGCGCCGCCGAGCAGGTCGTCGGCCGCCAGCAGGAGCCTGCGCCCGTGATCCACCAGGGACTGGTTGTACCAGTCGACGAAATCACGCCCGTACTGGGTGTCGACCTGGTCGTTGTCGTCGACGAAGGTCTGCGCCCGGCGGCCGGAGCCGGCCGGCAGCGCCCCGCCCGGCACCCGGATCTCGGCAGGATCGGTAAGGGGGATGCCCCAGCGTGCCGAGACTCCGCCCAGGCCGCCGAAGCGAGCCAGCACCCAGTCACGGAAGCCCTGCTGGGCCAGACGGCTGTATGCCTGAAAGTTGCCTCGGTCGGGATAATTCCAGCCGTCGGACACGTTGTAGGCGGGGTAGCGCAGCTCGCCGGTCGGTCCGAGGCTGATGTTGATCTCGGCAAAGCTGTCGGCCAAGGGTGCGAAATGGGCCGCGAAGGACTGCATCAGCTCGCGGAACTGGGCGAGCACCGCCGGGGTCGCGGTGGCCCAGGGGGCGATGGCGTCGTCCTGGATCGCGCCGGTCTCGCTCTCGTATTTCAGGTCCCTGTCGGTCAGACCTTCGGCGGTGAAGGCGGACCACAGCCAGCCGGGCAGCGGGATGTTGCAATCGTCGCCTGGTCCGCCGCCGCATTTGTGGAAGGAGAGGATCGGCACGATCTTCAGGCCGGCCTGACGGATCCTGTCGAATAGCTGGTCGTAATAGCTCCAGTCGAACCGCTGGTCGCCGTTCTTCTCGACCTTGCCCCACCAGACATCGACAGATACCGTGTCGACGCCGATAGCTTTGGCCTCGCCGAGCAGCCTCTCGAACTCCTGTATCCCGGCATCGTCGCGGATGTCCAGGGGCGCCATCACCGCGGCCGTCGCGAGCGAGCCGACAGTCCGGGCGGGCGCCGGCAGTGCAATGAAGGCGCTCAATACGCCGATCAGGGGAATGAGCCAGCGGTATGGCTTGACGAGGACTGGGGTAAGGACCTGCATCGGATCACTCCCTAGTTCACTACTTCAGCTTGAACACTACGACACTGTACTTGGGCAGATTGACGTAGATCCTGCCGTCACTCTTGGTCCAGGGCTCGTAGAAGGCGTTTCCGGCGCCGTCCCAACCGCCGAAGGCGGCATCCTGGCTGCAGAAGATCTGGTTCCACTGTCCCTGGGCGTCGACGGCGACACCGTAGCTCCTGTTGGTGAAATTGGTGGCGCCCAGGTTGACCACGGTCAGGACCACATTGCTGCCGTCCCACCGCTTGAAGGCGATCACCTGGTTCGTGTAGTCGCGGTGGGGGATGCTCAAGGTATCGCTGCGCAGGGCCGGGTTGTCCCGTCGCACGGCATTGACCGCGGCCACCATGCGGCGCATCGGCACGGCCGTCGAGTCGGATGCCTGGGACCAGTCGATACGGTGGTCGCCGTGCTTGTCCTTCCCGTCGTGCCAATACCCCCAGGGCGGGTTGAAGTGGAACTCGGTGCCCATGAACAGCATCGGCGTCCCCGGCATCGTCGCAGTCAAGGCCCAGCCCATCCGGGCCTTGGCACGTGCCTCCCAATTGTTCCGGCCGCCGAAGAGGTCCGTGAAATAGCGGTGACGGCGGTCCCAGCTGGTCAAGCCGTGCTCCGCGTCGCCGTTCTCCTGGTCGCCGATGTCGTCATGGGAGCCCAGGGCGTACTTCACCAGGTTCCACGCGTGGTCATAGCCGTCCCAGCCAAGGAAGCTCACCAATCTGTCGACAGGGTGGTCTCCGCTGGCCGCCCGCTGGAATTCATGATGCGAGCGGGCGTACCAGGTCGCAGCGAAATTGCCGGTCTTGGTGATCCAGGGGTGGGCGGGAAGGTGCTCGGCGATCATGTACTTGTCCGGATAGGCCGAGCGGAGCCTCCAGAGCACCTCCTTCAGGTAGCTCCCGTTGATCTGGGTCGTGGCATCGAAGCGGAGGCCGTCCACGTTGTACTCGGCGATGTACATCCTGGCGTTGTCGAAGAAGAAGTCCTGTACCTCGCGTTTCCACCAGGCAGGCCCCTGGCCCCAGCTGGTGGATCGGCCGCCCTCGAAATAGATACCGCCGCCGTCCTTCGTATTGCCGTCAAGCTGCCACAGGGAGTTGTCGCCGGGACCGGCATGATTGTAGACCACGTCCGCGATCACGGCGAGGCCCTTCTTGTGGGCCTCATTCACGAAGTGGCGGAACTCGTCGGGGGAGCCGTAGGCCGATTCGATGGCGAAGAAGAGACCGGGATTGTAGCCCCAGGACCTGTCCCCGCTGAACTCGTGGACGGGGAGCAGCTCGATGGCGTTGAACCCCAGGTCTTTGATGTACTGGAGCTTGGTCTCGACATCGCCGAAGCGGGCGATGGTCCCGTTGCCGCCGTGGCCGGTCATGTCGATGCCGTCGTTCACGCCGGCGAAGGAGCCGACGTGGAGCTGGTAGATGAGGTAATTCTTGAACCTCGGCGATTGGAAGGGCGCCCAATCGTACTTGGGGTCCACGACGATGCCGGCGTTGAAATCGAGCTTCCGCTCTTCACCGTCTCTGCCGTTGAAGGAGTGGTCGGAGTCCCTGGCCCGGGGGTCGAGGCGCCAGTAGCTCCCGGCCTTATTGTCGGCGCCCCCCGGATTGTCGATGACATACTTGTAACGATCGCCGGCCGAGCACCCCGGTACGAACCCGAACCAGTATCCGCCGCGGCTCTCCGTCAGAAAATCGACCCCCGGGGCGCCGTTGCCGTAGACCTCGTTGAAGTCGCCGACCAGCTGGACCTCGTCGGCATTGGGCGCCCACACCTTGAAAAAGCAGCCGTTCTCCACCACGGCGGCTCCCGCGCCTCCCATCTCGGAATCCGGCATGTTGACGGTGAGAGTCGAGGTCGAGGCGTTGCCGGCCGCATCATAGGCCTTCGCTTCGACGGTGTAATCGGCACCCGTTGGATCCCCATTGAAATCGACGTTCGCACCCCAAGGTGGAGCGGAGTCGATGTCGACGACGACGCTGTTCTTGTATAGCTCCACCCGCGTCACCCCGACGTCGTCCGTGGCGGTCACGCGGAATGGAACGACTCCCCCGACCATGTTGCCGAGCTGGCTCCCGGGGAACGAAAAAGCGGTGATGTCCGGAGGAACGGTGTCCTGGCCGACTGCCGACCCGAAAATGCACGCCGAAACGAGCCCCAATACCGCGGATTTCTTGAACATAGGCGTCGTCCTGTTCGAGGAAGGCTAGGAGATCCAGGCACCTAGGCGAAAGTATCGGAGCATCCACAGGCGTGGTCAAGGGCCGAGCACGTCCTCCCACCCACCTCAGGGGTCTGATACGGGTCTTGAGGAAGGCCTGGCGCTGCCGGGAAGCTGGGGGTAGCGGGCGGATCTCCTTCGATGGATAACGGCGATCCCCGCAAGCCCTTGAAGGCCGCCGCTACCAGCTCACCGGCTGATCGAGCTCGTGCTGCGGCTGCGGCTCAACCGTCGAAAATGCGTCTGCAACATTCGACGACAGCAAAGACAAGTACATGCACCATGACGACGTTGTCGGACAATGAAAGTATGTCCTCGATACCAACGGCTCTTCGTGAGCGAAGGTATTACCTATTGTCGAGCTGTTCCTTGGTCTCATGGGCTGAAAACCGCCACACGTGGCTACCCTTAGCTCTTCACCGGATTTTCGCCCAAGCGCGCGGCGACCAGTGGCTTAGCCTTGCCCGCCACCGGCAACAGGGCTAACCTTGTAGCCAAACTCACTTCTCGGGTGGTTGAGCTGCCTAGTCCACTGGACGGAGCCAACCGATCGTAGCATACACTTCAATCCAGCAAAGGAGGCCGATATGCAGCTCAAGGTTCTAGCCTTCGTTCTCGCCGGGGGTGAGGGCACGCGACTGTACCCATTAACAAGGGAACGTGCCAAGCCGGCGGTTCCATTCGGCGGAAAGTACAGAATTGTCGACTTCGTGCTTAGCAATCTAGTCAATTCCGGTATCCATTCCATTTACGTGCTCATCCAGTTTCGCAGCCAATCCTTGCTACAGCACCTGAGCGACGGCTGGCAGTTCGGCGGTATCTTGAAAAGCGATTTCCTTGTTCCGGTACCGGCTCAGATGCGCACTGCCGGAAAAGATTGGTACCGGGGAACTGCCGATGCCATACACCAGAATATCAACCTGATCGACCAATCGGCTCCCGACCTCATCGTCGTGTTCGGCGCGGATCATATCTATCGTATGAATATGCGCGAAATGATCGAGTATCATGAGCAAAAACGTGCGCATGTCACTGTCGCCGCGCTGCCGACGGACAAGAAATTTGCAACAGACTTCGGCGTGATAGAGGCCACGGACGGTGGTCGTATCATCGGATTTCACGAGAAGAAAGCCGACGCCCCAACCATGCCTGGAGACCCCGACCGTGTCTACGCATCCATGGGCAACTATGTTTTCAGCACCGACATGCTGCTGAAGATGGTCGAGGAGGATCAGCGAGACCCCGACAGCTCTCACGATTTCGGCAAGGATATCCTGCCCAAGGCCATTGGTCGCGCGGAAATGTTCGCTTATAACTTCAATACGAACCGGATTCCCGGAGAGGCGCCCGGAAAAGCCCCGTACTGGCGTGACGTCGGTACCCTGGATGCCTTTTACGAGGCCAATATGGATATACGCGCCATCTCTCCGGAGCTCAATCTGTTCAATCGCCAATGGCCGTTGCGTACCGCAAGCTATCCCGATCCGCCGGCCAAGTTCGCGTTCGACGAGAAGGATCGACGAGGTCAGGCTATCGATTCGGTGCTTTGCGGGGGCTGCATCATCTCGGGGGGACAGGTAAGGGATTCCGTTCTAGGCCGCCACGTCTATGTCCACGCCGGAGTCGAGGTCGATGGGTGCGTGATTTTCGATAACTGCGACATCGGGCGTAGCTCCAAGCTGCGCCGATGTATTCTTCAAAAGAACGTGCGTATTCCCGAGGGCTCGATAATCGGGTACGATCACGAGGAAGACAAGAGGAACCACCATGTGACCGAAAGCGGCATAGTCGTCGTCGACGGTACGCGCACCCCAATGGAGTTGTCCACGATTACAATCTAGGCGAGTAGCTCACCGCTATGTCCGCATCGGCCTGGGCGAGCGCGAGGACAACGGCGCGGCCGATGCCGCTCTGCCCATTTTCTTCCGAAATTGGGGTAAGGTCGATGGCCACATCCGCAACCCCAGACCAGCCGATCAGATCACCCGCTCGACATGCTCGGCTTGACCGATCCAGCTACAGAAGTGGGTCTCGAAGTCCTCGGGCAGCTGCAGCCATGCCGCTCGGGTGGTGCCGATCCGCTCCAAGATCGCCGGCAAATCCTCGGCGATGGCCCGCCGATGGAGTGCTCGGCGGGTCAATTGTGAATCTGCCCCGCCGACCCCATGATGCAGGCGCCCCCGTTAGTCTTCGGGAACGCCTTTGGTCATCTCGGTCAGCAAACGCTCGCTCATGAGCTGGGCAGTGTGCATGCCCATGCTCTTGAGCTTTTGGTTGAGGACCGCAATCTCCACGAGGGTGCCGACGTTGCGTCCAGGTCGCACGGGAATGGCGACGTGGGGAATCTTCACATCCAGTATACTCACGGTGTCCTCGGCCAGACCGGTGCGGTCGTATTCGGTGTCTGGCTGCCAGGCGTCCAACGTGATCACCAGCGAGATGCGCTTGGCTTCGCGTATGGCCATGACACCGAATAGCCGGCTGATGTCGATGATTCCAAGGCCGCGGGCCTCCATGTGGAAGGGCAGCAGCTCGTTGCTACGCCCCATCAGCACCGAGTCGTTCAGGCATTTGACGACGACCATATCGTCCGCCACCAGCTGGAAGCCCCTGCGGATCAGCTCAAGCCCGCACTCGCTCTTGCCCACGCTGCTCCGGCCCTGTATCAGCACTCCCATGTCGTGCATGTCGATCAGCACTCCATGCACGGTGGTCGTAGGGGCGAACTCCGTCTCCAGGCTCTCCCACAGCCGCTTGTAGAGCTTGGTGGTGCTGTGGGGGCAGGTGAGCACTGGGATGGAGACCGCATCGGCGATCTCGTGGATCAGGCGCGGCGCACGGCAACCGTTGGTGACGATCGCACAGGGTACGGCGTCGGCGAGGATACGATCCAACCGGCCCCGCAGGGCCGTGTCGTGCTCGTGCGCGTGGATGTAGGACACCTCTCCATTGCCGAAGATCTGTATGCGCTCGGGGCGAAAGGCGGCAAAGTAGCCGGTCAGCTCCATCGACGGCCGATTGAACTCGGCGGTGGTGATGATCCGTCCCAGGCCCGATTCGCCGGCATCGACCTGGAAGTCGAGCTGGGGGCAGTGCAGCAGCCTGCTTACTGTGATGGACATGGCGCACCGTTGCGGCGGTCTGAGCTCAAAAGCTAATCAAACGCTGGCCGGAACGAAATTGCAACCGGCCCGAGCAGGTCGGGAGCGGTCTGCGACCAGCGATCCCAGAGGCTGTGCCGGCCGCCCGAGACCGACCCTGAGACAAGGGACGCGAAGCCCGAGCCCGGCTGGCCCTTTCCGGTATGCCGGCGTGGCCGCCTGCACCCGATGCCCATGAGGCCGCAGACAGCCAGCAGGACCTTTTCACAGGACGTGCGAGAGCACCAATGTCGTGACCTCTGCCTCCTGGGCCAGGCCCCCGACGCGCTCGGGAGTAGCGTGCAGGTTGCGCGCGATGCGCCCCGCCGAGCCTGGGATCGCCTGGTTCATGATCAGCAGGTCGGAACCCCGCATGAAGTCCGCCAGACCCGGGGTATCGGCCCGCAGGTTGCCGCCGAACAGGATGCGCCGACCACCCGTCTCCACACGGCATGCCAGGGCGGGCACCGGACCACGGCAGAATCAGTGCCGCCCGGATATGCCCTAGCCCAAACCCACAGGGTCTTGCGGGGACGCATCGAATCTCGCCCCTCAGCTGGAGGTGCCCAGCCAAAAGGCGACGTCCTTCTCCAATAACTCGTCCCAGGGCATGTAGTGGGAGCCGTCGCAGGAGAAGGTCAGTCCCACCCAGCCGTTGAAAAGGTTAAGCGACCCCGAGCGCAGGTAGAGGGTGTCATCCATGAAGCGCAGATCCCGAAAGCAGCGCAGCACCCGGGGGACGGCATCCACGGGGACTCTGGTCTTGTCGGGATAGGGGCGGCGTGGATAGGCCAGGCACAGATCGGGATCCAGCAGCTCGTCTATGCCGAGAATACGATAGCTATAAGGGTCGTCCAAGAGCCAGACAGAGACACGCGAGCTGGAGAAGTGCAGCTTGCAGTGGAAGGTGCCATGGATTGTCATCAGCTCAGTGACCAGTGACATCACCGCGTTGATGCTGCGATCCATTGGGCTGTCCACCCGCTGCTGCAGGAACAGACCGGCCCGTACCGCAGGGTCGCCTTTGAGCTGGACCCATTGAGCGGGCTGGCGATAGAGAGCCTGGGTGGACGGCAGCTCGCGCAGATCGAAGTCAGCACCCAGGTAGCCGAGCAGCAGCCGACCCTGTCCGTTCTCGATGCGTTGCACGGCCGTCAGAGACGGACGCCGCTTGTTGCGGCTGATATAGGCCTCGGAGAGCGAGAAGCGCGCTCCGGCCAAGGCCTCGGCCAAGTAGGGGCGATGGCTGCGATCGCGCCCGAATTGCTCCGCCAGAAGGCCGCCCCGGGCAACATTGGCCGTGACCTGCCGCCCCTCGGCATCGAGGACATAGAGATACTTGCAATAGGGCAGACGCTTCAGGTCCGCCACCAGCCCCCTCTCGATGGCCTCTCGATCGGGCCAGGCCTGGCGGCAGCCCCCTGCGACCCTGGACAGGGACGAGGACAACCAGCCGGACAGTATCCGGCGCTGCCGGGCAATCGCCTCATGGAGCGAGGGGGTCACAGGGCCGGCTGCTCCAGGCGCCTGATCAGTGCTTCCAAATCGCCCGAGAGCTCGTGGTAAGACGTCTTCAGCTCGTCCAGGGGCATCCGCACCAGCGCCCTGGGGTCCTCGAGCGAGCGCAGCCGCGCCGTTAGACGCTCGAGCGCCGCGCGGTCCGCCGGGTCGGCGATCTCGGCCTCTTGCAGCGCCTCCAGGGCATTGTCCAGGGTGCGATGGACCAAATTCAGCTGGTCGATCACAGCGGCCTGATGACCATAAGACTCCGCCAGAAGTTGGCGCGCGTCGACCACCGCCCTGCGTCCAGGCCGATAGAAATCGGGCTCGTTCGCCCGGATCGTCCAGCCGAGATAGGCGATGATACCCACCAGAACGAGCACTCCCGCCGCAATCGACAGATTACGCCATGGATGGCGGCTCTCGCCACGGGCTAGGGTCAAGCTGGACCTCACGTTCAATCAAGTGGATGGATGACTGCCCGCTTGGCGAACCGCCGCAACGGCGCGCCGGGAGCACGCGGACGTCGCCCGATTAGAGGGACGTCGTGGCGGTTTGGTTCTGTACTCGGGCCAATGACCGTGCCGGGACCGCAACCCTTGTCCCGCCACCGGACGGGCACGGGTCCGGACCCCTTCGGCTCAGGACTGCTGCTCCGGGCTCAGCACGACGGCGGCCAAGGGCGGCAGGGTCACCTCGATCGAGAAGGGGCGGCCCATCCACTGCATCGCCTGCGCCTGCAGCGGCCCGAGACCGTTGCCGACATTGCTGCCGCCGTAATACTGGGAGTCCGAGTTGAAGATCTCCCGATAGCCGCCGGGAAAGGGGACGCCGATGCGATAGCCTGTGCGCACCACGGGGGTGAAATTGAGGATCACCACCAGACTCTCGGTGTCGGATCTGCGCAGGTAGCTGAGCACCGACTGCCTGGCATCGTGGCAGTCGATCCACTCGAAGCCGTGCCAATCGAACTCGTAGGTGTACAGGGCCGGTGTGTGGTGATAGAGCCGATTGAGGTCCTGGACCAGCTGCTGCACGCCCCGGTGCTCCGGATATTGGAGCACATACCAGTCCAGCACCTGCTCGCTGTTCCACTCCGGCCCCTGACCGAACTCCCCCCCCATGAACAGCAGCTTCTTGCCAGGATGGGTGAACATGTACGAGTAAAGCAGCCGCAGGTTGGCAAATTGCTGCCAGCTGTCGCCGGGCATCGTATAGCGCAGGGAGCCCTTGCCGTGCACCACCTCGTCATGGGACAGGGGCAGCAGGAAGTTCTCGGTGAACGCATAGAGCATGCTGAAGGTTAGCTTGTCGTGGTGATACCGGCGATGCACCGGGTCGTTGGTCATGTAGGACAGGGTGTCGTTCATCCAGCCCATGTTCCATTTGAGGTCGAAACCGAGTCCCCCCAGGTAGGTGGGCTTGCTGACCTGGGGCCAGGAGGTCGACTCCTCGGCCATGATCAGGACCCCGGCAACCTCGGCATGCACTATCTCGTTGAGCTCGCGTAAGAAGCCGATGGCCTCCAGATTCTCATTGCCGCCGTACCGGTTCGGTATCCACTCCTCGCGCGAGTAGTCCAGATACAGCATGGAGGCCACTGCGTCCACGCGTAGGCCGTCGACGTGGAACTCCTCCAGCCAGCAGAGCGCGCTGGAGAGCAGGAAGCTCCTCACCTCATGGCGATCGAAGTTGTAGATGAGAGTGGACCAGTCCAGATGCTCGCCCTTGCGCGGGTCCTCGTGCTCGTAGAGCGCCGAGCCGTCGAAGCGCGCGAGGCCATGGGCGTCCTTGGGAAAGTGTGCGGGTACCCAGTCCAGGATCACGCCTATCCCGTTGCGGTGGCAGTGGTCGACGAAGTAACGAAAGTCGTCCGGGCTGCCGAAGCGGCTCGTTGGCGCGAAGTAGCCCGTAGTCTGATATCCCCAGGACAGGTCGTAAGGGTGCTCGGTGATCGGCAGCAGCTCGATATGGCTGAAGCCCAGCTCCTTGACGTGGTCCACCATCCGACGGGCCAGCTCGCGATAGCTCAGCAGCTCGCCTTCGGGCCCGCGTTGCCAGGAACCCAGATGCACCTCGTAGATGGAGATGGGGCGGTGCTGCCAATCCCAAACCGCACGCTTTTCGAGCCAGTCCTCGTCCTGCCAGGGAAAGTCGGACTCCGGCTCGACGATGGAGGCGGTCTCGGGGCGCAGCTGATAACGGCGGCCGTAGGGGTCCGACTTGAGCGTCAGCCCCCCCCCCAGGCGGCTCCTGGTCTCATACTTGTAGTAGCAGCCGGGAGCCAAATCCGGGACGAACAGCTCCCACACTCCCTGGCTCGGATGCAGCCGCATCGGGTGGGACCGCCCGTCCCAGCGATTGAAATCTCCCACCACGCTGACCCGCTCAGCGTTCGGGGCCCAGACGGAGAAGAGCACCCCGGCCACCCCGTCGACCTCGTGGACCCGCGAGCCGAGCAGCTGTTGGGCGCGGTAGCTGCGCCCCTCGGCAAACAGTGCCAGGGACTGCGGGTCCAGCTGCGGCCCGAAGCAGTAGGGGTCGTGGGCGATGTGCTCGCGATGGGCGTCATCGCGCCAGATGAAGCGATAATGATCTGGCAGCGTCCGGGCCTCGCCCCACCATTCGAAGATGTCTGTCCCCTCGATCCGGCTCATGGGGAGGTTTCCGTCGGCGATGGTGACCGATTCGGCGTGGGGCAGAATGGCACGCACCATCGTTCGGCCGTCCTTTCGATGGCGACCAAGGACCGCGAAGGGGTCGTGCTGGCGGGCCTCTACCAGCGCTCGAAGCTCGGGGGCAAGAGAAATCGTTTTCGCTTTCGGCACGGAGTGCTCCTCGATGTGACTTGATGTGGTTCTGGCAATGGGCCGTATTATCGACCACTTTAGTGAAAATCGTGGGCCAGGTCCGGGTGGTTGGGCAGCGTCATCTCGGAAGGGGAGAAGCCGCGGACCTGCCCGAGGGCATCTGGCCCGAAGATCCCCGCGAAATGCTGCGGAAAGGCCTGGACGTGGCGGCGGTAGTCCTGGGCAGGCGTCGAAGGCGTAACGGCGTGGCCCCAGGGGGCGCCGAGCCATTCCACATGGGGCCAGTAGGCGGAATCGCAGGTGATTCCCCTCAGCTTGTCGAGCACCTCGTCGAGACCCACGCGCCGCAGTCCGTACAGGCGCGTCCCCCAAAGACCCCAGCATCACTCGTGGGTTTCTGCCCTCGGCCACCCGCTGAAGCACCAGATCTCCCATCCGCTCGTAGCACGAGCGAAACACGGGCGCATGGTGGTTATCGCCGATGCCCGGGGGCTCCATCATGTACTGCAGGTTGCCGATGATAGCCGCGGTGCCCAGGTCATCCCCACCCGCGGGGATCAACGCCTGATGCATGTGCAGCCCCACGGCACAGGCGGCTCGCACTCCCGCGAGGTCGATATTGCCCGCCTCCCCGTGCAGGGGCCGGTGCGCTGCGCCGGCCAGGCGGTCCCGGACCAGGTCCTCGTAGTCCGACCGGGGCGGCAGCCCGTCGATCTGTTCAGGTATTGCGCTCACTAGTGAGTGGAGATCCATCGAGCCACGAGGTGAGCGGGACCCGCAACAGCAGCCTCGATGCCACCGATCAGGCCGGGGGCCGGCTCTTCACCTGGGCGTTCTAAGCCTCTCGGCAGGTCTTTTCCCCGGGCGGAAACGTCAGCGTATTAGCATAACCTACTTTACCGATCCATCCACCGCATTCTGTCGTCCACCTTTCCCCGCCCATCTCCGGAGACCACGGCGATGCTGATGGCCAGGTGCCAGGTAGTCGACGAGGGAACAGACCTGCTCGGGGACGATCCACCGGTGTCCGAGGCCCTCTCGGGCCCAGCCGGAGCACATCTTCGACAGCGGGACCGGGCGCAAGAGTCGCGGTAGCAAAAAGATATGCCGGAGATTGGGCGGGAGGTGGCCGCGAATGCATGGCGGCAAGAAGCACAGGACCGACCCTTTGCAACACTATCCCGAAGCGCAGAAGCCGGGGCAAAAGCCAGTCGATGTGATCTTCTTGCCGCGGGTCCAAGGCCCGGCGGAGGATTCTTGCATGCCCTGGGCGAAGTCTATGTTCGCGCCCACCGGATCTCCGAGCCCACGGCTCGGACGCGCGTCATCGAAGTCGTGGCCTGGCCGGCCACCCGAGCCCCTTGCAAAGGGATCGGCCCTTGGAGGGTGCGGGGCGGCCCTCCCCACCGACGCCATCGCCGGCGGCAGACCCTGCCAGCAACCGTCTCATCCCCCGGGCGCCCTTCGGACAACCCGGGTCGAGCAGGCCGCTCGAGCGTTGCGGGATCCGCTGGCGCGAGAGGCCCTAATCCACCGGGCTATTGAACGCTCCCGAAGGAAGCGTCCGAGGCACCCGCCGGCGGCGTGAGACCCGCCAGTTGGCATCCCTGGGCCACGGGACCGCCGGGAAACAGCTGGTAGAGATACTTGATCCCCCCTCGCGCATGGAACCGCTCGTCGAGCGCATCGTGAAGCTCGCGCACGTTTGCCACGTCGTGTCGGGCGAAGTACTCCTGCAGCGCCCGCACCGCCTCCCAATGATCCGGGCCGGGCTCCAGGCCGCTGGAGCGGGCCTGCTGCTCCGCCTGCTCAGGACTCCAGTCCTCAGGGGCCAACGGGAAGTCCGGGGAGGCGCCAGAGCGCACGCCCGGGTTCAAAATCTCACTCATCGATTCGGCCATCGTCATCGTCTCCTCTTCGCTCACTCCGATCTCGACTGTCACCCGCCCGTGCGGCCCCGCGATCACTCCCGGGCGGCCACCCGGCATGAACCTCGGCCTCCCGCAATAACCTACGGGAATGCTCAGCCTACACCATTGAACCGAGAAACGGCAGCTGACCGCCTCCAGTCGCTTGATCAGTAACGGACATCATGAAAGAACCGACTCGTCGGCGCGCCTTGCCACACACCCTGTAGACCGCACGCTGCACCCTGTCCAACTGCCGCTTCTAGCTTGAAGGATGATAGCCGGAATGTGTCGGACTGCAAGCCCGTTCTGGTGCGACCCCAGGGCGGTCGCCTTCGGATAGCTGCCAAGGTCGGCGCGCCGGAAAGGGCCTTGTGCTCCACTCACGGGCCAATCGTGAACACGGCCATCTCCCCCTTGCCCTTTGCGAGGATAGACTGGCCTTCCTTGATGTCTAACCGGCCTTTGACCAGATCGTAGGTGGTTTGGGAGAGCATGAGCTGCATCGGCTCGGCGCTATGCTCCAGCCGGGATGTGGTATTGATGGAATCTCCGAAGACGTCGTACATGCATTTGTTGGTTCCCACGATCGCACCTGCGACCCGTCCGGTATGCACTCCGCCGCGAATCTCCCACGGAATGTTGCAGACGGCGTTTCGCTGCTTGAGGTAGGCGATGGTCTCCAGGGCGGCACGCACCATCTTGTAACCATGGTCCTTGTCGGGGGTCGGCATGCCGCAGACCGCGAAATAGGCATCCCCGATGGTCTTGAGTCGCTCGCAGCCGTTCTCGTCCATGATGCGGTCGAAGTTGGTGAAGATATCGTTCAGCTCGCTGATCAGCTTCTCGATCGGGATCTGGGCGGATTTCTTGGTGAAGCCCACGATATCCGCGATGTAGACGGTGACATCGTCGTAGAAGACCGGCCTGGATTTTCCGGTCTCCTTGAGCTCGTCGGCGATCTTCTTGGGCAGGATGCTGAGCAGGAGCTTGTCGGATTTTTCCTTTTCTAGCTTGATCTGGCGATTCTGCTGCTCGATGGTCTTGTAGGACGTGGACAGCATCAGCAAAGACCTGACCCTGGCGAGCAGCTCGCCGTGATCCAGAGGCTTTCGAATGAAATCGGAGACGCCCGCCCGGAACGCCATCTGCAAGTTCTCCGATGAGGTGTTGACTCCGGTGCACATCATGATGGGAACATGCTGGAGCTTCGGGTAGGAGCGCAGCTTCCGGCAGAAGGCGATGCCATCCACACCGGGCATGTGCCAGTCGGTGATGATCAGATCCGGCACCGACTCCACCGCGATGCGGTAGCCGTCCATCGGATCTTCCGTACACCTGACCGACAGGCTCGAGCTGAGCTTCTTCACGATGTGGGAGATCATCTTCAAGTAAACGGGATCGTCTTCGACCACGAGCAGCGTGACGGTGCTCGTATTCGACCTGAAGAGATGGTCGGGCTCAGCGCTCATCGATGACCTGCTCGATCAGCTCGGAGATGCGCTGCCTGAGAGTATCGAATAGCTCGCCGCGCAGCTGGGTCTCCAGATCCAGCACGGCGGGACGCAAGGCCTCGTCGACCGCCGCGGCGATCACCTGACCCAGCTCGCTCTCCAGCCGCTGCCTGACGGCTACGGCCAGCCGTTCCCGATCAAGGTCATCCAGAGCACCGGGGGAGCTTCCGGCCTCCGGGCCGAACGCCGACCCGGGGTCGCGCGGCCCGTGGGCAAACCCTCCGCGCAGGTCTTCGCCGGCATCCACCACGTCTTCGAGTAGCGGGATGCCGTCTACGCCCTCTTCCCCGAAGTCGTCTCGCTCGGTGGCGGGCTCACGCCCATCATCCAGCAGCTCGAAGCTGTCGAGGATGCTGGAGTCTTCGTCGTCGTCGAACGGATAGCGATGGGTCATCGGCTCAGCTCATGGTGTTGGAGGGGATAGCCACGATCGCGATAGAAGCGGAAGCGGGCGCGGCCCGCATCCAGCGACGAGGGGTCCTGATCCAGTGGCTCGGCCACCCGCTCGAAGCGACTGAAGAAGGCGGGCACCTCCGAGGCCAGATTGATCAGCACCTCGTGCTCGCTCTCGGGTGCCTTGGAGTGGCCGATCAGCACTGGAGTCTGCTGCGCGTCGGCCTGGCCGACAAGCCCGTGGGGCACGAAGCTGCCGTCGCGAAAGGTCCACAGCAGCTGATCCAGAGACTGGGACTCGGCACCGGAGCCGGTGTGCAGGTAGACCCGCCGTCCCTGGCCGTAGGCCTTCTCCGCCAGCCGGCAGGCCAGGGTCCAGCGCCCCCGAGGAACGTTGGATTTGAGCAGATAGAAGTCGACCTGCGTCATTCCGCCAAACCGGCGCGCTTGAGCACCCACTGGGTGAGGAGAGGCACCGGCCTTCCGGTGGAGCCCTTGGCGTCACCCGTGCGCCAGGCGCTGCCCGCAATGTCCAGGTGGGCCCAGGTAAGCTTCTTCGTGTAACGCGACAGGAAACAGGCGGCGGTGATGGCCCCGGCGGAGCGGCCCCCGATGTTGGCCATGTCCGCAAAGGGGCTGTCCAGCGACTTCTGGTACTCGTCCCACAGAGGCAGGCGCCAGGCACGATCCCCCGTCTGCTCGCCGGCCTCGAGCAGCTCCGCGGCCAGCTTGTCGTCGCCCGTCATCATTCCGCTGGCAAAGTGCCCCAGCGCAACCACACAGGCGCCGGTCAGGGTCGCGATGTCGATCACCGCCGCGGGCTCGAAGCGCTCGGCATAGGTCAAGGCGTCGCACAGGATGAGCCGACCCTCGGCATCTGTGTTGAGAATCTCGATCGTCTGCCCCGACAGGCTGGTCACGATATCGCCTGGCTTGTTGGCCGCGCCGTCGGGCAGATTCTCCGAGGCCGGGATCAGACCGACCAGGTTGATCGGCAGACGCAGCTCCGAGCAGGCCTTGAGCGTGCCGATGACGCTGGCTCCGCCGCACATGTCGTACTTCATCTGGTCCATGTCTGCGGCGGGCTTGATCGAGATGCCCCCGGCATCGAAGGTCAGGCCCTTGCCCACCAGGACCAGAGGCTTGTCGTCGCTCCCCGCGCCCCGATATTCCATGACGATCAGCTTGGCGGGCTGACGGCTGCCCCGGGAGACCGAGAGCAGGGCCCCCATGCCCAGCTTCTCCATCGCCTTCTCTTCCAGGACCTTGATCTTGAGCTTGGGGATCTCCTTACCCAGGGACAGGGCCTGCTCGGCCAGGTAGTCGGGTGTGCAGATGTTGCCGGGCAGGTTGCCCAGGTCCTTGGCGAGACGGACACCGGCCGCCATGGTGGCGCCATGGACCAAACCGAGGCTGGCCGGCTCGGTGTCGGCGGGATCGGCCAACAGGACGCCGAGCTTCTTCAGGGGCCGCTTGGGAGACTCGGGCTTGGACTTGCAGTCGTCGAAGCGATAGAGGCTGTCTTCGGCCGCCAGCACCGTATCCCTCGCCAGGGCGTACGCGTTCAGGTCGCGGGGCCTGGGATCGGTCAGGCACCAGACGGCATCGGCGGCATGGCCCTTGTCGAGCAGCGGCAGCGCCGCGGCGACAATCTGCCGGTAGGCCGAGGCGGTCAGCTCGCCGGCCTTGCCACATCCGACCAGCAACACCCTTTGCGCGCGCACGCCGGGCACCTGGTAGAGCATCAGGGTGTCGCCGATCTTGCCTTCGATATCCCCGCGTTTGAGCAGAGCCGAAATAAAACCCTCGCTGGCCTCATCGACCAGAGCGGTAGGCGGACAGAGCTTTCCGCCCGCCAGTACCCCGAGCACCAGGCATTGTGCTCGCTGCTTGGCCGGATCGCCGGATTTGATCGAGTAATCCACTGGACCCCCCGTAGTTGTATTGGCCGGGATGGGCATTGGGCGAGTGTATGCCCATCGGCGCCGATTTTGGTAGCATGCGGTCGCCCGGTTGCGGTCAAGTCTATCCAAGATCAGCGAGTGATTGCCACAAAGATCCCCGGAGTGCCCGCCTCGATAGCCCTAGGGGTCCTTCCTAGGATCGGAGTACTGGACCGCTTCTTGGTGCGCGAGACCTTGAAGGGCTTTTTCGCAGTCCTTCTGGTCCTGGCGCTGGTGATCACCGCCAATGGCCTGATGCGCTTCCTGAGCAGCGTGGCCGCAGGCGCCATCGACCAGGACGTGCTGCTGCGCTTGATCGGGCTGGCGCTGTTCGATGCCCTGGGCCCTATGCTCGCCCCCACCTTTTTTCTCGCCATCCTGCTGGCCCTCGGTCGGATGTACCGGGACAACGAGATGACCGCCCTGCTGAGCAGCGGGGTCAGCCCCTGGCGCGTCTTTCGCTCCTTCCTGCTGCTGGCCCTGCCCATGACCCTGTTGGTGGCCTGGACGACCTTCGACCTCAAGCCGCAGGTGAAGCTGGAGCAGCGCCGGATCGGCGCCGAGCAGCGGCAAACCGCCAAGCTCAGCTCCGCCCTTGCAGGCCAGTTCAACGAGTTCCAAAAAGGGGGGCTGGTCTTCTACGTGGAGGATGTCTCGAGCGACGGCACCCAGCTGCGCAATATCTTCGTTCAGCATCGCCAGCACGGCACTCTCGGGCTGGTGCGGGCCGAGACAGGGACCCATCGACGGGACAAGGCGACCGGCGAGCGCTTCGTGCTGCTCAACAAGGGGGAGCGCTACGAAGGCACGCCCGGCCAGGCCGGCTATACCATCGGGAAGTTCGACCACTATGGTATGCGCATCGCCAAGCCGGATCCTGTGGAGCTGGAGCGGTTCGGCGTCAGCGCCCTGCCCACCGAGGAGCTGCTGGCCTCGGACGACATCATGGCCAAGGCCGAGATCCAGTACCGTCTCTCCTACCCCCTCTCGGTGTTGGTGTTCACGGTGCTCGCCTTCCCGCTGAGCCGCTCCCTGCCTCGCCAGGGGGTCTACGGACGTCTGGTGACCGCCTTCCTGGTGTACTTCGTGTATATGAATCTGATGGAGGTGTCGGGGACCTGGATGCGCGCCGAGGTGACGCCGGCCTGGCTCGGACGCTGGTGGGTGCACGCCTTGATGCTCGTAGCGGCCGGCGTGCTGCTGATCGTGGACTCTAGCTGGTGGGAGGGCAGGCGACGCCGCCGTCGGCTCCGGCTGGGCGGCACATGAGCCTGCTCTGGCGCTATATCGCGGGCCGGGTGGTCATAGGCACCCTCTGGGTACTGGTGGTGCTGGTCACCCTGCTGGGATTCTTCTTCCTGATCGAGGAGCTCAACCATGTCGGGGAAGGGCGCTACACCGCCTCCGACGCGCTGGTCTACGTGCTGCTCACCCTGCCCCGCTACACCTACGAGATCTTTCCCATCGCCGCCCTGATCGGCAGCCTGGTGGGCCTGGGCTCCCTGGCGACCCACTCCGAGCTCAGCGCCATGCGGGCTGCGGGCTTCTCTCTGGCACGCATCGTCTCTGCGGTGCTCGCCACGGGGGCGCTGATGGTCCTGGCCGTCAGCCTGCTGGGCGAGGTCCTAGCCCCGATCACCGAGCAGTATGGCCAGCAGATGCGGGCGGAGAAACGCTCGCGACAGATCACCATGAAGACCGAGTACGGCTTCTGGGCCAGGGACGGGTCCGCCTTCATCAACATCCGCAAGATACTGCCCGGCTCCCGGCTGCAGCAGATCTACATCTTCGAGTTCGCCATGGACTCCAACGCGCTGACGGTGGCCACCCACGCGGGTTATGCCGAGTATCGCGACGACCATTGGGTGCTGCGCGACATCGACCAGACACTGTTTCTGGAGGACCGTGTGGAGACACGGCACATGGCCCAGGCCACCTGGGCGTCCATGGTCGACCCTGGACTGCTGAGCTTCGTCACCCTGGACCCCAATCTGCTGCCGAGCTGGGGGCTCTACCGCTACGTGAAGTTCATGCGCGAGAACGGCCAGTCCGCGACCCGTTTCGAGGTCGCCTTCTGGAGCAAGGTACTGACCCCCTTCGTGACGCTGGCGATGCTGTTTCTCTCGGTACCCTTCGTGTTCGGCAGCCTGCGCACCGTGGGCATAGGCCAACGGGTCTTCGTTGGAGTCATGGTCGGCGGCGGCTTCTATCTGCTCACCCGGATCTCCTCCTACATGTCTTTGGTCTACGGCCTGGATCCGCTATTGACCTCCGCCCTGCCGGGCGTCCTCATGCTGGCTCTGGCGTTCTGGCTGTCACGCGGGGTGCATTAACCTGGAAACCGCAGTTGACCGCTTCGAGTGGCTAGCAAGCGATTGTATCGCTGAAGGGTATCGAGCAACCTGGGACTCACCCGCGAGGTGAGGGGCGCTACGTGTGGCTAGCAAGTCATTGGTTTGCGGATGGTTTCGAAGAAACTCGAGACCCACCTGCCGGGTGAGGGCGCTGCGAGGCTCAACGTCTCTCCATCTCGATGGGCGCACGCTTCCACAGATCGGCGTTGTCGCGGAACAGGGTCAGCATGGACCACAGCCCGGTCGCCAGCGAGAGCGCCAGCGCAAGCCAGGTAGCGGGCTTGAGCAGGGGCTCGGCGGCCTGCCAGCCGAGCCCGGCGAGGGCAGTGCCGGTGGCGATCAGCTGAAACACCAGCTTGAGCTTGCTGACCATGCCCGTGCCGATCACCACGCCAAGGCAGGGCGTCATGCTGCGAAAGCCCTGCACCGCGAACTCCCTGGCCAGCAACACCAGCACCACCCACAGGGGCACCCAGTCCGGGTGGTAACAGCCCAGGAAGACCAGCAGGATGTTGGCGAAGACCTTGTCGGCCAGCGGATCGAAGAAGACCCCCAGATTGCTGGAGCAGCCCAGGCGGCGCGCCGCCCACCCGTCGAGCCCGTCGGTAACCGAGGCCAGCAGGAACAGGACGAAGGCGAGCCAGTGCGCCAAGCCGCCACCGGCCGACAGTAGAACCATGATCGGCAGTACCAGCGCAAGACGCGAGGCAGTGAGCAGGTTGGGAATCCAGGTGGTAGACATTGGGTCTCGCTCCGCGCTCAGGGGTCCGTGAGCTGGCGAACCAGCTGATCCCACTCCTGGTCGTGGCTGATGCCGTCTGGATACTGGGAGCCGGCCCGGCGATGCCAGTAGCGCGAGTTCCAGTCGTCGCCCTCCTTGCGATGAAGGTAGGCGTGGATGCGCGCGGCGGTGGAATCACCCTCGGCCTGTACGATCGCGTGGGCCCGCTGCCAGTCCCCCTTGCGGTCGTGCCAGAGCGCGCGCAGCCCCGGCCCCAACCCTGGTGGTGGACTGCTGCTCCCGTCCAGACTGTCGATAAAGGCCTGGTAGTGCACGATCAACCGCCTCCGTCGAGCCGATCGAGCCTTGCGCTAACGGCGTCGAGCCGCTCCTGAAGATCCAGCACCAAGGACTCCAGCTCGTCGATGCGCGCCTCCCGATGGCTCGCTCGAGGCGCTGTGTCGACGTCGCGATGCCCCGCCTCGGTCTCCGTATCGGGCTCGCCGCTGAACAGCTGCACAAAGCGGGACTCGCGCTTGCCTGGCTCGCGGGCCAGGCGCGCCACCAGAGGGCCATCCTCTCGATCGATCAAGCGCTGCAACACCGCCTCGGTCTCTTGGACGTCGGAGAATTCGCACAGCCGATGGGTGCGGGTGCGCAGCTCGCCCGGGGTCTGGGGGCCTCGCAGCAGCAGCATACAGACGACCCCGAGTTCCTGGGGATCCAACTTCAGGCCGCCGCCGATCTCGGTATTGCAGAAGCGATGCTGGTACTTGGTGACCCGGCTACCGAAGCCCGACCGGTTGCTCACGAGATAGCGCTTCGCCAGCGCGTCGAGGACATCCTGGACCTCCGACTCGCTGAGCTGCATGACGGGATCACGGCTGCTCTTCTGATTGCAGGCGGCGGTGAGCGCCGCCAGGGACAAGGGATACTGGTCCGGGGTGAGGACCTCTTTCTCGAGCAGGCAGCCGATGATTCGGGCCTCCAGGGGGGTTAGCTTGACGGGCACGCAAGGGTCCTCTCGGGGCAGGATCTCGATGGAAGGGCCGAGAACAGGTCTTTCGGCCCACTCGGGCCAGGCACGCGATCACCACATGAGATCGTCGGGGATGGGGTGGTCGGCGTAGGCGTCAACTTGGGGCTCTTGGTTGGCCTGCAGCTCGACCAGGCAACGGGGGTCCCGGACACGGATCTTCTCTGCCGTCTCCCGCGGCACCACCTCATAGCGCCCGTCGAGCTTGGCGATCGCCAGCTGGTCCTCGATCAGCCCGCCACGAATGGGCGCGGTGACGTGCAGCTTGCACACCTTGCCGCCATCTACGAAATTGTAGGCCAGCTCGGCCTCATCCCGCGACAGGCGGTTCTGCTCGATCAGCTGTCGGATCTGGGCCCGTATCGCCTTGCGCTCGGCCCTCTCCTTACGCCAGTCGTTGAGCGCCCGATCCCGAGCGGCCTTCTCGGCCATCGCCTTCTGGGCGGACTGGGCGCTCTCGCTTGGCGCGGGCTTGCTCCCCTTCTTGCCCCGTTTTGGCGGACGCTTGCCGGACTCCGCTTTCCGGGCCTGTTTCTCGTTGACCAGCCCGGCCTTTAAAAGCTGTTCTTGCAGAGAGCTTCCCATTTGAGCAATTCCTGGTGTGTTGAGCGTTTGGTGGAAGGGCGAGGATTGCCGCTAAGATCTGCCGAGGGATCTTATCGGTTAACTTCGAGGGGTGCCAACCCCGAGTGGAGCTGCGGGAGCACTGCCGTGGCCGATGCCACGGAGTCGAGCGAGAAACTTGCCGAGCGGGATCGATCGCGAGGCGGACTCGCCGAGTGAGAACTTTGCTGCCACACTATGACCCCTGACCCTAGAAACGGCAGTTGACCGCTTCGTGCACCCGGAAAATCATGGTGTGGCCGCATGGATCTGGAAGCGTGTTGAGATTCACCCGCTGGGCGAGGGTCGCTACGACCACCAGGGCACGCACGGCGCGGCGCCTGGCTGCGTTACAATTCGTTGGAATAGATCCACTATTCCTCCTCGTTGTGCCTTGCCAGACACCACGCCGCACGCACCTGGCGGCCGTCCAACTGCCGTTTCTAGGGTGACCCCTGGAGGACCAGCTGCTTGCGCTATTTCGTGATCGACCATGCCGGCGACGGCGGACATGCCAGGCGTTTCGCCGAGGTCGCCGACACGGTGGAGGATCCGGATCTCGCCGACGCCTTCTTGGTATTCGGCGGTGACGGGGCCATGCTCCACGCCATCCAGGAGCACATGGACCATGGCCGGCCATTCATAGGGCTCAACACGGGAACTCGGGGCTACCTGATGAACAACACCCCGGACCCGGACCTCTTCTACCAGTGCCTGACCCTGGTGCACCTGCGGGAGATGTGGATGCTCGAGGGCGTAGCCCGCACCGCCCATGAGGAGGTCACCGTCTACGGCTTCAACGACATCTGGATCGAGCGCTGCTCCTCCCAGACCCTGCGTATGCGCCTGACCGTGGACGGCATGCCCCAGCCGCCGCTTCTGATCGGCGACGGACTCCTCTTCTCCACCCCTCAGGGGTCCACAGGCTACAACCTCGCCCTGCGCGGCAAGCCCATTTGTCCCAACGTGCCGGTGATCCAGGTCACCCCCATGTCCTGCGTGATCGACAAGGCCCCGGTGGATTCTTTGATCCTGTCCGACCGCGCTGTAATCACCGTCGACCTGGAGCAGACCATGAAGCGCCCGGGCCTGGTCTTCTACGACGGCCTGCACAAAGGCCGCGAGCCTGTTCACTCCCTGAGCGTGCGTCGCAGCACGCGTCATGTGCGCTTGGGGTTCGTCGAGGATTATTCCTGCATCAACAAGGTCCTTCCGTGGCAGCTCCATTATTGACATCCCGCCCTGCAGGGCGGCATTCTAGCAATCTTTATCTTATCGGCCCATTAGCGTCGAAGCTCCTCACACTCAGAGCGATACCCCAATGCCAGGCACCCGTTTTCAAGTAGAGATCAGGCCCCGCATCCCCGAGCGTCTGAACCGGCTCGAAGAGCTGGCCAACGACCTCTACTACAGCTGGAATCGAAGCGTCCGACGGCTGTTCTGCTATCTCGACAGTAGCAGCTGGGGCATATGCCTGAGCAATCCCAAGGTATTCCTGCGCCGACTCAGTCAGCAGCGCCTCGAAGAGGCCGCACGCGATCCCATCTTCCTGTCCGACTACCGCAGGGTGCTCTCGGCCTTCGACACCTATATGCAGGAGCGCCCCTTCACCGAAACGCTCGCGGGCTTCGACAGCGGCCGGGAGCTGATCGCCTACTTCTCGGCAGAGTTCGGCTTCCACCAGAGCGTGCCCATCTATGCGGGCGGCCTGGGCATCCTGGCAGGAGATTATTGCAAGGCGATGAGCGACCTCTGGATTCCCTTCGTGGGCGTGGGCCTGCTCTATCGTGAGGGCTACTTCACCCAGCGGGTGCTCGCCGACGGGCGTCAGCTGGCCCACTATCCGCATGTGGACCCCTCCGACCTGCCGGTCGTATCCGCCGTCGACCAGGCCGGCAACGAGGTCTTTGTCGAGGTGGATATGCTGGGCGCTCCCCTGCGCGTGAAGGTCTGGGAGGCGCGGGCCGGCCACATTCGCCTCTTCCTGCTCGACAGCGAGCTTCCGGAGAACCCCCCGGAGCTGCAGCACATCACCAGCAAGCTCTACGGCGGCGACCTCGACAACCGCATCCGCCAGGAGATCGTCCTGGGGATTGGCGGAGTGCGTGCCCTGCGCGCCATGGGGCTGGCGCCCACGGTCTGGCATATCAACGAGGGCCATGCCGCCTTCCAGATACTGGAGCGCTGTCGGGAGCACAAGGCCGAGGGCATGGACTTCGCCTCCGCCCTGGAGCTGGCGGCGGCAAACACCGTGTTCACCACCCATACCCCGGTACCTGCAGGGCACGACATCTTTCCCAATAGCCAGATGCGCGCCTATTTCGACCGTTTCATCGCCGAGCTGGCGGTGGACGAGCGGCGTTTCTTCGACCTGGGCGCCAGCCCGCGTCAACCCGACGCCTTCAACATGACCGCCCTGAGCCTGCGTGGCTCGCGCTTCCATAACGGCGTCAGCCGCATCCACGGCCGCGTAGCCTCGGAGATGGAATGCTATGTCTGGCCCCAGGTCCGGCCGGAGGAGAACCCCATCGGCTATGTGACCAATGGTACCGATGTTGATACCTTCCTGGGGATGTCCTGGGTCGCCCTGTTCGACATGTACATGGGCCGCGGCTGGCGGGCCAAGCTGACCGACGAGGCCTTCTGGCTGTCCTTCATCACCAGCATTCCCGACCACGTCTACCAGAGCGTCCGCCAGGTCCACAAGATGGAGATGTTCCAGGAGCTGAACAGACGTATGGTGCTCCAGCTGCAGCGAAACGGTCTTCCCGCATCCCTGATCCGCGAGATCACCGGCCGCCTCAACCCCCGCAACCTCGACGTGCTGGTGATCGGCTTCGCCCGCCGATTCGCCACCTACAAGCGCGCCACTCTGCTGTTCAAGGATCTCGGGCGCCTCGCCCGCCTGGTCAACGACCCCAAGCGCCCGGTGCTCTTCGTGTTCGCGGGCAAGGCCCATCCCAACGACGAGCCGGGCCAGGCCCTCATCCGCGAGACCGTCGAGATCAGTATGCGCCCGGAATTCAGAGGCAAGATCATGTTTCTGGAGGACTACAATCTGTCACTGGCCCGCAGCCTCTACCCGGGGGTGGATGTCTGGCTTAACGTCCCCGAGTATCCGAAGGAGGCCTGCGGCACCTCCGGGATGAAGGCGGCCATCAACGGGGCCATCAACCTCAGCGTGCTCGACGGCTGGTGGGCCGAGGCCTACAATGGCGACAATGGTTGGGCCATCACGCCCCATCCGGAGCTGAACCCCCATACCCGTGACGACGGCGAGGCCAACGAGCTGCTCTCGCTGCTGGAGCAGCAGGTCGTCCCGCTCTTCTTCACCCGCAGCGACAGCGGCGACGCCGAGGCCTGGATCACCAAGTCCAAGGCCTCCATGTGCACCATACTGCCCCACTTCAACGGCGTTCGCATGGCCACGGATTATCTGCGGGACTACTACGCCCCGGCGGCCAGACACGGGCGGCGGCTCGGCCGGGACAATGCCGCGGGCGCCAAGGCGCTGGCCGTCTGGCGCAGAAAGATCCTCCACAGCTGGCCTGCGCTGCATATCCGGCTCGCCAGCCCGCCCCCAACGGCAGTCAATGTGGGCGAGCCCGTGCCCATCCATGTGGCCGTCAATCTCAACGGCCTGGACCCGGAAGATGTCGAGGTGGAGTGCCTGCTCGGCAAGCCGAACGACCTGGGTGCGCTGATACCCGCCCAGAGTCTGAACCTCTCGATCGCGGGCACCACCGATGAAGGAGAGACCCTGTATCACGTGGACCTGTGCGAGCCCAGACCCAGCTACTCGGTCGAGGGTCTGGAGATGTACCAGATCCGTATCTACCCGCGCCATCCCATGTTTGCCCACCGATTCGAGACCGGCTGCATGCTGTGGCTGTAACGCTCGGCCGGGTCCATCGAGCCAGCCCGGCAGCGGCGGACAGGCCGGCAAACGCGCCTCGGAACGCGTGAGTCGCAGGCAGAGCGCAACCCACGGCCTCCAAGCTGGCTATAATGCAGTAAAGGGGCATAGGCGAGAGCAGACATCAGCGCTCGCGAGACCCACCGAACGCCACAGCCGCTGGGGCCCGTGTCCGTGAGAGCGCTTACCATCGCCGGTACCTTCCTCCTGCTCTGCGGGGCCCTCGCTTGGCCGGCCGCCCCGTGGGCCGGTGGCGAGCCTGCGGACACCTGGCCGGATACCCCCCGTGGACGCCTCGAGCGGGGCGGGGAGATCTTCGAGGAGACCTGCGTCAAGTGCCACGGTGACGAGACCAGCGATGCGCCGTTCATCGGCGATGTACGCAGCTGGAAGCCGCTTATCCACAAGGGCATACAAACCCTGGTCCGGCACGCACTGGAAGGGCATGGCGGACCCGAAGGCATGCCCCCGAAGGGAGGCTTCGACGAGCTGGGCAACGAAGACGTCGCCGCTGCGGTCACCTACATGGTCCACGAGAGCCAGCAGTTGGAGCCAGAGACCCTGGCCCTGGTCTCGGCCTGTGGTCCACCGGAGCGAGACCAGGCATGCACCCCCGAATTGGCGAAGAAATATTTGATTCTCTACCTGCTACGGAGCATTGCCGAGAAGAGCCATTAACCCTTTGGGTCGGTGGCCACCCGCCTACCGCGCCTGATCGTCGCCATCTCGGCGCCTGAGCGCCGACAGAGCCCGGCGCCTTGTCTAGGCGCATTTCGGGGGGCTTTGAACCGAGAAACGCCAATTGAACGCTTCGTGCACCTGGCAAGTCATGGATCCGCTGACAGTTTTCAAAGCCAATGAGACTCAGCTGCTGGGTGAGGGCCGCTACGACCCCAGGGCACGCTCGGAACGGAGTATTGGTCAAGACAACGAGCGCACCAGCAGGGTCCGGGTGGGATAGGCGAACTCTACCCCTTCTTCCTCGAAGCGCTCGTGGACCCTGAGGTTCACCGCCTGCTGTATGTCCATGTAAATGTTGTAGTCCGGCACCCCGACGTAATAGACCGTCTCGAACAGCAGGGAGGAATCCCCGTAGGCCTTGAAGTGGGAGCGATCGAAACGGGTCTGCTTCTGAGACTCTATGGCCTCGCGCAGGATCTCCGGGATCATCCGCAGCTTGTCGCGCGGGGTCTGATAGGTCACGCCGATATCGAAGGAGACCCGCCGCTCGTACATGCGCCCGTAGTTGCGGATACGGCTGCCCAGCAGGTCGGAGTTGGAGAAGACACGCTGCTCGCCAGAGAGGCTGCGCAGCCTAGTGGTCTTGAGCCCGACATACTCCACGCTGCCCATATAGCTGTCGATGATCAGGAAATCGCCCACCGCGAAGGGCTTGTCGAAGACGATCGACAGGGACGCGAACAGATCCCCCAGAATGTTCTGCACCGCCAGGGCGACGGCAACACCCCCGACCCCGAGACCGGCCACCAGGGCAGTGACGTCGATCCCCGCGTTGTCCAGGGCCAGCAGCACCACCAAGGACCAGATCACGATGCGGCTGACGAAGCCGATGGCGTTGAAGGTGGTCACGCTGGCCGGGGCACTGGCCAGGAGCCGTCAACGCGAAGCCCCCGACGCCGGCGAGCCATGCGCCGACGGGATTGCCTAGCAGACTCAGCTCCATCAGACTGGAAATACTCACGGCGCTCTCTGCCCCTTCGGCTGAAGATCTGTCGAATCGGTATGCGCACGCATCTTAACGCACTGGGGCAACCCATCGGCGGGCCGCAGCCGCCTGGGCGTCTTGATCGAGATCAAGGCCCCCTCGCTCCCTTGCTGCTAACTCTAAGTCTAATGTCTGCTTCCGGGCGAAGGTGCGACAGGGCGATCCGCATCGGATCCCTGGAAATCTATCGGGTGAGCTTGGTCGCTATCGGCGTCTTCCCGCCCGCTCCATCAGACACAGATCGCCGAAGGAGACAGGATGAGACGCATCCGCCGAATGGCCCGTATCGCTCGACGCAACCCCTGCCCTCGCGTTCTTGATGGGCCCAGCTCATGAACCTGTCAGGTATTCTGGTCGTTACCCAGCCCGGAAACCTGGACGCGCTGGTAGAACTCCTCGGCCAGCAGCCCGGAATTGAGGTCCATTACACGGACCGTGCCAGCGGTCGGATCATCCTGGTCCAAGAGGCCGAAACCGTGGACGACGAAGTGGCCGGCCTCGAGCGCCTGAAACGCGTGCCGGGCGTTGTGCTCGCCGAGCTGGTCTACCACTACTTCGGCGAAACCCAGCCCCAGCATTCCGATCCCGATCCCGATCCCGGCTTGCCCGACCCCCTCACCGGACTGAACAGCCCAGAGGTCGTCGACTTCCTGAACAGCTGACGGCCATCGATACCGAGCGCTCGTAGAGTGCCCAACACACAACGCCTTGCCCACCAGGAGGTCCGAGATGGATGAGAACCGTCGTCAATTCCTGAAAGCCAGCGTCGCCGCATCCGCCGCCGCTGCCCTCGGCATCCCCATCTCGCAGACAGCCAAGGCCGCCTCGAAACAAGCGGAAGCTGACTGGCAATGGGACAAAGGCGTGTGCCGATTCTGCGGTACCGGCTGCGGGATCATGGTCGCCACCAAGAACGGGCGCGTGGTAGCCACCAAGGGAGACCCGGATGCCCCGGTCAACCGTGGTCTGAACTGCATCAAGGGCTACTTCAACGGCAAGATCATGTACGGGGAGGACCGCCTCACCCAGCCGCTAATGCGCATGAAGAACGGTAAGTTCCACAAGGAAGGCAAGTTCCAGGCGGTGACCTGGGACCAGGCCTTCGACGAGATGGAGCGTCAGTTCAAGAAAACCTATGCCGAGATGGGTCCACACGGGGTAGCCATTTTCGGCTCCGGCCAGTACACGATTCCAGAGGGCTATGTCTCCGCCAAGCTGATGAAAGCGGGCTTTCGCAGCAACAACATCGATCCCAACGCCCGGCACTGCATGGCCTCCGCCGTGGTCGGCTTCATCCAGACCTTCGGCATCGACGAGCCTTCAGGCACCTACGACGACATCGAGCACACCGACACGGTGGTCACCTGGGGCGCCAACATGGCCGAGTGCCACCCCATTCTCTGGGCGCGGGTCTCCGACAAGCGCCTGTCCGATGACAATACCCGCATCATCAACCTGACCACCAACGCCAATCAGACCTCCGACATCGCCGACCTGGAGATCGTCTTCAAGCCGGGCACAGACCTCGCCCTCTGGAATTACCTGGCCCGCGAGGTGGTCAAGCGCGATGCGGTCAATCACGACTTCGTCGCCAAGCACTGCGTCTTTGCCACCGGCCCCTACGACATCGGCTACGGCATGCGCAACACGGACAAGTTCGCCTTCGATGGGGAGAAAGACGTCCTGGCCAAGGAGCTGGAGGTCACCCTGGATAAGTACGAGGCCATCGCCCAGCGAAAGAAGCCCGGAGAGAAGGTCAAGCAGAACAACACCAGGGTCCCGGTCAAGCACTGGCAGATCAGCTTCGACGACTTCAAGAAGGGCCTGGAGCCCTATACGCTGGACTTCGTCGCCGAGCTGTCCAAGGGCGATCCGCACGAGCCGTTGGATGCCTACAAGAAAAAGCTCAAGGCTTTGGCCGACGATTACGCGGACAAGGACCGCAAGGTGGTCAGCTTCTGGACCATGGGGATGAACCAGCATTACCGCGGCAGCTGGGTGAACGAGCAGGCCTACATGGTTCACCTTTTGCTGGGCAAGCAGGCCCAGCCGGGCAACGGCGCCTTCTCCCTGACCGGCCAGCCTTCGGCCTGCGGCACGGCCCGCGAGGTAGGCACCTTCGCCCATCGCCTGCCCGCGGACATGGTGGTGGCCAATCCCAAGCATCGGGAGCGGGCCGAGAAGCTGTGGGGCCTGCCGCCCAAGACCCTCAACCCCAAGGTGGGCAGCCACATCACCAAGATCATGCGGGATCTGGAGGACGGGGGGGTCAAGTGGGCCTGGGTGCAGGTCAACAACCCCTTCCAGGCCACCGCCAACGCCAACCACTGGATCAAGGCCGCGCGCAAGCAGGACAACTTCATCGTGGTCTCCGAGCCCTACCCCACGGTCTCCGCCAAGGTGGCCGACCTGATCCTGCCCACCGCGATGATCTTCGAGAAATGGGGCCTTTACGGCAACGCGGATCGGCGCACCCAGGGTTGGCGCGAGCAGGTGCCCCCCCCGGGCATGGCCATGGGCGACGTCTGGCAGGGCCTGGAGTTCGCCAAGCGCTTCAAGCTGAAAGATGTGTGGGGCGAGCAGAAGCTCCCGGGCCTCAAGACCGCAGGATTCGAGGACGGCAAGCTGCCCAGCGTGCTCGCGGAGGCCCAGAAGATGGGCTACTCGCCCGATGCCACCCTCTACGATGCGCTTTTCGCCACCCCGGCCAACAAGAAGGTCGCCTGGCCCGACCCGGTCGCCAAGGGCCACGGCAACCACATCGCCGAAAAGCTGGGCGACGGCTGGTTCCCCGAAAAGGCCTTGTTCGACGAGTACCGGCTCTTTGGCGTCGGTCACCAGCACGACCTGGCCGACTTCGACACCTATTTGCGCGACGATGTGCGCGGCCTCAAGTGGCCCGTGGTCGACGGCAAGGAGACCGCCTGGCGTTTCAACGAGAAGTACGATCCCTATGTGCCCAAAGGCGCCGGTTTTGCCTTCTACGGCAAGGCCCTCAAGGCCACTCCGACGGGCGATCTGGACGGTGTGACCAGTCCTGAGAAGGTCGCCCTGCCGTACAAGGCCAAGATCTTCTTCCGCCCCTACGCAGCACCGCCCGAGCAACCGGACGCCCACTACGACCTCTGGTTCTCCACCGGTCGGGTGCTGGAGCACTGGCACACCGGGACCATGACCCGCCGGGTGCCGGAGCTGCACCGGGCCGTGCCCACCGCCCAGCTGTTCATGCACCCGGACGACGCCGAGAAACGCGGCATCAAGCGCAACGACGTGGTCTGGATCGAGTCGCGCCGCGGCAAGATCAAGGCGGTCGTGGAGACCCAGGGCCGCAACCGAGTGCCCAAGGGCTATACCTTCGCGCCCTTCTTCGACGAGGGGGTGTTCGTCAACAAGATATGCCAGGACGTGACCTGCCCCATGTCGAAGCAGACGGACTTCAAGAAGGCCGCTGTCAAGGTCTACAAGGCCTGACGGGCACGAGCCCCCGCTTCCGCCCGGGAGCGGGGGCGACCGCTTTTGGGGCGGGTCCCATTCCGGAGGCTGAGCCTTGGCGAGGTCGAGCGCATCACGGCGTGAGTTCCTGACCCGGACGATCCAGGGCGTGGCCCTGGCCGCCTCCGGCGGGCTGCTTTGGTCCTATCTGCTCCAGCAGCAGGCCAACGCGTCCGCCTACGCCCTGCGCCCGCCGGGCGCGCGACCCGTGGACGAGTTCAACGCCCAGTGCATCAAGTGCGGTCTGTGCGTGCGCGCCTGCCCCTACGACACCCTGAGGCTAGCCCGAACCGGTGAGAAGCTGCCCCTAGGCACGCCCCATTTCGTCCCGCGGGACATCCCCTGCTACATGTGCACGGACATCCCCTGCATGCGCGCCTGTCCCACGGGCGCGCTCGACCCCGACCTGGCGCGCATCGAGGACGCCCGCATGGGCCTGGCCGTAATCGACATCGAGCACTGTCTCTCCTGGCAGGGGCTGCGCTGCGAGATCTGTCACCGGGAGTGCCCGGCCACCGACAAGGCCATCACCGTCGAGCACCACCCACGCCGACTCAGCAAGCACGCCATGTTCGTGCCCATCGTGCACTCGGAGGCCTGCACAGGCTGCGGCGTCTGCGAGAAGGCCTGTCCAACCGACAAGGCGGCCATCCGGGTCGTGCAGCCGGAGCTGGTCCAGGGCGAGATCGGGCACCACTACCGCCTGGGCTGGAAGACGGATACACCCATCACCCAGGAGTTCGAGCCCGAGCCGCGTCCGCAGGAGCCGGTCGAAGCCACGGGGCTGGATTACCTGAACGAGGGCGGACTGTGAGCCAGCCCGCAGAACAATCCAAGCTCGCACCCAACGGACGGCCCGTCCGGCCTTTCGTCATGCCGGCATCCCTGGGGGGAAAGCTGGGGGTCTGGCGTTTCATTCTCTACCGGCGCCTGGTGCAGCTGGGCGTCCTCTTGATCTTCTACGGCACCGCCCATTGGGGCTGGGAGGTCGCGGGTCGACCCCCGCTGGTCGGCAATCTGAGTTCATCGCGACTGCTCGATGCGGTCCCCATGGCCGACCCGTTCGCGGTGCTCCAGATCTCCCTCACCGGGGTGGTGCTCGAGCCCAGGGTGTGGCTGGGGGCGGGCATAGTCCTGCTGGGCTATCTGCTGGTCGGTGGGCGGGCCTGGTGCGCCTGGGTCTGTCCCGTCAACCTGGTTACGGACCTGACCGGCTGGCTGCGTCGCCGCCTGCCCGTCTACGACCTTCTCTACCTCAACCGCAATCTTCGTTACACGGTATTGGTGCTCAGCCTAGCCCTGTCGCTGCTCGCGGGGGTCGCCGCCTTCGAGTGGATCAGCCCCATCGGCATGCTGCATCGGGAGCTGATCTTCGGAATGGGGCTCGGATGGGTCGCCGTGCTGGGCATCTTCCTGTTCGACCTTCTGGTGCTGCGCCACGGCTGGTGCGGCCATCTGTGTCCCCTCGGCGCCTTCTACGCACTGGTGGGCCGGCTAGCGCCTGTGCGCGTGCGGTTCGACACACCCACCTGCACCCGCTGCGGGGAATGCGCCAAGGTGTGCCCCGAGCCCCAGGTGCTGAACCTCAGGAGCGCCTCGGCGAAAGGGATGATCGCCTCCGGAGAATGTACCAACTGCGGGCGCTGCATCACCGTTTGCCCGGAGAGCACCCTGAGCTTCGGGTTAAGGATGCCCCCTGGCAGAGCCCCAGACTCGACCGCCAACCGACCACGCCAAAGGAGTCCATCATGAAAGCACTGCCTATTATCCTCACCAGCGTCTTTCTGCTGATCTCCGGCAACAGCCAAGCCGGAGCCATCGACGAGCTGAACATGGGCCTGTCCAAGACCAGCGTCTTCAGCACCCCGACCCCGAAGCCCTTCCACTATTCCCAGGTCAAGGAGGGCGAAGCCGAGGCCCTGCTGCCCCGTTACTGGGAGGGTGCACCGCCCCAGATCACCCATCGGGTGGACGAATACCTGCCCATCAGCGCCGAGGAAAACCAGTGCACCGACTGCCACGACCAATACCGCAAGATCGGTCGGCGCCAATGGCACAAAGGTGTCAAGAAGCCCATGTCCAAGTCCCACTACGGCGGCTTCTACGGCACGGGCGCCAAGGATGCAATCTCCGGGGCGCGCTACAACTGCATGCAGTGCCACGTGCCCCAGGCGGATACCCCACCGCTGGTGCAGAACACCCTCAGATAAAGGCGGCTACTCCATGGGCGAGGCCATAGACTCCGGCCGGCGGGCCTTTCTGCGCGGAGGGCTGCTGACCAGGGAGGGTCGTGCCCGCGTAGAACGCGCGCAGCGGCCCCTCGGCGCGCCACCGCCCGGGCACGGCGCCCTGGGTGAGCGCTGCAGCGATTGCACCGGCCCCTGCCTCGACGCCTGCCCCCAGAGCATCGTCAGGCGCCACCCCCTCGGGCATCCCATGGCCGGCATGCCCTATCTGGACTTCTCGGTGGGCGGCTGCACCTTCTGCGAACAATGTGCCGATGCCTGCCCCGCCGTCGAGCCGCCATCCCGGACGACTCCGCCGCCCCCGATCGGGTTCGTTCGAATTGACCAGGGCCGTTGCCTTAGCTGGAACGGTGTCTTCTGCATGTCCTGCCTCGGCCCCTGCCAGCGGCGTGCCCTCTCCCTCGACCGGCGTCGGCGCCTGCTCGTGGATGCCGAGCGATGCAACGGCTGTGGCGCCTGCCAATCCGCCTGCCCCTCCGGGTCTCTGAGCGTCGCCTTCTTCTCGCTAGAAAGAAGCGATCCGCCTGGCCAATCCTGAGGCCGACCGCAGCGCGGGCCGATCCAGGACAACGGAGCCATGATGCCGATCGCCCCGGACAAGGGCTTCGCCAGCCCGGTCTACTGCTACGACAAGACGCGCCTGGGTAACGACTTCAATCCCACGCCCTCGACTTCACCAAGGGCGCAATCCGGTACGCCAACTTCATTACCACCGTGTCGCCGCCCCACGCGTGGGAGCTGTGCCACAGCGACTGGAGCTACGGCCTGGGCCATACCCTGCATGTGCACCAAGCCAAGTTCAGCGGCGTGCTCAACGGCCTCGACTACGACATCTGGAGATCGGCTATAATGGGAAATTGGCGCACATGATCTACGCAGGCGCTGACATGCTAGTGGTACCGAGCATGTTCGAACTCTGCGGACTAACGCAGATGATTGCTCTGCGTTACGGCACCGTTCCCATCGTGCGCTCCGTGGGCGGGCTGGCCGACACCGTGTTCGATCGTGACTACGCCACGCGGCCGATGGCAGAGCGCAACGGCTACGTCTTCTACCAGACCGATCACCATGCCATCGAATCCGCCATAGGCCGGGCCATCGGGCTCTGGCTCGATTATCCGGAGCAGTTCCACGAACTGATGGCCAACGGAATGCGCTACGATTACTCGTGGAACATCTCCGACCAGAACGACCTTAGCATCTATAGACTTGATCCGCCACAAGTAGGCTGCGCGCCGCACTGTCGCAACAATCTGGG
>Ga0210096_1000062_pt1 | contig 52670 bp, 57 predicted proteins | sample China_Galinas_PW_4_FD_184864 | JGI IMG/M metagenome (GOLD analysis project Ga0210096, IMG submission 184864) | Wetland microbial communities from San Francisco Bay, California, USA, that impact long-term carbon sequestration - China_Galinas_PWA_D2... | ecosystem: Environmental > Aquatic > Marine...
ATGCTCGCCGACGGGTCACACCGCCGCGCGGCGGACGAGCTGATCGCGGAGCGCCGCGCCGAAGCGCAGGCCGAGGACCGCGAGGAAGATACGCGTCGCCACCGGCCGACCCACCAACGAGGCACACGAGGGAAAGCTTGAGCGTGACCATCGGCGATATTGGGTTCGACCGGGTCCAGTACTGCTCTTCGAGTGGGTGACTCCGATTGGGAGTCGTATCCCGGCCCCAGGTGGAGACGACCGAGATCGGCCCAATAGATGCACTCGCTAGGAGTGCTTGACCACGTGCACGGTCGAGGCGACCGGCTTGACATTGGCGACCTGCATCGCGTTTCACCTCCCTCCGTGAGTCAGCCCCGGCGAGAACCGCCGGGGAGCGACCCATGGTAGAGAAATCTTGATCGACGTAGACAATTTGGGGACGGCGGCTCTGTGTTCGGCGGCAACCGACCACCGCAGCGCCGCGCTGCGCGCTGTCATGCTCCTCCGCGCGTGGTATGGGCGCGCTCGGCCTCCGCGTCAGGCGTCGAACAGCTTGCCGGCGCGGATGCGGGCGGCCATGTCGGCCGATTCCTCGCGGTAGGTGCTGCCGTCCTCGAACTCGATCACCGGGTATCTGCTCTGGCCCGAGATGCGTTCGATCTCGCCGCGTTTGCTCTGTCGCAGAGGGCCTTTTACGAGCTCGTACTCGATGCCCTGCTCGTCGAGCGCGCTCTGCACCCGCCAGCAGGAGTGGAAGCCCGCTTTGATCCAGGTTCCCGGGCAGACGTGGAGCTTGATCGCCATGTGCGAGGCAGCCTAACGTCACACCACGCGCGATGCGGCGCCCGTCGGCCCCAGCGCCAATCTGCGCCGGGGCCGCACGCGGGCAGAGGTCCGCCTGCCCAACGGACCCTGCATATCCAGAGATACGCGCCTCCTCTCCCTGTAGCAACCCCAGAAACGGCCCGCGGTTAGAGGGCGAATCCGGCGTCCACCAAGGAGGCCGCCGGGCAGGCTAGCCGATTGCGCGGTTTGGCGCAAGGCGCGGGTGAGATCCGCTGACGAGCGCCCCGGATCAGCGCAGGGCCGGCTCGCCGGAGCGTAGCGCCGCCAGCACCCGCTCGGCCACCGACTCGCCGGTCAGGCCGACTTCCTCGCGCAGCAGCGCCGGCTTGCCGTGGGTGACGTAGCGATCGGGCAGGCCGATCCGGATCACCCGGGCGCGCTCGCCGGGGCGCTCGCCGAAGGCGTCCTCGAGGTGCTCGAGCACGGCCGAGCCGAAGCCCCCGGCGAGCACGTTCTCCTCGATCGTCACCACCAGGTCGTGGCCCAGCGCAAGCCGCTCCAGCAGCTCGGCGTCGAGCGGCTTGACGAAGCGCGCGTCGGCGACCGTCGGCCGCAGGTCGTGGGCGGCGAGCAGCTCGGCCGCCCGCTGCGCCACCGCCACGCCGTAGCCGTACCCCAGCAGCGCCACCCGCTCGCCGCTCGCCAGCAGCTCGCCGCTGCCGATCGGGATCTCGGCCGGCTCGCCGGGCAGCTCGACCCCCTCGGCCGCGCCGCGCGGGTAGCGCAGGGCCGCCGGGCCGTCGTGGCCGATCGCCGTGCGCAGCATGTGCACGAGCATCGCCTCGTCGCGCGGCGCCATGACCACGACGTTGGGCAGGGCGCGGAAGTAGGAGATGTCGAAGGCGCCGTGGTGGGTCGGTCCGTCGTCGCCGACCAGCCCCGCCCTGTCCATCGCGAAGCTGACGTCGAGCCCCTGCAGGCAGACGTCGTGGACGAGCTGGTCGTAGGCGCGTTGCAGGAAGGTCGAGTAGATCGCGCAGACCGGCTTCGCGCCCTGCAGGGCGAGGCCCGAGGCCAGCAGGACCGCGTTCTGCTCGGCGATCCCGACGTCGTAGTACTGCCCGGGGACCTCGTCGGCGAGCTTCTGCAGGCCCGTCCCCCCCGCCATCGCCGCGGTGATCCCGACCACGCGCTCGTCGCGCTCGGCCTCGGCGACGATCGCGTCGGCGAAGACCTGCGTGTACTGCGGCGGCGCGCTCGCCGGCGGCGGCTTCTCCAGCCGCTCGGGGGCGATCGCCTCGGGCGAGTCGGACTCCTTGACCGGCACCGGCTTCGGAGCGGGGGCGCCGTTGACGATCGAGTTCGGCTTCGCCGCATGCCACTTCTCCATCCCCTCGAGGCCGCCGTCCTCAGCCGGCGCGAAGCCCTTGCCCTTGACCGTGTGGATATGGACGACGACCGGACGGTCGGCGTCGAAGGCCTCGCGCAGCGCCTCGCGCAGCGCCCCCACGTCATGGCCGTCGATCACGCCCATGTAGGCGAGGTCGAGCTCCTCGAAGAACAGCCCCGGCGCCCAGTAGGCCTTGACCGCCGACTTGATCTCCGGGCCGAGCCGTTCGATCCGCTTGCCGAGGCCCAGCGGCAGCCTGGTCAGCTGGTGCTCGACCCCCTCGCGCGCGTGGTAGAGCCGCGGGTTGAGCCGCACCCGGTTGAAGTAGCGGGAGAGCGCGCCGACGTTGGGTGAGATCGACATGCCGTTGTCGTTGAGCACGATCACGATCGGCGTCTGCAGGCCGCCCGCCGCGTGCATGGCCTCGTAAGCGACGCCGCCGGTCAGCGCCCCGTCGCCGATCACCGCCGCGACCCGCCCGTCCTCGCCGATCCCCTTGCGCATCGCCTCCTTGAGGCCGACCGCGTAGCCGATCGAGGTCGAGGCGTGGCCGGCGCCCATGATGTCGTGCTCGGACTCGAAGGTGGCGCAGAACGGGGCCAGGCCGCCGTGCTGGCGGATCGTCGGCAGCGCCTCGCGGCGGCCGGTGAGGATCTTGTGCGGGTAGGCCTGGTGGCCGACGTCCCAGAGGATCTTGTCGCGCGGCGAGTCGAGCAGGCTGTGCAGGGCGACCGCCAGCTCGCAGGTTCCGAGGTTGGCGCCGAAGTGGCCGCCGATCTCGCCGATCGTGTCGATGATGTATGTGCGCATCTCCTGCGCGACCCGCTGCAGCTGCTCGTCATCGAGCTCGTGCAGGTCGGCGGGCGCGTCGATCCCGCTGAGGAGGGGGCTCTCTCGTTCTTCGCTCATTCGTTCCTCGTGAAGATGTAGTCGGCGACCCCTCTCAGGTCGCCCGTCTCGCCCTCCGCCTCGGCCAGCGCGGCCGTCGCCTTCGCATGGGACTCGGCGGCCAGCTCGCGCGCTCGCTCCAAACCGAAGAGGCTGACGTAGGTGAGTTTGCCATGTCGCTCGTCGCTTCCTCGCGGCTTGCCAAGCTGCTCGTTGCTCCCCGTGACGTCGAGGATGTCGTCAACGATCTGGAAGAGCACGCCGAGCTCCTCGGCGAAGCGCCTGTAGGGGATTGTCTCAGGTTCCGCTGTTCCCGCCAGCGTCAACACGACACCCACGCCGGCGGCGATCAGGCGGCCGGTCTTCAGCCCGTGCAGGGCTCGCAGCGTCTCGGCGTCGCCCACCTCGCCGGCGACGTCGACGTACTGGCCGCCGACCATGCCGTCGACCCCGGTCGCGCCCGTCAGCTCGGCCAGCGCCGCGAGCACCCTGGCCGGCTCGCCCTGCTGCTCGCAGAACAGCCGGATCGCCTCGGCGAACAGCCCGTCGCCGGCGAGGATCGCCACGTCCTCGCCGAAGCGCACGTGCGAGGTCGGGCGGCCGCGGCGCAGCTCGTCGTCGTCCATCGCCGGCAGGTCGTCGTGGATCAGCGAGTAGGTGTGGATCAGCTCGATCGCCGCGGCCACGCGCAGGAAGCGCTGCGGCTCGGCGCCGAGCGCCCGCGCCGTGGCCAGCGCGAGCACCGGCCGCACGCGCTTGCCGCCGGCGAGCAGCGAGTAGCGCATCGCCTCCTCCAGCCCAGCGGTCGCCGGCCCCGCCGCGAAGCGCAGGCGCCCCAGCTCGGCGTCGACCAGCTCGCGCAGGTCCTCCGGATACCCCGACGGCGGCACTAGCCGCCGCCGGACTCGCGGATGCGCCGGTTCGCCTCCTCGACCGCCTCGGTCGAGAGCTCGGCCGCCTCGCTCGCCAGCTCGGCGGCCTCCTCGTCGCTCGCCTTCGTGCCCTCGAGCTCGGCGGCGATCGCCTTCAGGCGCTCGGATATCTCGCGCAGCCGCGCCTCGCCGGCCACCTCAGCTCACCCCCTGGCGCTCGCGCACGATCGCGCCGAGGATGCCGTTGACGAAGCCCGGCGCGTCGGCGCCGCAGTACTCCTTGGCGATCTCGATCGCCTCGTCGATCGCCACCTCGTCCGGCACGTCGTCGCTGTGCTCGATCTCCTGCAGCGCGACCCGCATCACGTTCAGCTCCAGCGGCGCGATCCGCTCCAACTCCCAGCCGCGCGCATGTGCCGCGATCGCCGCGTCGAGCTGCTCGCGGTTGGCCTCGACCGCCTCGGCGAGCTCGCGCGTAAACGGGCGCGCGTCGGACAGCAGCTCCCCCAGCGGGCGCCCGGTGACGTCGCGCTGATAACAGGCGAAGACGGCGTCGCGGCGCTGGTCGGATCTGCGCATCGCCCTATTCTCGCGCTTCGGGCCGGCGTGGTCGCGTCAAGCCCGCGACACGTACTCGCCAGTCCGGGTGTCGACCCGGATCGTCTCGCCCTCGTCGATGAACAGCGGCACCTGGACCACCACGCCCGACTCGAGCGTCGCCGGCTTGCTGCCGCCGCCGGAGGCGGTGTCGCCTTTGAGGCCCGGGGCCGTCTCGGTGACCTTCATCTCGATCGCGCCGGCGACCTGCACATCGCTCGGCCGTTCGTCGACGAACAGCACGTCGACCTCGTCGTTCGGCAGCACCCAGCGCATCGCGTCGCCGATCGCCTCGCTCGAAATCTCGATCTGCTCGTAGTCCTGGCTGTCCATGAAGACGGTGGCGTCGCCGGAGTCGTAGAGGTACTGCATCTTGCGCGACTCGGTGTGCACCGGGCGGAACTTCTCCCCCGCCCTGAAGGTTTTGTCTTGCACCGACCCGTCGTCGATCTTGCGCAGCTTCGTCCGCACGAAGGCGCCGCCCTTGCCCGGCTTGACGTGCTGGAACTCGAGGATCTTGAAGATCGACCCGTCGATCTCGATGTGGCTGCCGTTCTTGAACTGGTTCGTGCTAATGGACATATGGGAGTACCATAGAGGACGGTTGAAGGAGGCAGTATGGACGACCAACGCGTCGCAGGATATATCCGCGTCTCCCGCATCGGCGGCCGCAGCGGAGAGGGCTACATCTCCCCCGACGAGCAGCGCGAGGCGATCGCCGCCTACGCGAAGGAGCTGGGCGCTCAAGTGCCAGAGGACGCCTGGTTCGAGGATCAGGACTACTCGGGCGGCAACCTCGACCGGCCCGGCTGGGAGCGCGTCGTTCAGCGGATCGAGACGGGCGACCTGGCCGGGGTCATCGTCCTGCGCACCGACCGCTTCGCCCGCAATGTCCCTGACGGGGCCGGTCAGATCAGGCACATCGTGGACGAGTGCGGGGCGATCTTCGGCTCCGCCCAGGAGCGGATGGACCCCCGCACCCCCACTGGCCGCTACATGCTCCAGCAGTTCCTCAACAACGCCGAGCTTCAACTGAACACGCTCAAGGCTGGCTGGCGCTCGGCGAAGGAGCGGGCGATCAAGCGCGGCGCGCACATCGGGCCCACCCCACTCGGCCTGAGCCGCATCCCCAAGGGCGAGGCGCGCTCCGGCTGCCTGGAACCGCAGCGCAGGTGGAAGCCGATCATCGCCGGGCTGTTCCGCCGCGCCGCCGAGACGGGCGAGGGGAACAAGCTCCTGGCGAACTGGATGAACGAGCACCACCGCCGACCGGACGGGAGGCGATGGACGGCGACCACGGTCGGCCACGTGCTCGCCAACCGCGTCTATCTCGGCGAGGTCTCCTACCGGCCGCGCAACGATGGCTTCGCGCCGCTCGTCAACACCGAGGCGCACGAGCCGATGGTCGATGAGCAGACGTGGCTCGCCGCCCAGCGCACGCCGAGCGCGAAGCGGACCAACTCCAAGGGGATCAACCTCCTCGCCGGTCTCGTCCGGTGCGCAGGTTGCCGCTACCGAATGTCGCCAAGCCGCGGCGGCGCGAACATCCGCGTCTACCGCTGCGCCGCCGAGCACGGCGGCGGCCGGTGCGCTTCGCCGGCGACGATCAAGAGCGACCGCTTGGAGGCGTGGGCGCTGCAACAGGTTCAAACGCAGTGGCAGGAGCGCTTCGAGGTCGCAGTCGAGCAGCCCGCCGATGATCGTCGGGCGAGCGACATCGCCGAGCAACTGGACGGAGCGCGGACGGAGCTGGCTGCCTTCGCCAACGACCTGACCGCGCGGCGACTGCTCGGTGACGGCTACCACGAAGCTCTGGAGACCCGGGCCAAAGCCGTCGAGGAAGCCGAGCAGGAGCTGGCCTCCATCCATGCAACCCGCGAGCAAGTCGCCCTCTCTCAGCTCTCCTGGGACTCGCTCGATCCCGCGGAGACGCGAGAGGTCCTATCCGGCGCGCTCGATGCGATCTACGTCCGTCGCGGACGCGGCCTCCCGGTCGAGGAGCGCGCCTGCCTCGTCTGGGCCGGAGAACTCGATGAGGACGCTCCGAGCCGCGGTCGCGCGGCGGACACCCTGCGACCGTTCGACTGGCCGGAGGACGAGACGGGCGTCGGGAAAACGGCGGGCTAACACCCGCAGGAGCGCGGCCCGCGCGCCGTCGCGCGCTGCGGGCGTCATCGGCTGATGCCGCGTTGACATGACCTCACCGGAGCGACCCGAGATCCGAGGGCTGGAACACGCGCACGATCTCGCCGTTTGCCTTCGAGGTCGGCGCGATCAGGGCCGCTTCGCCCACGCCCAGGCGCTTGATGTCATCGGGCAGCAGGACGAACTCGCGCGTTCGCGTGCGGGTCCCTTCGCGGCGCTCGAAGACGCCCTCGGGCTTCTTGCCGCCGACCTTCTCGGTGGTCGACCAGGACTCGAAGGTCCCCGCCATGCGCGCCAGGCGCTCGGCCGAGTCGGGGTCGGCCTCGCGGTGAACGATTGCGCAGCCGACGTTCGAGAGCACCTGCTCGGTGAGCGTGTCGTGGGGATCGTCGGGCCGGGCGCTGCGCAGGTCGGCAAGGGTCTGGGTGCCGAGCAGGAGGCTGAGCCCGGCCGAGCGGGCTCGGCCGAAGAGGCGCGAGACCTGATCGGCGGCGAGCGCCGCGAACTCGTCGATCACGAGCAGGCCGGGGATCGGTTCGGCCTGGAGGTCGGCGGTGAGCCCGACGAGATCGATCACCAGGGCGGCGGCGAGGAGCTGCGAGGACGCCGGGTAGCGGTCGGCGTCGATGTGGAAGTAGATGACCTCGCGTTCACGCAGGGCGCGGGCGAGGTCGATCTCCGCAAGCCCACTGGCGGGGTCCAGCTGCGGCCCCAGGTCTCCCTCGGCGAGGACGGCGAGGCGGTTGCGTCCTCCCGCAAGGTCGGCCTTGGCGCGCTCCGAAAGCTCATCGATGTAGGCGGCGACGCGGTCGGCGACCTCGCCTCCGACCTGCGTGGCGAGGGAGTCGAGCCGATCGAGGTCCATGTGCTGGGAGAGGGTCTTCAGGGTCGGGGGCCAGATGCCGGCAGCGCGCAGGGTCGGCAGGACCAGTTGCAGCTGGCGCTGGATCGCCAGCTCGTAGTGGGGCTCTGACCACTCGTGCCCGGCCAGCGCCTTGTCGGCGATCTCGGTGGCGCTGCCGCGCGCCAGGGGGTTGTAGGAGGAGAGGCCCTCGGGGCTCCAGCTGCGAAAGCGCACGCCCATGCGCTGCGCGGCGGCCTCGAGCACTGCGCGCAGGTAGGCGTCGCCCTTGGGGTCGATCACGATCACCGGCAGGCCGGCGAGGATGTACGCCTGCGCTATCGCGGCCTGGGTGACGGTCTTGCCGGCACCGGTCGCACCGACGATCAGCGCGTGGATCGCGTGCTCGATCCCGATTGGCATGTGGACCGACCCGCCGCGGCGGCTCACCCCGAGCGCAAGCCGGGGCTCTGAGTCGCCGCCGATGCGCCGCTTGCGTGCCGGCTCGACGCGCTGGCGCTTGGTGCGCCTGCGCGAGAGGCGGGCACGGATCAGGTGCAGCGGGCCTACGTCATTGCGGGCGCGGCGGGCGCTCTCCCCGCCGCGGTAGTGGTCTTCGACCCGCCAGTAGATGCCGAAGCCGCAGGCGGTGGCGCTGGCGATGGCGGTGCTGATCGCAAGTGGCCAATCGATTTCGGTCATCACGTAGGCCAGGACGAAGCCCGGCAGCGCCCAGGTCCAGCGCAGGCGAAGCCAACGCAGGAGGCCGATCAGGGCAAGTCCTGTAGCTACGCCACCGACCAGGACGATGCAGCCCGTCCACAGATGTTCGGCGATAGCGCCGAGGTCTGCGGGCGGCGGGGATTCGCGCAGCTTCAGGTGTTCCGGGTGTCTCATCGTGGCGGTGCCTCCTCGGCTCGCACGCGCCGGTCGGCACGCGTTCTTGCGATTGCCCGCTCGACTGCGTTGCGGGTCGGACCCGCGGCGCAGAGGTAGCGGACCTCGGCGACCCAGCTCGCCCGTCGCCAGGCGCGCAGGATCTGCTCAAGTCGGCGCGGCGTCTTCGGGTGCAACTCGACCTCGATCGCGGTCGGCAGCTGCTCCGGGGAGGGGCTGCGCGGAATGTCCTCGACGCGCCCGATCCCCTCCGGCAACAGCACGAGGTCGGGGCGGTGCAGGCGAGGGTGCCCGGAGGGCAGCTCGCCGATCTTCGCCGATGCGATCGGCCGGCCCGCCCACTGCTCGGCGAACCGCAGCTCGCGCTCGCTGACGATGCGCTCGTGGCTGTGGCGCTCGCCCAAGGACAGGGCCGCGGAGGCGGAGCGCAGCCAGTGGCCGACCGAGCCCGGCGAGACGACTGCGACCGGGAGGCCCAGGCCCGCGTAGCGCAGGCCCTCGCGGGTGGCGACGAGCAGGCTGGGCTCGTCGCGCAGCGGCGCGACGCGGGAAATCAGGCCGCGCTCAGCGCAGGCGGCGACGCGGCGGTAGGCCATCGTGGAGCCGACGCCGAGCGCCGCCATGACGTGCTCGATCGAGACCGCGCCGTGGCGACCGATGAAGGTCAGCAGCTCGCGGTCGCGGAAGGCGGCCGAGGACGGCCGTCTATGGCCGGTCGCGGCTGTCGCAGAAGTCCCCATCGCCCTCCATGACGGACGCGGGGGCGAAAAGGGGACACCCCCCGATCGTGACCTGTACGGCCCGCACCATCTGAAGAATCATTGAGCCACGCGCAAGCATGGCCGTCCGACAATGCAGCCATGTGTGGGAGTTGCTGCCAACTTCCTCATAGCATCTTGTCTGCTCGGTAGTTCATCGGGGACCGGATGAACCCATTAGACTCCGCTCGCACTGATGGTCAAGGGCCGGGGGAAACAAGGCGTTCGACTATTGGCCGTTTGCGCCGTGATTCTCGTGCTGGCTGGTTGCGGCAAGGGAAGCGAAGATGGACCAGAACCGTCGGCTGTGACCTACAGCTCGATTCGGGAAGCACTCGAACGGAAAACGCAATACGACGCCAAGGTCACCGAAATGGAATGCGGAAGCGAAGTCGAAGAACTTGAAGCCTCCGCGGTCGAAGAAGGTGGCCTCATAGGAGGGTGTACGGCGACCTTTGAAAACTCGGTGGGCTGGGTTCGCATTCCCTACACGGTCGAGCTTGAAGAGGATTGGTGCTTCACGCTCGAAATCCCGTTGGCAGCCTTCGGTTTGGAAGGGGGATTTGATGCACCGGAAATCGAAGGATCATCGGTTGCCGAATCCGCTGGGGCAAAGGCAGCCGGCGGAGTACTAGCTGACGTTAGCGGCTGCGTCCATCCGAAGCCGGAAGGTTAGCTTTCCGTGCCGATAGGCCTCGCTCTGAGCGAGGCGACCAGCTGGTCAAGCGACGCCGTGATGTTCTCCAACCGGCTGGTCGAGGGGTGGTTCAGGGATATCAGCTCGACAGCCGAGTCGCCGACCGTCGCCGTGTCGCGCTCCATGTGCTTACCCTGTTCCTCGCCGTAGCCTCCCTCTTGCACGATCCACTCACGGCGAAGGTCGGTACGGCCGAGGTGCAAGATGACCCGCGGCTCCAAGACCGTGAGTTCCGCCATGGCGAGAAACGGTGGACAGTTCCAGGTCATCGCGTCGGTCGGCTTTGACCTGTCGCCACCGGGCGCGCACTTGATCCGCTGTAGATAAGCGCACTCCTCCCACAGAACAGCGAGCTCTTCATTGGTGACGCTCGTCGAATCCATCGGCAGATCGTCCCCGTTCAGGCTCGCGAGGACGAGCCGAAGGTACTGCATCGCGCCCCGAGAGAACGGCCTTCCGTCCTTGCCCCTCTTGCCAGCTTCCATCGCCTCAATGTGGCTCTTGCAGACGTGGTAGTGCCCGGCCAGCCCACCGAAGTTGTCGAAGTTGATCCCGAGTATCACAACCCGGGAGTCGAAGAACCGTCTGCCAATCCAGGGGATTGAGATTCCCGAATTCCTCTGATCGTTGGCGGGCCGTGCATGCCTCCAGCACTCGTCTTTGTGGGGGCAGCACTCGAATAGGGCCTCGTCGCGGTCACCGGGAAGAAGGCCCAGTTTCCGATAGAGATTGATCAGACGGTCGGCTGTGGCTTGATGCTGGCCGGTGGCGCTGAGCCGCGTTTGCCACTCCTGTAAGAAGTCCTCGACGGAAATACTTGACAGTTCAGGCTGGTCACCCATTACCAAGCTATTTAGCACATCGCATTTCCCATTGCGTAGTGGCCCCCGTACGGGCCGCGCGCGCCGTCTCGCAGCAGCGCGCGTAGTACTTGCCGGTCGCGCCCGACCGATCGGACTCGCCGATCCCCGGCGAGTTCTTGCGGATCAGCTTCGCCCATAGCTCGACGTTCCGCTCGTAGACCGCGACGATCTCGGCCTTGCATAGGAGCAGTTCGCGGCAGTCGTCGCCCCGGTCATCCCATCGAAGGTAGCTCCCGGTCCGGTTGAAGTCCCACGGTCCCGCCGCCGCCCGGTCCGCGGTCCCCGCACCGAACCAAAGAACCCGCGCCGGCCGCTGCTCCGCTCCACACGCCAGCCGACCCCAAATCCCCGATTCGGTTCTCCTTCGTCCTGTTCCCCTGCTTCCGATCCTCGTTCCCCCAGCCAATCCACCGCCGCGCCCCTTGCTTCCCCAGGCCTTCCAGCACTCAGCAGCCAACCCCGGCCGGACACCGAATGGTGGGTGGGCGGGGTTGGCTGCTGAGTGCTGGCTCAAACGGCCCCTGCAAGGGGCGCGGCGGTGGATTGGTGGTCCACGGTTTCGTCCACGCCGATCAAGGCCTCCGGCACCCCCCCCGCCCCGCCGACCTACTCGCAGAAATAGCGCCCCGTGAGGTGGCAGTCAACCTCCTGCGGAGGTCGGGCGCGCAGCGCCCTTGACGGCCGCCTCACGGGGCGCTTCGATGCAGGTAGGTCGGCTGGCTACCGTCCTGTCAGGGTTCGTCCTCGATGTGCTTCCTCGCCGCCGTTGCCGCCTTCAGTGCCGCGTCCAATTCGGCTAGGACGCCTCGCCTGGCCTCTGCTCTGTCGGCCTTCGGCGTGCGTTCCAGCCCGATCATCAACCTCTTGGCTTCGGCGAGCAGCGCCTCCGCGCGGTCGATCTCACGGTCGGCGTTGTCGAGCTGGTCCGTCAACGCCGTCACGGTTTGACCCCGACGAACCCACCGGGGCGCACGTTGCCCGGGCTCCACTCGATCCCGGCAAGTAGATCGGCGACCGGGACGTTCACGGCCCCAGCGAGCTTGATCGCCGTGTCGATATGCGGCACCCGTTCGCCGCGCTCCAAGAGCCCGATCTCGGTCCGATGCAACGAAGCACGGACGGCGACCTGTTCCTGGGAGTAGCCCGAGCGCTTGCGGGCGGCGAAGAGGTTTTGACCGAACCTCGCGGCCAACGGGTTCGCGGGGCTAGCCATCGTCGCCCCCAGACCCCGCCCCATCCGGCCCCTTCTCGCGCGGAGGCGAGACGGAGAACATCCCGGGAGCCGCCATCGGGTCACCCGGCCTCCATGAGATCCCCTCAACCAGGGGCGAGTCGATGCGCACGCCTACACCGGCCGCAACCTTGAGCAGAGTGTCGAGCCGGGGCAAGCGCTCGCCGCGCTCAAGCAGGCCGATCTCAGTTCGGTGAAGCCCGGAGACGAAGCCGAGTTCTTCCTGGCTGATGTCGGCAGCGCGGCGAGCGCGGCCGAGGTTCCGGCCGAATACGTCGGCGACGCTTCTCGCGGCCATCGCCTACTCCGCCAGTCGCCAGTAGTAGAGCGCCGCCCTGGTCGGCAGGATGAAGCCGCCGCAGCAGTGCAGCAGGCCCGCGCCGACCAGCTGGCGGATCGCCCGCTCGACGGCGTCCTCGCTGCCGAAGTCGGTCTCCCCCGCGTTCATCGCGCAGGAGACCTCGGGGATCGTGAGGCGGTCGGGGTCTGCGTCGAGCAGATAGCCGAGGACTGCCCACTCGACCTTGCGGTCGGCATCTGCCGGGGTTGAAGGATCGGGAAAGCCGCGATCCATATGGTTGTCGCAGGACATGGGGAGCAACGCCTCCTTGTGTCTCAGGCGGCTCGGCGTGTTTGCGCACGCCGGGTCGCCGCTTCCTGGGGCCGGTATGCCGATACCGTCTCCGCTGCGACGGGGCGAGTTCTCCTTGACCCGTCGCCACGGGGCCGGCGTCACCAGCGCGCGGCCCCACTTATGTTTCGAGGTGCAAGCGTAGCACGACACACAACGTATTGTGAATCCACACACGGACAAGACCTCGCAGGCGCAACCCGCCCTTGGGAAGGCGATTCGTCAGATGAGGCAGAGCCAGGACGCGACGCTGGAGACGCTGGCGGCCAGTGCAGGCATCACGCCAAATATGCTCTCCCTCATCGAGCGCGGGGAGGGCAATCCAACGTGGGCGACGGTGCGAGGAATTGCGGCGGCACTCGATGTCTCCGTTTCTACATTGGCGAGAGCCGCCGAGAAGCTGGAAGACGCCTAGTTGAACCCGCCGTACGACGTGCGCAGCTCGGCGACCGTCTCATCGAGCGGAACAGAGACCGCGCGCTCGTTAAGTAAATGCCGAAGATGATCGGGCGACGACGCAGTCTCGCCCGAGAGCCCTTTCTCCGAATGCGAAGGAGGGGCGAAATACCAGTGGACATTCCCGCTCCGTACCGGTTTTTCGGGCCATTTCACTTCGAGTCATCCCCGTTCGCCGACTGATCGTCAGGCTCCAAGACTTCGAGGTGCTTTGCAGCCTTCCCCATCAACTGCATCGGGGGGGTCGTCTCGTCAAGCGGCGTTTCGTCGGATGTCGCGTCGGAGTCTTGTTCTCTTGGCTCGGTCATTCCGCTTCCGCTAGATGGTCTGGTGCGGGGTCCTGAATTTGATGGTCGTCTAGAGGAGGAACCGTTTCGTCAAGGGGCTCGCCGGGGGTTTCGGTCGGGTCGCTCACTTTGACTCACCCCCGTCATCGCCCTTTTGAATCTCTTCAATCGGCGGGGTGGTCTCCTCCAGCGGTGGATCGTCTCGATGGCTCATACCGACTTCGTGTCCCCCTCGTAATGGATCGGAGCCGCAGTCTCGTCAAGCGGCGTATCGGGGGGCGGCGGCGCGGGCTGTACCGGCTCTGGCTGTTGGGGGGGCTGTGCGGAAGCAGTCATTAGAAAGTCACCTTGACAATAAGGATACCGAGCGCGATCCCCACCGCAAGGAGCCCAGCCAGGAAGAGAATCCCAGCCCAACGCAGCGTGGCGGCCGCTTTATCGCCAACTCGCGTCGTCGAATCGATCGAGACCAGGAGTCCCCTGATCGTCCGGATATGAACGCGCCACAGGTCCGGCTCGTGGGTAAAGCGCTCCGTCGTGTAGTTGGCGATCTCGCGAGCGGAAATATCCGAAACCAACTGCGGACGAAACGGCGCACCGAGAATCGACGTGACAAGTGCAGCAACCAGGAGAATCGTGCCTACCAGCAAGGCGATACCAGCTACATCGCGGGGACACCCGTCGAGGCCGTTCAGGATACGGACAGCATTCCCGCCGACCAATGCCACAACCGCGGCAGCAAAGCCAGCGAGCTGCCCGCCTCGGGTCCGCAGGGATTGGACCCTCTCACGCAGATCATCTAGAAGAGCCTCCGCTTGCTGGACGTACCAGGCAATCGCCTCTGGATTTGGCTGCCGCGCGGGCTGTGGCGCATCGGTCACGAAGGGATTCACCTTGCCAACGGGTCCGGACGACCTCATCGTGCGAAGTGGTCCGACACGATGTGTAGCTTTGTATGCTAGTGAACTGGTTGGTTGAAATCACGGCGGCGAAGACTAGCCTGGCGCGCCGTCGCTGTCGCGGCCCTCGTAGTCGATCAGCGCCGACGTTTGGTCCAGCGGCACCTCGGGCGGTGTCGAGGACGACCGCCAGAGGCCACGCTGCTCCAGTTCTTCGCGGCCTTCGCGGACAAGGGCGACGGCATCGACGGGGCCACGAACCCGGCTGCGGACATCGGCCAGATCAGCCAGGATGCTCTCCAGGTCGGAGCTTGCGGGAGCAAGCTCCGCCGCAAGCAACTCGTTGGCGAGCGCACCCGGCTGCACGCCACGCTTCGAGGGCGCAGCGCGCAGGGTGCAGGTGCCGACGGTCGTCTTGCAGCCACCGGAGCCGACGGCTGCATCGGGCTGGTCGCCGATGCCGTCGACCGTGTATTCAGCAGCCAGCGCGAACGCGGGTGTCATCATCGCACCCAGAAGAGCGAGCGCGAACAACAGCACAACGCGCTTCAACGTTGGGTCAAGCGCCCGAAATTCCGCGGTCCGCAATATGTCCCTGCCGCCCACGTACGTAGCCGCTGTAGCGGAGGGCAAAGCGATGAAGCAATGCTTGTTGCGGTGGCGATGTCGCCAGTGCGTCTTCCTGCCCGGGCAGGGGTTCCGGTGGACGGCAGCTAGAGCTGCATGTGGGGGCTGGACCAGCCGCTGACGAAGTCCATGACGTCGAGCACCGCGTCCTCCTCGGCGGCCTGGCTGTTGCCGCGCAGCTCTATGCGCAGCGACTCCAGCTGGCCGAGAACCTCGCTGCGGGGCACCCCGTGCTCCAGCTCGTCGCGGACGAGGGCGCGCATCCGCGTCACCGGCTCTGCGGCGTGCAGGGCCTGGCGAAAGGCCGCAAGGATGTCCTCGTTGACAGCCATCACGTCAAATCTTAGGGGCTGGACGGGCGTAAATCGAATAGCTCGGTTCGGCGGGCGTCAATCATGCGGCTGCACCGAACGCCACTTCAGCCTCGTCTCGGCGAGCGCGGCCTGGTATTCGGCGAAAGTCATCGGCCGTGCCGGCTCAACGAACCCGTGAATGTCCGGCCGGTCGGGGTCCGGTCGGTAGACGAGGCCGTCGCCCAACTCCGCCTCTGAGATTTCCCAGACCTGGTCGAGGCCGGTGCCGCCCCACCCGGGCGGTTTGCGGTGCCGCGGCAGGTTCTCTGGATGGCCTGGGCTGACCGACATCCCGCCGCTCGCCGGCTGCACGATCGAGTCGGCGTCCGGCTCTATGTCGATCTCGGGGCGGGCGCCGAGCCGCCGCGCGGATTCGCCGACGACCGGCATTCCGTCGTCGTCGCGCTGCATGCTTCGGAAAAGCGCCTCGCCGTTCTTCTCCCCGCCTGGGCTCACCGGCTCGGCAGGCTATCCGCCGCTCAGGCAGAAATGTCAGCCGTGGACTCAGGCGGTAATGTGTCTATTCGCCAGTTAGTGAACTGGTTGGTCGAAATCACGGTCGCGAAGACTAGCGCCCACGACCCTCTACCCTAGGGTTACCGGGGAGATGAAGCGAACGCTGGGGATACTCGTTGCCGTCGCGCTGCTCGTGCTCGCGAGCGTCTCGGTCGTGCGCGGCGAGGAACAGACGAGGGAGACCTACAAAGCGCAGGTCGAGCCGCTCTGCAAGGCCAACCGCAGGACGAACGAACGGATCATGGCCGGCGTGCGGGGGCGGCTCAGGCGCAACCGGCTGCGGGCCGCGGGCAAGCAGTTCATCCGCCTCTCCAGCTCGTTCGGCGGGCTGATCCGCAGGCTGGCCAGGGTGGCGCCGCCGGTCACGGACACGCGCCGGATCAGGCGCTGGCTGGAAATCATGAGGCTGCTGAAGTCGCGCCTGCGGCTGGTCGGCAGGTACTACGGCGAAGGGCTGAAGATCAAGGGCAACCACGAGGGGATCCTCGCCGAACGCGCCGGCATCTCGGCCAACAACACGACGATCGTGCTGCACTTCCGCGACTGCCGCTTCGGCCGCTTCGACCGCAACGGCTGAGCGCCGCGCAAGCGCCCGCGGCTCAGCCTTCGGGCCGCTCCGCTTCGGCGGCGGTGCTGGTCGTCAGGCCCGCCGCGGCGCCGCCGGAGAGCACGCGGCGCACCAGCCGGGGCGCGAGGATACGGGCGACCGCGGCGAGCGCGTAGGCGCGCGGCACGTAACGCTCGGCCTTGCCGTCCGGACCGCACTCGACGATCGCCTCGGCAACCCTCTCCGGCTTGGAGACGATCCAGCGGGTGAGCGGGCTTTCGCGCAGCTCGCTCGCCGGGAAGCCCTCGGTCGCGACGAAGCCCGGCAGCACGAGGCCGACGTGGACGCCGTGCGGGCGCTCCTCGGCGTAGAGCGCGTCGGTCCACCCGGCCAGCGCGAACTTGCTCGCCGAGTAGGCGCCGGTGCGCGCCCGGGCCACCCGGCCGGCGGTGCTGGCTACGTTGACGATCGCGCTCGGGCTCGACGCGCGGAGCAGCGGCAGCAGCTCCTCGGTGAGGCGCGCGACGGCGTCGAAGTTGAGCTCCATGTGGCGGCGCACGTTGGCGTAGCCGGCCTCGCCGAAGGCGCCGCGCCAGGAGGCGCCGGCGTTGTTGACGAGCAGCTCGAGCCGGCCGCCGTGCGCTTCCCCCAGGTGGGAGCGGACCCGCTGCGGCGCGTCGCCGTCGGTCAGGTCCACGGCCAGCCAGGTCGCCCGGCACGGCAGCGACTCGGCCAGCGCCCGCAGCCGCTCCTCGCGGCGCGCGACGAGCGCCAGCTCCGCCCCGGGCTCGCGCGCCAGCCGCCTCGCGGTCGCCTCGCCGATCCCGCTGGAGGCGCCGGTGACCAGCGCCCTGAGAGTCGCTTCGCTCATCCCCGGGAAGCTATTCGATCCGGCGTTTGCGGTCCCCTGGTCGACCCGACATACTCCCGCGCTCATGATTGAGACCCCCCAACTGCTCGAGGACCTGCTCCGCCCCGGCGCCCCGTCCGGTCACGAGGGGCCGGCGGCCGCGGTCTGGCGCGAGCGGGCCTCCTTCGCCGAGCTCTCGACCGACGGCCTCGGCTCCTCGATTGCCCGCGTGGGCGACGCGTCGCCGCTGCTCGCGGTGGTCGGCCACATCGACGAGATCGGCCTCGTCGTCACCCACATCGACGAGAAGGGCTTCCTCTGGTTCGCCCCGATCGGCGGCTGGGACCCGCAGATCCTGGTCGGCCAGCGGGTCGAGGTGCGCGGCCGCGGGGGCGCCCTGCCCGGCGTCGTCGGGCGCAAGCCGATCCACCTGCTCGACGGCGAGCAGCGCAAGAAGGTCGTCGAGCTGAAGGGGCTGCACATCGACATCGGCGCCGCCGACCGCAACGAGGCGCAGGCGCTGGTCCGCGTCGGCGACCCCGCGGTGATCGCCGCCGACCCGTTGCGGCTGGCCGGCGAGCGGCTGGCTTCGCGGGCGATGGACAACCGGCTGGGCGCCTACGTGGCGCTCGAGGCGCTGCGCCGCGCGGCCGAGCGCGGCTCGCTGAAGGGCAGCTTCGCCGCGGTCGCCGCGGTGCAGGAGGAGATCGGCCTGTTCGGCGCCCGCACCGCCGCCTTCGAGGTGCGGCCCGACCTCGCTGTCGCGGTGGACGTGACCCACGCGACCGACGCCCCCGGCGTCGAGGAGAAGGAGAACGGCAGCCACCCGCTCGGCTCCGGGGCGGTGATCTTCCGCGGCTCGACGCTCTCCCCCAAGGTCTCCGAGCTGCTGATCGAGACGGCGGAGGCGGAGGGCATCGAGCACACGCTCAGCGCCACCGGCCGCTCCTCGCACACCGACGCCGACGCGATCCAGATCTCACGCTCGGGCATCCCCACCGGGCTCGTCTCGGTCCCGCTGCGCTACATGCACTCGCCGGTCGAGCTGGTCGACCTGCGCGACCTCGAGGCGACGGTCGAGCTGATCGCCGCGTTCGCCGCGCGCCTAGACGACGGCCTCGACCTCAGTCGCTGAGCCGAGGTCCACGCGATTGCGCCCGTTCCCCTTGGCCGAGTAGAGCGCCGCGTCGGCGAGCTCGACCAGCCGGTCGGTGTCGAGGAGGCCCGGCGGCGCGACCGCGACGCCGATGCTGATCGTGACGTCGACCCCGATCGGGCGACGCTGCGCGACGGCGGCCCGCAGCCGCTCGGCGATCTCCGCCGCCGCGGCCCGCCCGGCGCCCGGCAGGACGACCAGGATCTCCTCGCCGCCGACCCTGTAGATCGAGTCGCCGGCGCGCAGCACGGCGCGCATCGTGTAGGCGACGTCCTGCAGCACGGCGTCGCCCGCCGCGTGGCCGAACCGGTCGTTGACGTGCTTGAAGTTGTCGAGGTCGCAGAGCAGCAGCGCGTGCGAGAGCCCCTCCTCGTCGCTCGTCGGCTGGCCCTCGAGCTCGCCCAGCCGCTGGTCGAGCGCGTTGCGGTTGAACAACCCGGTCAGCGGGTCGAGCGTCGAACGGCGCCGGTGCGCACGGTCGGACTCGACCATCGCGCCGGAGAGGATCACCGCGCTCATCACCAGGGCGACCGCGGCGACCAGCTCCTGGTGGTGCTCCCGCGCGCTCGCCGGGTCGAGCCCGACGGTGCCGATCAGCATCAGGGCGACGATGTAGGCGGCGCCGATCGCGATCCCGCGCGGCTCGAAGCGCGCGCCGAGGGTCAGCGCGGGCAGCGCGAACCACATCAGCACGGGGCTCGCCGCGCCGCCGGTGACCACGACCGCGTCGAGCAGCAGCAGCGGCAGGATGCCCCAGGCGGTTGCCACCCAGACCGCCGGGTGGGCGCTGTTGCGCATGAAGGCGTCGGCGACGGCGAAGCCCGCCAGACCGGCCAGCAGCGGCGCGATCCACCACCAGCCGATCTCGCTGCCGACGGAGGTCAGCGCCAGCGCCAGGATCGCGAAGCAGCCGAAGCGGTAGGGGCGGATCCGCAGCTCCATGTCGATGAGCCGCTCGCGGCGCGCCTCGTCGCGGACCGCCGCTAGCGAGTCGGCCGCCGGCGCGTGCCTGTCCGTGCTCGATATCACCGCACTCGCATCGGCCGGTCCGAGCGCAGACTTGAGGTTGCATCTACTCGACCAGCTCGAGGTCCTTGTCCAGCGAGCTGAGGTTGCGACAGCCGCCGTCGGCGACGACGACGAGATCCTCGATCCGCACGCCCAGCTCGCCCGGCAGGTAGATGCCCGGCTCGATCGTCACCACTTCCCCGGCCGCCAGCGTGTCCTCGGAGCGCGGCGAGAGGCGCGGCGCCTCGTGCACCTCGAGGCCGACGCCGTGGCCGAGCCCGTGGCCGAAGCGCTCGCCGTGCCCGGCCGCCTCGATCCGCTCGCGCGCGACCCCGTCGAGCGCCTCGCCCTCGATCCCGGCCGCGACCGCCTCGAGCGCCGCCAGCTGTGCCGCCAGCACCGTCTCGTAGACCTCGCGCGCCCGCTCGCCCGGCTCGCCGACCGCGTAGGTGCGGGTCCCGTCCGAGCAGTACCCGTCGAGCTTCGCCCCCATGTCGAAGACGACGAGCTCCCCCGCGCCGATCCGGCGCTCGCCCGGCTCGGCGTGCGGCAGCGCCCCGTTGGGCCCGGCGGCGACGATCGCCGGGAACGAGGGGTCGCCGCCGAGCTCGCGGATCCGCGCTTCGGCGGCGCGGGCCACCTCGCGCTCGCCGCGCCCGCCGAGCCCGCGCCCGACGCTCCAGCTCCAGACCTCGTCGGCCAGCTCGGAGGCGGCGGCGATCTTCGCCAGCTCGTCCTCGTCCTTCACCCGCCGCAGCTCCTCCACCGCGCCGCCGGCCGCCACCGGCTCGGCCCCCTCGGCGAGTTTCCCGCGCAGGCGCTCCAGCAGCCGCACCGGGACGTGGTCGTCCTCGAAGCCGAAGCGGCCGGCGAGGTGGGCGGCGATGCCGCCGAGCCAGTCGTCGGAGACGGTGACGACCTCCCAGCCCTCGACCTCGGCGGCGGCCCGCTCGGTGTAGCGGAAGTCGGTGAGCAGGAGGCGCGTCTCGGGCCCGCAGACGCAGGCGCCGTTGGTGCCGGTGAAGCCGGTCAGGTAGCGGACGTTGGTCAGCTCGGTGACCAGGAAGAGGTCGAGCTCGCGCTCCGCCAGCCCCGCCGCGAGGCGGTCGCCGCGGCCCCTCATGCGACGCTGACGCCGAGCTCGCCGGCGAGCCGGGCGAGCGCGTCGCGGTAGCCGTCGGGGCCCCTGCCGGAGACCTTCTCCAGCACCAGCCCGTCGAAGACCGAGATCCGGCGCCAGTCCTGCCGCGACTCGACGTCGGAGAGGTGGACCTCGACCGTCGGCAGCCTGGCCAGCTCGAGCGCGTCGGCGATCGCGCGGCTGTAGTGGGTCCAGGCGCCGGCGTTGACGACGATCGCGTCGGCGAGCTCGGGCGCCCGGTGAAGGTATTCGCAGAACTCGCCCTCGGCGTTGGTCTGGAAGAAGATCGTCTCCAGGCCGAGCTCGCGCGCCGCGCGCTGGATCCGCATCTCCAGCTCGCTCAGCGAGATCCCGCCGTAGACCGTTGCGTCGCGCCGCTCGAGCACGTCGAAGTTGACCCCGTGCAGGACCGCGACTCGGTTGTGGGCTGAGGTCATCGCTCGTACAGCTCCTCGACGGCGAGCCTGACCTTAGCCGGATCGACCGCCTGCCCAACGCGCGGCGAGCCGGGCTCGGAGAGCAGGACGAAGCCGACGCCGGCGGCGGTGCGCTTCTTGTCGCGCTGCAGGGCGTCGAGGATCCCCCCGGCGTCGAGCGCCGGATCGAGCGTGCTCGGCAGGCCGTGGCGGGCGAGCTGCCCGGCGACCTCCTGGCGCAGGTCGGGCGCCTCGGAGAGCCGCAGCGCCGCCAGCAGGCCGAGCCCGACCGCCTCGCCGTGCCGGTAGCGCTCGTAGCCGCTCGCGGCCTCGATCGCGTGGCCGACCGTGTGGCCGAGGTTGAGCGCGTGGCGCAGGCCGGCGTCGCGCTCGTCGGCGGCGACGACCTCGCACTTGTAGCGGGCGCAGGCGAAGACGACGTCGTCGAGCTCGGCCGGGTCGAGCGACTCGATCGCCCGCACCCGCTGCCACAGCGCGCCGCCGGCCAGCAGGCCGGTCTTCAGCGCCTCGACGAAGCCGGCGGCGAGGTCCTCGGCGGGCAGCGTCGCCAGCGTCTCGACGTCGGCGATCACCGCCGCCGGCAGGTGGTAGGCGCCGGCGTAGTTCTTTCCCTCCGGCAGGTCGACGCCGGTCTTGCCGCCGTAGGCGGAGTCGACCTGGGCGACCAGCGTGGTCGGGACCTGGACGACCGGAGCGCCGCGCTGGTAGGTGTGGGCGCAGAAGCCGGTGAGGTCGCCGACGACGCCGCCGCCGAGCGCCGCCAGGTGGTCTTCGCGGGTCATCCCGGCCCGCGCGAGCTCGCGCAGCACGCGCTCGGCTTCGGCCATCGTCTTCGCCCCCTCGCCTGGCTCGACCTCGATCAGCGCCTCGAAGGCGTCGAGGCGGTCCGCGTAGAGCGGCCCCACCGCCCTGTCGGTGACCCCGAAGCGCCGCCCCTCCAGCGGCCACCAGCCGGCGCCGAGCAGTCCGTGGCCGGCGAAGACGGGGTACTCGCCGGAGGCGCTCGACGCCCAAAGCATCTTCGTCCCCGCCGGCAGCCCGGCGAGCGCCCGCAATGCCGGCAGCGCCCGCTCGACCACGCGGCGGTCGGTCGGCATCACGACCGCGTCGGCGAGCGCCTCGTAGAGCGCCAGCCGCTCGCCCAGCAGCGCCTCGAAGGCGGCGCCGTCGCGGGCCAGCGGCCGTCCTTCTCCCTCGACCCGTCGCCAGGCCTCGTCGGGATCGACCTGCAGCCAGACGACCGTGTGGCGGTCGAGCGCCTCGCGCACCTTCGGCGAGAGCACGCTACCGCCGCCGAGCGCCACCGCCCCGCCCTCGGCGCTGGCGAGCAGCTCGCTCGCCAGCGCCTCCTCGCGGCGCCGGAACTCCTCCTCGCCGTGGGCGGCGAAGAACTCCTCGATCGTCGTGCCGAACTCGCGTTCGAGCAGGGCGTCGGTGTCGAGCGGCTCGACCCCGGCGTCGAGCGCCGCCGCGCTCGCCGCGGTCGACTTGCCGGCGCCCATGAAGCCGATGAAGACGAGGGCGGGGCGGCTCACGGGCTCACCCGCGGAAGTCGATTCTCTTCTCGTAGGCGTCCACCGCCGCCAGCACGTCGTCGATGTGGTCGCCGCCGAACTTCTCGCGGTAGCAGCGCGCGAGGGTCAGGCAGACCATCGCCTCGGCGACCACGGCGGCGGCCGGGACGACGGTCGAGTCGGTGCGCTCGCGCAGCGCCTGCGCCGGCTGCTTGCTCTGCGTGTCGACCGAGCGCAGCGGCTTGGTCAGGGTCGAGATCGGCTTGATCGCGGCGCGCACCGAGAGCGGCAGGCCGTTGGTCATCCCGCCCTCCAGGCCGCCGGCGTGGTTGGACTCGCGGTAATAGCCGCGCTCCTGCGACCAGAAGATCTCGTCGTGCGCCTCCGAGCCGGGACGCCCGGCGACGTCCCAGGCCTCGCCGATCGCCACCCCCTTGACCGACTGGATCGAGGCAACCGCGCCCGCCAGCTGCCCGTCGAGGCGCTCTTCCCAGGAGATGTGGGAGCCGAGGCCGGGCACGAGGCCGAAGACCCGCACCTCGAAGCTTCCGCCAAGGCTCTCGTTGGCCTTGCGCAGCCGGTCGATCTCCCCGACCATCTCCCTGCTCGCCTCCGGGTCGAGGCAGCGCACCGGGTCCTCGTCGACGGCGGCGAAGCCGGCCGGCTGCAGGTCGGGCCACTCGGGCGCCTTGACCGAGCCGATCTGGATGACGTGGCTGTGGACGCTGACGCCGAGCGCGCCGAGCAGGCCGCGGGCGAACGAGCCCGCGGCGACCCGCGCGGCGGTCTCGCGCGCGCTCGCGCGCTCGAGCACGTTGCGGATGTCGCCGTGGCCGTACTTCTGGGCGCCTACCAGGTCGGCGTGGCCGGGCCGCGGCAGGTGGACCTCGTCGGGCTCGAACCCCGCGACCGGCCAGGGGTTCATCCGCTCCTCCCAGTTGGCGTAGTCGCGGTTGGCGACCAGGACCGCGATCGGGCTGCCCAGCGTGCGCCCGTGGCGCACCCCGGAGCGCACCTCGACCGTGTCGGTCTCGATCTTCATCCGGCCGCCGCGGCCGTGGCCGAGCTGGCGCCGCGCCATATCGCGGTCGAGCGCCTCGCGGTCGAGCTCCAGCCCCGCGGGCATCCCCTCGACGATCGCGACGAGACCCGGACCGTGCGACTCCCCCGCGGTGGTGAATCTGAAGCGCGTGCTCACGCCGCAAGGCTATATGCGGCGGCGCTGGTGAGTTTGAACGTGCCGGAGCACGTCAAAAGTCCACAGCGCGTCAGCCACGCGCCGCCTTGCGCATCGCATCGAGCGGCGCCTCGCGGCCGGTCCACGTTTCGAGCGAGCGAGCGCCCTGGCGAACGAGGACCTCGATGCCGTCGATCGTGTAGGCCCCCGCCGCATCCGCTGCCTCGATCAAGCGGGTCGGGCGATCGCCGTAGACCAGATCGACAACCACCTGTTCGCTGTCGAAATCGCCTTCGGCCAGCGGCAGCTCCTCGAAGGGGTTCTCGCCGCGAAGCCCGACGGAGGTGGTGTTGACGATCAAGCCGTAGCCGCTCGACTGCGGGACGCCGACCGGCGCAGCGCCGAGCTGAGCGGCTACCTCCTTCGCCCGGGAACCGGTCCGGTTCCAGACGTCCACGACCGCGTCTTCCCCCGCCAGCGCCCAGATCACCGCCCGCGCCGCGCCGCCGGCGCCCAGAACCAGCGCCCGCCTGCCTCGGACCGCGCCCGGCAGGGCGTCGATCAACCCCCCCGCGTCGGTGTTGTCGGCGCGGATTCCCCCAGCGCCGAAAGCGAGCGTGTTGGCCGCCCCGATCGCCGCCGCCGCCGGCGATGGATCGTCGGCAACTCGCAGCGCCTCCTCCTTGTGCGGAATCGTCACGTTCGCGCCGACGAACCCCTGCCCCTCCATCGCCCGCAGCCGCGGCTCGAACTCATCCGGCGCCAGGTCGATCGCCTGGTAGCTCCACTCGCCCGCCAGGCCGAGCGCGGCCAGCGCCGCCGCGTGCATCGCCGGCGAGCGCGAGTGGGCGACCGGGTGGCCGAGCACGGCGAGCCGTTTCATTCTTCGCAGGTGTCGGGCGAGTTGCCGCCGGCCGCGGCGCGCGCTTCGTTGTAGCGGGCGACGTCGGCTTCGAATTCCGCCGCCGTCTTCGAAAAGGAGAGCTTGCCGCAGGTCCCCGGCTCGGTCACGTAATAGAGATAGCCGACTTTCGCCGGGCGCGCGGCGGCTTCGATCGAGGCGAGGCCGGGACTGTCGATCGGGCCGGGTGGCAGCCCGGCGTTGACGCGGGTGTTGTAAGGCGAGTCGACCGCCAGCTCCGATTCGGTCAGCGGGCGGTCGTAGTTGCCGGTGGCGAAGCGGACGGTCGCGTCGATGCCGAGCGGCATCCCTTCGCGCAGGCGGTTGTAGATCACCGCGGCGACCAGCTTGCGCTGGCTCGCCAGGGCGGCCTCGCGCTCGATCATCGAGGCGATCGTGACCACGTCGCGGGTGGTCAGGTTCTTCGAGCGCGCGTAGGCCATGTCCACGCCGGCGAAGCGGCGCTTGAAGTCTTCGAGCTGCAGCCGCACCAGGTCGGACGCCGGCGCGCCCTTCTCCAGCTCGAAGGTGTCGGGGAAGAGGAAGCCCTCGTGCCCCCTGCTCGCCTTCAGGTAGCTGCCCCCCAGCCCCGCTTCGCGGGCGAGTTCGGCGGTCTGCTCGCGGTTGTAGCCCTCGGGGATCGTCAGCGTGATCGTCCGCAGCTCGGGTTCGGGCGGCGGCGGAGGCGGGTTGTCGAAGTGGCGGTAGGCGAGCGTGGCGGCGACGGCGATCGCCGGCAGGGCGACCGCGAGGCCGCCCACGAGCAGGCGGCGGCGCCGGCGCAGCACGCGTTGATAGGCCCTGCGCCGCTGCCGCAGGGCCGGGTCGCCCTCACTCATCCTCCTCCGCACCCCCGATCGCTGCCTGGCCCGCGAGGTAGGCCTGCAGCAGGTGCGCCGCGGCGAGCGAGTCGGGCGGCGCCGCGGCCCCGGCCCGCTTGCTGGCGTCGGCCATCCGCGTGGTCAGCCGCTCGTCGTAGGTCTCGACCGGGATCTCCAGCAGGGCCTCCAGTTCGGCGCAGAAGCTGCGGGCAAGCGCCGCCTGCGAGCCTTCCTCGCCGCTCAAATGCAGCGGCAGGCCGACGACGACGCGCTCGACCTCGCGCTCGGCCACCAGGTCGGCGACGGCGCTCGCCTCCGGCGGTTCGATCGTCGGCAACGGCGTCGCCAGGGTGCCGCTCGGGTCGGAGATCGCGCAGCCGATCCGCGCCGTGCCGTGGTCGAGGGCGAGCACGCGCATCAGCCAACCCCGGCTTCGATCGCCCGCCGCGCCGTCGCCAGCGCCTCGTCGAGCTTCGAAGCGTCCTTCCCCCCTGCCTGCGCCATCTCGTCCCGGCCCCCGCCGCCTCCGCCGACGACGGCCGCCGCCTCGCGCACCACGCTCGCCGCCGAGACGCCGCCGTCGACGGCGCCCTTGGAGACCAGCACGACCAGGCCGACCTTCTCGCCGGCGGCGCCGGCGAGCGCGATCGCCGACTCGCCGCCGAGCTTCGACTGCACCCGGTTGGCCAGCTCGAGCAGCTGCTTCTGGTCGGCGGTCGGCGCCTGCGCCGCGACCACCGCGATCTCCCCCACCCGCTCGGCCGCGGCGACCAGGCGCTCCGCCTGCTCGCCCAGCATCTGCTTGGCGGCCTGCTTCTCGTCCTCGCCCGCCTCGCGCAGCCGCGCGGCGGCGCGGCGCGCGCCCGTCAGCGGGTCCTGCGGCGAGCCGAGCAGCGCGCCGACCTCGCGCAGGCGCTGCTCCTCGCCGCGGAACCAGTCGATCGCGGCCGGCCCGGTCAGCGCCTCGATCCGCCGCACGTTGGCGGCCGAGGAGCCCTCGGAGACGATCTTGAAGATGCCGACCGCGGCGGTGTTGGCGACATGGGTGCCGCCGCAGAGCTCGCGCGAAACCCCGTCGACCTCGACCACCCGCACCCACTCGCCGTATTTCTCGCCGAACAGCGCCATCGCGCCGAGCGCTTCGGCCTCGGAGCGCTCCATCTCCAGCCAGCGCACCGGGCGGCTCGCCTTGATCCACTCGTTGACCCGGTCCTCGATCGCCGCCAGGTCCCCGGCGGCGATCGCCTGCCCGTGGGTGAAGTCGAAGCGCAGCTTGTCGGGGCGCACCGCGGAGCCGGCCTGGCGCACGTGGTCGCCGAGCCGCTCGCGCAGCGCCGCGTGCAGGAGATGGGTCGCCGTGTGGTTGCGCATCGTCGCGTGGCGGGCCTCGTGGTCGACCAGGGCCTCCACCGCGACGCCGGCCTCCACGCCTCCGGCGGCCTCGATCTCGAGAGCCTGGTCGTCCCCCACACGGTAGACGTCGAGCACCCGCGCCTCGACGCCGTCCCAGCGCAGCACGCCGGAGTCGGCGACCTGGCCGCCGCCCTCGGCGTAGAAGGGGCTCTCCTCGAGCTTGACCAGCGCCCGCCCGTCGTCGGCCGCGACGGCTGCCAGGCCGGTCGTCGCGCGCAGCGTCTCGTAGCCGACGAAGCGCGTCGGCGGCGCCCCGGCGGCGAAGCCGAGCACCTTCTCGTGATGGTCCTCGGCGCCGTGCGCGGTGGCGGCGCCGACGCGGGCGCGCTGGCGCTGCTCCTCCATCAGCTCCTCGAAGCCGCCGTCGTCGACCGAGAGACCCCGCTCGGCGAGCAACTCCTTGGTCAGGTCGTAGGGGAAGCCGTAGGTGTCGTGCAGCTTGAACGCATCGGCTGCCTCGATCCAGGAGGTGCCCGACTCCTGCGCCTCGGCGACCAGGCGTTCGAGCAGCTCCGTGCCGCGCTCCAGCGTGCGGCCGAAGCTCTCCTCCTCGTCACCGACCCAGCGGGCGATCGTCGCCCGCTCGGAGGCGAGCTCGGGATAGGCGTCGGCCATGATCTCGATCGTGCGCTCGGCGAAGCGGCCGAGCCAGGGCGCCTCGAGCCCCAGAACGCGGCCCTGCTGGATCGCCCGCCGCATGATCCGCCGCAGGATGTAGCCGCGGTCCTCGTTCGAGGGGACGACGCCGTCGGCGATCAGGAAAGCGGCGCCGCGCGAGTGGTCGGCGACGATCCGCATCGCCCGCGTCACCGCGCCCCCCTCGCCGTAGGAGCGGCCGCTGAGCTCCTCGGCGAGGTCGACCAGCGGCCGGATCAGGTCGGTCTCGAAGACCGAGGGGACGTCCTGCAGAATCGCCGCCATCCGGTCGAGCCCCATGCCGGTGTCGATGTTGCGCATCGGCAGCTCGCTGAGCGCGCCCTCGGGCGAGAGGTCGTAGGTCATGAAGACGTGGTTCCAGAACTCGAGGAAGCGGTCGGTGTCGTCACCCGGCCGCTCGCCGGCGCCGCCGAAGCCCTCGCCGCGGTCGAGGTAGAGCTCCGAGCAGGGGCCGCAGGGGCCGGACGGCCCCGCCTGCCAGAAGTTGTCCTCGCGGCCCAGCAGGACGATCCGCTCCTCGGACATCCCGACGCCCTTCCAGATCTCGATCGCCTCGCTGTCGGGGCCGAGCCCGAGCTCCTCGTCGCCGCCGAAGACGGTCGCCCAGATCCGCTCGGGGTCCATGCCGAACCCCTCGGTCGCCAGCTCCCACCCCCAGGGGATCGACTCGGCCTTGAAGTAGTCGCCGAAGCTCCAGTTGCCGAGCATCTCGAAGAAGGTCAGGTGGCGGGCGGTCTTGCCGACCTCCTCGATGTCGGTCGTGCGGAAGCACTTCTGCACGTCGGCGACACGCGGCGCCGGCGGCCGCTCGCGGCCGAGGAAGCAGGGCTTGAAGGGCTGCATGCCGGCCGTCGTCAGCAGCACCGAGGGGTCGTGGACGGAGGGCACGAGCGAGGCCGAGGGCACGATCTCGTGCCCTCGCGCGGCGAAGAACTCGAGGTAGGTGTCGCGTATTTCGGCCGCCTTCATCGGCCACGAAGCCTAAGACACCGGCGCTGACGATCCGGCGACTCGGCCGTTGACGGATCCGATGGCCGCGTCTCTACTCTTCACCCCATGGGGGAGACTGCCGATACGAGCGGGCGATGAGCGAAGCGTCCCTGCCCTTCCCGCGGCCGGAAGCGCCCCAGGCGCTGTGGCGGCTGCGAACCGACGAGCAGCTCTCCCGGCGCGCGGCGGAGGGCGACGAGCGGGCCTTCGCCGAGATCTTCCGCCGCTACAGCGACGACCTCTACCGCTTCTGCCTGGCGATGACCGGCAGCTCCCACGACGCTCAGGAAGCGCTGCAGAACGCGATGGTCAAGGCGCTGCGGGCGTTGCCCGGCGAGCAGCGGCAGATCAGGCTGAAGCCCTGGATCTACAGGGTCGCGCGCAACGAGGCGATCGAAATCGTGCGTAGGCGGCGCGAGGGCCAGGAGCTCGACAGCGAGCAGCTGTCGGCGGAAGCCACGGCGGACACCGCGGAGCTGCGCGAACGGCTGCGCAGGTTGCTCGCCGACCTCGAGCTGCTGCCGGAACGCCAGCGCTCGGTGCTGCTGATGCGCGAGCTCGCGGGGCTCGAGTTCGCCGACATCGGCGCCGCTTACGGGACCTCGGCCGCGGCGGCGCGGCAGGCCCTCTACGAGGCCCGACTCGGCCTGCGGGCGCTCGAAGAGGGTCGCGAGCGCCGCTGCGCCGACGTGCGCAAGGAGCTCTCCGACGCCGACGGCCGCGCGATCCGGCGGCTGAGGACGCGCTCGCACCTGCGCGAGTGCCCCGAGTGCCGCGCCTTCGGCGACGCGATCGTCGAGCGCCGGCGCGACCTGGCGGCGCTCGCGCCGCTTCCCGCCGGCGCCGCGGCCGGGCTGCTCCACGGCCTGCTCGGCGGCCACGGGGGCGGCGGCGCGGGAGGGGGCCTCGCCGGGACCGTCGCGCCGGCCGCGCAGGCCGTCGCCGTGCCGGCGGCCGTCAAGTCGGCGGCCGCGGTGGCGATCGCAGCGGTCGCGGTCGGGACCGCCGGTCGGAGTGGCCTGATCGAGCTGCCCGGCCCGATCGGCGGCGCGGCGCAGAGCCGCGGCGGCGCGGCGCCCTCCCTCGACGCTCCCCCCGCCGGGCCCGCCGGGACGCCCGGCGGCAGCGCCGCCCGGTGGCGCGCGGCGGACGCCGGTCCCGCCGCCGCGCCGATTCGGGCGAGCGGTGGGCCGGGGTCGGGGCGCGCTGCGGAGGGGGCGGCGACGAACGTCCCACCCGCCGACTCGCGGAGCCCGGCCGAGGCGCCCGCTCCATCCGGCGCCGGCCAGAGCGGCGCGGGGCGCGACCGCGGCGACCTCCCGTCCGGGCGGCGCGGCCGCCCGGAGCAACCCGCCGCCGGCCACGGAGCGCAGCTCGCCGGGGAAAAGCGGACCGGGCACGCGCCCGCCGCAACGGGTCCCCCCGCCTCCGCCGGCGAGCAGGGCCCCGGGGCCGCGCAGCCGGACGTCCCGCCGCCGGAGGCCCCGCCACCGAGCCCGCCGCCGGACCCGACCCCGCCCGCCGGCAAGCCGGCGCCGCCCTCCTCGGCGACCCCGCCGACGTACCGCGCCGATTCCCGCGGTCCGGGGCAGCTGCCGCAGGGCGCCCCGGGCGAGTAGAACATCCGTCCAGAAAGAGTCTCGGTGCAGCCTGACGCAGGCGGGCGGGAAACGTTCCAGTATGCGAACGACCACGCCATGGCCGTGGAAATCGACGCGTCAAAGGAGGCAGGATGAGACTGAAGACGAAGATCGCCGCAGTCGTCGGCGCGCTGGCGCTGACCGCCAGCCCCGCGGCGCTGGCGATGGGCAAGCCCGAAGGCTCGCCGCCGTACGGGCACGGCGGCCAGAAACACTCCCCGGGCAAAGGACACGCCCGCGGGGGGAACGAACACGCGAGCAAGGCCAAGGCCTACGGCCGCTACTGCAAAGGCGAAAGCCGCAAGCACGAAAAGGGCGAAAAGGGGACCGAGTTCTCGCGCTGCGTGACCAACATGGCGCAGGCGGCGAACCACAAAGCGATGGCCCCGGGGCGCGTCTGCAAGGGCGAAAGCCGCAAGCACGAAAAGGGCGAGAAGGGGACCGAGTTCTCGCGCTGCGTCAGGAACGTCGTCCAGCTGCGCCGCCAGGAACGGCGGGAAGCGCGCCAGCAGAAGCAAGAAGAACGGCAGAAAGAACGCGAAGAACGCCGGGAAGAACGCGAAGAAGGCGGTTCTTAGCCCGTGACAGCCGGTTTCCGGGCGGGCCTGCTCGCCTATTTCGACAGCGGCCCCTCGCCCGAGGCGATGGTGCCGTGGCCGACGATCGCCTCGCCGCAGAGCAGCACCGCTGCCTGGCCCGGCGAGGCGGCGTCGAAGGGCTCCGCGAGCTCGACGGCGAGCTCGGCGTGCTCGCCGGCCCCGGTGGCCGCTACCGATGCGGCCACCGGCGTCGCCCGGTAGCGCAGCTTGACGCCGTCGACGCGACTGCCGTCGCGGTGCAGGACGGCGTCGCGGATGCGCACACGGCGCGTCGCCAGCTCGGCCCGGGCGCCGACGGTGACCGTGTTGGCGGCGGCGTCGGTGGCGAGCACGTAGAGCGGCTCCGGCGCGGAGACGCCGATCCCGCGCCGCTGGCCGACGGTGAAGTTGTGGTGGCCGCGGTGGCGGCCGAGCTCGTGGCCGGCCCGGTCGAGCACTGCGCCCTCACGCTCGCCGAGCCCGGCGTGGCGCCGCAGGAAGCGCTCCTTGCCCTGCCCGGCGAGGAAGCAGAGGTCCTGGCTCTCGGGCTTCTTGGCGACCGCGAGGCCGTGCCGGGCGGCGATCTCGCGCACTTCGGGCTTGCTCAGCCCGGTCAGCGGGAAGCGCAGGCCGGGCAGCATCGCCGGCGGCAGGCCGGCGAGCATGTAGCTCTGGTCCTTGCGCCGGTCGGCGGCGGCGGCGAGCAGCGGGCCGTCACCGTCCTCGACGATCCGCGCGTAGTGGCCGGTGACCAGGCGCTCGGCGCCGAGCCGCCCGGCGAGGTCGGCCATCGCCGCGATCCGCACCTCGCCGTTGCAGACGATGCAGGGGTTGGGCGTCGCGCCGGCGCCGTAGCCGTCGAGGAAGGCGCCGACGACGCGGCGGCGGAACTCCTGCTCGAGGTCGAGCGTCAGGTGCGGGATGTCGAGCGAGTGGGCAACCGCGCGGGCGCCGAGCACCGCCTCCGGCGAGCAGCAGGCCTTGGCGCCGTCGGTCTCCGGGTCGGCCCAGAGCTTCAGCGTCACGCCGAGCACCTCGGCGCCGCGCTCGCGCTCGAGCAGCGCCGCGACGGCGCTGTCGACGCCGCCCGACATCGCGACGAGAACGCGCTCGCGGCCGCCGGAACCCCCCCGCGTATCGCCCGGCGCGAGCCGCAGGTCCGACGCGGCGGCCGCGGCGAGCGCCCTGTGCAGCGCGTCGGCAGCGAGCTGCGCGGCGTGCCGCTTGGCGGGCGTCAGCCCCCCCACCGCCTCGTCGACCTCGTCGGTCCCGATGCGCGCCGCCTCGACCACCGGCTCGCCGTCGACCATCTCGGCGACGGCGGCCGTGGCGGCGCGCGTCGCCCCACAGCCCTCGGCGTCGAAGGTCGCCTTCGCGATCCGCCCCTCGTCGATCACGAGCGACACCCGCGACAGATCGCCGCAGGCGGCGCCCCCGGCCGCGCCGGTGAAGGCGCCGTCGGACGCCGCGCCAAGCCGCGCCTCGTCTCGCAGGTAGTGCTCGAACAGTTCCCGGGTCATCCCGCAAAGCGTAGAGGCGCGCGATCCAGAGCGGCGCGGATGTCCGCGACTACGGCCGCCTCTTCGTCGCGCAGCTGCGCCCAGGTAATCCGCATGACGCGCCAACCCTCCGCGACCATCGCCCGATCCCGCCCACGGTCGCTCTCGAAGGCCCTGCGGGTGCCGTGAACAGCGCGGCCGTCGAGCTCGACCACGAAACGCGCCTCCGACCACAGGCAATCGACATTGAAAAGCCGACCCCGCACAGCAACATCCGCGTTGCGCCGAGGTCGCGGCAGCCCTTCGCGCTGGACCAAGGCCGCGAACCTCTTCTCGAGTTCCCGCTTCGTAACCCCCGCGGCCTCGGCGCCGGAGTCGAGCAGACCCCGCACCACGGCCGACCCCCGACGCCCCGGGTAACGATCCAGGAGGTCCGGAATCGACAACGCATCCCGCAGCTGCCGGACTTCCATCTCGTTCAGCGCCCATTCGACCTCATTCTGTGTCGCCGCGACCGCGTAATCGAGAATCGTCCGCGGCACGGTGGTGACCGGAATCCCGGCAACCACCGTCCGCTCGTCCTCGGGTATCGAGGATCGATGGACGACCACACCGTCGGGCCGCCTCCAGCCCGTTCCCCTCGTCACCTCGATTGCCCGGCCCGAACCGGGCGATAGACCCCACAGCCGCGCGGCGGATCGATGGCTCAACACGGCATCGCGGTCACAGGCGAGGACAGCCGCCATCCATCGCGCCTCCTTGCTGCGAAGGCGAAAGCCAAGCGCATAGACGCCGCGATGGACTGGATGCAGAACACCTCGCTCGATTCGCCGCTCGACCGCACGTCCGCTGAAACCGATCGCCAGGAGTTGTCGGCGCGCGACAAGACCGTGTTGCTCCCGGGCGATCGCCGAAGCGAGCCGGTCCATCTCGCGACTGCTCCTTTTACCACCTGCACGGAGGTCAACGGGGCATTCGCCTTTCATAGCTCCATCGTGCCTGGCGCGGTCATGCGCGTGGCGCGTGAAATGTCAAATTTCTCCCCAGGGCGTGTCGAGGGAGCCGCGCCCCAAAAAAAGGCTCCAACCCGCCGTTGCCGCCCCTGGCTTTGATCCCTTGAAAAGAAGGGCGGGCGCCTCCTCACGATCCCACGGGACCACGAGAGATCGGTGCCCTAGCCGTTTGTGTTGGGTCAAACGTTGGAGCGGCTCTCGTACGGGTTAGAGCCTCAGCCCCACCGTAGCACCGGGGCGCGGTCCATGCCGACCGTAGAATCCCGCAGCCGGTCACTCCATGTTCGAGAGCAGGAACTCGGCCTCGCTCCAGTCCTCGCCGCGGACGCGCAGAGCGATGTCGCCGCGGCCGAAGCGGTCGACCGGCCAGTCGGCGGTGAGCGCCGCCCCGATCCCGGCCTCCTCCAACGCCTGATGCCAGGCGCGGGCGGTGCGCAAGTCGCCGAAGTCGCGCACCACCTCCCACGAGTCGTAGGCCGGGTCGTCGACGTGGACGGGCGTCTTCCCCGGCCCCGGCCGAAAGGCAAGTCTGACTCTCTCAAAGAAATCCATCCCGGTCTCCGACCGAAATTATCGCGAGTCCGGGGAGGTCGATGACCAAGCGAGACGGTCACGAGGCGACCTCCGCGTAGCAGCGCTACGCGGAATGTCGGGGAGGGGCCGTATCGCGCAGCGTCATTCGGCCTCATCCGGGCCGTGAGAATTTCGGGAGGAGACCGTCCCTCAGTGCCCGGCGAGGCCGTGCTTGTGCACGGCGATGCCCAGGTCCTTGAGCTGCATCTCGCCCACCGGGGCGGGCGCGCCGGTCAGCGCGTCTGCGCCCGAAGCGGTCTTCGGGAAGGCGATCACGTCGCGGATCGAGCCGGCGCCGGCGAGGCGCTGGACGATGCGGTCGAGGCCGTAGGCGATGCCGCCGTGCGGCGGGGCGCCGTAGCGCAGCGCCTCGAGCAGGAAGCCGAAACGCGCCTCGGCCTCCGCGGAGTCGATGCCGAGCGTCGCGAAGACCTCCTGCTGGACGTCGGCGCGGTGGATGCGGATCGAGCCGCCGCCCATCTCCTGCCCGTTCCAGACCAGATCGTAGGCGAGCGCCCGGGCGGCGCCCGGGTTCTGCGGGTCGAACTCGCCCGCCGGCGCCGTGAACGGGTGGTGCAGCGGGTCCCAGCGCTCCTCGTCCGGGTTCCACTCGAGCAGCGGCCAGTTGACGATCCAGAGCAGTCCGTGCGCGCCGGCCGGGATCAGCTCGAAGCGTTCGGCGAGCTCGACCCGCAGCTGGCCCAGCACCGCGTTGGCGACCCGCTCGCGGTCGGCGACGAGCAGCAGCAGGTCCCCCTCCTCCGCGCCGAGCAGCCGGTTGAGCTCGGCCAGCTCCCCGGCGGAGAGGAACTTGGCGGTCGGCGAGCGCCAGCCGTCGCCCTCGCGAAACGCCCAGACGAGGCCCTTGGCGCCGAGCTCCTGGGCGCGCGAGATCAGCCCGTCGAGCTCCGAGCGCGGCAGCTCGCGCCTTCCGGCGTTGAGCCCGCGCACCGCGCCGCCCGACTCGATCGCGCCGCGGAAGACCTTGAACCCGGTGCCGCCGAGCGCCTCGCTCAGCTCGACCAGCTCGAGGCCGAAGCGGGTGTCCGGCCGGTCGGTGCCGAAGCGGCTCATCGCCTCGTCGTAGCCGAGCCGCTCGATCGGCCGCTCGACCGCCGGCCCGCCGACCCGCTCGAAGACGTGCGCCAGCAGGCATTCGTTGACCTCGATCACGTCGTCGACGCCGACGAAGGACATCTCCAGGTCGAGCTGGGTGAAGTCGGGCTGGCGGTCGGCGCGCAGATCCTCGTCGCGGAAGCAGCGGGCGATCTGGTAATAGCGCTCGAAGCCGGCGACCATCAGCAGCTGCTTGAACAGCTGCGGCGACTGCGGCAGCGCGTAGAAGGCGCCCTGCTGGAGGCGGCTGGGGACGAGGAAGTCGCGGGCGCCCTCCGGGGTCGAGCGGGTGAGCACCGGCGTCTCGATGTCGAGGAAGCCCTCGCCGTCGAGGAACTCGCGCATCGCGGCGGTGACCTGGTGGCGCAGGACGAGCGCCTCGCGCATCGGCTCGCGGCGCAGGTCGAGGTAGCGGTGGCGCAGCCGCGCGTCCTCGCCGGCCTCGCCGGAGAAGCCCTCGACCTGAAACGGGGGCGTCTCGGCGTCGGCGAGCAGCTCGGCCTCGCTGACCGCGAGCTCCACCTCGCCGGTCGGCAGCTCCGGGTTGACGGTCTCGGCGGAGCGCCGCACCACGGTCCCCACGGCGCTCAGCACGTCCTCGGCCCGCAGCCGGTGCGCGAGCTCGAACGACTCGCCGGAGGAGTCGGGGTGGAAGACGAGCTGGACGATGCCGGTGCGGTCGCGCAGGTCGATGAAGATCAGGCCGCCGTGGTCGCGGCGGCGGTGGACCCAGCCGGCGACGCGCGCCTCGGAGCCGACCCGGTCGCCGAGCACCTGGCCGCACCAAGCGTCGCGGAACCCGTTGGCGCGCAGCGCCGGCGCGCGCGGCGGATCGGCGGACGCCGGGGTCATGCCTTGCCCCCGATCGCCTCGATCAGGCCCGCGGTGTCGACCGGCGACTGCTCGCCGCTGCGCATGTCGCGCAGCTGCGCCGAGCCGTCGGCCTCGAGGATCAGCACGCGGCGGGCGCCGATCCGGTCGGCGTGCTTGAGCTGCCCCTTGAGGCCACGCCCCGCGAGGTCGACCTCGGCGGTCAGCCCGGCGTGGCGCAGCTCGCCGGCGAGGGCGAGGGCGCGGCGCCGCTGGCCGGGGTCGGCGACCGCGAGGAAGGCGTCGCGCCCGGCCGGCTCGAGCTCCTCGTCCAGCGCCAGCAGGACGCGCTCGATCCCCGCCGCCCAGCCGATCGCCGGCGTGGCCGGGCCGCCGAGCTGCTCGATCAGCCCGTCGTAGCGACCGCCGCCGCCGACCTCCGACTGAGCGCCCAGCTCGCTGCAGACGAAGGAGAAGATCGTGCGCGTGTAGTAGTCGAGGCCGCGCACCAGCGTCGGGTCGATCTCGTAGGCGATCCCGGACGCCTCGAGCAGCGCGCGCACCTCGGCGAAGTGCTCGGCGTCCTCGCCGTCGAGCCGCTCGACGAGCGTCGGCGCGCTCGCCATCACCCCGCGGGTGCCCTCGTCGTCGGCGTCGAAGGCGCGCAGCGGGTTGAGCTCGATCCGCTCGCGGACGTCCTCCGAGAGGTCGGCTTCGTGGGCGCGCAGGTGGGCCTTCAGCTCCTCCAGGTAGGCGCTGCGGGCGGCCGGCGAGCCGAGGCTGCCGAGCCGCAGCTCGACCCCGGGCACCCCGAGCTCGGCCAGGATGTCGGCGAGCAGCGCGATCGCCTCGGCGTCGGCGAGCGGCGAGTCGGCGCCGATCGCCTCGGCTCCGATCTGGTGGAACTGCCGGTAGCGACCCGCCTGCGGCCGCTCGTGGCGGAAGAACGGCCCCGCGTAGGAGAGCTTCACCGGCTGCGCCAGCTTGTGCATCCCGTGCTCGAGGTAGGCGCGGCAGATCGGCGCCGTGCCCTCCGGCCGCAGGGTGATGCTGCGCCCGCCCTTGTCCTCGAAGGTGAACATCTCCTTGCGCACGATGTCGGTCGAGCGGCCGACGCCGCGCTCGAACAGCTCGGTCTCCTCGAAGGCCGGCGTCGCGATCGGCTCGTAGCCGGCGCGGGCGCAGACCTCCGCCGCCGTCGCGGCGATCCGCCGCCGCGCCCGCGCGTCGGCTGGCAGCACGTCGAAGGTGCCGCGCGGCGCCTGAAATCTGTTCGCCATGATGGGCGCGACCTTACCTGCGCGCGACGCCGGCCGCCCTCAGCGAGCGAGCTCGGCGAGGAAGGGGTTGCTCGCCCGCTCGGCGCCGAGTGTGGTGACGTCCATGTGGCCCGGGTAGACGCCGGTCCCCCCCGGGTGGGAGTCGAGCAGCTCGCGGATCGAGCGCAGCAGCGTCGGGCCGTCGCCGCCGGGCAGGTCGACCCGCCCGACCGAGCCCTTGAACAAGACGTCGCCGGAGAACATCGCCTCCTCGTCGCGGATCGAGTAGGTGACGTGGCCGGGGCTGTGGCCGGGGGTGAAGAGCACCTCTATCGCCATCCCGGCGAGCTCCAGGGTCTCCCCCCCTTTCAGCGTCTCGTCGGCCTCGTAGCTGTCGTACGGCCCGATGCCGGGGATCGGCACGTAAGCCATGATGTCGGCGAGCAGCGGGCGCTCGATCTCCGGGCAGTAGACGGGCGCCCCGGTGACCGTGGCGAGCGGCGCGACGGCGCCGATGTGGTCGAAGTGGCAGTGGGTGATCAGGATCGCCTCGACCTTCACGCCCATCTGCTCGACCGTTTTCAGGATCCGGTCGGGCTCGTCGCCGGGATCGACGATCAGCCCGCGCCCCGACCCTTCGCGGCGCAGCACGAAGCAGTTCTCGGCGACGGGGCCGACTGTCAGCATCTGCACGTCGAGGGTCATCCCTGTTCCCGGGCGCGGATGCGGGCCCGCTCCCGCCGTCGCCAGAGCATCGTGTCGATGTAGTAGCCGGCGGGGATGTAGAACACGAGCATGAAGGCGCCGAGAGCGAGGGCGGCGCCCGGTGGGCGTTTGAACAGCAGCATCAGCAGCGCGGTGAAGATCACGGCGGCGACGGCGCCGCGGGTGATCGCGCTGCGCCAGGTCGGCGGCGCGTCGACCTTGGGCCCGCTGGAGCGGCCGGCGCGGGCGCGCGCCTTCGCCTCCTCGCGACTGCGCGGACGGCCGCTGCGGCGGCCGCTCTCGACCCGGCCGCCCTGGGTGCCGCGATGCTTGCGGTGACGCTTCTTCTTCGTTTGAGCCATGCGAGCAATCTAGTGGATCGACGCCGCCGCGCGGGCGGCTCAGGCCGGCGCAGCGAGGCGCGCCTCGATCGTCTGCCGCCCGCGATCGAAGCCGCGAATCGGCACGTCGCCGGGGTAGCCGGCGAGCGCGGCGGCGGGGATCAGGCCAATCAGCTCGGCCTCGACGGGCCGGGCGCCGAGCGGGGCGGCGAGCTCCCGCACCCGTTCGACCACGACGCCGAGCGGCACGGCGAGCGGGTCGTGGACGTTGGTCGAGACCTGGACTCGGCCGCTCGACAGCGGCAGGCCGATCGCCCGCACGCCCGGCAGGCCGCCGCCGGACTCGCGCAGCCCCGCGGCGACGGCGCGGGCGAGGTCGAGGTCGTCGCTGCCGAGCTCGACGTTGAAGGCGCCGAGCGGAGCGCGGGCGGTCACCAGGGTCGCGCCGGCGGTCCGGTGCGGCAGCTGCGGCCCGCGGTCGGGGCGCAGCTCGCCCGCCCCCATGCGCAGCCAGAGCTCGGACAGGCCGCCGTTGCGGAAGTAGGCACGCTCGGCGTGGTCCGGCCTGCTCGCCAGCTCGCCGTAGAGGAAGACGGGCACGCCGAGCGCGCCGATCGCCGCGGCGAGCGCCGGCGCGGTCTCGCGGGCAAGCTCGCGCTCGGCCGGCGAGGGCCAGACCAGCGGGCAGACGTCGAGCGCGCCGATCGCCGGGTGGACGCCCTCGTGCCCCTCCATGTCGATCGCCTCGATCGCCGCGGCAGCGCCGCGGGCGAGCGCCCGCGTCAGCTGCTCGGCGCCGCCGACGAGCGTGAACACGGTGCGGTTGTGATCCGGGTCGCTGTGACGGTCGAGCAGCCGGACGCCCGCGGAGAAGGCCTCCGCCAGCGCCTCGATCCGGGCCGGGTCGCGCCCCTCGGAGACGTTCGGGACGGCGAGCAGAGGCGGGTGCGCCAACGCTCAGGCCACGAGCTCGCCGGCATCGACGATCGGCGCGCCGTCGACTTCGACCGTCGGGCGCATCAGCACGCAGTCGAGGTGAACCGGAACCTGCACGGCGCCGCCGATCGCCGCCGAGGCGCCGAAGGCGACGTGCGCGCTGCCGAGGATCTTCTCGTCCTCGAGGATGTTGCCGCTCAGCTCGGCCGCTTCGTTGGTGCCGATTCCCAGCTCGGCGATGTTCGTGCCGTCGGGGCCGTGTTCGCTGAGCAGCTCCAGCAGCCGCTGCCCCTCTTGCCCGCTCGCCTCGACCAGGCGCCCCTCGCGCACCGTCAGCTCGACCGGCTCGGCGACCCGGCCGACCGCGGCGACCGAGCCGTCGACGACGAGCTTGCCGTCGCCGGCGCCCTCGACCGGCGCGATGAACGCCTCGCCGCAGGGGATGTTGCCGAAGGCGCCGCGCGTGCCGAGCGCGCCGGCGTCGACGCTCGCGCTGCGGTCGTCCAGCCGCAGCCGCAGGTCGGAGCCGTTGGCGCAGGTGATCCGCGCCTCCGAGCCGGCGCCGAGCGCGCGGCTCAGCGAGGCGCCCCGCTCGCGCAGCTGGCGCAGGTCGGCGGACATCACGCGGGCGAGCATCTCGCCGGTCACCCCCGGCATCGAGGCAACCCGCGCGCCGGCTTCGCTCGCCTTGCGGCGCGCTTCGGTGTGGGAGATCGACTGGATCGTCGGCGCGACGATGATCTCGGCGGCGAGCATCGCCGCGGCGACCGCCCGCGGCGGCTCGGCGGCATGCGACTCGCGCTCGGAGATCACCGCCAGCGTCGCTTCGCCGCCCTCGCCCTGCGCGTGGATCCGCAGCAGCGCCCCGAGCTCTTCGGTGCTCGGGTTGCAGATCACGAGGAGCTCCTCGCCGGGGCTCAGGTCGAGGCAGTCCCGGATCAGCGAATTGACGGCCCTGTCGAGCTCGCTTCCGATCACGAGACAGACAGGCTAACCGCCGCACCGACCGCGTGGCTCACAGCAGCATCGGGCTGCCGTGATAGCCGGCCCGGCAGAGCAGGCGGTCCTCGCCGCCGGGCCAGACGGCCAGGCGAACCTCGGCCAGCTCGTCGGCGGGCTCCATGCGCAGCCAGGCCAGCGGCGCCTCGTCGCTCGCGCGAGCGGCGGCGTCGCCCAGGTGCGACTCGAACGCCGCCCGCTCGGCCTCGCCGAGGTACTGCATGACGATCGAGTGGAAGACGACAGTCACGCGCCCGGCGGCGGGGTCGGCGAGCCGCCGCTCGATCCACGCGGCGGCGCCCTGGCGATCGACCGCGACCGCCACCCGTGGGGCCAGCTCGAGCGCCGCCCGCAGCCGCTCGACCCGCGCCGTCTGATCCGGCCAGACGTAGGCGAGCAGCGTCTCGCGCCCCGCGGCGGTCGCCGGGTCCACCGGCGCGGCGTCGCAGCCGCGGCGCTCGGCGACCTCGACCTTGGCGGGTGGCTGGGGGCGGACCTCGCCGGTCAGCTCGAAGTCGAGGCTGAGCGGCGACCCGGCCGGCCCCCAGGCGAACTCCCCGCCGCGGTAGCGGTAGGAGTCCCAGCGCAAGTTGAGCCCGGCGCTCGCGCCGACCTCGAGCAGCCGCAGCGGCAGCCCGGCCTCGGAGGCGACGGCGAGGAAGCCGGGCAGCAGCGCCGCGCAGCGCCCGACCTCGTTGGTCTGCACCGGCAGCTCGACCAGCTCGCGCAGCGCCCCCGCCTCGCGTTCCACGACCGCCCGGAACTCGGCCCACTCCGCGCCGGGGTCGCGCGCCGCGCCCGCATAGAGCTCGGCGAGCGCCGGCGCCGCCCCGCGCAGGACGAGCCGGTTGACCGCGCCCATCAGCCGCAGGGCGAGCATCGAGTCTGCCGGGTCGTCCTCGTGCCCGGCGAGCACAGCGGCCACCGGCCCGCCCGCCCCGAAGTCCTCCGCCGCCCGTTCCAGCAACCCCGCATACAGCGACGACCCCAGCTGCTCGCAATATCCGGCCTGAATGCGCAGCCGCTCCGCCACCGAGCCGGCCGGCTCCAGCGGTCGCAGTCCCGGCTCCACGTCTTCAGCCATCGACCGAAGCGTATTGAGATAATCCCCGCCCCGCCGGAGTAGCTCAGCTGGTTAGAGCAGCGGAATCATAATCCGCGTGTCGGGGGTTCGAGTCCCTCCTCCGGCATGGCTTTCTAGAGCCAAATGCGCCGTTTTTTCGGAAGCCGAAAACCCCTCGCCGTAACGCCCGCCGTAACAGGATGTTACGGCGATGTCGTTCGACGCCCCCTCGGGGGCGCTCGAAAGCGGCGAGATACGGGGTGAGTTGTGGATCGTGTTGCCCATGGAAATCATCGGCTCGGGGCCGTTTCGGCAAAGGTAGCGAGGATCGAGGACGGGCGCGGAGTAGCCGCGGCGCTACGCCGCTTCGGGGGGAATGAAGCCGATGCGCGCGCCGAATGGCTCAGCGAGGGCAGAGAGCGTCGCGAAGGTTGGATTGGCGTCGCCGGTCTCGATCCTGCTGATCTCACTCTGCGGAATCCCGGATTTCTCGGCGAGCTGCTTCTGGGTCAATTTCTGCTCGCGGCGCAAGGTCATCAGCTGGCTGGCGATCGAGAACTTGCGGCGCAGCTCGCGAAGCTCGGCGTCGGCGGCAGGGCCTTCGGCTTTCGCCTCGGACTCGATGTCCTCGATCAGCTTGTGGAAGTCGTCGCTCATGTCGTTCCTTTTACGCCCTGCGGAAATCTGGACGCGCGCTAGGGATTATGGGCGGCTTCAACCGGCGGGGGGTTGACACAGGACGTCTCATGACCCTTGCGCCAGCGCGGCCGGGCGGATCTCGATCCGCCATCCCGCCGGAATCAGCCGGCGTTCAGCTCCGCCTCGGCCTCCGACCAAGGCACGCCCGGCTCTCCGCGGGCATCGCGGACAGCGCGAAGATCCTCCTCGCTCAACTCTTCATCGTCGAAGGGCACCGCATCGAGCTCGGTCTCGGTCATGCCTGGCAACGGTAGCACCGGGTACAGAGCCGGCCCTTACTGCGTGCTTTCTACGGCATACCTCGCATACTCTCTCCCCGCCGATGCCATACGTCGACTCCTACCTGTGGCTGCGCCAGAGGGTCGGCAGCGATCTCGTCGGTACAAACGGAGTCTGTTGGCTGAGACTCGCGCGGATATGCTGGCATCCCCATGAGGCGCACGACGGTGATGCTGCCCGACGAGCTCGACGCTCGGCTTCGCCACGAGGCCGAGCGACGCGGCGTGACGATCGCCGACGTGACCAGGACCGCGCTCGAGTTGCACCTCGGCGGCGGTGAGGGTCAACGTCTCGGCGCAGCTGCTGCTGGCCGAAGCGGTCGAAGCGACGTCTCGGAGCGGATCGAGGAGATCCTCGCCTCGGAGATGCCGGCATCGCGCTGATCTGCGACGCCGGCAAACGGCGCTCCATATCAGCGCTGTGCGATTCTCCCTCCGTGGAGGCCGAGGAGCTTGCGGGGGAAGCCAAGGATGCAACGGGGGCGCGGGTCGTCCTGCCGACGCGCGTCTGGAACGACAAGCTGCTGCGCGACCATCCCGAGCTTGAGGCCCATCGTGCCGACGTGCTGCGAGCCGTTGGCGAGTCCGATCACGTCGCCGACGATCCGGTTTACAAGAACCGTCGCCGCTACTACCTGAAAGACGCCGGGCCTAGCCGCTGGCTGCTGGTGGTCGTAAGCTATGAGCAAGAACCGGCGCGGATCATCTCCGCGTTTGGCAACCGGAAGGACCCGCCATCATGGAGCAAGTGAAGATCAGGATCGGGCCGGTCGCCTTCGACCACGCCGACTACGACGCCGAGCACGACGTGCTCTATTTGCACGTCGGCGAGCCCCAGGAAGGCGAGGGCGAGGAGACGCCCGAGGGGCACGTCATCCGCTACCTGCCGGGCACTCGCCGAATCGTCGGCCTGACCGTGCTTGGCCCTCGCCGCATCCTCGACCGCGACGGCAACCTCCTCGTCACCATTCCGGAGTCGATCGAGGCGAGCGCCGACGATCTGGCCCCAGCCCTCGCCGCTGTTTGATCGACGCTATTCGGCAGCGGCGGCGATGCACCGATTGACCGCTGCCTTCTCCGCGGCAGTAGGGGTGTTGTCGTATGCAACGACAACTACTCCTTGCTGTTCAGCGTTTCCTCTCCCTCGGTGAACTGAGCAGTTCTGAGCGTGTCCTCGGCGTCGCCGATGGATCGGTCAACGCACACCGCAATGCCCTGACGTTCCAACTGGCGGTACCCAATCCTCGGCCTCCAAGGAGAGGATGCCGCGTAGAGCGGCGGGCGTCCGCGCTGGGCCACCGAGCTATCTGCCGCGCCGTTCGCGGGTGAGGTCCACCCGCACGTCGGTCTTGATCCGGCTGGTCGCCCGCTCTACGGCCGCCCGGCGCTTCTTCGGATCGGTGATGCGAGCACGCTGAACGCAGCTCTGCCAGGCTCCGTTGGTCATGCACGCCCTCCGGCCGCACCGGCTGTTCGCTTCTCTGCCCGTCGCGTCTTCGCCCGGCGTACCGGATAGAGCCACGGCTGCTGCGGCCGTGGCTCAGCCCATTCCGACATAACGCGGCTCGTCCGTATGCGGGACGCGGCCGTGAATCACGACGTGATCGCGACCCTTGGCCTCGCGGAGAACTACGTGCGGGTCGTCGTTCGCGATCACGACCTTGCCCGTGCGCAGGTCAATTGCCACGTACTGACCCTCGTAGCCTCGGAAGTCGGTGCGAATTGGCTTCATCGTGATCCGATGCTACTCGGCGTGTCGGCGCAGATCGGCATGAGGCCGACGCGCGCCTGTACGCGCCCGAGCTCAAGTTCGGGCGGCGGCCCGCTTGAGCGCGTCGCGATCCAGACCGTCCGAGCTACGAAGCCGCTTGGCCAGGGCGCGCAGACGCTCGGCGCGCTGTTTCTCACTCAACGCTGGCTTCTCTGCGGTTGGGATGGTGCTCGGGGGCGTGCGGGTCACGCAGCCAAAATAGCGCGCCGCCAGCGTTCGGCTACTCACTCGCTGCGTGGCCAGGTGAAGCTCCGCTCCCAACGGGGATCAAGCTCATCGAGGGCCACCACGAGGCGCACGACTGCCTCGTCAGGGTCCTGGGCATCGTCGACGACGACGCGGACGGTGCGGTTCTCGTCGCCCATCGACACGAGCTCATAACGCTGCGCCAAGCCATCGAGAATCGGAGCGGCCGCCTGGTCTCGATCGAGACGGCGCAGGAGAAGCGGGCAGCCGTTGCCGTGGAACGGCGGAAGTACGGTCGAAGCAGCGGTCGGTGTCGTCGGCCGAACACCCTCAGAAGACGTACCGCGGAACCACCGAGATAACCGGCTCCACTTCATCCGATCCAGATCCGGACAAGGCCGAGGAAGACCAAGGCGGAGAGGGCGCCGACGCCGGCTAGATAAACCGGAGCTGGGCAGTCCAGAAGGCGACCGAGTACGAGCGTCTCCCGACCTGGGCTAGGCATGGAATCTTCTTCGTCGTTCAGAGCAAAAATCCTACACCTTGTAGGAACTACCCTCGGGCGGTTCGACAGGCGCTCGGCATCCTACAGCGCGTAGGATGAGTACGAGGTACCGCTGTTCCGGGAAAGTTGCCCGACCTTGCTTCAGGACTCGCAGAGATGCTGCCCGACAGGCTTGCCGGCAGCCGCGATTCCCGCTCGCGCAAGGGTAGGCGACATCGCGCCGACCAGAAGCGTGAGCCCGACCAAGAACGCGACAAGCCCCCTGGCTGCGTACTCCGAGCCTGCGCGGGAGGAGGCCGAGGACCGGTCGAGCAAGAAGCGCAGGCGGGTCGGGGCGCCGAGGCCGCTCAATCCGGCGATCGCCGGGGTGGGCTCAAGGTCGGGCTGATCCAGGGCGGCCTTGCAGATCGCGCTCGCCAGGGCTAACGGGTTGCCGGTTCTCTGCACGGCGTACTCGTCGGCGTCGCGCTCCAGGCAGAAGTGAAGCTGTCGCAGAGCGTCGGCGCTGCCGGGGAGCATGCGCGCGAGACCACAGGCGAGACTGCCGCCCAGAGCCAGATAGGGGTGTCGCCTGGCAATGTGACCTCGCTCGTGCTCCAGGCTGGCGGTCAGCTCGTCCTCGTCGAGGGCGAGCAGCGCGCCGGTCGAGACCACGATTCTCGCGCCCCGGACGCCGGCTGCGGCCACGACCACGCTCTCTCCGCCGACGATCACGCTCTCCCCCGGGCCACGGCCGAGGGTTCCCCGGTGCAACCAGCGGCGCACGACCCTGGCCGCCCGGAGCACAGCGAAGAGGGCCGAGATGGCCGACAGCGCGAGCACCAGAGCGGGCAGCACGATGGCCGCGTCGCCAACGCTGTGGCCCGAGAAGCCGAGGTGGGTCGCGAAGAACGGGATCACAGCATGAATGCACCAGTGGGTCGCCAACTGGAAGAGCTCGGTGCTCGGCAGATAGAGAACGGCCGAAAAGACGCCGAGTACGACGAGGGTCGCCCGCAAGAGCAACACCATGAGCCAAACGGCTGCTCCGGTGATCGGCTTCAGCCTGTCCACGGGCAGGAGGTACGGTGCGGTCGTCCCCGCGAGGAGCAGGGCTGCGAGCAGGGCTGCGGTCATGCCTTTGGCCGCTGCGCCTTCTGCTCGGCAACCTCCTGTGCGAGCGACTCCATCTCACCTCGTTCTGCCGGCGTCATGCCGCCGACCAGATGGGCCAGTGCCGAGCGCCTGGCGCTGACCGATGCCTTCTCCAGAGCCTGCCGCAGTGAGCGCGAGTAGTAGTCCGCTTCGCTGACCCTCGCCGAATAAAGAATCGACTTGCCCTCGCGCTTCCGAGCCAGGAGGCCTCGCTCGGCCAGGCGGTTGAGAACGGTCTGAATGGTCGTATAGGCGCCGCGGTGGCGAGTGGGGAGAGCGCGGCGGACCTCCTCGACCCCCGCGTAGTCGACCTTCCACAGGGCTCGCATGATCTCGAGCTGCAGCTCCCCCTGGAGCTGAATGGCCTTTGACCCAGACATTCCGCCAGGAGCCTACAGCGGTCCCCCGCCACACCCGATGCTGCTCAGCCCAACTCCTACAGGTCGTCGGCCAAAGCCGCTATAGTGCCGCGCCGACAAACGCCGAGTCCCGATTCGGTCATCCGATTCGGGAGCGGGGGAACCACTTGAGGCACTGCCTCGGGGGCGAATGGGGCGAGGTCCACCCCTAGCGCGACTCTTTCAGCGCGAGCCCGACAGCTAACCCCGTAGGCCCGAGAAAGAGAGGTCGATGTGAGGTGTCTTCGTTGGGCTTTTGGTAGGCGACGATCGGTTCTCGCGCTGGCGCTCAGCGTCCTCGCACTGGCCCCGGCCGCGAGTGCCGCCACCGCGGCTACGGTCGGTGGCGTCGGGGCGGCGGGAACGGTCGCCGTCGCCGACGTCACCTGCGTGGCCCGCTGCGTGGACATCCGCAAGGCGACTCCGGGGGCGAAGGTCAGGGTCCGCGGCCTGGCAATGGACCAGGTCTCAGCGGTCGTCTTTCGCGGCAGCGCCGGGCCGCTTCAGGTCGCGCCCTTGCGGAGCACTGAAGCCGCCGCGACCGCCCGAGTGCCAAAAGGGGCCATCTCCGGCCGTCCATATGTGGTCGACGCGACGGGCGCCAAATCGAGTCGCTCCCCGCGCAAGCTCTACATCTTGCCGTCCGCAGCCATCCCGGCCGCCGTGTTCCCGGTCCGCGGTCCCCACAGCTTCTGGGACGGCTTCGGTGCGGGTCGTGGCCACCAGGGAGTCGACATCGGCACGCCCTGCGGGACCCCTCTGGTTGCGGCGCTACCGGGAAAGGTGAGCCATCGTGCCTATCAGGGAGCAGCCGGCAACTACCTCGTAATCGATGTCAGGGGCACGAACGCAGACATCGGCTACATGCACATGGCGAGGCCCGGCCTGGTTCAACCCGGCCAGACCGTCAACGCCGGCCAGACTGTTGGCTACGCCGGGGAAACCGGACGCGCGTCCGGCTGTCACCTGCACTTCGAGTACTGGATCGGCCGCTGGTGGGGCGGCGGCTCGCCCGTCGACCCGATGCCCTACCTGCGCGAATGGGACGCCGAGGGCGGTGCTGCGAGCAAACGCCGTCTGCGAGGGCATCCGGGCCAATGACGAGCGAAACGGACGCCTCGAGCCCTGTGAGCGAGCGGTACGACACCGGGCGGATCTCGCCCGAGGACGCCTTGGCGCGCTTCGGAGGCGTCGTCCTGCTCGTCCTCGTCGGCTACGCGCATCTGCTCGACCTCTCGCACAAGATCGACGAGGGGATCTGGTACATGGCCTTCGGCTTCATCGGCCTGATTGCGGCAGCCATCTGCATAGCGGTGGCCCTCGTCCGTGCCTCGGACACAACCGTTCGCACCGCTTGGGTCGGCGCGTCCCTTATCTGCCTCGGCGCCCTGTTCGGGTACGCCGTCAGCCGATTGATCCCCCTTCCCGGGATGGCCGATCACCAAGGCGACTGGATCAACACCTACGGCGTGCTGGCCCTGCTCTCAGAGAGCGCACTGATCGGCCTCGCCGCCTACGCGATGCGGGACCTGACGCTGCGGGATGTCCCGTATGCGCCACCGCAATGGCTTCGCCCGCCCGCCCCGCGGACGTGGCCGGCGGCCGCGATCGCCCTGGTGAGTCTTCACGCACTGCCGGCCCAGGCGCTCGCCCACGGGGGCGAGGACGACGAGGAGCCGACGGGCGGTGCTGTCGCCGGGGGCGTATCGAGCGGCAGCGAGTCAAAAGCGAAGACGGGCGAGAGCATGGGCGGGCACGGCGATCCCTTCCTCGGCACGGTCGAGCTGACGCTGGCCTTCCTCGTCTCGGTCGGCTTTATCGCCTGGGCGGCAAGCCATCTGTACGGCCGGGTCGAGGTGGATCCAGTCCACCCCTGACGGCATCCACTCCTCGCTTGACCAATCCGTATTGCCAGGGAACCGAAACGAAGCGGGTGGGGATGAAGCAACAGGCGCCCGCTTAGAGGTTTTCGCCACAGCGCGAGAACCGCTCCTACACTGCGTCGGGAAGGGATCGAAAGTGAGCCACTACCACGCACAGACGGCTGCGCCGCGCGAGCACGCCCCCGCAGATGACCTCGCCACGGCAGTACTCGAGGCGAGCGGCATGCTGCGCGCTTCCGAGAAGGCGGTCGTGGAGACGGTGCTCGGTCGCCGACCCGGCGTCGAGCAGGTCGAGGCCAACCCGGTCTCCCAGACGGCCACCGTCACCTACGACCCTGCCATCACCTCCGTCGAGGAGCTGAGCGAGTGGGTCACCGAGTGCGGCTATCACTGCGCTGGCCAGTCGGTACCCGAGCACGTCTGCGACCCGCTGCTCGATCCCACCGCCGCGAAGCGCGAGCCCCACCCCGCTGCCGAGCACGAGGAAACGGAGGGCGAGGCGGCCGGGCACGAAGGGATGTCGATGGAGGCGATGGTCGCCGACATGCGAAACCGTTTCCTCGTCGCGGCGCTGTTCTCGATCCCGATCCTGCTCTGGTCGCCGATCGGGCGCGACGTCTTCGGCTTCGAGGCCGCGGTTCCGTTCGGCCTGCGCGAGGACGTCTTCACGCTGATCCTCAGCCTCCCGGTGATCTTCTACTCCTGCGCGATCTTCTTTACCGGCGCGGTGCGGGCGCTGCGGGCCAGAACCCTCGACATGATGGTCCTGGTCGCCGTCGCGGTCGGCGCGGGCTGGACCTACTCGCTCCTCGTCACCCTGACCGGGGGCGGCGAGGTCTTCTACGAGGCCGCCACCGTGCTCGCCTCCTTCGTCCTGCTCGGCCACTGGTTCGAGATGCGCGCCAGGGGCGGCGCCAACGACGCGATCCGCACCCTGCTCGACCTCGCCCCGCCGCGGGCGCTCGTGATCCGCGACGGCGAGGCGGTCGAGATCCCCACCGGCGAGGTGCAGGCCGGCGATCTGCTGCTGGTCCGCCCCGGCGCCAAGATCGCCGTCGACGGCGTCGTCGAGGAGGGCGAGAGCGAGGTTGACGAGTCGATGGTGACCGGCGAGAGCCTGCCGGTCCACAAGGCGCCGGGCTCCGAGGCGATCGGCGCGACGATCAACGCCAACGGGACGTTGCGGGTGCGGGCGACCAAGGTCGGCGCCGACACCGCGCTCGCCCAGATCGTCAAGCTCGTGCAGGAGGCGCAGAACTCAAAGGCGCCCGGGCAGAAGCTCGCCGACCGCGCCGCCTTCTGGCTTGTCTTCGTCGCCCTGATCGGCGGCGCCGCGACCTTCGCCGCCTGGGCGATCTTCAGCTCCGAGCCGACCTCGACCGCGATCCTCTTCGCGATCACGGTCGTCGTCATCACCTGCCCCGACGCCCTGGGCCTGGCGACGCCGACCGCGATCATGGTCGGCAGCGGGCTCGGAGCCAAGCGCGGCGTCCTCTTCAAGAACGCGATCGCGCTGGAGACCTCGGCGCGAATCGAGGTGGTGGTCATGGATAAGACCGGCACGCTGACCAAGGGCGAGCCCGAGGTGACCGACGTGGTGGTCGACGGAGTCGAGGAGGCCGAGCTGCTGGCGCTCGTCGCCGCCGTCGAGCGCTCCTCCGAGCACCCGCTCGCCGAGGCGATCGTCCGCCACGCGGACTCCGACGGCCTACCGCGGCTGGAGGCCGAGGGCTTCGAGAACGTCCCCGGCCACGGCGCCGTCGCCACGGTTGGCGGGCACACCGTCTCGGTGGGGAACCGACGCCTGATGGAGCAGCGCGGGGTAGAGCTGGGAGAGCTGGCGGCCAGGCGCGAGGAGCTGGCCGCTGGCGGGCGCACGGCGGTCATGGTCGCCCTCGACGGCCGCGCCGCCGGCCTGATCGGCATCGCCGACGCACCCCGCGAGACCTCGGTCGCAGCGGTGAAAGCGCTCCACGAGACCGGCGTCGAGGTCGTGATGCTGACCGGCGACAACCAGGCCACCGCGGAGCGGATTGCCGAGCGACTCGGGATCGACACCGTGATCGCCGACGTGCTGCCGGGCGAGAAGGCGGCGAAGATCGTCGAGCTGCAGGCGAGCGGGCGCAAGGTCGCGATGGTGGGCGACGGTGTCAACGACGCCCCCGCGCTGGCCCAGGCCGATCTCGGCATCGCGATCGGCGCCGGCACCGACGTCGCGATCGAGACCGCCGACGTGGTGCTGATGCGCTCAGATCCGCTCGACGTGCCGACAGCGCTGACGATCGGCCGCGCGACCCTGCGCAAGATGCGCCAGAACCTCGGCTGGGCGGTCGGCTACAACGCGATCGCGCTGCCGATCGCCGCCGGGGTCTTCGAGCCCTCCCTGGGCCTCGAGCTGCGCCCCGAGATCGCCGCCCTTTCGATGTCGGGGTCGAGCTTCATCGTCGCCGTCAACGCGCTGATGCTGAAGGGCGCGCGCCTGCCCATAGCGGAGGAGTGACCCGCTGCGCGTGAACACCAAAGGCTTGGGGTCTATCCTCCTATGCAGCGTAGGACCAAATCCACCGTTTGGAGAAGCACATGATGACCACCCTCACTTGGTTGGCCGACGTGGAGTGGAACGGGCACATGAACGACGGCTGGTGGGTCGTGATGATCGCCGGCATGGTCCTCTTCGTGGTGTTGGCGATCCTCGGAATCGCCTGGTTGACCAAGGACCTAACTCGATCTTCGAGACATATGGCCGCTGCCGAGACCGACCCGCTGGCAATTCTCGATCGACGACTTGCGGCGGGCGAGATCTCTCTCGAGGACTATCGCGATCGACGGGCCACGCTTCAGGGCGAAGAGGGCTCCTGAGTTTCAACTCGTTCGCCGACGGCCCCCACGAGGCAAGATGACAGCAGCGAAACACCCGATACTGCGCGCCGAGGGGATCGAAAAGAGTTTTCACCGCGGCATTCCCCCTTGGCGGAGCCGGATCGAGGTGCTGAAAGGCGCGAGCCTTGAGGTGAACCGCGGTGAGTTGGTCGGCCTGGTCGGCGAGAACGGCTCAGGCAAGAGCACGCTGATGAAGGTGATCGTCGGGTTGCTGGAGCGCGACACGGGGGCCGTGGAGCTGGACGGCAAGCTCGGCTATTGCCCGCAGATCCCGTTGCTGTGGGAGAAGCTCACCGTCGCCGAGCACTTCGAGCTCTTCGCGCGCGCCTATGCGCTCGATCCCGCCGCGGCCCGGAGGGCGAGTACCGATCTGCTCGGCGAGCTGCAGTTCGAGCGCTACCGCGACTACCGGATCGAGGACCTCTCCGGCGGAACCCGCCAGAAGCTCAATCTGGCGCTCGCCCTGATGCACTCGCCTGACCTGCTGTTGCTCGACGAGCCCTACTCGGGCTTCGACTGGGAGACCTACTTGCGCTTCTGGGAGATGAGCGAGAAACGTCGCGATGCGGGGATGGGCATCCTGATCGTCTCCCACTTCCTCTCCGAGCGCGAGCGCCTGGACCGGATCTACGAGCTGCGCGACGGGAGGTGCGTGGAGGCGTGAGCGCGATCGCGATCAGCGGAGCCGACTTCCTGCGCGAGCACCTGCGGGCGCGGCTGACCCTGATCCTGCTGGTCGCGATCCCGGCCCTGTTCGTTATCGCCTCGGCCTCGGTGCTGGGCGAGTTTGCCGCCGCCCTGGGCGGCTCCGTGGCCGGAGACTCGGCCAGCGCCCTCGGCGCCGGCTGGGCCGCCGCCTTTCTGGCCGGTGCGCTCGGCTTCTTCCAGGTCTCCTCCTCGCGCGAGGCCGACCGGCGGCTGGCGCTGGCGGGGATGGGCGCGACCAGGGTCGCGGTGGCGCGAATTGGAGCCTCGGTAGTGCTCGGAGCGCTGGTCAGCGCAGTCGCCTTCCTCACCCTCCTGCTCAGCGCGGGGATCGCCCATCCCGCTCACACCTTCGCCGCGATCCTGATTTTCGCCCTCACCTACATCGGCATCGGCACCCTGGTCGGTTCCTTCGTCAACGGGGCGCTGGAGGGCTCGCTGACCGTCGCCTTCATCTTCCTGATCGACGCCTTCTCGGGACCGGGGATGAGCGGCAGCGGCGGCATCGCGCAGCTGATGCCGACCCGCAAGGCGGCCGACGTGCTGATCGACGCCGGCGCCGGGATGGGCTCGCCGATCGGCGACTGGATCGCGGTCGGCCTGATCATCCTCGGCGCGCTGGGGCTCGCCGCAGCTGCCTTCTGGCTCTCTGCCCGACCGAGGTCGGCGTGAACGGGCGCGCCGCCACCGCGACGCGGATGGGCTTCCGCGAGCAGCTGCGCCGCCCGCTGCTACTGGTCTTGCTCGTCGCCGTCCCGTTCCTCTTCATCAGCTGGAGCTTTGCGATCACCGAGCCCAACCCGCGCCTGATCACGTTGCCGGGCGGCGAGCAGATCCTGACCACGATGCGCGAGATCCACGGGGCGATCATGGTCCCGATCACCGTCGGCTTCCTCGCCGGGCTGATCGGTCTCTTCGTCGTCCAGTCGGCGCTGGAGTCCGACCGCCGCCTGGTCCTCGCCGGCTACAGCCCCGGCGAGGCGATCCTGCCGCGGCTGGCCGTGATGGTCAGCGCGACGCTGGTCGTGCTGGCGGTCTCGTTGGCCGTCACGACGATCGACTTCACCCCCGAGTCGTGGGGACCGTTCGTCGCCGGCAACCTGCTTGCGGGCCTGATCTACGGTCTGATCGGCGCCCTCGCCGGCGCGCTGGTCGGGCGGCTGGGCGGCGCCTACCTGATGTTCTTCTTGCCGATGCTCGACATCGGGGTCGCCCAGAACCCGATGTTCTTCGACGGCGACCCCCAAGGGTGGGCGACGCTGCTGCCCGGCTATGGGCCGACGCGGGTGCTGATCGACGGCGCCTTCTCGCAGGGCTTCGAGGCGGCGTGGCCGCTGGCGGTGGGGCTGCTCTGGCTGGCCGCGCTCTCGG
>Ga0210096_1000063_pt1 | contig 51843 bp, 52 predicted proteins | sample China_Galinas_PW_4_FD_184864 | JGI IMG/M metagenome (GOLD analysis project Ga0210096, IMG submission 184864) | Wetland microbial communities from San Francisco Bay, California, USA, that impact long-term carbon sequestration - China_Galinas_PWA_D2... | ecosystem: Environmental > Aquatic > Marine...
CGGCGTTCCCGGTGTGCAGCTGTCCCCGGTGTTGCCGGTAGCGGGATCACAGGTGGTCTCCCCCGTCGCTGCGCATTCGCCCGCGCCGCAGGTGGTCGGCTCTGGCGTGAAACCGGCACAGAGATCGATTTCGGTACAGATACTCGGTGCCGTACCTGTGCAGGTCCAGCCGTCCTCTTCCTCGCACAGGCTGCTGCAGCCATCGTCGTTGTTGAGATTGCCGTCATCGCAACCATCATTGGTATCTACGACGCCATCGCCGCAGTTTGGTTCAGCACAGTTTGTACGGCAGGCGTCGGGTGTCGTATTGGAATTGTCTGTGCCATCGTCGCAGAATTCGTTGTCACCTTCACCGTTGGTTGCCTGCACGATACCATCACCGCAGAAAGTAAACTGGCATAGGCCTCTACCGAGATCTTCCCCATTGCTACATTCCTCGTCTGCCGGGAAAGGGTCGCACAGTGGGTCAAGGCAGTTGTCGCACTCTTCGGGGGGATCTGTGGTGTCTTCCACGATGCCGTTGCCGCAGATATCGATGCCGGCATTGACGTTTACTGAAAAGGCTGTTCCGATCCCGAACAACAGAACAAACAGGATAAGATAGTTTCTTGATGCTGACATGGTGGCCCCCTCGCTATTTATTGTTTGTCGATCAGGTACTGCAATCTTAGTATCTAATGCTAGTTAAGGTAGCATAGCAAGTCGACAAATAAATGACTAATAGTAAATTTATATTTAAAACAGTTACATATAACAGATTGTCAGGGCCAGGGCGTATTCCTGCGGATGCAGGGGCGGGCATCAAGGTGGTGCTCCATGCCGTCTGTTGCCCCATATGTAAAACCGGCCTTCTGAACCGGGGTGGTTCCTGATTCAGGCGGGATCCGCAACAGGCCGGTCATGATGCGGCAGTGGTTGGCGTTTTATCGGGAACAGGGAAACAGGCCTCACCGGCGATCAATCACAAAATAGCGCGTCGCCCGCTATTGCCGGCTCTTTTTGATCTGCTCGTAGGCGGCCTTGATCTCCTGGGTCTTTTCCGTCGCCAGCCGGACCATTTCCTCCGGCAGGCCCTTGGCAATCAGCTTGTCCGGATGGTGCTGGTTCATCAGCCGCCGGTAGGCCTTCTTCACCTCCGCGTCACTCGCGTCCCTGCCGATGCCGAGGATGTTATAGGCCTTGGACAGCGGCTGCGGTTCGGCAGGCGAGTGGCTCGCACCGATAAAGCTGAACAGGTGCTCGATGGCCGCGCGCTCGAAGCCCAGCTGCTCTCCGATCCGGAATATCAGTTTCCGCTCGGCCGGGTGCGCCTGCCCGTCGGCCATGGCCGTGGCGATCTGGATCTCCAGGAACATCTGCAGCAGGTTGCGCCGGTGGCGGCATTCCTGCCGGAACTGCTGCAGTACCGCCTCCAGGCGGAAGCCGTCCTGCTTGCCTTCGTTGAAGAGCCGGATGGCGGCCCCGCGCTGCATGGGGTCCAGCTGCATCTGCGCCATGATGGCCTCGGCGGCCGAAATCTCGCCCGGGGTGACCCGGCCGTCCGCCTTGGCGATGTGGCCCATGACGGAGAAGGTGGCGGTAAAAAAGGCGACCTGGACGCGTTCCTGTCCGCCAACGCCGCCTTGCCCGGCGCTGATGTTCAGGCCGCGATCGAAGTTGCGCCCCAGCGCGGCGCCGAGCAGGGCGCCGAGCGGGCCGCCGAACATAAAACCCAGGGCGCCGCCCAGCAGTGTCCCCCACCAGGACATCAGCGGCTCCCCAATTCGGGTGGGAGACGTCTACCGCCCGGGGCCGGGCTGTCCGGGAATCCGCGCACGTGACCGTCTGTTACCTGAAGGCGGGCAGGGGGCTGGTGATGAACCAACTCTTGGCGTTCGGATCGTACACCCAGGTCTGGATGTCCGTGATGGAATGTTCCGTCATATGCTCCTGATTGTAATAGTGGATGAGCACCTCGGTGCGGATCTCGTTGTGATCCGCAGACGGCGTGGAACCCATGACCTCGTAGCCGGTGATCTTGATGCGTTCCAGGGCAGCCTTGTTGAGCGGTACCGGCGTACCGGCAGGACGCCTGATCATCTCGGCGGCCTCGTATTCCCCCCAGCGCAGGGCGTTCTCGTAGTAGCGCGAGGCATTGTCGTAGGTGATGGTTCTCTTGCTGTCGTCAATGACGGCGCAGGCGGGCAGGAGCAAGGCCAGCAACAGGGGCAGCATTCGGGACATGAGCCGTTTTCCGGAGAACCTCGTTTGCATGGTATTACACCTCCTTGCGGTCCACGCCCTTGATCAACTCCCGCAGGTGGCGGATGGTCTGCGCCGTGGTCGGCCAGTCGATGCAGGGGTCGGTGATGGAAATCCCGTATTCGAGCTTCGCCGGGTCGTCCGGAATCGGCTGGCTCCCCGCCTTCAGGTTGCTTTCGATCATCAGGCCGATGATGGACCGGTTGCCCTCGACGATCTGGTTGGCCACGTTTTCGGCAACCAGCGGCTGCAATGCCGGGTTCTTGCTGGAATTCGCGTGGCTGCAGTCGACCATGATGTTGGCCATGAGACCGGCGTCCTGCAGGGCCTGTTCGCACATGGCGACACTCACGGAATCATAGTTGGGCACGCCGTTGCCGCCACGCAGCACGACGTGTCCGTAGGTATTGCCGGCCGTACTCACGGTCGATACGTGCCCCTCCGGGTCGATGCCGAGAAAATTGTGCGGATGGCTGACGGATTTCATGGCATTCACCGCGACCGCCAGGCTGCCGTCGGTGCCGTTCTTGAAGCCGACCGCGCAGGACAGGCCGCTGGACATCTCCCGATGGGTCTGCGACTCGGTGGTACGGGCACCGATTGCCGACCAGGAAATCAGGTCCTGGAGGTACTGCGGGGAAATCGGGTCCAGCGCCTCCGTTGCCAGGGGGAGCCCCAGCTCCGCGAGTTCCAGCAGCAGGCGGCGCGCAATGTGCAGGCCTTCCTCGATCTCGAAGGACCCGTTCAGGTGGGGGTCGTTGATCAGGCCCTTCCAGCCGATGGTGCTGCGCGGCTTCTCGAAGTAGACGCGCATGACCAGGAAGAGCGTATCCCCGACTTCGTCGGTCAGCGCCTTCAGGCGCCCGGCATAGTCCATGGCGGCAGCCGTGTCGTGTATGGAGCAGGGGCCGACGACAATGAAAAGCCGCTTGTCCTTCCTGTCCAGGATGTCCTTGATGACGCCGCGGCCGCGCATCACCGAGGCGGCCGCCTTGTCGCTGAGCGGCAGCTCGCGCTTGAGCTGTTCCGGCGTGATCAGCCGCGAGCAGGAAACGATATTGAGGTCTTCGACGCGTTTGTCAGTCATGGTAAAGCCGTCTTGCCGGCGTACCGGCGCCGCCCTGACCGGCCGCCTGTTGTCCGCGGGGGTAATATAACAGGGTTTCATCTCTCCAGGGCGCTCACCGGTTCGGTGCCTTACTCGATCCCGAATTCCGGGGACAGTTTACCTATTTCAGTATGTGCCGCAGCAAAAAAGTAGACTGTCCCCTGCCCCTCCAACCTGTACCTCGCTTCACAGAAGAATTACCTCGCAAAACGGGATGGGTCCATATATGTCCCTCGTGTTTCATATCAGTCCTGCGCAAGCGTCAGTAAATGCCGGGTTACAGCGACAGTAAGCGCATCGCAGACATGCAGGTTTTCGCTGCAATCAGGTAGCGTATTCCCTCTCCCATGAGTGGGAGAGGGTCAGGGTGAGGGTTGAAAAATCATGCAGTTAAGAAACTTCGTTTCTCACCCCTCATCCTGACATTCTCCCCTTGAAGGGGAGAAGGAATTAAGTGGGGCAGCATTGGTATAGAATACTGGATTCAACGGCCCGCGAATACCGCAGCACGCGGCACGGAATGCCGCACCGGCCGTTTTTCACACACCGACCTGTGATGGGCACTAGCGCCGGATTCCGTTCCTCCCTTTTCCTGCTGCTGTTACTGTTCGGCGCCCTGCCGCCGGGACCGGGGCAGTCGCGGGAGCGGGAATATTCCGCCGCACCCATCAGGCTGAGCAGTCTCGCCCGGGCGTTGGTCGACGCACCGGCCGATATGCGCGCGGATTTCGCCTGGATCGTCATCGCGGAGATGGCCACGACGTATGCCGAAGAGGCGGCCCGGGCACGCCGGGAATCCGCTTGGGGGAAGGATCGTCGCGGTCTGTTGCGCTGGTCGAATGCCGTCGAGGCCTTTGCCGACGATCTTGCCGCACTCTCCGACACGATCGACTCGACGACACCGGTCGACATCCGTACCGGCCCCGATAATAGCATTTACCTGTATGTCGACGGCAGGCCGGTGATCGTCAACAGTCCGCGGGGCACGGGGCAGGTGGACTTCGAACGCCGCGTGCAGGAGAGTTTCTGCCGGCTGCAAGCGTGCGACAGCCTGGACCTCGAACCGTCCGAACCGCTACCGCAGGTCGGGACCCGGGCAGACGCGCCGCGCTGGAGCTTCAGTCAGCAGGCCGGGCCGGTCTGCCTGACGGACGACGGGCTGGAGTTCCAGTTCGGGGACATGGCAAACCTGGGGCGCCATCGCGAAATCTGTGCGCAGGTCATCGCCGAGCTGAATGATCTGGTCGATGCCATCGCCGTGCAGCAGTCACAGGGCGTTCGGGTGGACTGGAATTACCTCGTGGTTCGGCCGCTGGCGGGGGAAACCGGGCAGCGGGTGGTCCTGAACGGCACGGGCGGGGAAGTCCGCATGGCGCTGCCTGTGCTCGCCACGCGGCCGGACCTGTTCCGGGTCGTGCGGCCGTGGCTGGCGGCAAAGGCGGGTGGCGGCAGCTACCATCTGGTCGTCATTAATGCGGAACGACTGTTCGCCGAATGACGGTTTTATGGTCGCTGTCTGCGATCTCGCGAGGCCGGGAGAGGATGACGCTTAAAGGTAGGTAAATGGCCCGTAATCAGTCATACCCAACCTCTTCGTGAAGGCCGTGAAAGCAAGGGTTGCCGTTCCAATCCTGCAGATGCGTAACTGAAAAACGCCGATCTTGCAGAACTTTTAAAAGCACGGGCCGCCATTTCTCAGCATCCAGTCAAAACAGGCGTCAAATTGGTCATCACTGGCTACGGGATGATGCACTTCGAAAGTATCGGTTGTCTCGTTGTATAAAGCACATACCGACGTTGAATTTCCCGGATTCGCCGGATCATAGGTTGGATTGTCAGGATCCCACAAAGCCGAAATCGTGTAGTAATCAGAACCGTAGTTAAAATAACCGGATATCCATACCTGGTCTGTATATGGAGGCAGGGGTTGATCCCAAAGGCAGAATACAAAATTATCATTGGGAATAGGCGGTTGTAGCCATTGACCGGTTCCATCAATGCTGATACCCGTTACGCATGCGCAGTTACTGTCGACCGGTGGCGGTGGCGGTGGCGCCGGGGCAAAAATCGCCTGCTCTGCGTAGACCGAAAATTCCAGTGTGGAATTGATGACCAGCTGATAACTGCCTTCACCCGTAACAGCCGCGGCGGCCTCGGAACAAAAACCGATGTGCTGTTCGGTTGACGTGTTAAGCGTAATACAGGAGGCGGGTATGGCCACACCGCCCAGCGTGAAGGTGGCATCCAGTAAATCGGTGCCCAAAACGATCATTTCAGGGGGTGCACCGTCATATTCAATGATTACGCTATTCACCGTGACAGCCGAGGCGGTCTCTATACCCATTATCGACACAATTATCACAATCGGGGCACGCCGCAGCAGTTTGATCAGATTTTTCATAGTCATGCCCTGAATATCCATAGGTTATTGTTTGCAATGGAAATTAAATTGCAGCTATTCGTTGTAATCGGCTCCCTCTAGGGTACAGCTGTAATGCTGCCGCAAATATTGGCTGCCAGAACATTGCGACAGTCACCCTGCTGAGTACGGTTGATTCTTGTTTTCACCAGATCGGTGGCTGTCGGGATACTTGAAGATGCATCCACTTCAGTCAACTGACACACCGACTCATTCGGTTCTTCTGTAAAGGCTGCGCCTATGGGGTACTGAGGATAGACACCTGAATCCGTCGGGTCAGTCAGTACCGTCCCCGCGATATCTTCCGGGTTGCCGGCCCCGCCCGGGCTAAGTTCATAACATTCGGTTACAAGTGTTGGTGGATTCCACAAGGAACCCAGCTCAGTGGCCCAGGCTATTTCGCATGGACAGCCGGTCAGATCCGGATCAACCAGCTCGCTTTTGGCATAAAAAGACAACGAATCGGAGCTGGCACTCGGCGCGTCACTGACCACCAGATTATGATTGCCTTTAGCAAGGGGGGGGAACTTTACATCCAGTTGCGTGGGCGTTTGGGCGTTGATTGTTACGGGTGCACCGGCGATGGAAACCGTTGTGCTGCCTGAAAAATTTGTACCTTCGACGATAATCTCTTCGTTGAGCCAGTCGGCCCAGACTCTATTGATACTAACCGGGGGTGCTGCTGCTGCTGATACGCAGCCAGGATCATTTTTATTGGGGCCCTTACACGCCGGGGCGCTATACGCACTGTTTATAAATATGCATTGTATTAACAGTAAGGCAAGTCCCTTGGAGATGTTATTCATGAGTTACACTCCCTACTTACGTTTCACGTGTTCAAAATCGGACTGGTTCTCTGACCGGCTAACCCCGCGATACATCATGAAAACAGCCGCATTACATTCAGTTTACGCATCTTTTTTGCAAAGTTAATATTTTTGGGCATTAAAATTTATTTATTGCCAATATTTTTTCTAGTCTGTGACGAATGTCACAAATTCAAATCCTGCCAGTGGACTCCGGTAACCGGAGTGGATGAGTAAGGGACGGGTCTCTTCTCTGTGAAGGCAACTGGAATTGCGTCAGGAGCCGAAGATGGAGCGAATGCACAGGAATCATTCGCTAAATTTCCGCTCAGCGTCGCTGGCTGCCAACCAGCTTCTGTCGCTAACCATCTGATTACATTATCTTTCATGCAAACGGGCTGATACCCCGTAGCTCCGAAAAGGAACTGGTCGCGGCCCTTTGGCATTTTCTTGTATAGCTGGCGATTCGTGCCGGGTCTGTGTCGGGAGAGGGCAATATCTCCGCGGTAATGCCCCCATTGGCGTCCTGCAAATATGTCCGATTAATTTGGTGGGCGTAACCCATGAAACTGATTGAATGTAAAGCATAATTAATCGGTCGATTTTAGTGGTGAACCGCCGGATGACGGCACTATTCCGGCCAGGTAGGCGGGCCCGCCGAGCCCGGCCATCTGCTGCAGGATCCAGTCGCGCCGCTGCTGCACGTAGGGGGAGGGGTTGTCCGCGTGCATCCGGCGGGGACTGGGCAGTACGGCGGCGAGCAGCGCCGCCTGCTCGCGGGACAAATCGCCGGCGGCTATCCCGAAGTAGCGCCGCGCTGCCGCCTCCACCCCAAAGGTCCGGTTTCCCAGTTCCGCGATATTCAAATACACTTCCAGAATGCGCGCCTTGGACCAGAACAGCTCCAGCAGCAGGCTCATCCAGGCTTCGAGTCCCTTGCGGAAGTAGCTGCGGCCCTGCCAGAGGAACAGGTTGCGCGCGACTTGCTGGGTCAGGGTGCTGGCACCACGCAGGCGACCACCCCTCGCGTTGTGTTTTGCCGCATCCCGGATTGAATCCAGGTCAAATCCCCAGTGGGATGGAAATTTCTGGTCTTCGGCCGCCACCACCGCCAGCGCCATCGCCGGTGCGATGTCGCGCAGCGCCACCCAGTGGTAGTCCTGGGCCTGGTCCTCTGCAAGCGTGCGCTGCAGGATGACGGCGGAGGTGGGCGGCGGCAGCCAGCGCAGGAGAATGACCGGGAGGAGACTGATGAGCAGCAGCGCCACGAGTGTCCACGCCAGCCAGCGGCGGATTGATTGCATGCGACTCACATCGGCGGTACCGGGCTGTGCAACGACTGAAACGATGAAGCGGTGGTTCCGCGGCGATTATAACCGCCACGGCGGATAGCCACAGAACAGCGGGTGATGGGTTACCGGATAGCGGTGCTCAGGTAGATATTCCAATGGCAATCAGCGTCTTCGACCTCTTCAAGATCGGCATCGGTCCGTCCAGCTCGCACACTGTCGGTCCGATGCGGGCCGCGGGCCTGTTCGCCCGGGAGCTCGTCGCGCGCGGCGGTGATGCCGGTGTGGCCGGTATCCGGGTCGAGCTGTTCGGATCCCTGGGCGCGACCGGCAGGGGCCACGGCACCGACAAGGCGGTGCTCCTGGGGCTGGAAGGCGAGGCACCGGAGTCCGTGGACGTTGACGCCATCCCCGAACGCCTGCAAGCCATCCGTGCCGCCGGGCGGCTCAGGCTGCCGGGCCGTACCGCCCTCGACTTCGACTGTGAGCGCGACCTGGTTTTCCACCGGCGCCGGGTGCTGCCGCGGCATCCCAACGGGATGATGTTCACGGCACTAGATGCCGCCGGCGGCGTCGTCTATGAACGCACTTATTATTCCGTCGGCGGCGGTTTCGTCGTCGACGAAGCGGCTGCCGGCGCGGATCGTATCGTGGAGGACCGCACCCGCCTGGCGTTTCCCTTCACGACGGCGTCAACGCTGCTGGAGCACTGTGCCGGGCAGGGCCTGTCCATCAGTCAGATCATGCTGCGCAACGAGCAGGCTTGGCGCACGGCGGCGGACATCCACGCCGGGCTGCTCGTCATTTGGCACGAAATGCAGCGCTGCGTGGTGCGTGGTTGTCAGACGGAGGGGGTGCTGCCCGGCGGGTTGAAGGTCAAGCGCCGGGCGGCGCGGCTGTATCGCCAGCTCGAGAACGAAACCGAACTGCACCGCGTCCCGCTGGGCACCATGGACTGGGTCAACCTGTTCGCGCTGGCGGTCAATGAGGAGAATGCGGCCGGCGGCCGGGTGGTCACGGCGCCGACCAACGGGGCGGCCGGCATCATCCCGGCCGTCATGCACTATTACTGGAAATTTTCACCCGGCTACAGCGAGGAGGGCATCGTCCGGTTCCTGCTTACGGCCGGGGCCATCGGCATCCTGTACAAGGAAAATGCCTCCATCTCCGGCGCGGAGGTCGGCTGCCAGGGCGAGGTGGGTTCGGCCTGCTCCATGGCGGCCGGGGCGCTCACCGAGGTGCTGGGCGGCACCCCCGCGCAGGTGGAAAATGCTGCCGAGATCGCCATGGAACACAATCTCGGGCTGACCTGCGATCCGGTGGGCGGGCTGGTGCAGGTGCCCTGTATCGAGCGCAATGCCATGGGCGCCGTGAAGGCGATCAACGCCTCCCGGATGGCGCTGCGCGGCGACGGTTCCCATTATGTGTCGCTCGACAAGGTCATCAAGACCATGCGCGAGACCGGCGCCGACATGAAATCCAAGTACAAGGAAACCGCCCGCGGCGGACTGGCCGTGAATGTCATCGAATGCTGATTACCGGATCATGTTGCCGTTTTGATCAACCGCCGCGGGGCGAGGCGGCGATCCGCCGGCGTCTGCAGGTGGACTACGGCCTGAAGCTGCAAGCGGCCGCGCTGCAACTGGTGTTGCGGCTGCGGGAACTCAGGAGTAAGGATGCGTAGGGCGCAATAGGTGTGAGCCGTATTGCGCCGCGGGAAAGTTGCGATCGGCACAGCGCAATACGCTTCGCTATTGCACCCTACACGATCCAGCCAGGGAGGCCGCCGGCAAACGCGATGTAGGCGATGCTGCACAGGGACAGGCCCGAGCCCCAGATCGCCATCCAGTAGTGTTTGCTGCGGATACCGGCAATGACGAAGCCGATCCCGATCAGCAGGCTGAGGACTGCCGCGGCCAGCAGCGGGCCCGCGTCCGGTGACGGGCCCGGCGCGTCGAGGGATTCGCCGATTCGATAGCGCATTTTCCTGGGAAATGCCCAGATGCCCGGTTGCTGCAGGAGTTGCCGGTCGCGGGCTCAGATGTCCCGGAGCACCTGCATCAGGTCGAGGGTGGTGGCGATGCCGGTCAGGCGGGTCCCGTCGGTGATGAACACCCGGTGGATTCCGCCCTTGAGCATGGTATCCGCCACTTCCTGCAGGCGGGTGTCTTCCGTCACGCTGAAGATCATCGGGGTCATGATGTCCCGCACCCGCATCGGTGTGTCCTCCTGGGTATGGAACACCCGCAGTTCCTCCCTGCCGATGCGGCTTTCCAGTTCATACAGGTAGACGTCATGGGCGCCGGACGACGTGCTGTTTTCGTGCACCTGGCCCTGGCGGACGATGTCCGTCAGCGAGACGACCCCGACCAGATCGTCGTCGCTCGTGGTGACAGGCGCCCCGGAGATGCTGTTGTCGACCAGGAAGTCGGCCAGCGTCTCCAGCGACCAGTCGGCGTTGGCGGCGAGTACCTCGCGCCGCATCACGTCGGCAACGGTCATGCCCCTGACTTCATCGAGTGTGTAGGCCATGCTGTTCTCCTTGCGGGTTCTGTGTGGTTCGGGTTACCGGCCGCCTTACCCGCTGACAAAGTCCCTCGCTAGGGGCTTTGTAAAATTGCAGGACCCGCGCCGCGCGGGGAAATGCATTTCCCGGCCGTAAAGTATAAAGGGGTCAGAGCCCTTTTTCGCCATCAGTTGGGAGGGTATTGCAGGATACCATGAGAAAAAGGGCTCTGACCCCTTTTACTCTTTGACCCTTTTTACGTCCTGAAGCTTTGTCCGCCTACCGGCCCTGCACCTCGATTGCCACGTTCGTGCCGTGCGTGAGGGTGTTGAGGACCGGCGAGTACGCGGTCAGCCGCTGCAGCTGTTCCAGGTTCCCGGCGTCGGTCTTGACGGTGAAGCGGACGCGGATAGCGGTGAACCCCTTCGGCACCTCGCTGTCGAGCCCCAGGAACCCGTTCAGGTCGATATCGCCCTCCAGCTCGGATTCCAGCGCCTCGATGTGAATCCCGCGCACCGCGGCGTGCGCCACCATGCTGGTCGTCGCGCAGGCGGCCAGGGCATTGAGCAGATGCTCGACCGGGTTGGCGCCCGCGTCGTGCCCGGCCAGGATGGGCGGTTCATCGGCGTGCAGGGTGAACTGCTGCTTGTGCGCGATCTCCTGTTTCGCGCCGTAGAAGCCGGTGATGGTGGTGCAGTTGTGGTTGCCGCCCAGCCAGCGGTTGCGGGCGCGGAACCGGCACTGGCCGAGTTCCGGATCCCGGGCAATGGCGTCCACCGTTGCCTGCAGGGTTTCCAGTTGCACGCCATTGACGGTCGTGCCGGCGTTCGTTGCTTCCGGTGTCTGTGTGTTCATGTCAATGCTCCCTGGTTGGTGATGTGCGGGCGGGTAACGTCCCACCCTGCGTATAGGTTAGTCCTTGACGGGTCCCCGGATAAGATGGATATTCGTCAATAACAGGGCATTCGTGCCACATTTCGGGAGCACGGCTATGCCAGGCACCACTGAAAAACCCTTTGAAGTCCTGATCGTTGCCGTGCCGGAAACGGCCGGCTCGGCGCTCTACGGCATGCTGGACGTGCTGCTGGCGGCCGGGAACGTCTGGCAGACGCTGGTGCGGGCGGAAGCGGCGCCGGCCCTGTTCCGCGTGCGCATCGTCGCCCCCCGGCGCCGGTCCTTCCGCTGCGGCAACGGCATCCCGGTGCGCCCCGACTGCGCGGTCGCCGATGACCCGGTCGCGGACATCGTCATCCTGCCCGAGCTGTGGCTGGGCCCCGACGAGGATGTCGAGGGACGCTACCCGGAGCTGCTGGACTGGATCCGTCGCCGCTACCACGCCGGCGCGACACTCTACTCCGCCTGTTCCGGCGCGCTCATGCTCGCGGCGACCGGCCTGCTCGACGGCTGCGAGGCGACTTCCCACTGGGGATACCAGGACCTGTTCCGCGCGCGCTACCCGCAGGTTAACTTTCGCCCGGAGCCGAACCTGGTGTTCGCCGATCCGGAAGGCCGCATCGTGACGGCGGGCGGCACGACCTCCTGGCACGATCTCGCGATCCACATCATCGCGCGGCACGCCAGCCCGGGCGAGGCCATGCGCATTGCCAAGGTGTACCTGCTGAAGTGGCACGGCGAGGGACAGTTGCCCTATGCCACGCTGGTGCGTCCGCAAGCGCACGCGGATGCCGTGGTGCGTGCCTGCGAGGAATGGCTGCGCGACCACTATCGCGAGGTCGGGGATCTCGGGCAGGTGGTCGCCCGCGCCGGCATCCCCGAGCGGACCCTGAAACGCCGCTTCAAGGCGGCGACCGGCACGACGCTGATCGATTACCTGCAGAACCTGCGCGTGGAGGCGGCCAAGCGCCTGCTGGAATCGGGGCGCCTGCCGGTGGACGCGATCAGCGTGGAGGTGGGCTACGAGGATGCATCCTTTTTCCGTCGGCTCTTCAAGCGGCGCACGGGCCTCACGCCCGGCCGGTACCGGCGTATGTTCCAGCCGATCGCGCAGGCCTGGTAAAGGGGTCGGATCCCTTTTTCATTAGCAGGTGGAAGGTGTTGCAGGGCACCAGGAGAAAAAGGGCTCTGACCCCTTTTACGCTATGATCCCTCTCCCCCAGGGACGCCGACAGGGATGTCGGTGGTAGAGTAACGCAAGGAGCAGTTACCGAGAGGGCAGGGTGAGGGGATATGAAGCAACGATTTGCCTTGCCCTGTGTTCTCCGCCCCCGCTGTGGCACCATTCCTGATTTATATCCCCCGACCCGGAGCCCCCGTGACCGTCCGCGCCCTGAAACCGGAAGAATACTTCATCGATTCGGAACCCTACTACGAACCGGTGGGCGACGAGATCACCGTCTTCCTGGCCGCCTACGAAAACCAGCTCCCGGTGCTGCTCAAGAACCTCAAGCAGTCCACCCGCCAGCGCTTCGTGGCGCTTGAGTTCGACTACCCGTCCCCGCAAGTGGAGGCGAAGATCCTGGATAACGAAACCGGCATCGACCATGCCATCGCCGAGCAGCTCATCAAGTTCGCGCAGATGACGAGGAACCGCAAGGGCGGCGGCCTGGAGGAGGGGGCGAGCACGCGCCTGCTGGTGCACGCGGCGAAGCTCATCACTACCGGGGTGAACACTGTGGTGGCGTGCCTGAGTCGCATCGCGAGGCATTAACGGATAACGCGGAGTTGCTGACAGCGGTGCATGAGTTGGGGGAGGCGGTTTTTTGAATTCTTGTGCTGTTTGATAGTGCTGTAGGAGCGCTTCGCAAGCGGGATTGAATGAATCAATCGACACTGACCCCATTGATTTGTCCACCAATTTTTCCAAATATAACCAACAATTAGTGTTTGGTCCTAGTTTTAGTCGGTAGTAAGGAGCATGGGTTTGTAAATATAGAGGAAATTGCTCGGCTTCTTGAGAAATACTGGTATAAGAAAACCGGTCTTTCAATTGCGGTTATATCTGCAATTTTCATAGAAGGCCCGATGCTAGGTTCTTTCAATGCGCCTGCAGTGGTGGTTGTGCCAACGTTCTTAGTAACAATAGCTGTAATTATATTTGTATGGTACGTAACTAAAAGACCACCTAAAACACCCAAAGATAAAATTGGTTTCCTCATTAGTATCGCCTGTGAAAATGACAAAGAGAGTCAGCAGGTTCGAGAAGACTTTATTATTCCGCTTAGGCAGCTAGTTAAATCAGGTGAAGCCGGAAAGGCGTTTCATTTTATTGAAATACCCGAGCACATCGCTAAAGACATAGTAGATATAGATGACGCGACGGACCTGCGTATTAAATGTAGGGCGCATTTTGTACTTTATGGACGAGTCCGACTAAGAAAAATAGGTAATGAAGACCATCATGTGATTGATCTCAACGGAATTGTTGCACATAGACCAATCTCAAAGGGAGTTACAGAACTCTTCTCGAGAGAATTCTCTGAGTTGCTCCCGAGAAGGGTCAATATATCAAAAGAAAATGACTTGCTGAGTTTTCAGTTCACATCAGAGTGGACTGAAGTTGTGGCGAAATACATTATTGGAATTGCCGCGGCTATGTCGGGGGACATCAGCTATGCACAAGCATTGTACTCGGAGGTAAAAGATCGTTTGGTTGGGAAAGATGTAAACTTCCCAGTGTATCAAAAGCTATCTGAGCGACTTCCTATAAGAGTGTCTGAGCTTAATGAAGCAATGGCAGCGGCTGCCCATAAGGCTTGGTATGAGACGCATGACCCTGAGTATCTGGATCAGTTGGGTGAGTATTTAGAAAAAGTGGATCCTTCAAGGGTGGAGCTAAAAAGAGTTTTGAATTTAAGGGCGATTTATATCTTACTTAAGGAGAAAGACGGGAATAGGGCAATTTCTGTATTAAGAAAAGCGAAAGATACAAGTGGGGCTATCTGGTATTACAATATGGCGTTCCTCTACGCATATACTGGGGATCTAAAAAAAGCAATTCGAAATTATAGGGCTGGTATTATTTTCCGCGTAGAACCAGAGGTGATAAGTCAAATAGAAGATTTTATATGCTGGGTGCTTAATCAAGAACCCGAAAAGTATCAACTATACTACTGTCTTGGGTTTTTCAATTGGCAAGTAAAAGGAGACACAATTAAAGCTATAGAAGACTTGGAGATATTTCTCAGAAGTGGCACAGATACAGAATACGAAAGGGAAAGGATGCTAGCCAAAGAGTGGATTAAAGAAATAAAAGATAAATAGAATAATAGGGGACAGACCACGATTCCCTGGTCTAATTAAAGGGGTCGGTGACAGCTGCGTCCAGTTCCTGTTTGTCACCAACCCCTTTAATATTATGGCATCCGACATGGTCAAATGCGGCGGGGCAGGCCGAACAAGGAAATCGGAAAATAACGCCTCCGTCCCCTTTATTGCTCTATTCTGGTAAGGCTTATTTCATGAACTGGATGCTGCTGACCTTGTTACCGGCCAGGGAATCGTCAAAGCGGCTGACCAGTACATCGATTGCCTTGCCGCCGATGGTAATCGCGGACGGGTGCAGCTTCTCGAAGTTGGTGTTGGTCAGGTCGGTGAAGTCCAGGAGGATAATGGCCTTGGAATCACCGGGCTCCGCCTGTTTGACGGTTGAGTCTTTCCAGATCACCCTGCCGTCGCGGTCATAGGCAGTGGCGGCGGCGGATGCCATTACGCTGTATTTCTTGTTGCCAAGGCTCAGCCCGGACACGTTGATGAAATTCTTGCCCGCGGTCAGCGAGAAATTCATGGTGACACCAATCACGCCGTCGACATTCAGCTCCCTGGCGAGTTGCGCGAACTTTTCAGGGTCGGAAATATACTTGTAATTCCGCGCGACGTTCATGTCCTCGTTCATGAACAGCACCTTAACCACCTTTTCATCTTCCGACACGTTCCGGTAGGCACCGCTGCTCAATACCTGCTGTTCAGGTATCAGGGTGATGTTTTCTGACTGGCCGATGGCACTTATGATGGTGGGCGCCATCTGGTCAATAAGTGGTTGGGTGTTGGCGCCCGGTATCTCGTCGGTATCCTTGAACATCTGTGTCAGACCCTTCTCGCCGTGAATCTCTTTCATCGATGCAATAGAGACCACCGCAAAGCGTTTCTGATCCCCGAAAGCCGCTTTCTCGACATCTGTGCTTCCGGTAATTGCCACCGGTGCGCAGGCGCTCAGCAGGAGCGCCAGTACCGGCGCGATTAGAGGCAGGATTAAGTATCTGTTTCTCATGACAAAACCCCGTGTGCTGCGAATTAATTCACATCGGGCTATCGACCCGACGGCAGAAGACTTTAATAAAGGGCAATAAAGGGGACGGAGGATATAAATTATCTGCCTTGTCTTGCCTGGGCAGGCGGATTGTCTGACAGCCTTTTGGGAATATAGAATTAAAGGGGTCGGTGACAACTGCGTCCAGTTCCTGTTTGTCACCGACCCCTTTAATACTGACCCCAAATATTCAAAGCAGCCAGGACCATATATATGTCTGCGTGTATAGGTTTCCTATTGCCTGGCGGAGGGCGATCACTCATGGGATCATGTCGAAATGAAAACTACGGCAGAATTTTTTGACTCTCTGGGACGCTTCTCACTGAATACCGGATTGATCCTGCTTGCAGTGATATTAATCGCCGGTATATTCGTGTACCTCAAGTATGGGTACTTCGAGGCCATTGGTTATCCGGATTTCTCGGTCAAGGAAACCTACCTGCATATCGAGGACTTCAAGAATCCCTACCATTGCCGAAAGGCAGGTGCTGCCTATGTCAAGAATGAACACGGGCAGGGTAATTTGAGGGCTGATTATATCTGTAAATTCAACCTTCGGAATAATGAGACGCTTGAAAAGTACCTACAGGAAATACTGCGGTAGGCTCACATGTAAAATAATAGGGGACAGACCACGTTTTTTTGTCTGGCTGGCGCAGTTGTCTGATTGATATCTCTGTCCCCCGTTCCCCGTTATCGATCGTTTTTGGTGAAAAATTTACCGGCCAGGAGTTTATGACCGGCGGCGAGCGGAGACAGCCATTTTATTGTCCGGGGCGCTACAATGGCGCCCATGCTGCAATTTGACAATCTTGCCCTGAGACGCGGACCACGGCTGCTGTTCGAGCATGCCACCCTGCAGATCCACCCGGGATGGAAGGTCGGCGTCACCGGCACGAACGGCACCGGCAAGTCGAGCCTGTTCGCCCTGATCCGCGACGAACTGCATGCCGATGCCGGTGCGTGCCGGTATCCGGCCGACTGGGTGATCGCCCAGGTGGCGCAGGAGATGCCGGCCGAGGCGCGTGCGGCCATCGAGTACGTGCTCGACGGGGACGCGGGGCTGCGCGCGGTCGAGGCCGCGCTCGCCGGTGCGGAAGCCCGGCATGACGGCGAGCAGCTCGGCACGCTGCACGCGCAGTTTGATGCCATCGGCGGCTACACGGCACGCAGCCGCGCCGCACAGTTGCTACACGGCCTGGGTTTCAGCAGCGCCGACGAGGACCGTCCTGTCAGCGACTTCTCGGGCGGCTGGCGCATGCGGCTGAACCTTGCCCGCGCGCTCATGTGCCGCTCGGACCTGCTGCTGCTTGACGAACCCACCAACCACCTGGACCTGGATGCCGTCATCTGGCTGGAAAACTGGCTGTGCGCCTATGCGGGCACGCTGCTGCTGATCTCGCACGACCGCGATTTCCTCGACAGCGTGGCTAGCCATATCGCCCACATCGAGCGCCAGCGACTCACGCTCTACAGCGGCAACTATTCAGCCTTCGAGCGCCGGCGCGCGGAAACCCTGGCCGGCCAGCAGGCGCAATACGAGAAGCAGCAGCGCGAGATCGCTCACATGCATGCCTTTGTCGAGCGCTTCCGTGCCAAGGCCACCAAGGCGCGCCAGGCCCAGAGTCGTCTGAAGGCCCTGCAGCGCATGGAACTGATTGCCCCGGCGCACGTCGACTCGCCGTTCCACTTCAGCCTGCGCGAGCCTGCGAAATTGCCGGACCCGCTGCTGCGCCTGCATGCGGTGGCCGCCGGCTACGGCGCGACCACCGTCATCGGCGAAGTGGAACTCAGCCTATCACCAGGCGAACGCATCGGGCTGCTGGGTCCCAACGGCGCCGGCAAGTCCACGCTGATCAAACTGCTGGCCGGTGTGATCGAACCGCAGCAGGGCAGACGTGACCCGGCGCAGGAGTTGCGCATCGGCTATTTCGCGCAGCACCAGGTCGAGCAGCTCGATGCGCAGGCCTCGCCGCTGCAGCACCTGCTGCGGATCGATCCGAAGGCACGCGAGCAGGAACTGCGCGATTATCTCGGCGGCTTCGGTTTTCCCGCCGACCAGGGGCTGGCACCGACCGGTCCGTTTTCGGGCGGTGAGAAATCGCGACTGGTACTGGCGCTGCTGGTCTACCAGCGGCCGAACCTGCTGCTGCTCGATGAGCCCACCAACCACCTGGACCTGGAAATGCGCCAGGCGCTGGCTACGGCTCTGCAGGACTACGCCGGCGCCATGGTGCTGGTTTCACACGACCGCTATCTGCTGCGTGTGACCAGCGACCGGCTGGTGCTGGTGTACGGCGGCAGGGTGGAGGAATTCCCGGGCAGCCTGGATGATTACCCGCAGTGGCTGACCGCGCAAAACCGCCAGGGCCGGGTTGTGCCCGTCAACGCCGATGGCCCGGGTGGCGCGGCCCGGCGCAAGGAGAAAAAGCGCCAGGAGGCCGAACAGCGCCGCCAGTTGCAGCCACTGCGCCAGAAAATTTCGAAGATGGAGGCCGCGCTCGCCGGCCTGCACGCGCGGCAGCATGAACTCGAACAACGCCTCGCTGACCCCGGACTCTATCGCGTGGAGAACAAGACCCGGTTGACTGAACTGCTGCGGGAGAAGGCGGACGTCGATCGGGAGAGCGAAGCCCTGGAACGTGACTGGCTGGCGGCCTGCGAACAACTGGAAGCGCGGCAGGAAGGCATCGAAACCAATGGGGTCAGACTCGATTGATCCGTTAAAAGGCATCTAATCGAAGGAGTCCCGGTTTCCCCTAATATTAGCCGAAACCAGGATCTGACCCTGGTTTCCAAAGCAGACATCGATGCCATCGAGTATGCCATGCTGGAATGGGTCGACTGGTTCAACCATCGCCGGCTACTGGAACCGATCGGCAACATACCACCGGTGGAGTTGGAACAGGCGTATTATCGCCAACTGGAAGAGTCAGCCATGGCGGCCTGACTCAAACAAACGGGTCTCCGGAATACCCGGGGCTGTTCAATGCTCACGGATGGCTGTTGTTAGCGACGATAGACTATTTACCGTGTTTTGCTTTCATCTCAAGGTGGATACAATACCCGTATTAACCGGACATGAGGAGAAAAACCGATGGCGAACAGGCATCATCAACGGGCTGATAAGGTGGTAGCCGAGTTCAAAGAAATTCTTGGTGAATCTACTTGTGCCGGGATTTCTGACGCTCACTTCGAGGATCTTACACTGCTGATACGTGACGCGATCACTGATGAGTTGCTTGCTGCGGCTGAACAAATCCTGGAGGTAGCCAGGAAAATAAAGAGTGATACCGATTTAAATGAAATAGGACTCTAGAATTACGGCGCTTGCGGTTAGTCGTACTGAATCGCAAAAAAAGGGGACGGAGGATATAAATTCACTCCTCCGTCCCCTTTATGATTTGCCGGGGTGACCGCCGATCAGGGTGTGTGTATGGCCGCGCCATGCATCTGCCGGATTTGCTGTCCCTTCTGCTGAAGCTGCTGCATCAACTGCTCGGTTTGCGGGTTCTGCTGCTTCATCGCCGCCATGAGGTCGTCATGAAATTTCTGCTGCGCGGTCCGTGCTTCTTTTATCCGTTTCTGTGTGTCCTTTAACAGCTCATTCAGTGCCTGTTCCTGCTTCTGCAATTCAGGTTGTGCCTTCAGGGTCTCCTGCTGGATCTGTGTGAGCTGCTTTTGAATCTTCTCGAATTCGGCTTTAACCTGCTGGAATTCCTGTACCTGTTTGTTTTCTTCGGCTGACTTTGCCGATGTTGCGCCCTGAGGTTGCGCAGTGCCCTCCTGCGCGAGCAGCGGCGTGGACAGAGCAAGGCCGACGGCAGCTGCCAGTGCCGGGGGACGAGCGGATTTGGCAAAATGGACGAATCGGAAATTATAGGGGACAGACCACGATTTCCTGCAGTGGTACAGATAGTTGACTGTCCGGGCCAGAAAATTTATCTGACCCCTTTATAAACCTCTATCATAAGTGAATGCTTTCACTATTCCTGTATTCACTGATCGCGGTTATTGGGGTTGGGTTCATGTCTCGTGACATGCCGCGCGGTCAGCGCTTGCTATTGATGTTGTGCGCACTACTGGCCTTGAACGGCCCGACGCTGCTCAAATTGTTTTGAATAACAGGGGTCAGATCCCCGAATTTAAGGGGTCGGATACATAATTTTGCCGAATAGAATAAAGGGTTCGGATACAATTTATTTTCGAAAGGCCTTGTTTGATTTGGGCCGGATACATTTTTCAGTCAGATGTTTTCCTGGGACTGCATCTTTTGCCGTTGTCCAGCCTGATCGTGAGGGCGCGTTCGGTCTCCCGTCTGAAGCGGTCGTTTCCGGTAGGCAACCCTGACTCGAAATGCGGCTGTGAGGGTCGTTTTCCGAGTGGATTCTCTACAAATGTGTGGGTGAGGACTCCAGTGTATTCAAAACCCTTGTCTTGCCGATTCTGATAATTGCTGGGCAAATGCATCCTGTCCGGTTACGATTGGTTGCGAATCTTAACCAACACGCTTGCGTGGCCAAGCCGTGAAAAAAAACGCCCGCATGCAGGGAGATAACCGATGATTTCGAAAGACATGGCGGCCAATCTTAACGCCCAGATCAATCGCGAATTGTACTCGGCCTATTTCTATCTGGGCCTGTCCGCGCAGGCCGAGACGGCAAATCTAAAAGGCGCGGCGGCCTGGTTCTTTGCAAAGCACGGAGAGGAGATGGCCCACGCCTTGAAGGTCTATCGCTACCTCGTCGATCAGGACGCAGAGGTCCAATTCAGCGAAATTACTGCTCCGCCCGCCAAATCGGAGGGCATCATGCACATGTTCGAGCAGACGCTGGCGCACGAGCGCGAAGTAACGGGTGCCATCAATGTGCTGGTGGACAAGGCCCTCCAGGAAAAAGACCATGCTACCAACGTGTTTTTGCAGTGGTTCATCACCGAGCAGACCGAGGAAGAGGCGACCGTGAACGACATACTTGGCCGCCTGCGCCTGTTCGGCGACCAGGGTCAGGGTCTATTGATGATCGACAATGAACTTGCCGGGTTGGCAAAGCAGATGAGCCAGGGAATGGCAGCCGAAATCGGGGTGAAATAAGACAAGAATTTAAGGTATCGGAAACATTTTTCTCTAGGCTTGGGTTTTCTTCGGTCTGCCACGTTTTCCTTGCCCCAGTCTGACTGAAAGGGCCTTCTCGATTTCGCATCTGAACCGGTCCTTTCCGGTTAGCAGGCCTGTATTGATGCTGTGGCGGATGCGTTCGATGTCTGCCAGGTACAGGCTCTCCCTGAATAGTGCGCGGTAGGCTTCCCTTCGGACGGCATCATCCTCACCCAGTTGCGCCAGCAATCATGTGGTGTGACGGGTGCAGCGGGGTTGCCATTTGCGTTGTAGTGGTAACTCGACCAGGGGTAGTCCGCCGGGTGTCTGACCATGCCGGCCCTGACCGGGTTGAGTTCGATATAGCGATAGCAGGTCAGGCAGTAGAAAAAACAGGGGTCAGATCCCAGTTTTCACTAATATAAGCAGAAACCAGGATCTGACCCCATTTATTCTTGATAGATGGCGGTGGGGGGCAACACCCCTGCCCGATTCAGCTGTTGGGCGTCTTTTTTGAAAACCGCTGCACAGCGGCACTCATCCGAAACCGGTAACTATGCTTGTTCGACAAAGACAACCAGGGGTAGCGTATGACGACTGATCTGGCGGGAATGTACGAGGAAATCATCAGAAGTATTGGTGGACATTAATAAAGGTCAGATCCCAGTTTTCCCTAATATTCTCCGAAACCGGGATCGGACCCTTTGTTATCTTCCGATGATGAGAAAATCCGGTCATTATGGTGCAGGTCTTACCGGGTTGCCTGATGCACAGGGACAGCACAAAATGGCTGCAATGGTGGAGAATCGTTAAAACTGGGTATGGCATGAATATGGAGACGGACAGGTGTACGGATCAGGATCAGGCATGAAGAATGAGTCAGGGATTACTGTCCATGCCTCGATGTCAGGCGCGTCGATCTCCAGTTTTTCGGGCCTGTGGCGCTGTTTCTCGGTGCTTATGTGGACATTGGTCATCCCGCTTGTGGCATGCAGTGCAACAATGAGTCCGAGTGCGTCGGGGATGAAGGCAGTAGCCATGCCCGCGTACGATGTGGTGAAAGTGAGCCGATATTTCAGGCAGATTGCCGTACAAAATATCGAAATCGAAAAAACAGGCGAGGATCCGTTCTGGAAGATTGAAATCGATAAAAACGAGCTCCGGCTAGCCATGGAGGAATCTCTGGCCGATGCAGGCCTGCTTGCTGAGGGAGATCGGGATGCTGCAAGGTACGTTCTGGACGCGACGGTCATCGAGACGCCGCTGGGAGAAGAGTCCGGCATGCTCACGATGACCGCCTATGTGGCGTACGAGGTAACCGATCGTTCAACCGGTACGGTCATATTCAGGGAAATAGTTGCAGGGTGGGACAGGGCGCACCTTGGCAAGAAGGCAAATTTGCATGAGATTGCCTTCAGGAACAGCATAGAAAGGTTTCTTTCAAGGTTGATGGCATCCAGCGACACCACTTATACAAAGGATCAGGCGGCTGCTCCAGTGAAACAGCCTGCCGCACTGGATGCACGCTACAAAGTCAGAGAGCCGATTGTCGTAATCAGCACAATACCGCAGGAGAAAGTGCTTAAGGATTTCAGAGATACCGGCAAACTAAACGAGATAGCGGGGGAAGACCGGCAAATCATAACTCCGACATTCGCCACGCCGCCATTTGCATCCCAAAGTACACAAAACAGCTACATGTTGTCGGGTCTCCTGGTCAGTGCTATTGAGTACCAGGTCCTTGAATCAATCGATGAAGGCAGAAAACAAGAGGCGGAACGGGAGCTGGCACCACTTGCGGCGCAGGTGAGGGATCTGGACTTTCGAGAAGATTTCTGGCGTGCACTGCTGGCATCTTTTTCGGAGAACACCTGGTTGGAAGTTGAGGAGGTTCGCAAGACGACAAATCCAGAAGATGTGAGATTGCAGGAAGTAACGCAACATCCTCTGGTCACGGTGGCAACGGCGTACTACCTTACAAAAGATCACACATTTATCGCGGAGACAGGACTTGGCTACTATCTTGCCGGTACGAAGGAGCCTGCATACACCTTGGTTTTCCGGTATTTCGACAACCACTTCAGTATCCTGGAAACGCCGGAGGACAGGGTAAGAGCCTGGGCGGCGGATAATGGCAGAGCCTACCGAATGGCGGTCAACAGCGCCATTGAGGATACGATGACAGTCCTGAAAAGCAATTTTATCAATCCTGAACAATACAGGCAGTCCAGACAACCGGATGCGTATGATCCGGATCATGTGATCCTTGCTAAAGGGCCTGGGTATATCGTGTCAGTGCCTGCAGATGTTGTTGATAGTCCCGTCGTGAAAGGTTTCTGGAAAGGCGATAGCGGAAGCAAGGTAATGTCCGGAGATGAAATCAGGCAAACATTTACAGGCATGACTGGGGTGGGAGACCATCTGAAGAAAGGTCGTGGGGTCAGGGCCTTTCATGCAACTGATGGTTCATACAAAAGAGTGATTTCAGATGGCAAGGTCAATACAGGCAAGTGGTGGATAGAAAGTAACAGACTTTGTGTAAAGCTGAACGACAAGTCAGAAACAAAATGTCGGGAAATAGCAGCTGATGGCAAAGGTGGCTATAGGGTAATACAACCCGGGAAAGACAAGGCTGTTATACATTTCAGAAGCCTTGAGGACGGAGATACAATCTGAGGGCAGTATTCCATCAGATCAATGGGGTCAGACTCGATTGATTTGTCAAATGGATAACGTCTGACTGAATTTCCTGGGGTATTGCGCTAGTGTCCTGTCCAGGGCCAACGGGTGGTTCGTGGAAAGGGAGGTCCGCATGGCGCGGCAACGGAGATTTGTTCTGCCAGGGCATACCCAGCATGTTATTCAGCGCGGTAACAACCGCCATGTCACTTATGACGATGAGGCGGACTACCGGTTTTATCTGGACATGCTGGAAAAGGGGTGTAATCGGTATTCCTGTCATATCCATGCCTATGTCCTGATGACCAACCATGTGCAATCCGGGGACAGTATACTTATATGGCCAGTATCCGTTTAGCACACTGCAAGTGAGCTGATTTTAGAGTAATAGGTATACTGTCCCCAGATCCGGATGGTGAACAGGGTGTGGTAGCGTTATGCGGGATGAAGAACAGCGCAGGCAATCGATACAGAATACCTTTAATACCGTTGCCCCGGATTACGGGCTCGGGACGAGCCGGTTTTTTCACCTGAGCGGTGAGATCATGGCCGACCTGCTGGGCCTGGCGGGAAACGAGACCGTGCTGGATGTCGCCGCAGGCACCGGTGCGACGGCTCTGCCACTGGCAAGAAGGTTACCGCGCGGAAGAGTGACCGCGGTGGATTTTTCTTCCGGCATGCTCGACTGCGCGAGCAGGGCGGCCGCCGGGCAGGGCCTTGGCAATCTCGACTTCGAGATTCACGACATGACGCGGCTGCCGTTCGCACGACACTGTTTCGATCATGCCACGTGTTCATTCGGCCTGTTTTTCGTGGATGACATGAGTGGCGCATTGCGACATATCGCAAACTGCGTCAGGCCGGGCGGCAGGTTGATGATCAGCGGTTTTTGCGGCGACTCATTCCAGCCCATGGCGCGACTGTGTCTGGACCGCCTTCGTTATTACGGTCTTGAAGTGCCGGACCAAATCGGCTGGCAACGCATGTCGGAGCCCGGGCAATTACAGGAAATCCTTACTCAAGCCGGACTGCACGACATGCGCATTGTGCGGCGTTCGCTTGGTTATTACATCGACCTGGAAGGGTGGTGGGACGTGGTATGGAATGCCGGTTTTCGCGGTCTCGTAGCGCAACTGGGAGACCGGCTTGACGAATTCAGGCGGGCCCACCTGGATGATTTGCGGCCGCTGTGTGATGACCGGGGGCTGTGGCTGGAAGTGGAGGTCAACTTCACCAGCGGTATAACGGCCGGTTGAACAACGCTCCGTGTGGCGGTCGGGAACTCCGGGGACAGCGTAGATCAATAGAAAAACAGGGGTCAGATCCCAGTTTTCCCTAATATAAGCAGAAACCAGGATCTGACCCCATTTATTTTAGATTCTGCTATCTGGTGAATGAGGTAAATATCGAAATGAGATATAAGATATCGGTGATTCTTCCGGGCCTGGCGGTTGTACTGCTCCTGGTGGCGGGATGTACATCAACTCCGCAGCGGATACTCTCGGACAGGGAGCCCGCGTATGCCACGCTGCCGAATGGTTTCGAACCGCTGAATCCGACCCAGCCCTCGGCCATCTATGCCGATGCCACGTCGAGCCCCGGCGATACTGTTGTTCGGTACCTTGAGCGCAGACGTGGACACCCGCTGAATATCCTGTCCCTTTCCGGTGGCGGTCAGAACGGCGCCTTTGGTGCCGGCTTCCTCATTGGCTGGCGCGAGAGCGGCCAGCGACCGGAATTCGATGTCGTCGGTGGCGTTAGCACTGGCGCGTTGCTGGCCACTCACGCTCTGCTTGGCATGCCGGCCGACGACGCGACGCTGGAGGAACTGTACACGGGGATTTCCAAACAGGATATTTACGCAGACCTGGGCATCTTTGGCATCCTGTCCGGTTCCGATTCACTGAAAGACACTGCGCCGCTTCGCGCACTGATTGCCAGGTACATCACCGCGGAAACTCTGGAGCGTGTTGCCGCGGCATACGACGATGGGCGGCTTCTGGTGGTGGGTACCACCAACGTCGATTATGCCCAGACCTGGGTCTGGAATATGTCGCTGATAGCGAAAGCAGGGGATCTGGAACTCTATCGCAAGGTCTTGCTGGCCTCTGCCTCTTTTCCCATTGTCTTTCCACCAGTTGAAATCGAGGGTCACCTGTTTGTCGATGGTGCTGCCCGTTCTAATGTGGTGGTCGTAGGGATGGGCGGCACGGCAAGGCCCAAGCCGCCGCTATACGGGCCGGGCAATGTCTACATGATTGACAACGGCAGGCTCAATCATCCGCCCGAGGCCTTGCGACGGGCGCTGGGTGATGTCGCAGCAACAACGGTTAGCGTGATGATGGACCAGATGATGCAGACCGCTTTGACACGGTCATATTTCGGGACACAGTTGCTGGGGTACAACTTCAGGCTGGTGGCAATTCCGGACGAGGTGGAAGTCGGTAATGATCCGCTTGCATTCGATCCGAAACAGATGCGTGCCGCTTTTGACGCCGGGCGTTCCCTCGCGAGACAGCCTGATCCATGGTCGAATGCTCCACCAAATCTCGGTGATATTCCTTCCTGGGCGTTGGAGGCGATAGAGGAAAGCTACTAGCCTCACTATTCAAAAATAAGATCAATGGGGTCAGACTCGATTGATTTGTCAAATGGGTAACGTCTGACTGTATTTCCGGGCATGTTGCGCTAGTGTCCTGTCCAGGGCCAACGGGTGGTTCGTGGACAGGGAGGTCCGCATGGCGCGACAATCGAGGTTTGTTCTGCCGGGGCATCCCCAGCATGTGATTCAGCGCGGGAATAACCGCCATGTCATTTTTGCCGATGAGGCGGACTACCGGTTTTATCTGGACACGCTGGAAGAGGTGTGCAAGCGGTTTTCCTGTCATATCCATGCCTATGTCATGATGACCAACCATGTGCACTTGCTGATGACGCCTGATGGTGAGGCGGGGATCAGCAAGGTCATGCAGTCGCTGGGTCGCAGGTATGTACAGTATTTCAATTACCGCTATCGCCGTACCGGCACCTTATGGGAAGGCCGTTACAAGGCGGCATTGCTGGATACGGAGCCATATCTGCTGACCTGTCACCGTTATATCGAGTTGAATCCTGTGCGCGCCGGCATGATCGCCCGGCCGGAGGCGTATCGCTGGTCCAGCTATCGTTGCAACGCCCAGGGTGCGCCGTATACTCTTGTCACTCCGCATGAACTTTACCTGCGGCTGGCCGAATCGGCGGCGCAACGCTGCATTGCCTATCGGGCGCTGTTCGGGGCCGCATTGGAGGCCGGGACCGTCGCAGCTATCCGGGAGGCGACCAACAAGGCGTGGGTGCTGGGTGATGACCGGTTTCGGCTCGAGATCGAGGATTTGCTGAAGCGGCAGGCAGCGCCCAAATCCAGGGGTGGGGACAGAAAATTCAAAATGTTTCAGGAGCAACGAAAAATCAATCGAGTCTGACCCCATTGATTCCCGGTGACGAGGTGGTGGTCGAGGTGACCGGCGTCGGCCCGCTGCATAACCCAATGCGCTAGCAAGTTAAAGGGGTCGGTGACAAAACGAAATTATTCTCATTTGTCACCGACCCCTTAATTTATTCTTGTGCTCTGCTAATCTTACTGCAGGCAGTATCAATTAGAAGCCGCAGGATCCGGCCGGGTATCCCGTGAGGACTTAATATGCGGATGGTTAGACAAGTACTGGAGGAAAAGGGCAGCGAGGTCATAACCATAGAGCCCGGCGCATCGGTCTATAGCGCGATCGAAATCATGGCCGAAAATGGCATCGGCGCCCTGATGGTCATGGAGGGCAACCGACCCGTGGGGTTGATCTCCGAGCGGGATTATGCCCGCAAGGTGATTCTTAAAGGGCGTTCGTCCAGGGACACGGAGATCAGGGAGGTCATGACCACGCACGTTTCCTGTGTTCGTCCGGATCAGACGGTCGAGGAGTGCATGGCCCTCATGACGGACAAACGTATAAGGCATCTGCCGGTGATCGAAGACGACCGGATAGTGGGCATTGTTTCCATTGGCGATCTGGTCAAGTCCATCATCTCCGATCAGCAATTCATCATCGAACAACTCGAACATTACATCTGCGGTTAATAAAACTGGGGTCAGATCCCGGTTTTTCCTAATATAAGCATAAAATCGATCGGGTTAGATTTGATTGATTCGTCAGTATTGCGTCTTGTCAGTAAAGACAGAGCTATATGATCCACGCTTGATCCGTCGCAGTGGGAGCGCAACCGGGACTACTCAGGTTTTCCGAAATAACAGGCAGAAAATCTGCTCTGACGCCACGACATTGGGAGAAAAATGATATGGGGCATGGAAAAGCGTTCACATTTCTGGCTGTTGTTTTATGTTTGTCAACAGGTGCAGATGCTGACGTTTATTAATGTACCGATGACAAGGGCGGGCTGAAATTTTAGGATAGAGTATTGATAGGGGACAGACCACGATTTCTCGAGATTTTCTGGGTCAGGGTAAAAACTCGGGTTGTGAAGTTTTTACCCTGACCCCAATTTGTCTCGGGCGCGGTTCAGGTTATTCGGGCATCCGGGTTTCGAGGGTTAAAACAGGGGTCAGATCCCAGTTTTCCCTAATATTAGCCGTAACCAGGATCTGACCCCGGTTTCACTATTACGGAGAGGCGTTTACTGCCTGCGTTCGCCGCACGAAGGGTCATCCTGCACGACGAGCATGCTGAAGCCGATCAGCCGCGAGTCGTGCCCGTAGTCGATCACGGGCCAGTAATACGCGGTGATGGGAGCTTTGCAGAGTTCTGCGAATTCGTAGAGTGGGGAGCCAGGCTGACCCATCGCTCGCAGAATTTCGCAGGTGTAATGCACTTGGAGGGGCGGATCTTCGGACGCTGTCTTGAGCATCTCCATCAGGTCCGCTGGTAATACGAGCCCTTCCATCACCATTCCTGACGCCGCCACTTTCAAGCCGGTCGTATCGAATACGGCGGCTCCAATCCCGCCATTGCCGCGCGCGATGGCCCCGAGGAGATGGGAAAACTCGGTCTCGACGAGATCGGCGGAAGGAGGTTTGAGGCTCCCAGCGCTTTTTGCCGCGGCTCGTTCGCTACGCTCGACAGCCCGGGTGTGTGCCTCGGAGCCGGGATTCTCGCGCAGGTAATCGACGATCGGGTAGTAGTGGTAGTCGGTGACGCCGTCGCCGAGATACATATGGAGGGCCCACATGGTGGCGGAACAGTCTCCTCCCCCGGGGCTGGACCCGGGACGAACACTATGCTCGACACGGCCGGATGCGCAGCCGGCCACAACGCCGAGAAAGCAACACCACACGATTCGCCGCCAGGACATGGTTATCAATTTAGCACGTGCGAATTCCGGGAACAGTATACCTATATTCCATTTCGAACAAATCAACAGGGACAATAAAAGGGGACGGAGGCACTGCTGTCCCACATTTTCAGCAAGCTCATAACAACATTTGAGAGCAGCAATAGGTGACAGACCACGATTACTTGAAAAATGAATATTAGGGGACAGACCATGTTGATTATCATGACAGCCCCGGTTTAACGATATAATGCAGGCGGTTTTCCGTAATGGGAGAAGATTCATGCCGTCAATGGAAGAGATCGAAATGGAGAAACATCGCAAGGCGATTGACAAGGACGTCGCCTCGTTGCTGGACAAATATCTCCGGGCGATGGAATGGGACATCCCGGAGGCTGATGAATCGAAGGCACGACAAATGATCCTGAATGAATTCAAGTCCGCGATTAGCCGATTAGAAAGTCAATCCTGAGACTTGATAGCAATCACAGGGAGACGGAAACATGTCCTTCATACAAATCCAAGGATTCGCTTCGATCCTTATTGTTGCGCTGCTGATCCCGATTTTGTCGGCGTGTACCTGAAAAAACAGGGGTCAGATCCCAGTTTTCCCTAATATTAGCCGTAACCAGGATCTGACCCCGGTTTCCTGTTTGTCAGCACCATGCTGGAAGGCACTACAGCCATTTCTTGATCCTGAAATAGACCAGCATGCCCGCCGCGACCCCGACCATCAGTAGCAGTGCCAGCGGATAGCCGTAGTACCAGTGCAGTTCCGGCATGGCCCACGGGCTGCCGTCATTCATAAAGTTCATGCCATAGATACCGGTGATGAAGGTCAGCGGGATGAAGATGGTTGCAATGACCGTCAGTACCCGCATGATATCGTTGAGGCGGTAACTGATGCTGGAGAGGTACACATCCAGCAGGCCGGTGAGCATGTCGCGGTAAGTCTCGACCAGGTCCATGATCTGTACGGTGTGGTCGTAACAGTCACTGTAGTAGACCTTGTTCTCATCCGCAATCAGCATGCTGTCCGCACGCAGCAGACTGCCCGCAACCTCGCGCTGCGGCCACAGTGTGCTGCGCAGAATTGCCAGCGTCCGCTTCAGGCGGTGCAGCCGGCGCAAGCCCTCGCTGGTGGGTGTGGTCAGTTGTTCGTCCTCCAGCCGTTCGAGTTCGTCGCCCAGCCATTCGAGTACCGGAAATCCGGAATCGACTGCGAGGTCGATCAGCGCATACAGCAGGTAGTCCGCGCCGCGGCGGCGGATGCGCCCGACACCATCGCGCAGGCGCTGGCGCACCGGTTCGAAGGGGTCATCCGCGCCGGGATGGAAACTGACGACGTAGTTGCTTCCCAGGAACAGGCTGAGCTGATCGACCTTTATATCCGCGCAGTCCCGATTTAGAACGGGATGCGCCATGGCAATGAACAGCTGTTCGTGGTATTCGTCCACCTTTGGTCGCTGGCCGCTGTTGATGACATCCTCCAGCGCCAGGTGGTGCAGCCCGAAGAGCTCGCCCAGCTGATGCATCGTTTCCGGTTCCGCGTCTCCCTGGACGTGTATCCAGGTAATCGACTCGCGCGCCAGGCAGGCCCGGCATTCATTGGCGCTGGTGATCTCCCGCTCGACATATTCAGTGTCGGTGTAGTCAGCCAGCAGGATGCGAAGCGGCGCACGCACGACCCCTTGTGCCGGCTGCAGCGTACCCGGCGAAGTGCCGGGCGCATGGTAGCGTTTCGTGAAATAAGCCATGCGATACCCTCTCTCATCTACGGTGCAGAAAACGGGTAGCTCCAGTGTAGCGGGTCGCTTGCGCAAAGCCCCGCTCGCAACGGCAACCGCGCCACAAGCCGGCGAGGCAATTAATACTATAATAAAAGGGGACGGAGGATATAAATAACTTCAACGAGTATTACCTGATTTAGGAGGCGGCTAGAGGATTATCAGATCCCGATTTCGGCTAAAATAAGCAAAACCGGGATCTGACCCCTCTTTGCGTTTACACAAGAATTTCCCGGGGAGGACACCATGCCGCATCAAGCAATCCATGAAATCAGGACCGCTCCCCAGGACACTGAGGCAGGCGAGGCGCAGCGCACCCGGGCCCTGGGACTGCTTGTCCTGTGCTGGCTGCTGGCGGGGGGTGTATTCGTCGCGGCCAAGTGGGCAGGCCCCTTCACCCCGCCCTGGACCATGGTGTTTTGCCGCATGCTGCTGGCTGTACTGTGCCTGCTTCCCTTCGCCGCCTCACATCTCGGGGAGATGGTGGCTCAACTGCGGACGCATTTCGTGGCAATCATTCTGATCGCTGCCTCGCTGGCATTCACCCAGGGCTTTATGTTCATCGGACTGAGCTATACAACGGCCATCACGGCGAGCATCGTGTACTCGATCTGGCCGATCATAGCAATCATCCTCGCAGCGCTGTTCCTGAACGAACGTTTCACGCTCCGGCAGGCAATGGGGGTCATCCTCTGTCTCGGTGGGGTGCTGGTGATCGTCGCCCAGGGCAACCCCGACCGGATCGCGGATCTGGATCTCAATGTCGGCGACCTCTGGATTCTCGGTGCCGTGGCCGGTGTGTCGGTCTATACCATCCTGCTGAAAAAGACGAACATCGATCTGCCGCCGCTGCCGCTGCTGGTGCTGGTGCTTGTTGGCGCCACCCTCGCATCGACGCCATTCTTTGTCTGGGAAATCATCAATGATCCGCGCATCGCCATCGACTGGCACGATATTCTCGCCCTGGGCTACATCGGCACTTTCGGCGGGGGTTTGATGTTCCTGCTCTACAACACCGGCGTCTCGACGCTGGGAGCCTCGAAGGCGAGTGTGACCTTCTATCTCCAGGCGCTCTTCACAACTGTCCTGGCCTATCTCTTCCTCAACGAAAAGCTTCACGTCTACCACGTGGCCGGCATCGCCCTCATCGCTTCGGGTATCGCACTCGTGGTGTTGCTCGGGCAGAAAGCACCTGACCGTTCCGCCACAAGAAAGTAAAAGGGGACGGAGGATATAAATTTACTGAAAAATAATTCCTCCGTCCCCTTTGTTCCTCGATCAATGGAGCCTGACTCCATCGATCCCTCGTCAGTTTTCCCTCGGCTGGAATTCCAGGACCGTGGCATTGATGCAGTAACGCGGCTTGCCGTCGGGGCCATCGTCAAACACGTGGCCGAGGTGAATGCCGCTGCTCTTTGATAGTACCTCGGTACGCTCCAGGCCAAAACTGTTGTCCGGTTGCTCGATCGTGGCGCCCTCGACCGGCCGGGTAAATGACAGCCAGCCGGTGCCGGAGTCGAAGCGATCTCGCGTGTCGAACAGCGGAGCGCCGCTCAGCTTGTCGATGAAAACGCCGTCCGGGGTGTTCCTGAACTCGTCGTACTGCCGACAGAAACGGCTGTCCGTGCCCTGGGCGAAGGCCACCTTGTACGCTTCGCTGTCACCAAGCTTGAAGTACCCGAGCGCCTTGTAGAATTCCCCGGCCGTCATGTAACCCTGGTGGCCGAAAACTTCCTTGCCATTTTCAATGAAGTAAATGGTGGGCGTTGCCCATGTGGGTGTTTTCAGTGTGAGACCGTCGAGCTGTGAGGCCATGCGAAACGTCATCGGGATACTGCCGTGGTACCGGTTGCTGACGTCCTGCTTGAACTTTTCACAGAAGGGGCAATGCTCGGCCTCCAGCACCACGATCTGCCTGCCTTGCAACAGGGCGCTGTTGTCGGTCGGGGTCGATACGACCTTTTCGAACGTCACGCCGGTGGCGTGATTCGGGCAGTAGCCGTTGGGGTTCTTCGCCAGGTAGTCCTGGTGATAGTCCTCGGCCGGATTAAACTTCTTCAGTGGCTTGATCTCGGTGACGATCGTGCCATATCCCGCGGCCGTTAACAGCTTCTGGTACTGGTCCCGGATCTGCAGCGCTTTTTCGTGCTGCGCTTCATCCGTATACAGGATGATAGAGCGGTACTGGGTGCCGATGTCGTTACCCTGCCGGTTCTTCTGCGTGGGATCGTGGTGCTCGAAGAAATGCTGCAACAGTGCTTCCGTGCCGAGCATTCCGGTGTTGTAGCGCACCTCGACCACCTCGGCGTAGTTGTCCGGGTCGAGCCGGTATTGAGGCTGGGTGATTTCCTTGTAGACGGGCTTGATGTTGCGGCCATCGGCATAGCCGGACACCGCGTCGATCACGCCCGGCAGGGCCTCGTAGCCCTTTTCAGCACCCCAGAAGCAGCCGGAACCCAGTACCAGTGTTTTTATGTGGCTGCTGGCAGACTGGCTGTCCTGATCCGGAGTTGCGGCCAGCGTTGGTACCTGTAGGCAAAGCAGGCTGACCAGCAGGGCGAATGACCTCTTCGGTTGCATCATATTGGTCTCCATTATGATCACGTACACATGGTTTGCATATATATATTAGAGAACCTGTTTAATCTACAAAGTTCGCAGTCCGGATAAAATGTGATCATTTCGTGATAACTTGATGATAATTACGTGATGAATTGACAGGGGGCAGACACCGATTTCCTGAATAATAGAATAAGAGGGGGACAGACCACGATTTCCCGGACGGGTAGGCCTGTAAAGATTTGAATTCAGGGGACAGTATACTTATATTCCATTTCGATAAATCAATAGGGGACAGATTCGATTGAATCGCGAATCAATGGGGTCAGACTCGATTGTTTCATCAAGATCGCGACTGAATCAATGGATACAGGGGGTCGTGACCTGTCCCTTATTATGATGCCGGGTGAGGCCGATACGCTGGTTTTTCGCAGGTTTGCTACCTGCAATAGGGAAAATCGGCGGCGCAGCGATGTCAGCTTTATCGGCCACGCTTTGAAAACGTGCTTGAGCATGGCGCAGTTGCTACCATTCGGGAGCGACCAATAAATAGGTGGATACCGGGTAATTAACGGTCCAGAGTGGGAGTCAGGGATCTGCTGATGCGTCAGGTCACACCGATATCCGGAGACATGGACAAAAAGTCCACGGCGTTTCAGGATCGCTGGAAAATCAATCGATCCTGACCCCATTGATCAACAGAGATCGCTAACACAATGACATTTTTGGAACTTAAAAAGATGTGGGATAAAACTGAAAAATTGTCCCTGAAAGACCGAAGAAAAGCGTACCGGTCTGCCAGTCACCATGCAGTCGAATTGGGATTGAACTCGAATCTGGAAATAAAGGACATAGATTTTTGCATCGATGTGATTAAAACCTGTCTTCCCGTGCTGAGTTATCCGACGGCAACGCAAAATAGATTGACAAAAATCTATCGCAGGAAGCTTGCATTGATGGGGATCGACGATCCTGAGCCCGTTATTTTATCCAAAAACTCCGGAACGGTTGGTATTGACTCCGGGACCCTGATGATTGCGGATACAAACAGACTTGACGAACAAATTGAAGATTACCGCCACTGGCCACAAACAGCTGCTGAAGGGCGAGCCTATTTCATTGCAACCGGCGGAGATGGAATCACAGCAGCCCAGATCAGGATAATAGACTTCCCGATTCCCGCCTTATCGGTTAAGGAAACCCGTTTTGGAAGAGACCAGTCGGAGACCAGAATTATACATGTTCCCTCGGGGAATATCGTTGTGTCTGATCCCGTGTATTGGGATACGCCGGAGCGGGCAATGTTTGATACCATCGAACCCGGATATTATCAGATTTCGGTATTTGTCTTTGAAATCCCGGGCAAGATATTCAGTTACTATTTTGTAATGTGCAGGTCGGATGGTCCTCACACGGATACATTGCAGGATATACAGGAGCTGTGCTAGGCCATGCCAGTAAAGGGGTCGGATACATTTTCTTGGGGCTGACCCTGTTTATCCGGCACCTTGATCGTGATTTCAACCGCCAGGGGTTTCGGCCAGACGGGCCTCGCGCACTGCAGTAATGTTCTTGCGCCAGTTCACAACATTGCTGAAATCATCGATCAGGCTCTTCGTAATACCGTCGAGAATGCCCATCGTCAGCCAGTCGATGATCCAGTACAGCTTGAGATCGGCAATGGTCAGGTTATTGCCCACAACAAAACCGGTACTGCCGTTCGCGACCAGCAACCGTTCTAAGCAGTCCATCCAGAATGGCAGGGTCTCTTCCGTCAGTACCTTGCGCATCGCCATTTTCCTTTCCTCGTCCTGTTCGTGAAGACTGGGCTCGAGTAAACAGTTGATGTCCTCCCCCACGCCCAGCGCCTCATCCACTTTCAGTGCCTGCAGCGGATCGTCCATCGGGTACAGACCGGTCAGCCGACCGGCAAAACGCAATATCGCGTTGCTTTGCGCCACGCACAACGTGTCATCGCCTGTCTCGATGACCAGGACTGGTATGCCACCAAAAGGAAACTCGCCGGCCGCGCGGCAATCGCGAAACTGGTCATACGTCAGGTGCTCATCGATGAAGTCAATGCGACCGATGCGCAGCGTGTCGCGGATCGCCTGGGCCCGACCGGGGAATTCCAGGTAGCGCAGTCGAAGGGAAGTGAATGTGTTCATGCCTGTTATCCTCCCGATAAGGAATAATAGGGGACAGATTAATACAAACAATAGCAATAAAGGGGACGGAGGATATAAATTTACTGAAAAATAATTCCTCCGTCCCCTTTGTTCATATTCAGACTCCCGCTTTGATCAACGACAAGGGGAAATGAAAAATCGCCGATATTCATCGGGATGGCGACGACCGGCGGCGGCAGGCCCGGATCGAAAAAAGCATCCGGATCTGGCTCCGGGGGAGGGTGATCGGGAGGAGACTCGCCCGGTAGATATGTATAGCCGCCCGCAGCATTGTACGGCGTCTGCTCAACGCTGAAAGCTGTGTACTCAATATGTTCATACGCAAGTTCGAGTTGTTCCACGGTATTCGCGGCCGGCTGGCGGCTGAACAAGGCCGCCGCCTTTATACTTTGCATGGCGCTGTTGCCTTCATCGCCGGGGCGCAGATCGAAGAACCGGCTACGGGGAATTTCGGTCCGCTTACTGTCGCTGTAACCAGACATATTCTGATACTTGCGCAGGATTACCAGGAAATAAGTGGGACAGCAGTGAACGGAACTAGGGATCGTTATCTCTTCCTCTGATGATTAGAGATAACCATGCAGGCAGCTTTATGAGCGCCTGCAACGTGAGGTTCGCTTTAATTTGCCTTTGCTGGTATCCCCTTGGGCGCTCTTCCGCGGGCGTCCGCGTTTCTGGCCCGGTTTCTTGGCTTTAATGAGTAATCCATGCTCGGTGCGCGATGGAGCGTATCTGGCGCATGGCTTTCTCTTTGCGCTGCATGTCGCGCGCATCCAAGATCGTCTGGCCTCGGAAATGAGGCCCTTCAGATCGTTGTCGCGTTGTCATCAATTGGCTCATGCAATCTTTGCGCAAATAGCATTACGGATAGCAACTTTCGATCTATTTTGATGCATCCAGGAACCGGGATTTGACCCCTACAATTCGAAATCAAATCAAGCCTTGTAAAAAATTGCGTCCGGGCCCTTTATTTCCTTAATACGGATAGGAATTTTGCACCCGCTCAACGCAGCTTTGTTGGATTTATATATCACCATATATTAAAATATGATCTCTTCATTACTAGCCGTCGTGAGATATCAAGATGCTGAAGAGAACCGTGGTTATTGTTGCTGCCGCGGCGTTCTTTGGGGGCGCCGTACCGACCCAATTCGCCCAGGCACGTGATTATTATGATGATGATGACATTTGGGATCTGATGAATCCCTCCTGGTGGGCCGACGAGATGTTCGATAATAACGATGACGATGACTGGTGGTACTACCGGCGCTATCGTTACAGTCCCTACTGGGGCAGCCCCTATGGCTGGCGTCCACCAGTGATCGTGATACAACAACCGGAAACGGAGCAGCAAAATCCCGAGATCAGGCCGCCTGAATAATCTGTACCGTCCCTGGGCGTCTATATCTTCTATACTCAGACCATCATGATTGCAGCATATCAGTATCTGCTTAATTACCACTATGAATTGAAATTGTATTCCCTATACTAGCTTTCTAGTAGATAAGCGAGTGATCGCTAATTCCAATGTTCAAGATCAATTTTCAATGCAGATTTGAAGATAATTTACATTGCAGCATGATTCGCCGTCCGCGATTCCATTAGTAAAAAGTGTAATTACACTACCCCCACCCTGTCCCGCCCCCTTAAAGGGGGCGGGGACGGACGGTTGAATGTCGGCTTACTAATGCACTCCTTAGTAACTATATATAGAACCAGCGATAAAGGAGTACAGGCAACGAAAAACCTTCAGAAATCCCTCTTGGCCTGTGTCATCATATTATTCGGCGGTACTGCTTTCGCCGGTGGCAACAGCCAGTGGGCATCGGTTATCCAGGTCAATGTGTCGAATGATATTCTGGTAAAGACCGACGAGTCCGTCATGTTCGATCCTGACAGCTATAACGGCGGCAGCCTGCCTGACTTTTATGCAATATCCGCCAGCAACAGCTCGCAAAACGAGATATTGGCAACAACACTCACGGCCAAGGCGGATTCTTCCAAACAAGTCAGGTTCTGGATCACCGGCGGCATCAGTACACGAACCCAGGCCGTTAGTGTGAAGATCAAGTGATTGGGTACGGGCGCTGACTTCAGGCATGAGCTTATGCATGTCGCGATGTGACGGCAATGTAGAGGCTGCGTGAATTCAACAATCATGTTATTTCAGATCAAGAATGGAGCTAACTCAATGTTAACCAGGAGGTCAATATTTGTTGGTCTGGTCCTGTGGCTAGCGACACAAAGCGGGTATGTTATTGGAGAGACTGTAACTGATTATCTGCCACTTACCGATAGAAACTTCTGGACCTATAGTGTCACTGGTGATTCTGGCTCTTATCAAGAAACAGTAACGGTCTTGCAGGGCACTACTACGATCAATGGGGTGCCGACAAAGGCTCTGCGCTATTCAGGTGGTCCTTATGACCAGAGTGTTGAGTATTGGACCAATGATGCCAAAGGCATCAGGGAGCATGGTGCGTATCTTCCTGTTACAGATGCAGGCCCTGCATCACTCACCTTCGATCCACCGCTGATTGCGGCCAATAAGGTCATGAACCTGGGTGAGTCAGTGAAAAGTGAAGGTAAGGCAATTTTCAAATTTGATTATTACGGCACATTTATTCTTGATTACATATCCAGTTTTACGCTGAAAGGAAAGGAATCAGTAACAGTGCCAGTCGGGGTATATGAAACAATCAAGGTAACCGGCTCTATTCGAATATTCGGCTCAATACTGGGTGAACCATATAATGACAAGGAATTTTATACCCAGTGGTTGGCTGAAAATATAGGTGTAGTCAAGGATGAATATACAGATGCTGATGGTAGTGAGGCATCTATCCTGATCAGAACGAATGCCGGGCCGCCATTGAGATTTTTACCATATCTGCCATTATTATTGGACTAATCCTCTGGTTAATCATAAAGCGGGCGTGGCAAGGCAGCGGAAGCATATATATCGAGGGCAGGAGGATAGCGTCCCTGTTGAAAAGTCAATTATACGTATGTGCCCGATTTCTTAAGCAGGTCACACCCTGCCATAGGGAAATCCTATACAGCCCGGTCAGACAATAAACCCAGGATCGTTTCTCGCAACAGATGCTTTCCGGCCATCACTTTATCCACTCCATATCTACTCCAATATCAGATTGATAATTGGTATCAGCCATCCGTGTGCATTCGATGCAGTGCGGCCGCTGTTTTCGATCACAAATCCTGTTGCCTGCTGGATAGCATAGTCCGGTGCGCCGTGACAATCCCGCTGGTTTTGTAATTTGTGTTCGACAGCAGTGCAGAAGGGCGGGTCATCAAGTGACCTGACGATCGTCGATGACGCCACGCGAATCGGTAGCGGTCATGCCGGAACGGGCCATCGGAGGACGAGGCCCACATGTCAATAATTCGTGGTCTGTCCCCTATTATTCCTTGGCTTGCAACGGCGCGCGATGCGCATCGAACTCGGCGGGTGACAGGTACTGCAGGACATCCTTTCCATCTGCATTGAGGACGAGGTCCAGTCCAAGCTCGGGGTAGAGCAGGTGCTGTTCCAGTGCGCTGACCGGCAGGATCTCGGCGGGTATGCCAAAGCGTGCACGGGCAATCTCTTCGTCGAGGTCGAAGCTCGGCATGAAGGTGATTGCCCGGACGGCAGCACGTCGGGCGGTTGGCAGGTCACCTTCATCCATGAGCAGCCTGTGTGTGCCGCCTTTGAGCAGGGCGCGCGTTTGCATGGAAGCCAGGGTGTCCGGCTCGATATCCGCCACCAGGATAAGCTTGCCCGCAATCGGGCCGGCGGCATAGTGGCCGTAGTAGACCTCCAGGGAAGCGGTTTCGCCCGGTGCGGCGATAATCGCCAGCTCGTTGTCGTCGCCCAGTAGCGCCATTGCCGCGCCCAGCGTCGTTTGCCCGGGCACTATGCCGAATACACGCGTGGTTCCATTTGGCAGCTGTTCGATCTGCCAGGGCAAACCGCTGACGAGCTCACTGTCGTTCTGTGTGTCGTTACTGCATGCCGTCAGTCCGGTTGCGACAATCAGAACGGTCAGCCAGATAAATTGGTTTGGATACATTGTTCATATAAGTAGGATAAAAGGGTGTCAGAGCACATTTTTTCTGATATTTCCTGCTCAGCGCCCGCAGCGACATGTACCAGGCTGTCGTGTTATTGCTGGGCTGGCCGCCGTGCCATGCTCGCAATGACGAGGATAGCGTAATTGATCAGGGCTTCCCCAAAGGCATTCCCGAAAATTATTGCGCCGGCCCGGCAGCGCACATCCGGTCCAGTTCAACGGCAATCTCTTCGCTTAGTTGCGCAAGGGCCAGGCTGGAGGCATTCACCATGGCCTCATAGCCGGGACCAGACGTATTTTTCTGAATGGTCGATGACCTGACCGCCTCAAGCTCGCCGCTTGCTTCTGCAAGGATGCTCCATTTCGCATCCAGGATGACACTCTCATCCATTTGACCGTCAAACCGGTTGACAACAATCTCCACCCGGTACACCGGCGCGAAGTGCTCGCTGCGGCGATAGTTCACAACAAGCTCGGAGTGCAACAGGTTCGAGAGGTTTTTTATTACCGTCCTGACAAAGCCGTCTTCGAAGGAGCCGCTCCAGCGGTTGAATTCATTTTCATCCAGCCTGTTCACCCCTACGCGCGTCACGATACGCGGCTGATCAAGGTATCTTGGCCAGCTGACCGGTCCTACCCGGATGGCCTGGCTGCTACAATTACCAGCCACACCGTCCCGGGGTTTTGCTTCTGCGCTCAGCATGTAGAAGTTCGAGCGTGGGGACTGACCCGCGCAACCCGCCAGCATTACCGCCAGCAGCACGGGAATGGCACTGCACCATACTGTCCTGTTTCCCATCATTGTTTTTCCTTGCCGCGCAGCAAGGCCTCCGGGTGTCGTTCAAGGTAATCCGCCAGAACACGCAGCGAGCGGGCCGCGTCACTCAGCTCGTTCAGGGTATCCTGCACTTCCTGTGACATCGGCGAGTCCTTCGCAAACAGAGTATCGATCGATTTCAGCGTCGCATCGGCCTGGACAATCGTTTTATCCAGATTGGCCAGCGTCTTCGTCATGTCGTCACCGATCTTGCCATACGGGAACATCTTTAACTTGTCGAGTACGATATTGACACTCCGGGTGATTTCCTCTACCGAGGTCGGCACGGTAGGCAACACGAGGTAACCACCTTCCTGCCGCAACTCCTGTTTTTCTGCATCAGGGAAGAAATCGAGGTCAACATACAGCTTGCCGGTCAGGAGATTCCCCGTCTTCAACTGGGCCCTGAGTCCCTTGGCAATAAATTTTTCCAGGAACTGCTTGCGTCTTTCGTGTGCATATCCTGTGATACCTCCACCGAATCGCTCCGGTTCGATCTGTATAACCACGGGTATGACAAACTCGTTGGTTTCCCTATCGAACTTCAGGTCAATGGAGTTGACCTTGCCCACGTTTATGCCCCTGAACTCAACCGGTGCATCCGGTGCCAGACCACGCACGGTCCCGTCAAAGAAAAGCAGGAACTCCTCCCGCACGGTAATTTCCTGTTCAAAAGCGGCAGCCCGGTTATCGTGAAGGATGAACGATGTGTTCTCCGGCGCCTCCTCGCCGGGCGCAGCATTCGGAGGATTTTCGAAGGCAAGGCCGCCGGTCAGCAGGCTGACAGCCGATTCCATGTCCACCTTGATGCCGGTCGCCGACAGGGACATATCGATGCCACTGGCATTCCAGAAGCGGGTGTTCTGCGTGACCTTGAGATGGTGTGGCGCATTGATGAATATCTCGAAGTCGACTGACTTGTTATCTTCGGCCAGCTGGTAACTCACGACCTCGCCGACCTTGATCTGGCGGAAATAGATGGGTGCGCCCACATCCAGCGAGCCGCGCGAGTCTGCCTTCAGCTGAAACTGCCGCCCGGGCTGGTCAGTGGTGACGACCGGTGCCTGCCCCAGGCCGGTAAATTTATCCACAAACTTTCCGCCGGCGACCGGATCAATGGCAATGTAGGCGCCTCCCAGCAGGGTGCCGAGTCCGGACACGGTGCCTGCTGTGATGCGGGCCCTGACCACCCAGAAGCGGGTCTTCGCCGTCAGATAGCCCTTCGATCCCGCGTTCATCTGTACCGTCACCAGCACATGCTTCAGGTCTTTTTCAAGATCGATGGACTTTACCATCCCGACCTCGACATCCTTGAACTTGACCTTGGTCTTGCCCGCTTCGAGCCCCTCGGCGTTCTCGAAACTAATCGAGATCGTCGGCCCGATCTCTGAAAAGGACTTGTAGGCCACCCACGCACCGATGATGGCCGCAACGATGGGAATGATCCAGACGATGGATATCCCGCCCCGTTTCTTGACGACAGCTTCAGGTACAGTATTTTCCGGAACGTCCACGGCAGTCTTGTCTGTCATGTCGTTGACTCCATATTGTCCCAGATTTCCCGGGGGTCGAAGGTCATGGCGGCAATGATGGTCAGCACCACGACTGCGCCGAAGAATATCGCACCGATGCCGGCCTCAATCGTAGCGAGATTACCCAGGTGCACCAGTGCCACCAGGATCGTCACGACGTAGATATCCGTCATGGACCAGCGCCCGATGGCCTCGGTGACACGGTAGAGGCGCGTGCGCTCTACCGGGCGCCACTGCGACTTCCGCTGCACGGAGATCAGCAGGTAGATGAGTATGAAGAGTTTTGTCAGCGGCACGACGATACTGGCAATCAGGATCACCAGTCCGATCGGCCATTCGCCATGCTGCAGGAAATAGATGACCCCGCTCATGATGGTGTCCGACTGGGCTTTACCCAGCGAGGTGATGACCGTCATGGGCAGCAGATTGGCGGGGATATAACAGATAATCGCGGCAATGACAAAGGCCCAGGTGCGCGCAAGGCTGTTGGGCTTGCGCCTGTGCAGGGCGGCACCGCAGCGGGGGCAGAACTGTACTGCCTGCTGCCCGGAACCTGCCTCAACCAGCAGATCGCAACTGTGACAGCTGAGCAGTCCGGCGGCAGCTGCGGATGTCACGGTCGCGGCTGTCATCGCGGGTATTCCACCCGCGCCCAAACGACCTGGGAGTCCATGTTTGCCGCTGCTGCCGCCAGGGTGACGATCAACAGCGCAAATGACCAGAGCGCAAGTCCTGGAATAATCTGGGCCATGCCGACCAGCTTCACGATCGCCACAATAATTCCGATGAGAAACACCTCCACCATGCTCCAGGGTGACAGGTTCTGCGAAATGCGAAAAATGACGGCCATGTTCCAGGGAACACGATTGAATTTAAGCGGCACAAATACATAGAGCAGGATCAGCAACTGCATGAGCGGTACCACAATCGTGGTCAGCAGGACCAGCGCCGCGATTTCCCACTTCCCTTGGTCATAAAGATCCAGCACGCCGGAGATGAGCGTTGCCTGTGTTTCCTGCCCCTGCAGCTTGAAGGCAAGAAACGGGAATGAATTGGCCACGGCAAACAGGATCACACCGGCCAGGGTCAGCGCCAGGGTGCGATCGATGCTGTTTTCGATGCCCCGGTGCAGCAGGGCATTGCAACGCGGACACCGGGCGATATAGCTTCCCCTGTGCTCAGGAAGTCGCTGCAGCAAGTCACACTCATGGCAGGCAATCAGGTTGTCGGTGCTCATCCGGGTCTTTTCATTGAAATAAAATGGCAGATAATGGCCTAACGATACTACAGAATATTGAATATCGTCTCCCCCAGCCGTACGGCGCTTCAATGAGTCCCGCATCCCGGCAACAGTATACCGTCATTTAATCAGTAGACCCTTGCTGGTCATGCTTCTCCCGCAAACCGGGAGCCCCCGGCTGCAAGCGCCATTACACAGGGCACATCGGGCAGGGGCGTAAATATATCATCATGATATTTATCGTTTTTTAATCGCAAAACGATGAATTCCCGGCTTGCTCCCTGCTGCCGGCGGGTACGCTGCAGCCCTCAACGTATGGTATGGATCGACTGCTTCAGCATGTCCGGCGTGACGAACACGATGCCGTTTCCGGTGACACGGAACCCATGCTTGCGGTCTTCTCCCGGCCTGCCGCGACGAGGCTGCCGGACACGCTACCCTCAAGCCAGTTCTGCCTGCAACAGGCGGCTGGGTACAGGGTGGTGTATCATGGCGCGTCAACCACGGTTTAAATTGCCAGGATATCCGCAGCACGTTATTCAGCGCGGGAATAACCGGCACGTCATTTTCACTGATGCTGCGGACTTCTGTTTTTACCGGGACAAGCTGGCTGAGGCCTGTGAATGGTTAGGGTGGCGTATTCACGCCTATGTCCTGATGACCAACCATACGCATTTGCTGATAAGCCCTGATGCCGGGGCGGGCATCGGCAGGGTCATGCAGTCGCTGGGGCGCGATTATGTCCAGTTACTGCTGTCCCGCTCAATTCCTTCTCCCCTTCAAGGGGAGAAGGTCAGGATGAGGGGTGAGAAACGAGGTTTCTTGACCGCATGATTGATCAGCCCTCACCCTGACCCTCTCCCACTCATGGGAAAGGGGATACTCTCCCTGATATCACCGATAACTTTCATGTCGCCGGTCCACGTGCAGTTGCTGAAACCAGGCATATTCTGATGCTTGCGCAAGAATTACAGGAAATAAGCGGGACAGCAGTGATGTCCAGTATTTCAATTATCGCTATCGGTGCACGGGTACACGTGGGAAGGCCGTTACAAGGCGGCCTTGCTGGATAGGGGAATACCTGCTGACATGCTACCGCTATATCGAGCTTAATCCGGTCAGGGACGGGATGGTGTCGGGCCCGGAAGGCTATCGCGGTCGAGTTATCGCTGTAATGCACTGGATGAGTCCGACATGCTGGTTTCTCAGCATGATCGCTACCTGCAACTGGGCAAATCGGCAGCACAGTTATGTCAGGCTTAGCGGTCACTCTTTGAAAACGTGCTTGAGAGGGATGCAGTTGATACCATATGGGAGGCGACCAACAAGGCATGGGTGCTGGGTAATGAACGCTTCAGACTGGAAATCGAGGCCCTGCTGATGCATCAGGTCGCACCGAAATCCAGAGGCTGGGACAGAAAGTCCGCCGCATTTCATGACCGCCGGAAAATCAATCGAGTCTGACCTGAATGGCGCTTACTTAAGCTGCTGTACGATTGATGTGGGGTGGGTTAGGCACTCATCAAAGAAAGGCGTTGTGTTGCTGCGCAACGCCTGGTGGGTCACGCAAAGAACGCTAACCCACCCTACATTCTGCGCTAAGTAAGTGCCCTTCGAGTCTGACCCCCATTGATTTACCACGGTTACAACGAGAATACCAATGGTTTGCTGAGACAGTATTTCCCCAAAGGCACTGATTTGTCGGTACACTCTCAGGCGAAGCAGAATGCCGTGGCGCGCCAGCTAAACGAGCGGCCGCAAGACACCGGGCTATCAAACGCCGGTAGAACGATTTTATGCGTGTGTTGCGTCGATCGGTTGAGCCCGCAGATTCATTTTGTTGTTGCGGCGCTGTTGAAGGATAGGATAGATTACTAAGGAGTACATTAGTAAGCCGACATTCAACCGTCCGTCCCCGCCCCCTTTGAAGGGGGCGGGACAGGGTGGGGGTAGTGTAATTACACTTTTTACTAATGGGAAAACAAAGCAAGCGATGTCTGCTTGCTTTGTTTTCCCATTAGTAACCGCTCGCGTCTTGTAACAAGCGTAATTCAAAAAGGGGCATCCCATGAACAAAATCTTCCTGCCTATGCTGGTCATCGTCGTCTTCCTCGTGGCTGGTTGCAGTACCATACCAACGGATGATATCAAGACAAAAACCGAGGTCGCTCCCAAAGCCAATCTCAAGGATTACAAAACCTATGCCTGGCTTGGATCTGCCGCCATCCTCAATGACCCCGAAGGCAAGTGGGAGCCGCCCCAGTTTGATGCCGATGCGGAAATCACTTTGATTATCGATCGTGAACTGCGCAGTCGCGGCATGACGGAAACCGCAACCAATCCCGACATATACGCAGCCTATGCCCTGGGTGTGAATATGGACGCGTTAAAAATCAAAACCGACCCCAAGTCCAGGATCAGTGTGCTCGAAAATGTGCCCCAGGGCGCCCTGCTGGTCGTTCTGATTGACGGAAAAAGCGGTTTTGTCGTCTGGGCGGGTGCCGCGACCGCCGAAATAAAAAATCTGGGTCCCGATGTAACCAGTCAGCGCCTGAACTATGCAATCACCGATATGTTCAAAAAGCTGCCCAGGTAAAAGATAAAAGGATAAAAGGGTGTCAGAGCACATTTTTCGTCTCTGGACTTCACCGCTGGTGGGATCCAGCCTGGCCCCGTAGGAGCGCCGCCCCCGGCGCGAGTCGCTTTGGGCATGGTCCAGACCAGCCTCTCGACCGGTTCCCGGTCTCACCTTCTCCTGCCCTCTCGCGACACTTGTACATCCCTGTACATCGTCGCGGCGAGGCGCCGCTCCCACAGGAAATTTTATGCAATGATTGGGTAAACGTGGTCCGTCCCTTGTTTTTCGCTACAGAAAATTGATATACCATTTCATGGCTTCGTCCAGCCCATTACCTATAGTGTGTGTAGGTGAGAATCCCAGGATTTCTTTGGCCTTGGATATATCAGCAAGTGAATGCTTGACATCACCTGCCCGGAAATCGCGGTATACCGCCTGGTAAGCCTGCAGATAGGGGAAATTGGGTTGCAATCCGACGCGGATCAACTCAAACAACTCATTGAGCGTGGTGCGGTCGCCCACTGCAACATTAAAAACCTGGTTAAGGGCATCCTCGTTACTTGTTGTCGCAGCCAGTATATTCGCCTGGACCGCGTTATCAATGTAACAGAAATCACGGCTCGTCTCTCCATCACCGTTAATATAGACTGTCTCGTTTTTCATCATGCTGGCAATCCACCTGGGTATAACCGCTGCATAAGCACCTTCGGGATCCTGGCGCTGACCAAATATGTTGAAATAACGCAGGCCGATGGTCTTGAAGTCATAACAACGTGCGAATACATCGGCGTATAGTTCGTTAACATATTTGGTAACGGCATAGGGAGACAGAGGGTTGCCGATCCTGTCCTCGACCTTTGGCAAGCCGGGGTAATCTCCGTAGGTTGAGCTGGAGGCTGCATACACAAAGCGTTTAACCTTTGCATCCCGGGCGGCTAGCAGCATATTGAGGAAACCGTTGATGTTGTTCGCGTTGGTCAGCAGTGGATCCTCAAGCGAGCGGGGCACCGAACCCAGTGCAGCCTGGTGCAGTACATAGTCTGCATTCTTGGAGGCTGCGTGACATGTATCCAAATCTCGAATATCACCTGTTATGTGCTGATACCTGTTCCACTGGTCTGTGGATACACGTTCTTCAACCAGGTCAAGATTATACTGGTGCCCTGTTGAGAAGTTATCCAGGCCAATTACGGTTTGGTCCAGCTTGAGCAAGGACTCCAGCAAGTTCGAACCAATGAAGCCGGCAACACCCGTGACCAGCCAAGTATGCGGCGTTTCTTTAATGTGTTCCTTGATAGCTGAGTAGCGATCGGATTCTTTCATGCGACGTTCCTTAATTTATCCCCATTCCCCGGTCCTATGCAGGAGGGAGAGGCAGATATCTTCGTAGATCGGATTGGCGAAAGTGATATCAGGCACTGCCGGTGGCCCATTGTCGAATTTCGCTGTCAGGCAGCTTGTTTGGTCTAAAGCCGCCAGACGCACAGGCCGGCGGCCTGTAACTCATTTTTGTCAAACCGCGCCTTCACATCGATAAAACATCCATTTTCATTAACCTTCAAAAGGTAATCTGACACAGGCCGATCCAGGTATTCCTGATGTGCCACTGCCATGACAATGGCATCTGCCCTGGGCAAGTCTTCCCATATTGATAATTCAACACCGTATTCCTGCAGGGCGTCTTCCGACACTGCCAGCGGGTCGTGAACGTAGACATCCACGCCAAATGATTTGAGCTCATTGATGACGTCGATGACCCGTGAATTACGCAGATCAGGTACATCCTCTTTAAAGGTTAGACCTAGGACATGCACCTTGGCACCTTTAATGGGGATGCCGCTGTTTATCATCTGCTTGACAGTCTGGGCGGCAATGTACTCTCCCATGCCGTCATTAATACGCCGGCCCGACAGAATAACCTGCGGGTGATATCCCAGCATGTCGGCCTTGTAGGTCAGGTAGTAGGGATCAACGCCGATACAGTGCCCTCCCACCAGTCCTGGCCGAAAGGGTAGAAAATTCCATTTCGTGCCTGCTGCCTCCAGCACTTCAGAAGTATCAATCCTCATTTTGTTGAAGATGATGGCCAGCTCATTCATCAAGGCGATATTCAGGTCACGCTGCGTGTTTTCAATCACCTTCGCGGCCTCGGCTACCTCTATGCTCGAAGTCCTGTAGACACCGGCGGTAATGATAGAGCCATACAAGTCTGCCACCTTGTTCAGGGTGTCTTCATCATCACCAGAGACCACCTTGGTGATTCTCGTCAGGGTATGCTCTTTATCACCTGGATTTATGCGTTCTGGTGAATAGCCAACATGAAAGCCTTGTTTCCACTTAAACCCGGAGTATTCCTCCAGTACCGGAATGCACATTTCTTCTGTTGCGCCCGGGTATACTGTTGATTCGTAGATAACGATGGCGCCTTTCTTCATGTTCTTGCCCACTGTACGACTGGCGCTGACAAGTGGAGCGAAATCAGGTCGCCGCGCCTCATCGATAGGGGTCGGCACAGCCACAATGATGTAATCAGCCACCCCTATCAAACCCGGGTCAGATGTCACTGTTAGCTTGCTTGCGGCCCGGATCTCGCCATCAGGAAGTTCACCAGTAGGGTCGACACATTGTCGGTAGCGCTCTACTTTTTCTTCAGTCAGGTCAAAACCAATCGTCTCGCGGACCTTTCCAAACGCTACTGCGAGCGGAAAACCTACATAGCCCAGTCCAACTACTGCAATTGCACCCATTAATTACACCTCTTTTTTATTTACTCTGCCGCCCGGCCAATACATGCATACCGGAAGTCCAAATCATGCAGGCATCTCGATCTTATACTCAAGATGGTGCCTCAGGTCCATTTCTGCAAAGCGCACACCTTCTTGCCCTGCTTCCCGACAGGATCCTCATTGATCAGAAAATTGCATAGCTTGTCGCCGTTCAGCGGTATCACTTGTTCCAAGTCTTTAGGCTTTGCATGACAGGTGCGCTTGTCAACCCGCTTTACAGACCCAAATATGTGTTTTCCCAACATCTGGCGCAAGTAGAGTTTGCCCCTCACAATGTATCATCTATCAATTCAAAAAGCGTATAGATATACGGCGCCACGGCGGAACCCTCGGACAGTACGATAAATGCACCGGGCAACAGCACAATAATGATTGGCGCCAGCCGGTACTTCTTGCGCACCTTCAGGATTTCCCACAGGTCTTTCTGTAAATCCAGCACCAGAATGGTTTCTGCAGTCGTTCACGAGGCGGCTTATCGCTGGGCACCCGATAGGTTTTTACTGCTCTTTCCAGCCACCGGTGCAGCGGATCCTTGCCTGACAGGCGAAACAGCAGGGCAACCGGGGCGAATATAACAAAGAAGACCAGCCCCAGGATCAGACGGGTACTGACTCATCACAGGGCATGGCCGGGCTTCATCCAGACGAGGTACACCGGACTTAGCAGCACGGGCACAAGCAGGCCGATGCCAGCGACGGCCGCTGCACCGTGTCATTTTTCACCCTAATGGAACCGCTTTGAAGTGCAGAATTTCGTGATTGAAAGGAGGCGGAAAACGATTTCCCGCTGTTGTGTAGGTCATTGTCTGGCTGAACTTTCTGTTACTAAGGAGTACATTAGTAAGCCGAGCCACCCTGCTCATGGTGGTATGGATTCTGGCGCAGACAAGGAGGTGACATGTGCCGCGACGTGCACGTCTGGCTTAGCAGGCATTCCCTGGCATGTCACTCAGAAAGGGAATAACCTGCAGGCCTGTTTTTACGCTTCTGCAGATTATCGACGATATCTGCAGGATCTGGCGAGCAGGCAGGGAGGTATGGGTGCCGTATCCACGCCTGATGTCTGATGACCAATCAAGTTCACCTGCTGGTCGCGCCAGATCGAGTGGAGAGTGCGGGCCTGATGATGAAGCATCTGGGTCAGCGCTATGTGCAATACATCAATCGTACATACCGGCGATCCGGTACAGTGCGGGAAGGGCGTATTCTCTCCTGTCTCACACAGATTGAGACCTGTATGCTTGCCTGTTACCGGTACATTGGACTCAATCCTGTTCGGGCCCGCATGGTGGAGTATCCAGCAGAATATGCATGGTCAAGTTATCGCTATAATGACCAGGGTTTGGATAACACCCTGTTGAGTCCGCATCCACTCCAGAACGCGCCGGGCCAGTCGAAAGAGGACGTCTGCAGACGATATCGAGCGTTGTTCTATGCCCATATCGAGCACGGTTTGATCGATGAGATACGGCGGACGACCAATGGTAACTATGTGTTCGGAGATGAGCGTTTCATCAATGAAATAGAGTTGATACTGAGACGTCGGGTAACACCGGGCAAGGCAGGGAGGCCGTTGAAGGATTAGCGAAAACCATGGTCTGTTCCCTATCTCCCCTTGGGTTTATACTCGGTTACGGGAAAGCTACTGTAATTGATGCTGGTGAACCCTGGCGCGGAGGCCGACGGATACGAAGTCAGACTAGATGCCTGAACCTTTTTAATTTCACAGCCTGCGATCATGATCGTTACTTTTTATGGTGTGCGGGGTTCTGCCGCCACACCGGGCCCGCTGACCGTGAAGTACGGCGGCAATACCTCCTGCGTGCATGTCAAACTCGGAAATGGCAACGACCTGATCCTGGATGCCGGATCGGGGATCCGCTTGCTCGGTCGCAAGCTCGCGAAGAACTCCAGCCCGGTCGATATTCTTTTATCCCATTGTCACTGGGATCACATCCAGGGCTACCCGTTTTTCGACCCGATCTACCAACCCGATCGTGTTATCAACGTCTACGTCAGCGTCGAATCCGGCCGCAAGCTCCTGAATTCCCTGATCGTGCAGATGGACGGTACGCATTTCCCGGTACGAGCGGAGGATTTGCCGTCGTTTGCGATGCCGAAATTCAAGGGTATCGAAAGTGAACTTTACGAGCGCGATGGCATCCAGGTAGTACGTCAGCCGCTGAATCATCCGGGCGGTGGCGTAGCCTATCGGATAGAAGAAAACGGCGTCAAATGCGCATACGTCACCGATAACGAGCTCGACCCGCCGAATAAACCGGCAACCCGTTACGACCAGTGGGTCAGTTACCTTCACGGTGTCGATCTGTTGATCCACGACGCGCAGTATACGCAGGACGATATGCCGCATAGACATGGCTGGGGACACACACTGATTTCGCAGGTGCGCCAACTCGCAACTGACGCCGAAGTTGGAACGCTGGTCATGTTCCATCACGATCCCGATCGAACCGATGCCGAACTCGACGAGATCCAGATCGAGAATGACAAGTACCTGAAATCGATGCGTGCCCCAACACGTTGCCTTTGTGCCGCCGAGGGCATGCGAATTGCCTTAACAAAGCCGATACTCGGCGGTTTTACGAAAACCGAAATCGGCACCGAGCCCCTCTGGGAGTTAACATGAAAACAGGGGCCAGACCCCGGTTTTCTCTAATATTAGCTGAAACTAATAAACCAATAATAGGGGACAGACCACGATTTCTTGGAGAGAATAGTTCTCTGTCAACATTCAAAAAGGAATCGTGGTCGCGATATGTCCGGAATCCGCAAGTTCGTGTTACACCTTGAGCAAGTCGAGGACTTCGAGTTCAAGGTCCGTTTTGACTGGCCCGAGGCCACCGACCTGCTGCTAGACGAACCCGCCCCGCTCGGCAGCCAGGCCGGCCCCAATGCCGCACGCCTGATCGCCGCCGGCGTCGCCAATTGTCTGAGTGCGAGCCTTCTGTTCTGCCTGCAGAAAAGCCGCAACATACCGGACGGCGTCAGCGCCTCGGTTACCGGCAGCATCGGTCGCAACGACAAGGGCCGGCTGCGCCTGGTCGGCATAGATGTGGACCTGAAACTCGCCGGTATCCCCGAGGACCGATCGCGTCTGGAGAATTGCTTCCACCTGTTCGAGGACTACTGCGTCGTGACCCAGGCCTTGCGCGACGGCATTCCCATCGGCGTGCGTGTGCTTGACGAGGATGGCACAGTGCTGCACGAGGAAGGACAATAGGTGCCAGAGCACAATTACTAATGGGAAACAAAGCAAGCGGACATCGCTTGCTTTGTTTCCCATTAGTAAAAAGTGTAATTACACTACCCCCACCCTGTCCCGCCCCCTTCAAAGGGGGCGGGGACGGACGGTTGAATGTCGGCTTACTAATGTACTTCTTAGAACCTATCTCATAATCCCCACGAGCCGCGTTGCTGACCGAAATCCCTGCCTGCCAGGCGCACCGCGCAGCACAGTACTTGATGTACGGGCAAGCGGGGCAACACAGCAGGCAGGGATTTCGGACGCAACCCCTTGGGGACCGGGCGATTTTGCCC